>Ga0164296_1004027_pt1 | contig 13528 bp, 16 predicted proteins | sample GEODES057metaG_FD_113533 | JGI IMG/M metagenome (GOLD analysis project Ga0164296, IMG submission 113533) | Dystrophic lake water microbial communities from Trout Bog Lake, Wisconsin, USA - GEODES057 metaG | ecosystem: Environmental > Aquatic > Freshwater > Lake | place: USA: Trout Bog Lake...
AGTAGAATAGGCGGTAGACGACAGTCTCGCAATACCGGTCCTGGAACTCTGGTGCCTCGCGCAGGAAATCCAGGCCTGGATGCGTAGCCAGCAACTCGTGCAGCAGGGGCTTCACATCCGCATGGGCGAGATATGAGCATCCAGGGCGGCGAAGCACCTCGAACGCTCTCGTTGCGGTATCTGCGGGCTCAAGCACGGGCTTCCAGAACGCCAGGAACTGGTCTTTAGTCACCTTCCCTGTCCGCTGTGCATCAAGGCGGTCGAACAGGAGGCCACTGAACATGGATGGAAGCTCAACAACCTCTCGGGTGACGTCTGCAAATCCCGCGCGGTTCATGCCCTGGGCTGCAGATGCGCTGAACAGGGCCTCTATCTTTGCGGCGACAGCGGCGGCATGCTCAGTGCTTATTGACCGTCCCTGAGCGACATGTCGTGGCGCGATGTCAGCGACAGTGTGGATGGATCAAACAAGAGGCAACGCACCGCAGTGAAATAGAACTGCGGGATGACAGCCCTGCGCTGCGAGTTTGCGGTGGCGGCAGCAGCTGCTGCCGCGGCTATAGCGGCTGCTGTGGCGGAAGAGGAGCGGGCTCGAGGAGACAATGGTGGGCTGCCGGACTCAAGAAGCAGGCCTGAAACACCGCCAGCTCTGTGCACGCCGCCCTTCGACGGCGATAGCGGCGGCTACAGTTAATCGAGGCACGTGGTCGTCAGACGCCGAGGCGGAGGACGTGTGCGTGTTCAGAGGGCGCACCATGGGTGTGTTCCCCAGCATCAACGAGGCCGCGGTGGTCGGCGATAGCGCCGCTCTTTGCGGTTGAGGCGGAGCGACGGGCTTACCGGCCTTCGCGTCCTCAAGCAGGGAGAGGACCTGTGAACAGAAGGGGGGCAAAGTGGCAGTGCGTCGTTCAGTCCGTGCGAGACCTGCCCGAGGTAGTTCCAGTGTTCAGCCACGCACCAGCTTCTGCGACTCCGCCATGGCCAGCCAGTTGATGAAGAGCTCGTCCAGCTTCGCCTTGCTGCTGGGGTAGCGCAGACCTGGAGGACACAGAGGGAGAGAGATCCAAAGGCCGCGGGACAGGACGTGAGAGGAGTCCGCCGCACTGCTTCCGCCGAAAGCTCAGTGGCACACGTGCCTGCGTCCATCACGTTCGCCATGTACTGTTGATGTCGCGGCGAGCCTGGGACTCTGGGCGAGTGCACAGTCCCCGATGTCCCGACCCCGTTCACAGCGACGCTCAGTGGCGGTGCGCTCATTCGTCGCGCGCGGCTCAATGCGGCACTTGGCACTGACGTCGGGGGGCTTTGGCAAGTCCGCGACGGGCGCGCGACTTGTCCCTGGGCGAAAAGCTACCCGCAGGGCCGGCGCTAGCGCGCTCTGTGCACGGGTTGCGTCCAGGCGTGTTTTGCGTGTGTGATGCCTAGCTACCTGTATCACAGCTTTAGCGTGAACACTTCTCCATTCTTGAGGCGCATGTCGCCCAAGCCCTCGTTCATCATGAAGTATTTGAAGAACGTGCTGTGCCCAAACACAACCAACTCGGAGCTGGTCTGCATCATGATCCACTTGCGGAACGCGCGCGTCCGCACCCGGCACTGGTCCCGCGACTCATTGGTGCCCACGATGCGGCGCGCGCAGCAATTTGGCTTCGACGGCGGACTGAACCACCAGACATCAGGCAGAGTGCCAAACACACCCGCCGCTGCCAAGTCCGGGAACTCGCGGGCCAGCTCCGACGGCGGGCGACCCACGTCACCGGCAGTGGCCAGGTGCTCAGTCGCCTCCGCACGGACGGTGACCCACGCCTGCTGCGAGCTGGGCATGGGCCATGCGTCCGGGCTGTGAGCTGCAACGGCTTGGCGGGCAAGCACGCATGTCTGGATCGCCCGCGTCAGGGGAGAGGTGACCCACAGGCAGGAGGGACCCAGCAGATGTGCAAGCTTGCTGCCCAGAGCCTGCGCTTGGGAGCGGCCAAGGGCAGTGAGTGGTGCATCGAAGATTTGAGGCTCGTCCCACGAGCTCCCTGGCCGGCCACATGCTTCGTTGTATGCACTCTCGCCATGGCGGACGAGATGCACCGTCCTCGAGCCCCGGGGCTGCGTTGTGAACAGGGAGGATGTCAGTCAATGGGACCTGGTGCAAACACACAAATCTCATGCACACGCACCAGGAAGATGGGAAACAACGCAGGGCGTGGCGGCTGAGATAGACTCACCTCGCCGACGACATCAGCGGTTCCACTCGGGCAGTGGCCGCCACCATTCGCAGCAATCGCATCGTCGTCAGGCATTTGCGTTGCAACAACTTGCTCCTGGCCGCCGTAGTACTGCTCCGCTGCCGCATCTAGCACATGGCCTTGGCTTAAGTGCAGCGGCACAGGGCTGTGGATGTACTGGCTGCAGCGCCCCTCGCCGGGCGACATCTCGCAGGGATGCTGCAGAGCCAACGGCACGGCCAGAGCTGCGGCGCAGAACTGGGGAACAACGGGTGGTGGCGGCGGAGTACGCGTCACATCTTCAACATCAGTATCTAGCGGCGGCAGTGGCGGCGACACAGCGGTGTGAGCGGTGTGAGGGTGTCCGCCTGCGTTGCTTGGACGAACAACTTCCCCCTGTGACGCCGCGGGCGGGAAGGCGCCCGCCCAGTATCGCTCCTAGGTGAGTGTGTATCCGGCCCGACCGGGGAGGCGTCAGAAGGTGTGGGTGGAAGCGCGCGTTGGCTGCGTTCATGGGCAGCCCAGAGGCACCAGCTGGTGGTTTGAGAGCTAGGCGTTGAAGGGCGCGCCCCGCACCAGCGAGTCCACCCCCGGCGTACGCACCTGCTGCTGCAACTCCACCATGGGGTCAGCAGCGTCACCGAACGCGGGTCGACTGCGCGCGGCGCCGCGCTGAGTCCCGTCCGGACCAACACCAAAGGACTGCTCGCCTTCGCCCCCTGCCACCGTCCACAGCGCGCCTGCCCCCCCCGCGTCGCGGCTGCCAGCCTCTCCCCCGAAAGCGGGCTGGCTGAAGTGAGTGCCAGGCGGTGCGCCGTGCTGCGTGAGCGCCTGAGTCCACGGCTGCGTGGACTCCCACTCTCCTTGCTGCTGGTATGTTTTTGCGACTGCACCCCAGCGGCTGCGCTCCTCCTCGCCGCCCGGGTGCTCCTCACCCTGCGCCTGCTGTACCGCTGGACACGTGGACGGCCGGCCAGCGGGCTGGCCCTGCGTGCTCTGCGCGTGCAAGAACCGCATCCACGCGGTCTGCCCAACCTCCTCTCCACCGCAACCACCAACCGCATCAGGCTGCGGCGACATGGCTGCGTCACCACCACCGGCAGCGCAGCCGTGTGCACCACGCGGCGAGACTGGCGCTTGAGGGCCGCCACCGCCACCACAGGCGCCCTCCCCACCCTGCTGGCTCGGTTGCCAGTCCAAGTCCTCCGCCCCGTTGTCCTCCCACTGCGCCACGCCCCCGCCCGCGTTCAACGGGGCCCAGGGACCCAGTGACGAAGCGCCGAACGGGTCAATAAAGGACTTCGTGAGAGAGCGCCTGGGCGTGGGTGTAAGTGCAGCAGCAGCCATCTCGTCGCCGAGGTCATCTCCATCTTCGCCAGGAGGCCTGGCCTCTCCAATAGTCAGCCGGCTGCGCTTGCGCTGCAGCATGCTCCCTGGTCGCGTTCACGAGCGAAGGACGAGTTCTCTCACTGAGAGTTCCTGCTGACGTCAGCGCTCAGGGCAGAGGTGAACGTCTCCCGCCAAGGTGATGAGAACTCGCGTGCGGGTGTATGCTGGCCCAGGGGCCAGCTCGCGGTGTGTGGCCTACACGGTGGAGGCGCTGCAAAGCACGCTCCCCAGCACTCTGGCAGTGTCCACCATAGAGCCACAAGAGTTGCTCGGCAAACAAAAGTGGGAAAGGGACACAGGTGCGTATCGGTCGCACGCTTGTGTGACTCCACCTATGTGTGCACCAACGGCTGACTGACCACACCGCTTGAAACTGCAGCCTTGTTGGTCCTCCCCGGCGGAGCAGACCTCCCGTATTGCTCCACACTCAACGGCGCGGGCGTGCAGCGCATACGCGCATACGTCTCCGACGGAGGCTCCTACCTCGGCCTTTGTGCAGGCGCATACTTTGCAGCTGCACGGTGCGAGTTCGAAGCTGGCAGCGCCTTGGAAGTCGTGGGAGCGCGCGAGCTCGCTTTTTACGGTGGAACAGCACACGGGAGCGTGTCGCCGCACTTTGCATACGGAGAGGACGACAGCAGTGCTGTCGCTGCACGCGTGTTGTTTCCCGGCACTACCACCGCCCCAGAGCGGTTGGACGACTTGGCAGTCTGCTATCTCAACGGGGGCTGCGAGTTCATTCCACCCGCAGAAGGCGCTCTCGCAGGCGTGGCTGTGCTGGCCAGGTATGCTGCTGGCTCTCATGGGGATGGAGGCATCGCTGCAGTGCGCTGCCATGTGGGCGAAGGCGTGGCTGTGCTGTCTGGCCCACATCCTGAGATGGCGCCCAAGTGGCTAGGCACAAGCGCGCTGAGTGCAACACTGCTGAATGCCGAGTTGTCGGTTGGGGACAGCAGTCGCATTCGCCTGTGGAGATGCCTGCTGCGCGCAGCACGCATGCCGCTCGTTGCACGCGAGGAAAATGATGAAGAGCTATTGCCGCCTCCCAGCCCTTTGCGGTCGATTGCTCCCGGCCTGGTGCTTCCCATCGATGCTGATGTCGCCCTGGCCAACAACACAAATGTCGCGTCAGCTGCTGTACCCACCACTGCACAGACACCTCGTACTGGGAACGTTGCGCTGGGCCCGCTGCGCAGTACGAGCACGCTGGACCTGCAGGCCTTCCCAGAGCTGCCGGGCGCGTGCATCCTAGCGAATCGCATCAGCGAAGCCGGAGACGGTTGCGCTGATGACGATAGCATCAATATGCCTCCCTGGGGCCGTGTCTCTGCGCCGCTGCCACGCCTTGTGCGCTGGTCAAGCGCGACTGCAGGGATGCTTGCCCTGTCAGCCTTGCTTCACCCACGCGCACCGCGGGCATCTCGGACTGCAGGGGTTGTTGCAGGCGCATGCGCATGCGCGCTGGGTGCTGGCGTGCGATTCGGAAGGCCAAGACGCGGCGTCCCAATCACAGCGCAGACTCTAGCTGCTTGTCTCGCCGGCCTCGTGCTGGGCCCCACTGATGGCGTGCGCGCAACAGCGCTGTACGCTACCGCTGCAGTGGCTGGCCTGCCGGTACTGTCGCCCTCGCCGCCAGGAGCTTCTGGACCCGTCACGCATGCACCCAGCGCCGGGTTCGTGGCCGGATTTCTGTTGTGTGCGGCAGCCACGGGTCGCGCGCGAGATGTGTGCATCAGGCACCGCGCAACCAGAAGCCAGTTCGGGGCAGCCGTGTTTGCCGCTGCATGCGCTGGACAGCTGAGCACAGTGCTGCTGGGTGCCGCATGGGCCACCGTTGTGCTCGCACGTGAGGGTGTGGCATTCGATGCGGCCATGGGAGGGGTACCGCGCCCGTGGCTACTGGAGCTGGCAGTGCACAGCATGCAGCAAGTACCGCCATTCGCGCCAGGTATGGCTGTGAAAGCAGCAATCACTGCGGTAGTTGCAGCAATTGCAGCGCCGACGCTTGTCGGCCCGCCGCCAGCGCCGCAGCCAGCGTTGAGACGCTTACTAGAGTAGACACTACAGACACGCCGGTGTTGGGCAATTCAAGTGATTTCCCGGTGGAACACGACGTGGAATCCACGTTGTAGGAAGCTCAGGGGCGTCTCATTCGCCAGCCCCATGTGTTCCGCTCCCGTTACTACGCGTACAATACGCACTCGTCGCCAGCGAGGGCTGGTATGTGAGAAGAAGGCAGCAGAAGACGACGCACCAAAGGCGAACACAGGGGACGTTGTTTCTGAGCGCGCAGCGCACAACGACCAGTACGAGGGCACGACTGAGTATGAGGCTGGACCTGCCACAATGTTGCCGCTGCGTGCACTGGTCACAGACCCCGCGGTGGTGGTGTTTGCCCTGCTTCACGTGGTTGCAGCAGCCACGCCCTGGTTGTACCGCGGGATCAGCGCCTCAGACATACTGCTCGTGGTTGTATCCTACACGGCGCGCATGTTCGGTGCGTCCTCCGCTCCGCCTGAGGCTGGGGCGACCATAAAGTGCAGCACATGTGGTGTCAGCCACGGGGCGACCAGTGTGAAGACAGGGCGCTCACCCACGCGCACGGCGTGCCTTCCACAGGCATAACAGCTGGGTTTCATAGACTTCTGTCCCACCGGTCCTTCCAGACGTACCGCCCGGTGCAGGTGCGCGCGCGTCGTCGCTGCCGAACAGTGGTGGCACGCCGGTGGCACTGGCCTTGTTGGAACGCCATTGTCTTGTTTCACCGCCCCTGAGCCTGTGTCTCCACTCGCTCGTCACAGTTTGCCATCGCGTGGCTGGGCACGGCAAGCTTGCAGAAGGGGCCGCTGTGGTGGTGTAGCCACCACAGGCACCACCACCGCACAGCCGACACGGATGCGGACGCGCACAGCCCCGTGGCGCATGGTTTCTGGTGGAGTCACGTCGGGTGGTTCCTCCTCACCGACCGCCACGTGGAGCCGCTGCTGGGCGCGGTGCCGGACCTGGTGGCCCTGCCAGAGCTGCACTGGCTGGAGCGCTTCTATCTCGTGCCGCCCGCCTCGCTAGCAGCTGCGATGTGGCTCTACGGCGGCGGCAGGGCGGTGTGCTACGGCTTCTGTGTGGCCACTGTACTGTGCTGGCACGCCACATATGCCATCAACAGTGTTGCACATCTGCTGGGCAGCCGCACATTCGCGTGCCAATTCAACGGCGAATGCACAGCGCGCAACAACTGGGTTCTCGCGTTGCTCACCCTCGGCGAGGGGTGGCACAACAACCATCATCGGTACATGGCCAGCGTGAGGCATGGCTTCTTGCAGCCGTGGGAGGTAGACATCACGTACTACGTCATCTGCTTGCTGGAAGCTGTGGGTCTAGCATGGAACTTGCGGCGACCGCCGGCTGATTTGCTTGCGCATGCGGCGGCAAACAAGTCTAGTGCTAGCATCAAGGCAAACTGATGGATCAGTGCCCGATGCGAGACTGGATCCCTTAGCTAGTAGTAATTCTATACTTTATCATTATTATTGACTGTCTCGAAGCACGTCGGGGAGCCGTCAAGTTGAGGCGAGCAGGGCACTGTGTGAAAGAGTCGCTTGTTGCTCGCTTGCGGACGCTCTTTTAAGGTGCAGGCAACGTCTAGTGCCGTCGCAAGATGTGCCCGCAGGGAGTGTGTATGCAGTTCGCTCGTGCTCCAGCGCGTCGTCAAGTTAACGCCCTGACAGTTCCCAGCAATGCAAACCCGCCAGCGAAGGCAGTCAGCACAGCACGGTGTATGGGACCGCCCACAGGCGGCACGCCACGATACAGCTGAGCCGCGAGCGTGGCACTGGCGCCCCAGCATACGGTCGTGCCAAGCACTAGGCAGGGCAGACAATCCTCTTTCACTTCTTCTTCATTCTCTGTCGTCGAGCCGCGCATGCGACTGCGACACCCTTTGCGTATACGTGTGTGGAGCGCAATACCGGGCTTATCTAGGGGATGAAATGTGCGTTGGCCCGGTGATGTCACAGATTTTTGTCCTCAGAACTGTCCGTCTTGTCCTTTTTTTATGATCTCAATCAAGTAACCGTCTGGGTCCTTGGCGAAGGCTAGCCCCTTCATGCTGCCTCCATCCGGAGTCTTGTGGAAAGCAACGCCTGCAGAGGAGAGCTTGTCGTAGGTTGCATACACGTCTGAGACGAGGAAGCCCAGGTGTCCGAAGCCACGGCGACCAGTCTCGTTGCCGTTGGCGTAACTGAACGCCGCATCCTTCTCTGTGCAGTGGTTGTGGGTGAACTCCAGGACGGGAATGCCGCGGGGGTAGAGCTCCTCCACAAGGTACTTCTTCGCATCCGCGCTGGTCGGGTCAGCTGGCGGCGGGGGCGAACATCCCAGTGGCAGGCTTGCCAGGAAGTAGGTGCTGAAATCACTGTTGTGGCTGGTCCTCACGTGGGTCATCCCCAGGTGCTGCGTGTAAAACGCCAAGCTCGGTGCAGGGTCCTTGACGCGGATCATCGTCTGAGCCAGCGCGAACTGCGGCACCAGATTTGATGCAGGATCGCGCTCCACAAGCTCCACCCAATAGAGATCTGGGTCATACGCAAAAGCGATGGTCCTCATCTTGCCCTCTTCTGGTCGCTTCTTGAACGCCACGCCGGCGCGATCGAGATGCGCAACGGCCTCAGCGAGGTTCGGCACCGCCATTGCAATGTGTCCAAAGCCGTCGCCCGGCTGATTCCCTGGATGATAACCCTCCTCGCTCTCGTGGTTGAAAGTCAATTCAAGCGTGCAGCCGTCCGTGGACCAGAGGTATTTGTGAGCCTCTGGACTGCCAGGCGTGTGTGGCAACGTTGCTCCTGCATAACAGGCTGTCAGTTCTACGCTCTCTTTAAGCACGAGCTGCGCTCGCAAGCTGAGCCTGCGCACCGACCGGGAGCGTCTGCAGGAAGTAGAGGCTGAACTTCCACTGCGGGAAGTGGTACTCGTCCACCAAAGTCATACCAAGAACATCTCGATAGAACTTAAGGCTCGCTTCCGGGTTCTTGATGCGCAGCATAGACTGCTGCCATGTCGCATCCGGCAGCGACTTGCCCATAGTGCTGAGCAGCGTCAGAGGTGCCTGCTGCGCAGATGCCATGGCTCGCACCGCAGAACGGGCACGCGCGCTGCCGCCGCACTGTCCCCCAGACAACGGGCCAGGAACACGGCGAGCAGCAGAACAGAAGGCTCGCGAGAGTGCAACTGCAGTAGAGCGTTGGGCGACGTGCATGCGACCTACGAAGGCTAAACTCTGTGCTATCACTCCGCGGCGCATTCGTCATCATTCTGCTGCTGTTGTGTGTCCGACGTGATGACACTTCTTCCTGGGCGTAACTTGCTTGCGCTGCCGCGCTGCGTCCCGCGATCGTCGAATGCCCGCGCAAACGTCCCACACCCGGTGCTGGTGTTTCTGGCTGCGCTTGCACGCCGCCTCCAGGCTCGCCAGTGTGGTGAGATGCAGCGGCGGCGTCTCAAAATCGTCCTTGGATGCGTCGTAGGCGTCTAGAGCGTCGTCCAGGCGGCCAGTCAGGGCGCATGCCGCCACCAAAGTGTCGTACAACTGCTTCCTTGCGCGCACATTCAAGCCCGCGGCGGCCAGGACTCTGCCCGCAAACTCTGGGCGGATCTCATGCGTCTGAGATTCTTCAACGCTGTCGCCTGACGCGGCAGCTACTTGGAGAAGCTTGCGGTACATCCGCAACGCCGTATCCACGCGACGCACACGGGCGCATGCCGTCGCCAGTGCTAGCAGCGCGACAGGCAGTACATTTGTCGGCTCCGCCTCAGAGACCACGCCCTCATCGCGGGGCCGCAGCCCGCCAGTGACGAGCTGCTGGGAGGGCAGGCCACTGCCATTGCCCTCTGTGCGCAGTGCGCCTGCCACCCAGAGCGCCCGATCGAGCTCGCCAGAGCGGCAGAGTGCGCACACGCACGCGGTGCATGCTTGCGGGGAGAGGACGACGCCGTGGGTGGCTGCATCGGTAGCCACATCGTACGCAGCGGCAGCCATGCCCTCACGTGCGACAGCCTCGGTAAGGGAGCTGAATGCGCTGGCGCTGGGCACCACACCCATGGCAGCCATGAGGGCACGCACTCGGATGGCGCGCTCCGCGTAGTGGAATCGGCAGAGGGCAGTCAACACAGCATCCAGGGTGTCGCGCTGCACATCACCTCCGCGACGAGCCAGCGCGCGTACTTCCGTCAGCATGTCATCAAGCATGCCCGCCCGGGAGCAGGCCACAACAAGCAGGTTGGCGCACGTGTCTGAGGGAGGCACGCCGGAGGCAGCCATGTCTCGGGCAACGTTCAGAGCCGCTGCCACGTCTGCGGTTCGACGGCACCCGTCCAGCAAGATGCCGAACGTCACCGCGTTGGGATTGAGGCCACACGCGCGCATGCGTGCCAGTGCGTCGAAGGCGCCACTCGTGTCACCCGATTTGACGTGCGCATCCATAAGAGCGCTGTACACGTACTGATTCGGCGCAACGCCGTATGTTTTCGCCATACCGTCCACAAGAGCCTGCGCGTCAGCTAAGCTGCGGTCTGTGCCGCCCCGGCCGACGGCGGAGACTAGGGCAGCGAGGACTCTGGGTGTGGGTGTCAGGCGAGCGCACTTGGTCATGTGCTCAAACGCGCGGCTCGCAGCTCCTGCATGACCAGCGTGAGCAGCTGCTGCCATGAAGGTCGCATACGTGGTTGCGTCTGCGCGCGCGTGGCCACCCAGCTGGCCTGCAGCCATGGCGTGCAGCTGCCTCTCTGCACTCTCCACATCGCCCAGCGTGCCTGCACGCAGAGCGAGACAGGCGTTTTGGACGACCGTGGTGCGGCATCTCAGCGGCGCGCGCTCGACACTTGCTAGGGCGGCAGTCGCGTGAGAGGGGCTGTTGCGACAGGCGGTGAGCACGGAGGCGAGCACAAACGGGTGAAACGCCTCTCGTGGCTCCGCGTGTCGAAGCACATCCAGCGCGCGTGCCGGTGCCCCCGCTCTGCCGCAGAGAGTGGCCAGTGCGCTCCAGATTTGGGCGTTGACGGGCACCTTGGCCGCACGGAGCTGAGTGACACTCTCCCACGCAAACGCGAGACTGCCTGCACGTGATGAGCTGCTCTCCGATGGCGCCGCATCTGACGACCCGCATCCGCCTCGTGCTAGGGCTGTGAGGAGGCTGCTCACCATGTGCGCGTTGGGGCTCACGGAGTGTGCCACTGCCTGCTGGTACAGCTCCACAGCAGCGCCGGCATTACGCGCTGCAGCTGCGGCGGCGAGCAGCGCACCGTATGTGCGCTCGTTGGGCACCTCGCCAGCGGCGCGCATGTCCGCGAAGGCGCGACGCGCAGCGACCAGGTCTCCGGCAGAGGCATGGGCAGAGATGAGGGCATTGTAGGTCACCACACTTGGCCGCACTCCCTCAGCTTTCATGACAGCGAATGCGACATCGCTGGAGCGTGGCTGCCCCGCACGCCCACAGGCGGCGATGTGGGCATTGAACACCTGAGTGCTGCGCTCCCCGCGAGCAAGCGACGCTTCGAATGCCGCAGCTGCCGCCGGAAAGGCGCCGCACTTGCTGGCAGCGGCAATGAAAGCGGCAATGACGCTCGCGTCTGAAGGTACCGCGGACGCGCCTCCGAGGCTTGTGCCTAAAGCGTGCAGCAGAGCCTCGAACTGCGGCGGCCCTGCGTCTGGAGACAGCGCGCACGTCGTGAACGCCGCTACGACGTCACCCCGAGCCAGAAAGTCAGCCACCGCGTCGGCAGACGGCGCGTGCTGCTCGCTGTGCACAGAGGGAGAGACGTCACCGCCCTCTGGGCCGTCGGTGAGGGAACATTCAACCTCCTGCTGGAAGCCGACTCCGCCGTCTAGACTATCGGTGTCGTCAAGGGTAACATCGCGCTCCGCCGTGTCGGCAGTGCGGGGAAACACCACCAGCGGAAGGTCGAGCTCAGCTTGCCGCGGGTGCGACAGCTTCACCCTCCTTACGCCGCCCGGAGACGCGACGCAGCTGGTTTTGAGGCACGCCCCGCGACGCTGTCTCCTTTTGTGCTGCTGAAAAGCAGGTGTGAAGTCGACCGTCGCGTGGCTGGGAGTTGGCGCCTGGGCAATTGCGTCGTTGTGCAAAGGAGGGAGTCACGAGTGAGCCACGGGAGCACAGCTTCTCGCCAATGGTGCGCGAGTACGGCAGGCAGACGCACCTCATAGCGGTTCTGTCGCCTCGCCGCGAAACCGCCAGCGGCGGCGGCGTTTGCTGCTGCACTGTGCATCCCCACACCGATGTGTTGGTGGACACCCGCGGCAACAGGCCGCGTGTGTTAACTCACAAGCAAGTGAGTCCTCTGGGTGTATTAAGACATGATAGCGACGCGGCGAAGGACGCTCGTGTGTGGTGAGTCTGTTTTGTTTTTTTGTAGTGTCTCTCTCGTGGTGGCTCTGTGCGTGTGTCTGATGCGCACCAGCTCACGTGATAACGGTTGGCTTGTCGCGGCCAGTGAACTCCTGCAGCTTGGACAGATCGAGCGCAACCTTGATAAGCGGGGCGAGTGCCTGCTGTGCATCCACGCCCTGCTTGGACACGTCGGACTCATACTGCTCCACGTACAGTCGGATTGTGGCTCCGCTGCTTCCGGTGCCGCTGAGACGGAAGATGATGCGGCTGCCGTCGGTGAAGACGAAGCGCAGGCCCTGCTTGGTGGCTACGCTGCCATCGATGGGATCCGTGTACGCAAAGTCGTCCGCCAGAGCGAGGGTGTACGCGCCGAACTTGTCGCCAGGCTTGGCAGACGCGACGATGCCGCGGATGTGGTCCACCATCTTGCCGGCGTCAGCAGATGAGCATTCCTCGTAGTCATAGCGGCTGAAGAAGTTGCGCCCGTACTCAGCCCAGTGTTCCGCCGCAATCTGCTCCACACTCACCAACTTGCCGCCAACAGGCACGTCCTTGTTGCGGTACGCGAGAATGGACAACCAGGCAAGGACTGCCCAGAGACCGTCCTTCTCGCGCACGTGATCGCTGCCCGTGCCGAAGGACTCCTCGCCGCAGACGCTGCACTTCCCGGCATCCATAAGGTTACCGAAGAACTTCCAACCCGTGGGCGTCTCGAAGAAGGGGACACCCATCTTCTTGGCCACGCGGTCCAGAGCAGCAGCGGTTGGCATGCTGCGAGCAAGGCCCTTGACGCCGCCCTTCAGCCAGGGAATGCAGCGCTGGCCATACGCCGCGATGATGGCCACACTGTCGGAGGGGGTGACGAAGAACTTCTTGCCCAGGATCATGTTGCGGTCTCCATCGCCGTCACTGGCTGCCCCGAAATCAGCGCCATTGGGGCCGTACATGAACTCGACCAGGTCGTGCGCGTAGGTCAGGTTCGGGTCCGGGTGCCCGCCGCCGAAGTCCTCCAGCGGGGTGTCATTCACAACAGAGCTGGCAGGGGCTCCCAGGGCGTCGCACAGGATGGGCTTCGCGTACGCGCCCGTGATGGCGTGCAGCGCGTCGAAGCGCATGCGGAAGTCGGAGCGTGACACGAAGGCGCGCAGCATGGGGAAGTCAAACACTTGGTCGCGGAAGAGCGCCAGATAGTCTGCCACCGGGTCAATGATTTCAACCTCGAAGCTGCCGAAGCGGGAGCTGCCCACCTTGGTGAGGTCCACATCCGGGATGTCAGCCACATTCAGCGTGCTCACGCTCTGCGTGAAGCCGTAGATGGCGTCCGTCAACTTCTCTGGAGCAGGCTCGCCCGCACTGCTGTTGTACTTGATCCCCCAGTCCGCGTCCGGGCCGCCCGGGTTGTGGCTGGCAGACATGATGAAACCGCCTGCAGCTTTGCGGGCGCGGATGACTGCGCTTGCGGCGGGTGTGCAGAGGAAGCCATCACGTCCAACCAGGAGCTTGGCCACGCCGTTCCCGGCGGCC
>Ga0164296_1004028_pt1 | contig 13526 bp, 11 predicted proteins | sample GEODES057metaG_FD_113533 | JGI IMG/M metagenome (GOLD analysis project Ga0164296, IMG submission 113533) | Dystrophic lake water microbial communities from Trout Bog Lake, Wisconsin, USA - GEODES057 metaG | ecosystem: Environmental > Aquatic > Freshwater > Lake | place: USA: Trout Bog Lake...
TGAAATTGATCCATTTAGCGAAAGTCAGACAAGAATATGATAGGTCCAAATCCTTTTTACAACTCATTATTTAAGAAGTATGTTGCGATCTTTGGAACGCTATTCAATAGTGTTGTTATTGAAAGGCATGATTCATCTGGAAACCTTGTACAATCCATTCAAGTTCCAATTGCATATGGTCCAAGAGACAAGTTTCTAGCTCGTATTCTTCAAAATCCAACAGGTTCCACTCCATCTGCAACAAACCTTCCAAGAATGTCTTTTGAAATTGATAGTGTAACATATGCTCCTGATAGAAAATTACAAACAATGCAAAAAATTGTTAGTAAAAATAATATTAATGGACAAAATGTATACAAGAAAGTGTTTACTCCGGTTCCTTATGACATTGGAATCAAACTTCAATGTATGAGTAAGACAATGGAAGATGGACTTCAAATTGTTGAGCAAATCCTTCCATATTTTACACCAGAGTGGACAATTACAGCAGCAATGCTTGGAAATGATTTTAACGAATCAACAGATATACCTGTTGTATTGAATTCAGTACAAATAGATGACCAGTACGAGTCTGACTTTACACAAAGAAGAGTTCTTATTTTTATTCTAAATTTTACAATTAAAGGTTACTTCTGGGGTCCAGTTTCTGAAAGTAAAATTATTAAGATTGTTGAAACCAATGTTCATTTGGATACATCTTCAAATACTGTTCCTGTGACAACAACAATTCGTCCTGGATTAACACCAGAAGGATTGCCAACATCCAATGCTGATCTTTCTGTTGCTCTTTCACAAATTGACGAAACATCAGACTATGGATTTATTATTGATACAGTAGGAAATAATTGATATGGCAAAAAAAGATATAATTTCTCAATCATTGGGTCTTCCACCAATTATTGATCAAGAATCTTCTTCTAAAATTATAGATGTTCTTCCTGTAATCAAGGCAGAAAAAAATAATGATTATGAATATGCAAGACGTAATCTTTATGATGTAATTGAAAAAGGTAATAATGCTTTAGAAGATATTATTGATATTGCAAAACAATCTGAATCTGCTCGTGCATTTGAAGTTGTCACTAATTTAATTAAAACAATGGTTGATGCAAACAAGGATCTTCTTGAGCTTGCTAAAAAGCAAAAGGAACTAGATAAGCAAGAGGATACAGGTCCTTCTACTGTGAATAATAATTTGTTCGTAGGTTCATCAGCAGAACTATTGAAAATGATAAAGAAAGAAAATGGCTGACATTTATCTAGGTAATAAAAACTTAAAGAACAAAGATGTAAAAATACAATTTACAAAAGAGCAGATTGAAGAATACATTAAGTGTTCTCAAGATATTGATTATTTTTGTAAAACTTATGTAAAAATTGTTTCTGTTGATAAAGGTTTGATTAGTTTCAATCCATTCCCTTATCAAGGAAATATGTTTAAGACGTTTGAGGATAATCGTTTTACAATTTGTAAAATGCCTCGTCAGGTTGGTAAAACAACAGGTGTTGTTGGATACCTACTCCACAAGATTCTTTTCAATGAAAATTACAATATTGCAGTTCTTGCTAATAAGCAGGTACAAGCAAGAGAAATTCTTTCTCGTGTCCAGTTAGCATATGAATGGCTACCAAAATGGCTCCAGCAAGGAATAGTAGAGTGGAACAAAGGTAACATAGAATTAGAAAATGGTTCCAAGATTTTAGCATCTGCTACCTCATCTTCTGCTGTTCGTGGTCAATCGTATAATCTTGTTTATCTTGATGAGTTTGCGTTCGTTCCAAGAAATGTTCAAGATGCATTCTTTGCATCAGTATTCCCTACAATCACATCTGGTGCAACATCAAAATTATTGATTACATCAACGCCAAATGGGATGAATCTTTTCTATAAGATTTGGATGGATTCTGTCAATGGAAACAATGACTACGCAAGAGTAGATGTTCATTGGTCTGATGTTCCTGGAAGAGATGAGGCATGGAAAGAACTAATGATTCGTAGTACTTCTCTTGACCAATTTCGACAAGAGTTTGAGTGCGAGTTCATGGGATCAACAAATACACTGATCCATCCTTCCGTACTTTCCAAACTTGTATATAATAATCCAATTCAAACGGATAGAGACAATTATTTAAAGATATACAAACACCCAGAAGAGAATCACGTTTATACAATGACGGTTGATGTATCTGAGGGTCTTGGTCAGGATAGTTCTACGTTTGTTGTGACGGATTGTAGTGTTATGCCTTACGAAGTAGTTGCTGTCTATAAAAATGCAAATATTTCTGAATTGATGTACCCAACTCTAATTGACAACGTTGCAAGATATTACAACAATGCATCTGTTCTTGTTGAAGTCAATGTTGGATCTCAGGTTGTTAATATTCTACAACAAGATCTCGAATATGAAAACATTGTTATGACAAAAACCAGTGGAAGAAAAGGAACTCTAATTGGCGCTACTGGTGGTCAAACAAGATTGGGCATTAAAACAACAAAAATTACAAAAAGAATAGGATGTTCTAACTTAAAGTCACTTATAGAAAACAACCAAATTATTTTAAATGATTATGAAATTATTAATGAAATTTCTACATACGTTGTAGATGGTTCTTCATATAATGCGGAGGATGGACACCACGATGATTTAGTAATGTGTTTAGTTTTGTTTGCATGGATGGTAAGTCAAAATTACTTCAAGGATGTTTCTAACACCGATATTAGAAAGAAAATCATGGAGGATTTTAATGAAACGTTTATGCCATTTGGATTTATTGATACAGGTCCCGAGAAAGATGATGACCTAAATCGCGTAGTTTCCGAGGATGAGTGGAATCGTTTTTTTCTAAACTGACTTTTTATAAATAACTCATATAGAATTTGATAATTTTATTATAAAAGGAGAATAAAATGGCATTTCAAGTAAGTCCTGGTGTAAGCGTATCCGAATATGACTTAACTACCATTGTTCCTACAGTATCAACTACTACTGGAGCATTTGCTGGTGTATTTAGATGGGGTCCTGTAAATTACGCTAACCTAATTGGATCAGAAGACGAATTGGCTCTAAGATATGGCAAGCCAAACGCAAACAATTACGAAACATTCTTTACAGCAGCAAACTTTCTAGCATATGGTAACCAGCTATATGTTTCAAGAGCTGCTTCTAACACAGCATACAATGCTGTTGCAAACACTGGAAGTGTTTTCTCAAACGTCGTGATCCAAAATTACAATAGCTTCCTTAACATGGAAGGCAATTGGGATGTTGCAGGAGCACAAGGCTCATTCAATGCAAACACACCATTTATTGCAAAATGGGTAGGAAGTCTAGGTAATTCTCTACAAATTTCTATCTGTGATTCTGCTAATGCATATTCACAAAACCTTCCTGCAAGCTATTATCCTGCAAATACAACATATAGTCCAACTAATACTCAATCTACATTTGCTATCAATGTTAATAGTGCAGTTGCTAATGTTACAACATTGAGTGACAATGCTTCGTATGCGACAGGTGTTGCTTCTTCATTAACAACAACATTCACTCCTGGTGACTTTGTTCTTGTTGGTAATTCAACAATTGGTACACAGTATCTACAAGTTGGAAGCGTCGGTCCTGTAACTACTGTGGGTAACTATTCTTGGTTTAACATTAACTTTACAAATGTTAACCAGTTGAAGTCAAACTACACAAATTCCGCAAATGGTACTAACAGCTTCATGATAAGACTTTGGGAGTACTACAATGCTGTAGATAATGCTCCTGGAAGATCACAATGGGTAAGCGATAGAACTTCGAATACTGCAATTGCGGATCAAGTTCACATTGTTGTTACAGATAATCTTGGATCATTCACTGGAGTTCCTGGTCAGATTCTTGAAGTATGGCCAAATCTTTCACGTGCTATTGATGCTCAGGGCCTACAAGGTGGTTCAATCTATTATCGTGATGTTCTAAACCAGAGCTCACAATATGTTTGGTCTGCAACAGATTACCTAGGAAGTGCAACTACAAATAATGCATTCCCAGTTCCTAATGTTCAGGGAGTTTCTTCTATCAACTTCATTCAGGGTTATGATGGTCTAGCAGAATCAAACATTGATATTGGTTCTCTTGCATATGCATACGATGTTTATTCATCAGCTGAATCAATTGATATTTCATTGGTTCTATGTGGTAAATCAACAACTGTAGGTGACCCATTCGGTGCAACACTTGCAAACTACATTGTAGATAATATCACATCAAGCAGAAAAGATTGTGTGGCATTTATTTCACCTCCAATTTCTGCTGTTGTAAATAATCCAGGCAATGAAGCAACAAGTATCCTTGCATCAAGAAATGCAATGAGAAACACTTCATATGCTGTAATGGATTCTGGATACAAGTATCAGTATGACAAGTACAATGATTTGTATCGTTGGGTTCCTCTAAATGGTGATATTGCTGGTCTCTGTGTTTACACAGATACAGTTCGTGATCCATGGTATTCTCCAGCAGGATTCAACAGAGGCAATATCAAGAACGTTGTCAAGCTTGCTTACAATCCAAAGAAAGCAGACCGCGACCTTCTTTATAAGAACAATGTTAACCCAGTGGTTACATTCCCAGGTCAAGGAACTGTTCTTTACGGTGATAAGACAATGCAGTCTCAACCTTCTGCATTCGATAGAATTAACGTACGTAGATTGTTCATTGTCCTTGAAAAGGCAATTTCAACTGCTGCACAATATTCACTATTCGAATTTAATGATGCGTTTACACAGGCTAACTTCCGTAATCTTGTAACACCATACTTGAGAGATATTCAAGGTCGTCGTGGTATTACAGATTTCAAGGTAGTTTGTGACTCAACAAACAACACTCCTCAGGTAGTTGATGCCAACCAGTTTGTTGGTGACATCTACATTAAACCAGCCCGTTCTATCAATTTCATCCAGTTGAACTTTGTTGCTGTTCGCACAGGTGTCGACTTCAATGAAATTATTGGTCAGATCTAATTAAGGAGAGGAAAGAAAAATGGCTTTCAATATTAATGATATCCGCTCTCAGTTAGTATACGGCGGTGCACGTCCATCACTATTCCAGGTAATTATCAGTAATCCTGTTAATCCTGTCGCAGATCTAAAGTTGCCTTTCCTTTGTAAGGCAGCTCAGCTTCCAACTTCTACTCTAGGATTAATTGAAGTACCATATTTTGGTAGAAGATTAAAACTAGCAGGTGATCGTAAGTTTGATTCTTGGACAGTAACAATTATCAACGATGAAGATTTCTTGGTAAGAAATGCAATGGAACAGTGGAACAACTATATTAATCTTTATCAATCAAACATTACTGCTCTTGGATCTTCATCTCCAAGTGTTTATAAGTCACAGGCAACTGTAACTCAGTTTGGTAAGGATGGTAAGGAACTAAGAACTTATCAGTTCAATGGAATTTATCCAGAAACAGTTGCTCCAATTGATCTACAATGGGCTACTGTGGATGAAATTGAAGAGTTCCAAGTTCAATTCCAGTACGACACTTTTGAAATTCTTTCAGGTCCTACTGGCGACGCTGGTGGTTCGTAAGATAAGGGATCAAGAGCTGCTATAAATACAATAGCAGCTCTTCTCTATCTTATAAGGAAATATTATGGCTAAGTTTTTAGGTTTTGAAATTACCCGTCCAAAAGAGGAACCAGTCGAATCATTTGCTCCTGTAGTAAATGATGATGGTGCTGTAATTGTTGCAGCAGGTGGTGCATATGGCACTTATATTGATCTTGATGGTACAGCAAGAACAGAATCTGAGCTTGTATCCAAGTATAGAGAAATCTCACTACAACCAGAATTAGAACAAGCAATTGACGATATTGTCAATGAAGCTATTGATACTGATGCAGAAGAAGTTGTTACAATTAACCTTGATAAAGTTGAATATGGTGACAATGTAAAAAATCGTATCAGAGATGAGTTTCAAATAGTTCTTGAGCTTCTTAATTTCCAACAAGAAGCATATGAAATTTTCAAAAGATGGTATGTTGACGGTAGAATGTATTACCATCTAATTATTGATGAAAAAGACCCAAGAAAAGGTATTCTTGAACTTCGTTACATTGATCCAAGAAAGATCCGTAAGGTAAGAGAAGTCAAGAGAAAAAACAAAGGTGAAGTAACAATCACAACTGCACAAAGAGAATACTTTGTGTACAACGAAAAGAATTTCTTGCCAGCAGGTGGCAATGCTGGTCTTCCATTCGACACAGGTGCTGTAAACGGAATTAAAATTGCAGTAGATTCTATCCTCCATGTCACATCAGGTTTGATGGATCAAAATAATGCATTGGTCTATTCATATATTCAAAAAGCAATCAAGCCACTAAACCAACTTCGTACATTGGAAGATGCAACTGTCATCTATCGTATTTCACGTGCACCTGAACGTCGTATTTTTTATATTGATGTTGGTAACCTACCTACACCAAAGGCAGAGCAATATCTTCGTGACATGATGGTCAAACATAAAAACCGTCTTGTTTATGATGCTACAACTGGTGCAATTAAAGACGACCGCAAGTATATGACGATGCTTGAAGATTATTGGTTCCCACGTCGTGAAGGTAGTAGAGGAACTGAAATTACAACTCTTCCTTCTGGTCAAAACCTTGGTGAAATGGCTGATGTTGAATATTTCCAAAGAAAACTATATCAATCTTTGAATGTTCCTATTTCAAGACTTCAATCATCTGCAGAAGTATTCACACTTGGTAGAGCATCAGAAATTTCAAGAGATGAAGTCAAATTTACAAAGTTTATTGGTCGTCTAAGAAGAAGATTTTCTCTTTTGCTTCTTGGTGCTCTTGAAAAGCAATTGGTTCTTAAGGGTGTAATTGCTGAATCTGATTGGGATCAACTTTCACGCCAAATTAATTTTGATTTTGCTATTGATAGTCACTTTGAAGAGTTTAAAGAAGCAGAAATTCTTCAAGGAAGAATACAGACATTAACAAACATTCAACCATATGTTGGTTCTTATTTCTCACAACAATGGATCAAAAAGAATGTATTGAAGCTTAATGATGATGAAATTAAGGTAATGATGGCACAAATTGAACAAGAAAGTCAAGGAATTACTGATCCAGATGATGAGATTAGTAATATTGGTCAATTGGAAGGTAGTGGTAAAGATGCTACACCTAAGCAACCAACACCTGCAACAAATGATGCCAATCCTGCAACAGGAAACATACCTGGGGGTGTTGGAAACGTAGGAAGAGCAGTACCAAATACAGGAAGCTCTGGAAGATAATATTAAATTTTTATAAATATCAAATAAGATTTGGAGGCTATTATGAGTAATGTTGAAGATATTTTAGCATATGCGTGGAACAAGGATGCTGTTAGTTTGAAGCCTGCTCTCGATGCTGTAATGACAGCAAGAGCTGAGCAGCAAATTGAATTAATGACAGCAGATGTTGCAGCAAGCATGTTTGGTAGTATTAGTGGTCAAAATGATGATGAGGTAGCTTCTTCTCAACAATTAGAACCAGAATATCAGACAACCGAGGAAATGCCAAATGAGCAATAACAAGCAAAACATCCATGAGGTAGAACAGCCTCAATCACAGGGTGAAAAGAATTTCAAGGCGTTACACAATCCAATCAAGCACACTAGTTTGGTACCTGGTGTCACAGATCAGGAGCACGTTTTCAAAGGTGCAATGAAGCCTTATGATAACAAGTTTCCTAATTCAAATAAGCCAGGACAAGATCGCGCAGCATATGATAAAACATTAAAAATGAACGATGCTGAAACTGATAATGGCTATGAAGATCAGGAACATGCTTATCAAATGGAAGAGGATTTTGAGCAAGTTGACGAAGTCAAGTTGGTTTCTACTTCATTGAACAAGCAACGTGCTAGCCATATTCCAGGCACAGAAAAGAAAATCAGTAAGCTAATCAATACAGAACCAATGGATAAGAGATATCCATCTGGAAGTGTTGCTGCAAGACAATACAAGATTAGAGGTGTTCATACAGGAATTCCTCACCACAGTGAGGAAGTTGAAATGGATGAAGCAGCTTATTCTGCAAAAGCAGCTCGCCATGGTAAAGATATTGGCAAGCCAGGAAAGAACTTTGCAAAGATTGAAAAGTCTGCAGCAGAGCGTTATGGTTCTGAAGAAGCTGGCAAGAAAGTTGCAGGAGCAGTTCTTGCAAAGATTCGTGCAAAGCACATGAAAGAAGATACTGATGGGGAAGGTAACAATCCTCCTGTCGTTGGCCAAGCGCTTAAGCAAAAGAATCCAAATGATATGTCTTCTTATTGGTTGAAGAATCAAAAAGATACTGATCAGGCAACTGAAAAACTAAGACAGATGATTGCCATGACATATGGTGGTGGTAACAAGTCTTCTGCTGAGATCATTGATTCTGGAGTAAGAAAAGAAGAAGTAGAGTCTGTTGATGAAGTTCTTTCAAAGAAAGCACCAGCCAGTCAGTGGATTCGTGATTTTATAGATTCAAAAAATCCAAAGTTTACTGGTAAGTCAAAAGAAGAACGTCGTAAGATGGCTCTTGGTGCATACTATGCAAAGCAAAATGAAGAATATGTTTCAGAAGATTCAGATTATGCAAGCTCAATGCTAAAGACTGAATTGAATGCTATTTCTCATAAGGCAGGTAAGCTAGTAGACTATATGATTGATGGAATGGAAGTAGAACCATGGGTTCAAGCAAAGGTAGCAAGAGCGAAAGAAGAAATTGATAATGTATTTGACTATCTAATGTTCTCTGACGATGGTATCAATCCAAGATACAACGAAGAACCAGCTCCAGAGCCTGAATCTCCTTACTGGGTTCCTACTTCAATGTCATATCCAATGATGAATCGTGAAGAAAAAGAACTTTCACCGAAGCAAAAAGCTATTGCAAAACTAAGACCACCAAGAGACAAGATTGATGCTGGTGATCTTGCTGCGCTTCGTCATGGTGAAAAGCCAATTAAAGAAGCTTCAAGACTTTGTAAGGATTGCAAAGAAGGCCACTATGTAGAAACAAAAGGTGGCTGGAAGTGTGATGAATGTGGTGGAACTCCTCATTCAATGAGTGAAGCCAAGGATGATTTTGATTGGAAGAACACTTCACATTTTGAGCATGGTGTTCATGCTGCAAAAGAAGAATTGAAGACTGGAAAGAAAGCAAAATCTTGGCATAAACCAGGCACTCCTGAATACAAAGAATTCATGCGTGGTTATGACTCAGTAATGAAAAAGCATATGAAGGAAGACAATGTTGGTACATATGGTTCCAGCACAGTTACCACTTCAATGAAGCCTGATCTTGCTTCTATGAAAAAAAAGCCTGCTGACAAGCAAAGAGATGATGAAATTGCTAAGAATGATAAGAAGCTCAAAGAAGAAACAGATTCATTGAATCTTGTTAAGCAATCAGCTCTTAATGGCATGAAGCTAAGAATGAAGGGTCTTCACAAGAACTATGGAAAAGTACAAGGTCAAAAGTCACCTTTCCAAAACAATCTAATGAAGAGTCCAGAAGATGTGAAAGAGCAAGTTCTTTCTTCTTCTGAGCAAACTTTAATTGAAGAAATTCTAAAGGCATCTGAATAATGGCTAGCAATATTACAATTACCATCAAAGATATCAGAACTAATGCTATCAAAGAGGGTACTGCTGTAAAAAGAAAATATAAGCTTAATTCAGAATCTACTGAAGAAGATAATCAGCAAACTTTCCAACAAATTGCCGAAAATATCAACAAGAAATTTTCTCCAGAAAAGATTAAAACATTAGCCAAAAGAAAAAGTGTTTCATTAAAGAATGAAGATCTTTCTAAAGCAAATGAAAATCTTGCTGAGATTGCTGATAAACCTGTCGAAAAACCATCAAGAAAATTTGGCAAAGTAAATATTAGATCACACAGATTAGAACCAGATCAATCAAGAATACCTTCCGCTATGGCAGGTGGTGCTGATAGAGCAGAGGAAACAGAAATGAATTTAGATACAATTTTAGAAGCACGTCGTGGTCGTCCTCGTAAAGATGGCTCATCAAAGCCAGAGGGTGATGAGGAAGGTGGTCGTGAGCACATTGTTGTTCAACTTCGTAAGGCAGAAAACCTAAGAGGCGATCGTCATACAGAGTTTAATAATGGTGAAAAGCATAAGCTTCCACTTGAACATGTTAAGAAGGCTCTAAACATGCATTCAACAATGAAACCTCTTGATAAAGAAAAGTTTGAAAGACGTCTTGGTGCATCACACCAGTCATTTATGTCTGCAGTAAGAGGTGAAAAGGAAGAAGCACCAAAGCCAAAGATTACTCTTGGTTCAATGGCAAAAAAGTCAATGAAGGAAGATGTATCTGCTTCTGATAAAGGTCCCAAGAAAGCAGAAACAATTATGACTGCAAGTGGTCCAAAGGTTGTTGATCGTTCTGCTCCTAAGAAAAAAATAGCAGTTGAATCTGTCGAATTCGATGAATTAAACGAAGAAATTTTAATGGCAGAACAAGAATTACTAAATAATTTATACGGTAAATTATCTGAAAGTAACAGAGTAATTTTCAATCAAATGTTAGATGAAGAAGATGGTTATTTCAAATTGTTGCAATTTGCAGTTGAACAGGGTATCTAAATGAAACTGATTACAGAGGTAACAGAAGAAGTAAAATACATTGCCGAGGAAGGTGCAGAAGGTAAAAAGAACCTTTACATTGAAGGTATCTTTTTGCAAGGTGGCATCACCAACCGTAATGGAAGAATGTATGATCCAAATATTCTCGAAAACGAAGTAGTTCGTTACACAAAAGAGAATATTGATAAAAATCGTGCATATGGTGAACTAGGACATCCTTCTGGACCTTCTATTAATTTAGAACGTGTTTGCATGATGATCAAGTCTCTAAAAAGAGAAGGCAACAACTTTATTGGTAAAGCCAAGATTATGGATACGCCATATGGTAACATTGTGAAGAACCTAATGTCGGAAGGTGCTACACTTGGTGTTTCTTCTCGTGGCATGGGTTCACTCAAAGAAGTCAATGGTGTTAATGTTGTTCAAGACGATTTCTTTTTAGCTACTGCTGCAGATATTGTTGCAGATCCTTCCGCTCCTGATGCCTATGTAAATGGTGTTATGGAAGGCGTTGAGTGGGTTTGGAACAATGGTGTATTAAAAGCACAAACAGTAGAGCAACATAAAAAGATCATTAAAGAAGCTCCTAAGGCTGACTTAACAGAAGCCAAATTAAGAGTCTTCAAACATTTTCTTTCAAAATTATAATTACATAAATAATTTATATTAACTTAGGAGAATCTAATGTCTGACGAAAAGAATCAAACAGATCAAATTTTAGACCTTGTTAATGAAGATGGTACAGCGTCTTCTAACATGGCTTCTATTGCTGCAAAGCCAACTGGTCTTTCACGCACAGAACTAATGGCTAAGATGGTTGACTATGCTGCAAAGGCAAGCAAGGAAGATCTTGCTGCATTTATTGCAAGCGTAGGAACAGCTGAATATATGCCAGGTCAAACAACACCTGCAGAAAGATTTAAGTCTATAGAGGATGCTTCTGATGCAGTTGGTGATAATTCAGAAAAGAATATGGCTACTATTAAGTCTTCTGGTAAGCCAAAAGACCCAATGCACAAAGAAACTGGTGAAATTGCTGTTCACCCAACAATGCTTGCAAAAGAAGATCTAGCACTTCTATTTGGTGGTTCTGAAGATCTTTCAGAAGATTTCAGAATTAAAGCTGAAACACTTTTTGAAGCAGCTGTTTCAACAAGAGTTAATCTTGAAGTTGCAAAAATTGAAGAACATTATGCTTCACTTCAAGCACAGATTGAAGAACAATTCGAACAAACTCTAGAAGAGTCTGTTGAAGAAATTAAGAATGAGATGGTTGAAAATGTTGACAACTATCTTAATTATGCAGTAGCAGAATGGATCAACGAAAACAAACTTGCTATCCAAAACAACATTCGCACTAATATGGCAGAATCTTTCATGGCTAGCCTAAAGAATGTTTTCGAAGAACACTACGTAAATATTCCTGATGATCAGGTTGATGTTGTAGAGACTATGGCAGAAGAGATTGAATCTCTTAAGACTCGTCTAAACGAACAAACTGAAAAGAACATTGAATTGAACAAGACAGTGACAGAAAAAGAAGTACATGATATCAAGACTTCAATGTCAGAAGGAATGACAGATGTTCAGAAGGAAAAGTTTGTGAAGCTTGCAGAAGCGATCAACTATTCCGATACTAATGAATTTCGCAAGAAAGTTGCCATCATTAAGGAAACATATTTCCCTAAGAATGGTGAAGCAGTAAAGGTTGTTAAAGACCAGCTTTTGAGCGAAACAATTGAAGAGCCTGCAAAAGTAGTTGGTTCAACTGATCCAGATATTCAAGCACTAGCTTCTTATATTTCGAAAACTGTTAAAAAGTAATATTTAATAAATAAAAAATATAGTTAACTACTCTAAAGGAGAAACACAAATGATCGGTTTTAATGAAGAATTAATTGCAAAGTGGAAGCCAATTCTTGAGCACGAAGATCTTGGCAGAATCACTGATGCACACAAGCGTAATGTCACTGCTGTTCTTCTTGAGAACACAGAAAAAATGATGAGAGAGCAAGCTGCACAAGGCGGATCTCAGAATCTTTTTGAAACAGGTATCAACGCAGTTGGTACAGGTGGATATGGTGGCGCAGGTGGTACAGGCGTTGCAGGTTATGATCCAATCTTGATTTCATTGATTCGTCGTTCAATGCCAAATCTTATTGCTTATGACATCTGCGGCGTTCAGCCAATGACAGGTCCAACAGGCTTGATCTTCGCAATGCGTTCACAGTATGCGAACTCAACTGCAAAGGGCAATGAAACATTCTACAACGAAGTTAACACAGCATTCTCTTCAATCGCTTCTCAGGTAACTCCTGGTGGTGACCCAACAACAGGTGCTGGTCAAAACCAAGTTGGTACAACATTCCCATCAAATCCTGCACAGTCAAATACAACATATTACAACTATGCTACTGGTGCTGCTACAACTACTGCGGAAGCATATGGTTCAACATATACATTCCCAGAAATGGCATTCTCAATCGATAAGGTTGCTGTTACTGCAGTATCACGTGCTCTAAAGGCAGAATACACTATTGAACTTGCACAAGACTTGAAGGCAGTTCATGGTCTCGATGCTGAAACAGAATTGGCTAACATCCTTCAGTCAGAAATTCTTGCTGAAATCAACCGTGAAGTTATCCGTACAATCAACGTTTCAGCTGTTCGTGGTGCTCAGACAGGTACAACAACTGCTGGTGTATTCGATCTTGACACAGACTCAAACGGTCGTTGGTCAGTTGAAAAGTTCAAGGGAATGATGTTCCACATTGAACAAGAAGCTAACCAGATTGCAAAAGACACACGTCGTGGTAAGGGTAACATCGTAATCTGTTCATCAGACGTTGCTTCTGCTCTACAGATGGCCGGTGTTCTTGACTACA
>Ga0164296_1004029_pt1 | contig 13526 bp, 11 predicted proteins | sample GEODES057metaG_FD_113533 | JGI IMG/M metagenome (GOLD analysis project Ga0164296, IMG submission 113533) | Dystrophic lake water microbial communities from Trout Bog Lake, Wisconsin, USA - GEODES057 metaG | ecosystem: Environmental > Aquatic > Freshwater > Lake | place: USA: Trout Bog Lake...
GGAATCTCGTAGCCCGAGCATCAACCGAAAACAAGGGCGATTCGTCTGGGAAAGCGCGGTCAACAGGGGCGCTAGGTCAGGAGAGGTGGGGGAACACCAGGTGCGTATTGCCCGTGGGATCGATGCGCCACGGTTCGTCGGGCCGGCATCGCCGACCGCGCAAGAAATCACCCCGGTGATGAATGCTGAGGAGCCCGACGCCACGGCACGCGACTGCCGGCTCCGATCTGCTCGCGAGTATCTGGTGGACATGCCCGTCAGTTCGCCGGTGCGCGCCGCGCTAGTCGAAGCAGCGGCTTGCCGGGAACGGGCGCCATGACGAGCACCATGACGGGCACCGAGCCCGAACCCAAGCCCGTGAACGGGCCTCACCGTCCCAGAGCAAACCCGCTGGCGGCATTGGCCCGCATTGCCCTGGCGTCACCGCGAACGATCATCGCGGTCGCAGTCCTCGTCATGGCCGGCGCGGCCGTCTTCGGCCTGCCCGCGGCATCCAGCCTCTCCGGCGGCGGCTTCGTGGACCCGGCGTCCGAATCCGCCCGCGGCGCTGCTCTACTGGCCCAAAAGTTCCACCGGGGCGACATGCAACTGCTGCTGCTGGTCAGTTCCGACGGCAACGTCAACGAGGGTCCCGCGCGGGCAGTAGGCGTCGATATCGCCAGCAAGCTCGCCCGGTCACCATTCGTCACCCAGGTCGCATCACCCTGGAATGCACCGACTCCGCCGCCGGGCACGGTCAGTGCCGATGGAAAGTCAGCGCTCATCGTGGCCGCGCTGAGCGGCGACGAGAACACCGCACCCGAACACGCCAAGGCACTGGCCAGCGAGCTCGCCCACGACCGCGACGGGGTGACGGTACGCGCAGGCGGCCCGGCGATGCTCTACGCACAGATCGACCAGCAAACCCAGAAAGACCTGCTGCGCATACAAGCTGTCGCGGCGCCGGTCAGCTTCGCTGCGCTGATATGGACTTTTGGTGGCCTGCTGGCAGCGGCGATCCCGATGGCCGTCGCCGGGTTTGCGATCGTCGGGTCACTGGCGGCATTGCGTGGTGTGGCGCTGTTCACCCACGTATCGATCTTCGCCCTCGACCTGGGGGCCGCATTGGGCATGGCGCTGGCCATCGATTACACGCTCCTGATCATCAGCCGCTACCGCGACGAACTGGATGCCGGTCGACGACGCGAGGAGGCCCTCATCGCCACCATGGCGACAGCCGGACGCACGGTGTTGTTTTCGGCGATGACGATGGCCCTGTCGATGGCTCCTATGGTGCTGTTCCCCGTCTACTTCCTGAGGTCATTCGCCTACGCCGGAATCGCGGTCGCCACCCTGGCGGCCCTGGCCGCGGTGATCATCGCCCCCGCCGTCCTCGCGCTGCTGGGCGAGCGGATCGACGCGTTGAACATCCGACGCCTCGCCCGCCGACTCATCCGCCGCCCCGAACCGGTGCCGCAGCCGGCCGCCCGGAATTTCTGGTATCGGACAGCGACCTCGGTCATGCGCCGGCCTGTCACGACGGGCCTCGCCGTCATTGGCTTGCTGCTCCTGCTGGGTTCCCCCTTCCTGCATGTCCGGTGGGGGAACCCCGATGAGCGGGTGCTGCCGCCCACGGCGACGTCGCGGGAGGTAGGCGACGTGGTCCGCACCCAGTTCAATGGGGCTGCGCAAGCCGCAGTGACGATCGTTGTCCCCGAGATCGACGAGCCGGCCAACCAACAGCTCGACGCGTATGCGGAGCAGCTCTCCCACGTCGCCGACGTCGCGGGGGTTTCCTCCCCGACCGGTACGTTCGTCGCCGGAGTGCGGACGGGACCGCCGACGGCGCCCGCCGGCGTGGCTGATGGCAGTGCCTTTGTGACGGTATCCAGCACCGCGCCGCTGTACTCCGCGGCCTCCGACACCCAGCTTGACCGCTTGCATCGGGTGGCGACGCCGGGCGGCCAGGCTGTGCAGATGGCCGGCAACGCGCAGATCAGCCGCGACGCCCTGACCGCGATCACATCCCGACTGCCGCTGGTCCTGGGTTTCATCGCGGTCGTGATGCTGGTGTTGTTGTTCATGCTGACGGGCAGCGTGGTGCTGCCAATCAAAGCGATAGTGCTCAACATACTCTCGCTCACCGCGGCTTTCGGCGCGCTGGTGTGGGTCTTTCAGGATGGGCACCTGGGGGCGTTGGGCACCACCCCAAGCGGCACGCTGGTCGCCACCATTCCGGCCATGATGTTCTGCATCGCGTTCGGGGTCTCCATGGACTACGAGGTTTTCCTGATCTCGCGTATCCGCGAATACTGGCTGGCCTCGGCCCGGACACGCGCCGACAACGACGAGAGCGTCGCGTTGGGAATCGCACACACGGGCCGCGTCATCACCGCCGCGGCGATGTTAATGTCCGCCTCGTTCGCAGCCATGACGATCGCGAAGGTCTCGTTCATGCGTATGTTCGGCGTGGGTCTGACACTGGCGGTGTTGATGGACGCCACTTTGGTGCGGATGCTGCTGGTGCCGGCCTTCATGCGCGTTTTCGGCGGAGTGAACTGGTGGGCCCCCCGCGGCCTGCTTCGCCTGCGTCAGCGAATGGTTCGCGAGAATTCGGATGGGGTCGCGCAGGAGTGCGCGCCGGGGACGGCGGGCGGCAGTGGGAAAACCGCCGGGGCGGAGCGGATTTGACTTACTTGGCCTGACCTGGGTCGCCTGCAAACTGACCACCAAACCCACCAAACCGCTTGCTGACCGGCAGCGGCTTGACATAGGAGAACCTCATGGGGCTCGAACGTACTCGCCTTCGGGGAGTCAGAAACAAAATCCGAAGAGGCCGGATCACTTCGAGCGCGTCGCCCGGTCAACGAACCCGGAATAGCTGGAATGCACCCGTTACTGCGCCTGGACCAGAATATCGAGCCATGCTGACCCGCATCAGAGCGATTCAACACGACCCACTGAGCTTTTTGATGGAATCGTGGCGAATGTATGGGGATATCGTCCAATTACCGGTTCCGTTTCTACCGACCTATATAGTCAGCTCACCACAAGGTGCTCGTGACATATTACTGCTGCACAACAAGTCGATGAGTAAACGCACAATGCAGTATTCCAACCTGTCACTTGTAACCGGCGAGGGTTTGATCACAGCCGAAACCGATACCTGGAAGACCACAAGACGCCAATTAGCTCCTGCATTTCACCACCAGATGGTTCAGTTGGCAACAAAGCAGGTATCCGATGCCCTAGCACGTCTAGATAAAAATTGGACAGAACTCACCACCGCAGGGCCGGCAATAGTTGATATCGACCAAACCATGATGAATTTAGCACTAGAAATAACTGGAGCGTCTCTGTTCGGCACAGATTTAACCGGGAATGTCGATCAATTGACGGCCGCGACTCTCGAGGCGCTACATTGCGTGGTCCAGCGAGTACAAAACCCGTTGCCGATGCCATTGTCGCTACCAACGCCCGGGAACCTGCGGATGCGACATGCAATCCGACAACTAGACGTCGCGGTGAATTCAATTATCGAACAACGGCTAAGGGATCCACTTCCTGCGGGCCAGCCAATCCGCGACATGCTCGATGTTTTGATGGACCGGTCCCTAGCGCGACCATTCTCTCGCAAGCAGATTCGCGACGAGGTTGCTACCTTCATCATTGCTGGCCATGAAACCCTTGCCAGCGCCCTTACTTGGGCTCTGTACTTACTTGGCGCGAATCCGGAAGAAGCTGAACGATTACATACAGGCCCGCAGAGGTCATCCATGGTCTTCGACGAGACGCTGCGTCTTTATCCACCTGCTTGGGTGATGTCCCGACGGTCAACCGAGCCGATTGAAATCGATGGAGTCGCCATCCCAGGTAACGCTGTGCTAATTATTAGTCCTTGGATTATTCATCGTAATCCGGCGGCCTGGAACTCTCCCGAAAAATTTATGCCGGATCGCTTCGCGCACGGCGCTCCTACGGTCGGCTACCTGCCATTCGGGGCTGGTCCGCGCCTTTGCATCGGAAGAGAAATGGCCCAAATGCAGGGTGGGCAAATCCTGAGTCATCTTGCGGAGCATTGGAAACTAGAACCCACCAATGAAAAACAAGTCTCGATTGACGCTTCAGTTACTCTGAGGCCGCAGGGTGGGCTGCGCATGCGCTTACAAAGGATCACACGCTAGCCTTATGGGAAGCCCAGGATCGGTTTGCGGATTAGGTCGGCACGGCCACCACGACGCTCAGAGGCCAGGCAGAAATCGGGTCTTTGACGAAACCGGGGACGCGGGGCGCAACGGCCCCCTAACATCGAGGCCATCGCGCGACGGCTACGCTGCGACCAGTCGGCTACCGTTTGGGAAGGGCGCACTTTCATGAGCTTTTTGACCTCGCCCCCGGAGATCACCTCCGGGCAGATGTATTCCGGCGCCGGGTCGGCACCGATGCTGCAGGCCGCCGCGGCCTGGGACGGGCTGGCCTCCGAGATTGGTAGCGCGGCGTCATCGTTTTCTTCGGTGACCTCGAATCTGGCGGGCGGGGCGTGGCAGGGTGCGGCATCGCAGGCGATGACCGCGGCGGCGGCCCCGTATGCGGGGTGGTTGAGCCAGGCGGCGTCTCAGGCGGCGGGCGCGGCGGCCGGGGCCCGCTCCGTGGCGAGCGTGTTCGAAGCGGCGCAGGCGGCGACGGTGCACCCGACGTTTGTGTCGCTGAACCGGGCGAACTTCGTGTCGGCGGTGCAGTCGAACTTCTTCGGGCTCAACGCCCCGGCGATCGCCGCGCTGGAGGGCGAGTACGAGTCGATGTGGGCTGCCAATTCGGCGGCGTTGTCGGGTTATCACGCTGGGGCGTCAGCGGCGGCAGCGACCGTGGCAAATGACTTGGCGGGGATGTTCTTGCCGGCGATTTCGACCTTCCAGAACCTCGGCCGCGGCCAAGTCGGTGGCGGCAATATCGGTGTCGGCAACACCGGCTACGGCAACATCGGGCTCGGCAACAAGGGGAACCTGAATCTGGGGTCCGGTAACTTCGGCATCCTCGCGAACGGAAGTGGGGGCGGGTACCAGAATGTGGGGGCTGGTAACTTCGGCCAGTTCAACACCGGTGGCGGAAATTCCGGAAGTACGAACCTAGGCGGCGGGAACACCAACACCAGCGCCGTCTTTTCGGGCTTCAATAACGGGTGGGGCAACTACGGAAACAACAACACCGGCAGCGGCAACACCGGCGCGGGCAACTCCGGTGGCGGCAATAACGGCACCGGTAACGTCGGGTTCGGCAACACCGGTAACTACAACTTCGGCTTCGGGTTGACCGGTGACCACCTGATCGGGTTCGGCAGCAACTACTACAACCTGGCGAACGGGCAGTTCGCCATCACGGGGAACCCGAACTCGGGTACCGGCAACGTCGGGTTCGGCAACTCCGGCGCCAATAACTACGGGTTCTTCAACTCCGGCGTGGGCAACGTCGGGTGGAACAACTCCGGCACGAACCCGTTGGGCGGCTTCAACAGCGTCGGGTTCGGGAACTCCGGATCCGGGGACATCGGCGCCTACAACTCGGGTCCGGCGGACTGGGGCCTGGGCAACTCTGGCGCGTTCAGCACCGGATGGCACAACTCCGCGATCGGAAACACCGGCTTCGGTAACGCCTCGGACTACAACACGGGCTTTTGGAACGCGGGCACCGCCAACACCGGGGTCGGTAACAGCGGCAACGTCAACACCGGCTTCGGCAACGCGGGCTTCTTCAACACCGGCTACTTGGGCACGGGCACCCCATTCGACCTCGGCGCCGCTCTTGCGAACGGCACGCTTCACTCGGGTTACAACAATGTCGGCAACTTCGTCTCCGGTTACGGGAACACTCTCGCCGCCGGGACCCCCTTCTACGAGATCGCCCAACCCGGCCCAACTCCGCCACCTCCCTACACGGACTTCGTCTCGGGCGTCTCCAACACGGCCCTCGGCGGCACCTTCTTCAATGGCCGTGTCTCTGGGTTCTTCAACACCGGCGTCCCGACATCGCTCGTCAACTTCCCCTCCGGAACGGCGAGCGGTCTCCTCTCGGGGGTGGGCAACACCGGCACCCTTACGTTCGGGTGGTTAAACGCGGTGTCAACGCTGCGGAGCCTCCTGTAAGGAATTCGTTCATGCGGCCACGCCGTCGGATGCCGCACGGCATCAGCAGCGGCATAGTGTCCTCCGATGGGCCACCGGAGGCGGCGAAGAACTATCGCTGTGCGCCTTGGGAGCGAACCGCGGTCCGCCGCTGTTGAGCACTGTCTGCTAGGGGGATTCCCCTAGGCTCCGTAGATTGTCGGCGGGTTCACGACCCGTCGTTGACCGCCCCCCGCGCCGGAGCCTAGGCTCAGCGCCCATGTGCACGGCGCTCACGTACTTCGACGCTTCCTCACGCCCCTACGTCGGGCGCACCCTGGAATTTCCCGTCCTGCTGCCCTCCCAACTGGGCTTCGTCCCCGCCGGGACCAATTTCACATCGCAGGTGCCCGGCAAAGAACCCGTGGCGTGGACCTCTAAGCACGGCTTCATCGGCGTCGGAACGCCGGGCGATGTACCGCAGCCAGGCGTGCCGATCCCCCCGCCGTCACTACTGCTCTTCGACGGGATGAACGACGCGGGCCTGGTCCTCAACTTCAACGCCTACCTCGACACCGGCGCGACGCCGGACTCCGGCGGCCCGGGCGCTGTGCTGGAGGCGGCTCACCTCGGCTCGTGGCTGCTCGGCAACTTCGCGACGGCCGCCGAGGCGCGCACCGCGCTGGCCAACCAGCCGCTTAACGCCACGCGGATCGGGATTTTGGGCAACCTGCCCTTCCCGTTGCACATCCTGCTCACCGATGCGGCCGGCCAGGCGGTGACCATCGAGGGCAAGGACGGGACGTTCCACGTCTTCGACAACCCGGTCCACGTGATCACCAACGGCCCCAACTTCGACTGGCACCTAACCAACCTCGGGAACTGGACTCACCTCGATAACACCGACCGTGCCAGCGCGACGTTCGGCTCGCTGACCGTCAGCCAACCCGACTCCGGTATCGCGACCGCGGCACTGCCCGGATCCAACACCTCAGTCGGCCGATTCGTTCGGTCGGTCTACTACTGCAACTTCGTCGAGAAGGTGCCCGACCCCGACGCGGCGGTGGCGACCCTGTCCGCCATCGTCAACAACTTCGACCGACCTCGCGGAGCGACCGTCGACCCCCCAGCCAGCGGAGGCGAAGGCGTGGACATTCCAGGCGTGACCGGCACCTCGACCGAATACACCACGAACTCCTTCCTGGCCGACACAGCGCGCACCCGCTACTACGTGCGCAACTACGCCGGGCTGAACTGGTCGGTCTTCGACCTCACCCGCTTGGCGGGCAATACCGGCCCGCGGCTGATCCCGCTAGCCTCCCTGGACAACCTCGGTGGGGACGCGACCGACTTGTTGGCCACGGCGTAATCACCGGACCCCGGCGCTGAATTCCTTCCGGACCTTCTCCGTTCGCTCGATTCCGGCAAAGATCAAGTCCAGACCGTATGTGAATTCCTCGGCAAGCGTCGCCGGGCGGGCGCCCGCCGCGGCGATCGTGGCGGTGGCGGGATAGCTGGCGGGGTCGAGATCGGGCAGGGCGATTGGCGAACCCGCGCCTGGCTCGCTGGTGATCAGGTGGGCGCCGATCTGGACGGCAAACCCGACGACGTAGTGGCCCACACTGGTGTAGATGCGCAGGGCCACGTCGGGGGGAAACCCGTCGCGCAGCAGGATCGCGAGGAACCGTTCGCGCCGAACGGCTCCCGCCGTCCCTGCCGGCGGGAAAAGGGACAACAGCGGGGCGAGATTGGGGTGTGCGGCGAGGGCGTCGAACAGCTGCTGGGCGAGGCTCTTACAGGCTTGGTGCCATGGTCCGCTAAGCGCCATGGGTGTGGTCAGATCGACCTCGGACACCACGTTGTCGATAACGGCTTCGATCAGGGCCGTCCGGTTCGCGAAGTGCCGGTACAGCGTGGCGGTCCCGGACTGAAGCTGGGTGGCCAGCGCCCGCATGGTCAGTGCCGCAACCCCCTGGGTGTCGATGATCTCGAGCGCGGCAGCGAGGATGAATTCCCGCCCGAGGGGCTGCCGGCTGCCCGGGCGGCGCATCGCCGGAGCGGCACCGGCCGGCGGCAGGCCTTTCTCGCCGTGGACCATCGATGAAAGTGACATGGCCACTAATCGTAACGAGGGGGCGATCGGTGGCCACTATGTGGCCACTTGACGCGCGGCCTCGGAGCGGGGAGCATGGGCCCTGATGGCAACAGTGTAGCCACGGACTCGCCCCTTCGGTGCGGTCGGGCCCTGCGGCATCTATATCGGGGGTTTTGCGTGGTGTTATCGGTCGATGTCGGCGGGGTGGGCTCCGCGGCCGCGGTGGTGGACCGCATCGGGGTGGCGATCAGTCAGGCCCATGCGGCGGCGGCGCCGGCGACGACGTCGGTAGTGGCGGCGGCCGGCGATGAGGTGTCGGTGGCGATCGCGACCCTGTTCCGGGGATTCGGGTGTGAATTTCACGCAGCGGCAGCGCGGGGCGAGGCATTTCACGGTCAATTCGCGCAGGCTTTGGGTGCCGGCGGGGCGGCGTACGCGGTCGCCGAGTTGTCCAATTCCACGCCATTGAAGACGCTGATCTCCGATGTGCAGCAGGTCCCGTGGTTCTCGCCGTGGCGGGACCTTACGGGGCGCCCGCTGGTCGGGGTCGGGGCGAACGGAGCCGCGGGCACGGGGCAGGCCGGGGCGGCCGGGGGCTGGCTGATCGGGTTCGGCGGCAACGGGGGGTCAGGGCCGGCGGGCACCCTCGACAGCCCTAACGGCGGCGCAGGCGGAGCGGGTGGGTCGGCCGGTCTGTTCGGTGACGGCGGGCGCGGCGGTGCCGGCGGTGCCGGCTACGCCGACGCGACCGGTGGATTTGGTGGCGCCGGGGGCATCGGGGGCGCGGGGGGAAGGCTGTTCGGGTTCGGCGGGGGCGGCGGGGATGGCGGTATGGGCGGGGCGAGTTCGGCCCAGTTCCCCGCTGGGGGTGCCGGCGGGGTCGGCGGAGCCGGCGGCTCGGCGGGCCTGTTGGGGCTCGGCGGATTCGGCGGGTCGGGCGGCTACGGCGGGGCCAGCGCCACCGGCAACCCCGGCAACCCGGGCACCGCCGGCGGTGGACCCAGCGGACCGGTCGGGGGTGCGGGGGGCGCGGGCGGAGCCGGCGGTGCCGGCACCCCCTTGCCCAACGCCGGCGACGTCTACGTCACCAACCGCGGCGGCGCCAACGGCAACACGGTGTCGGTGATCAGCTCCAGCAACATCGTCCTGACCACCATCTCCGTCGGCAGCGGCCCGTCCGGGGTGGCGGTCAACCCCACCAACGGCGACACCTACGTCGCCAACGTCGGCGACGGCACAGTCTCGGTGATCAGCCCCAGCAACACGATCCTGACCACCATCTCCGTCGGTAGCGGCCCCACCGCGGTCGTGGTCAACCCCAACACCGGCGACACCTACGTCAACAATTACAACGACGGCACAGTGTCGGTGATCAGCGGCTCCAACACCCTGCTCACAACTCTCACTGTCGGCACGAGCCCGCAAGGTCTGGCCTACAGCCCCACCACCAGCGACGTCTACGTCACCAACTTCGCCTCCAACTCGGTGTCGGTGATCAACCCCGCCAACACCATCATCGCCACCATCGCGGTCGGCAACGGCCCGTCGGAGGTGGGAGTCAGCCCCACCGGTGCCTACGCCGGCGACCTCTACGTCGCCAACAACAGCAACGTGGTCTCGGTGATCAACCCCAGCGGCACCGTGATCGCCAACATCGCCGTCGGTAGCCAGCCCACCGGGATCGCGTTCAGCCCCACCGGTGCGAACGCCGGCACCGGATACGTCACCATCGGCGGCTACGGAACCGGCAACACGGTGTCGGTGATCAGCCCCGCCAACACCGTTCCGGCCATCATCGGCGTCGGCAGCTACCCACAAGGAGTCGCCGTCAACCCCACCACCGGCGACGTCTACGTCACCAACAATTACTACGGCGCCAGTGGCTACCTCACACCCGGCTCGGTGTCGGTGATCAGCCCCGCCAACACCATTCTGACCACCATCACCGTCGGCAGCTTCCCATGGGGCGTGGCGGTCGCCCCGTAGCCTACACTCGGCGAAATCTGAAATTCAGATTTGGTATTCTGAATCGATGCGCGAGCTCACAGCGTCGGAAGTGTCGAGGAAATTCTCGGCTGTACTCGATTCCGTTGAGCATGGTGAAACCATCGTGGTGACGCGCGCAGGTCGCCGCGTCGCGTCGATCGCACCAGTGCCCGAGGCGACCGGTGGGGCGCTGAATGCGGTCTTGACGCGGTGGCGCGGTGCCGCGGCTCTTGACGACGAGTTCGCCAAGTCGATCGATGCCGCGCGGACCGCTGCGTCAACCGAGGACGACCGCGACCCGTGGACCGCCTGATCCTCGATACCGGGGTGCTCGTGGCCGCTGTGCGAGGACGAGCGACCATTCCCGATGATGCCGACGTCGCCCTCCCTGCAATCGCCATCGCCGAATATCTCGCCGGGGTGCAGCTTGATACCGACGCCGGCCGGCAGGCAGGCCAACGAGCATTCCTCGACGAGATCCTCGCCGTGGTCCCGGTCCATGCCTATGACAGCGCGGTGGCTGCCCACCATGCAGCCCTGCTGGCTTACACCGCCCGACAAGGCCAGCGTCGAGGAGCCCATGACCTGATCGTCGCCGCCACCGCCCGCGCCACCGGCCGCATCATCGTCACCACTGACCGGCATGCGCGGTTCGGCGAGCTGCCCGGGGTCGACGCACGCACCGTGGCCTGAGCCTCGCTGTTGCGAGGGTGAAACCGTAGCCTTGACCTGTGCCCGTCCTGGATGACGCCACCCGGTTCTTCCTCCCCCAGACGATGCAGGATCCCTATCCGCTGTACACCCGGATGCGTCAGGAAGCGCCGGTGCACCGGATCGGTGACTCGGCGTTCTACGCCGTCTGCGGCTGGGACGCGGTGCAGGAGGCCGTCGAGCGGGTGCAGGATTTCTCGTCGAACCTGACCGCGACCATGGTGTTCGGCGAGGACGGTACGGTCACGGCGTTCGACATGGGCGAGCCGGGGACCTCCACTCATGCGTTGGCCACCGCGGACGATCCGGCGCACGCGGTTCACCGCCGGATTCTGCTGCCCCACCTGTCGGCTAAGCGGGTGGGGATCATCGAGGACTTCGCCGCGGCGGCGGCCGAACGCCTGTGGGACGAGAACGTGGTCGACGGGCGAATCGAATGGATGGGCGCCATCGCCAATCGGCTGCCGATGATGGTCGTCGTGCGGCTGCTGGGGCTGCCCGACTCCGACGTCGACGATCTCATCCGCCTCGGATACGCCACCACCACGCTGCTCGACGGGATCGTCACGCCGGATCAGCTCGACGTTGCCCGGGCGGCGGTGATGGAGTTGGCAGGCTATGTGATGCGGCACTTCGAGACGGCGAACACGCGCGGTGAGTCGGGCCTGATCGCCGACCTCGCCGCCCGCTACGCGTCGGGGGATCTGGAGCAGATGCCGGCGCTGGAGATCATGCTGACGCTATTCGGCGCAGGCGGTGAATCCACCGCGTCGCTGCTGGGTAGCGCGGCGTGGATTATCGCTGAGCGCAACGAGATTCAAGGCGAACTCCGCGACAACCCCGGCCTGTTGGGTGCGTTCATCGAGGAGGTGTTGCGCTACGAGCCGCCGTTTCGGGGTCACTACCGGCACGTGTGGCGTGACACGACCCTGTCCGGGGTCGACGTGCCGGCTGGCGCGCACCTGCTGCTGCTGTGGGGAGCGGCCAACCGCGATCCGGCGCAGTTCGAGGCGCCCGACGAATTCCGCCTCGACCGCAGCGCCGGCAAGAGCCACATCGCCTTCGGCAAAGGCGTGCACTTCTGCGTGGGCGCCGCGTTGGCACGACTGGAGGCGCGCATCGTGTTGCGCATGCTGCTGGACCGCACCAACTGGATCGAGGCGGTGGACGTCGGGCAGTGGCTGCCCAGCATCCTGGTGCGCCGCCGCGAGCACCTGCGGCTGGCGGTGTGACGCCGGATCCGAGTAGCACCCCGTGCGGGCGGGCCGCGCGGGGCAATGGCAGACTTGTGTCCTGTGACCACCAGTCCCCATCAGACCGCCACAGCCACCCTGCACACCAACCGCGGCGACGTGAAGGTCGCCCTGTTCGGTAACCATGCGCCCAAGACCGTCGCCAATTTCGTTGGCCTGGCGCAAGGTACGAAGGAGTACTCAACCCAGAACGCCTCGGGTGGGTCATCCGGCCCGTTCTATGACGGCACGGTGTTCCACCGGGTGATCGAGGGCTTCATGATCCAGGGCGGCGACCCGGACGGCACGGGGCGCGGCGGTCCGGGCTACCGGTTCGCCGACGAGTTCCACCCGGAGTTGCAGTTCGACAAGCCCTACCTGTTGGCGATGGCGAACGCGGGCCCGGGCACCAACGGATCGCAGTTCTTCATCACCGTCGGCCAGACGCCACACCTCAATCGGCGCCACACCATCTTCGGTGAGGTGACCGACCCGGAGTCGCAGAAGGTCGTGGACGCGATCGCCACCACGGCCACCGACGGCAGTGACCGTCCCCTCGAGCCGGTCGTCATCGAGTCGATCACGATCTCCTGACCCAGACCGTGACGCTGATGCTGCGGTGACGCGGCCCCCTCAGCGGGGCTTGCGGCCCGCGTAGCCGGCGGCGGTCAGTGCGTCGAGCACCTGCAGCGGGTCGGTGCCGAGGTCCCATCGGGAGAACAACACCAGGCCCCCGGCGACGGTCTCCAGCTCGAGCAGGCGGACCGTGCGAGTGTAGCGGCGGAACTCGCTGATGCGGATGATCTTGATGTCGGCTGGCGCCAACACCTGCGTGTGGAACCAGCCCCGCAGGGCCAACCCAGCGGGCGTGATGGCCAGCTTCGGGCGGGCGTGCCAGGTCAGGCCCGCGAAACCGATCAGGCCGGCCGCGACGATCCCCGCCATGATGCGGCCGGGCGCGTCGGCGACGACAGTCCCGCTCGCCGCGCCCATCGCCACCCCGACGGCGCCGAGAACGCCGATTCCCGCCGCGGGTGGCGCCCATTGCGTCTGCTGCACGACGGGGTTATCCACAACCGTTATGCACAGTGGGGATAAATGACATCGATGTGATTGGGTGGGTGTAAGCGGGCGCGGGGCGTGATCAGTGCCAGCGCATCGTCAGCAACAGACCGGTGATCATGAAGCCGAACGCGATGGCGTAGTTCCACGGGCCGAGTTGTGCCATCCAGTTGAGGGCGGCCGGGGCCTGGGTGCCGACGGCGGCCAGTTGGAACACCATCAGCCAGACGAGGCCGATGAGCATCAGGCCGACGAAGAGCGCGACGAACCACACGCTGGACGGCCCGACCTTCACCTTGACCGGTGTGCGGCTGACCGTGGTGACGGCGAACTCGTTCTTCTTGCGGACCTTGGACTTGGGCA
>Ga0164296_1004031_pt1 | contig 13523 bp, 11 predicted proteins | sample GEODES057metaG_FD_113533 | JGI IMG/M metagenome (GOLD analysis project Ga0164296, IMG submission 113533) | Dystrophic lake water microbial communities from Trout Bog Lake, Wisconsin, USA - GEODES057 metaG | ecosystem: Environmental > Aquatic > Freshwater > Lake | place: USA: Trout Bog Lake...
GGGCAAATCAGTACCTTTTCAATTCAACATGGCAGTCCCCTTCTCCCCTTTTTACCAAGTATGCCTTTGCGAGGTGTTGGTTATTGCGCACCTATAAAGAGAGTCAGCATCGACAATTGGACGTGGAGTGTTGGGTCGAGTTTTGATGAGGATGTTCCAGAACAAGCCGAAACCTTTGACGCTCATCGTGAAAATGCAATAAAGGGATTAGATATGGTCGGGTGTGACCACTCACTTATTGGAGAGCTTGAAGTATTTCAAGCTTACGTCGGTATACGCAGTGCCTCCAAAGATCGCTTACCTCTCATTGGACCGATTCCAGAGCACCCTGGTTTATTTTGTGCAACCGCTTACGGGTCCAGAGGCGTCCTTTGGTCGGCGCTTGGACAAAAATTAATTAGTGCTTACTTAGAGGCTTTCTTTGCGGGAGCTGATCGTTTGCGGGCGGGTTTTTTAGCTGGAACATCCGTAGCAGATTCTGCCGAGCTGGTATCTTCAGTTACTCCTGCACGTTTTTTTGCCGGCGCTTTGGCAACACGGGCTTCAAACTCAAAACCGATCTTTCCTGTTTCTTGACGAGCAAGATAGGCTTTAAAAACGCGACCTGTGCGTTGCGACTTAAAGTTGGTCAGAAGATCTGTTTTGCCAGTTTCTAATAGTTTTTTGATTTGCTCCTCAGAAATCTCTTGTTGTAGGATGACTTTCCCAGTATTGAAATCACAATTTTTCTCAGGTCCAACGGAGCGTTCGCAGAGATATTTCATGCCCTGCTCATAGACGGCAGCGGCACATTTTGGACACGGTCCAAAGGCCGTTTTGCCGGTAAAGTCAACCGGCTCTAGATCATCTTCACTGCTATTGCCAAAATCAAACTCTAATTTGAAGCCAGCGTTAGGATAATCCTTATCGTCTAAGGGGATTGGACTCAGCTTGATAATGGCAGCAAAAGGACGCCCCATTTTGGATCGAAAACCTTGGAGAGGACCAATTTTCTTTTCGCGCAACAACTCTTCAGCTTCTGCATATTCGAGGGTTTTTCCGCCAGGGATTTTACTCATGGTAAAGCCGCATTTTTCACAAGCAAAGCGCCTGTAGTTTTCTTTCACTGGACCACCACAATGGGGACAGGGGGTCTGTAAAGTGACATAGTCTCCTGGGATGGTATCGCTATCGTACTCTTTTGCGCGTTTTACAATCCGCTGCGTCATTTGAGCAATTTCTTGCATAAATGTCTCTCGTGGTATCAGGCCTTTTTCCATTTGGGCGAGTTGGAACTCCCAACCACCGGTCAAGCTGGGCTGGGTGAGTTCCTCAATCCCAAGACCGCGAAGTAATGTCATGAGTTGAAAGGCTTTCGCAGTCGGGATCAACTCACGACCCTCACGCACAATGTAACGCTCAAACAATAAACCTTCAATAGTTGCCGCACGGGTTGCGGGAGTTCCTAAGCCTTTTTCGCCCATTGCTTCACGGTAGTCATCATCCTCAACACGCTTACCCGCCCCTTCCATTGCAGAAAGTAAGGTTGCTTCAGAGTATCGCGCTGGGGGTTTTGTTTTTAATGCAACCGCCTCAACCGTTTCGGTTTGAACTTTTTCATCTTTGCCAACCGCAATCAACTCTTTATCATCTTGATTTGACTTTCCATACACAGATAACCATCCTGGCGCAACCAAGACTTTACCTTCGGTTTTAAAAGCATGACCGCTCACCGTGGAGATCCGGGTTGTGATCATGAACTCAGCAGGGGGAAAGAAAATCGCTAAAAAGCGACGTACAACCAAGTCGTAGAGTTTTTGCTCCGGTTCAGTTAAGGTTTTGGGAGGTGCTTGTAGGGTTGGGATAATGGCAAAGTGATCCGATATCTTCGAGTTGTCAAAGATCTTTTTATTCGGTTTTACCCAATTATTCTTCTTAATTTGTTGCGCAAAAGTGGTGTAATTCGGAATTGCTTCGCCGAGTTGCGCAATGGTTTCTTTAACGGTATTGATATAGTCCTCAGGCAAGGCGCGGGAGTCCGTTCGCGGGTAAGTGAGAATTTTATGCCGTTCATATAGCGCTTGCGCAAGACCCAAGGTGTTTTTAGCAGAAAAACCAAACCGTGAGTTTGCTTCTCTTTGTAAACTCGTTAAATCAAATAATTGTGGTGCTTGTTGGGTGGAGGGTTTAGCTTCTTCGGTAACTGTAGCCGAGCGGCCTTTACAGGCGACAACAATACTTTGTGCTTCGGCGACACTCCACAGACGACTTTCGCGTAATTCTGGATCGTGCTCATCTGTTTTTGCGGATTTTTTGAATTGTGGATCAAACCAACGCCCTTCATAGACACCTTGAGCGCAGATAAACTCGGCTTTTACTTCCCAGTAGTCTCTGGAAATAAAGCGTCGAATAAGCTCTTCCCGTTCCACAACAATTGACAAAGTAGGGGTTTGAACACGACCAACCGTCGTTAAGAAAAACCCACCACTTTTACTATTAAAAGCCGTCATGGCTCGGGTTCCGTTAATTCCAACTAACCAATCTGCTTCAGAACGGCAACGCGCAGCGTCAGATAGTGGCATCATCTCCGCATCGGTGCGTAAATGAGCAAAGCCATCACGAATGGCATTTGGCGTCATCGATTGCAACCAAAGGCGTTCGATGGGTTGCGTTGCTTTGGCTTGCTGGGCGATTAATCGAAAGATTAACTCCCCTTCCCGTCCAGCGTCACACGCATTAATCAGTCGTTTAACATCCTTACGTTTAATGAGTTTTTGTAAGACTTTTAAACGGGCCTCTGTTTTGGCCAAAGGACGTAAATCAAATCTTGGCGGAATCACGGGTAAATTGGCAAATGACCATTTCCCACGCTTAACCTCAAACTCTTCTGGGGCGGCGATTTCAAGTAAATGACCAACGGCTGAAGAAATAATAAAGTCATCGCGCTCAAAATAGTCATCGTGTTTTGTAAACCCCCCCAAGGCGCGTGCAATATCTGCAGCAACAGAGGGTTTTTCTGCAATAACTAGTGTTTTAGCAGCACTCGCATCGGCGTTTGTCGCAACGATTTTTTTTGGCAATTTCTTTACCTTTTTGGATTAATTTCTTTTTTATTATTACCCGAAGCAAAATAATTGGGAAAAAACGACCCCTGAACAAGCAAATCATAACAAAGTTAAAGAGGCCACTTGATGATACTGATGTAAATAGATTGGAAGCCTAGAAGTAAGACCGGACCCCTTGTGCTGTAGAAATTAAAGAAAATTTGATCTAAAATAGACTTCTGTCATACCAAAAGGCTTATAAATCGCAATGGCCCTTCTTGAAATCCTATGTTATCCAGACCCCCGCTTACACAAAGTCGCTAAACAGGTCACCCAATTTAACGATGGGCTAAAAAAAATGGTTGAAGATATGGCAGAGACAATGTACGCTGCTCCTGGCATTGGTTTAGCGGCAACACAGGTAGATATTCACCAAAAAATCGTTGTCATCGACATATCCGATGATCGCAATGAATTGCAAGTATTTATCAACCCTGAAATTCTCTGGTCCAGTCCAGAGAAAAAAAGTTGGAAAGAAGGTTGTTTATCGGTACCTGATTACTTCGATGAAATAGAGCGTCCCGACAGAATAAAAATCCGTGCGCATGACCTTGAAGGAAAAACGTTCGAAATGGAGGTCGACGGCATTCTGGCCGTTTGCTTACAACACGAAATGGATCATTTATTAGGGCGCGTGTTTGTGGAATATTTATCACCCCTCAAGCGCGCACGAGTTAAAAGTAAAATGAAAAAACGCGATTAAATAGATGCTGTGTGGGCTGATGAGCGCACTGTAATTCCGTTGTCTTCGAGATCTTGACCAAAGGCGGAAGATGTCAAATATTGGTATTCTATCCATCGTTGAGAACCAATGCCATCATTGGCAACGGCTGTATTGGCTGGGTGGCACATGACAAGACTTCCTTCATTTGCGAGGAGTAGCCAGGCTTGCATAAGTTGTTGATAGGACGCTTGCGTAGGCGCATTGAAACCATAAACACCCAAAAATCCCGCATTATGTTTTATGTTGTTTTCATCTAAAAGCGCAAGAAATTGAGAGCCTCCAAGCAGATTAAGGGTATGGGACTTCCATGCTTGCGGGAGATAACCCGTAAATTTTGGAAGTGCGGTGCTGCGTAGCCAAAGTGAGGAATGGTGAGGGTAACGTTCAGACAGGATACGAATCAGAATGTCCCGAATTTGCGGGAATTGGTGAATGTGTTGGTGACCATCAATAAAGTCGGGTGTGATTTGAAAGAGATCTTCAAAGGTTTGAAGTTGTTGAAGGATACAAGCTTCAATTGCCATCGTAGGAAGAAGTCGTAACTGGCTAAGCAGAATCAGTCGCGCAAGTGGTTGACAATACAGTGCCGCTTGAAAGGGCAAAGTGAGGTTCAGGTGCAAGCCAATTTGTAGGCCATTATTTCTGGCAGACAGCAAATCCTCACGCGCGCATTTTACAAATGGCGCTAGAGCCAGAACGCTGACTTGACTCAACCTTCCTAGGGAAAAGAGCTTAAGACTAGCCTCATTAATTGAGGGGTCTTGGCCAATATCATCCGCACAAATGGATAGATGCATTTTATGTAGAGGCAAAAGCCCAGTGTTTACTGGCAAAAAAAGTGATCACTGCAACACTCACCAAAACAATCAGCAAAGCTAGGTAGTAGGGAAAGGGGAAAAAATAAAGGATAAAGGCAAACAACAGTTGATTGAGGATGAAGCTACTAAACGCAACAAGAAAAAAGCGCAAGAGGGAAGTCTGTAGTGATTGATTTGATTCGGCGAATGTAACAAAACGTTGGCCAAAAAAACTGACAAGAAATGCGATCAAAAAAGCGAATAGATTGGCAACTAAAGGGTGGAGAAGTAAACATTCCACAAGAAGGATTTCGCTTAAAAAATGGGTGGCGGCTGCAAGACCGCCAATGCACACAAACTTAAACAGTTGAGATGATTTAAACACCCAGTTGGCTGTTGTCATGGTCTTTTACCACCAAGTAGAGGGGGCGTTGCTTGACTTCGGTAAAGATCCTTCCAATGTACTCTCCCATAATGCCAATCGAAAGAAGTTGTACACCTGAAAATAGCATTAAAGCGACGGTAATCGTAGGCCAACCATTCGTAGGGTTTCCATGAACGAGGGTGTCAATCACTACATAGATACCATAAGTAATTGCTAGCAGAGAAATGATTGCGCCTAGAAAGGTCCAAACCCGCAGTGGTAAGGTGCTAAAAGACGTTAAACCGGACAAAGCCAGTTGAAAAAGGTTTGTCATCCGAAAACTCGATGCCCCACCCGCGCGGTCAGAAGGAATAAAGGGCATAGCGATGGTTTTAAAACCGACCCAAGCGTATAAGCCTTTCATAAAGCGATTACGCTCAGGTAAGGCACGTAAGGCTTCAACGACTTTACGGTCGAGCCACCGAAAGTCGCCCGCATTTTGTGGGATGGGAACGTCCGAGCCAGCGCTCATGAGGGAGTAAAAAAAACGTGTGCCAACGCGCTTAAAAAAAGCTTCGCGGTGTCGATCAACAATGACACCGTAAACCATATCGTAACCACTTTGCCAAAGGGCACACATCTCTTGGAGTTTTTCTAAAGGATGCTGAAAATCAGCATCAATTAAGATGACAGCGTCGCCTCTTGCGTAATCTAAACCACATGAAAGGGCGGCTTCTTTACCAAAATTTCTGGAGAACTCCAAATAGCGCACACCCTCTTGAAGGGCGAGCTCTTGGGCAATTTGATCGGTACTGTCTTGGCTACCGTCATTAATGATTAATATTTCATATTTAGATGTTATTGCCTCTACAATAGGTCGAAGGGCAGCGACAAAACTTGCCAAATTGGACGACTCATTGTAAGCAGGAACGACAATCGTTAAACTGAACGGAGATGGGCGTGTAGCGAGTGTTGTCATTACTAAAGTGTAACGGCAATTTATAATCAAGAGTGAAATTGCTTTTCTTAGAAAGTAGAATTTTTGCAAATTTTTTCCATTCAGCAACTCTTAAAAAACAAATGGGCCATTTGGCTCATTTGTTTGCTTATTGCAGTGATTTGGTTATCCAATTTTGTGATGTTTCGGATGGCGCCCGAATGGGACAATATGGAAGAGCTGGTATGGGCGAATAGCTTTGAATTGGGTTATCAAAAGCACCCGCCTTTTCCAACATGGATCTTATATCCGTTGACACTCCTTTTTGGCAAAAAGACGTGGCTTCCTTCCGCTCTTGGGCTACTCTGTATTGCCGTTACCCAAGTGGTGACCTATCATCTTTACCTCCGTATCGCGAAAAACGCCTTTATTGAGCGCGCGCAGGAGTTCGCTTTACTAGCGGTACTGGTTACCTCAGCGGTGATTTACTATACGATCCGAGGCGGAGACTTTAATCATAATGAGGCACAGCTTGCATCGATTGCTGCTATGTATTATTTGTATTATGTGTCTTGGGAGAAAGAGCGCACAATTAGCCTCAATCAAGTACGTTTTTTATTGTCTTGGTTTTTATTCGGGATCTGTTTTGGACTCGCTTTTATTTCCAAATACAGTGTCGTCATTCAAGCGGTGGTGTTGTGCGCGCACTTTTTTTGGTCGGGGCGCTGGCGCTGGCATGAAAACTTTCAGGGCGTGCTTTTGGCAGGGCTTGGCTTTTTCTTGATCACGGCACCGCATTTATGGTGGCTGTACCATCAGACAATGTTAGGCCAAGGACCACTCTACTATGTCAGTCTCTCCATGACTCAGCACCTTGGCTATTGGCAAAATATTTTGCAAGTGTTAAATGGGTTTTTATTGACACAAATTCTCCGGATTTTGCCCTGTTTATTGGTACTTGGCGTGATTTTTAGAATGTGTCGAGCAAAAACGACACAGTCCATCCCAAGCGTTTCTTCATTGAATTGGTGGTCAAAAATCGGCAAACCCGATCAACAGTATTTACTTTTTTTAGGGCTCGGCCCAACGATCGTAACGATGCTCATTGGTGCTGGTTTTAATGAAAGAGTAGATGCAAAGTGGGCGGTTACTTTTTTTATAATGATTGGTTTTATAGGGTTTGTGTTTGCAAATGACACGATCAATATGCGTTTACTCTTAAAAAGAGTGTTGTACGGACATCTGGTTGTTGCAATGTTTTATGGCGTCATTACAGGTCCAGTTGCAGATCGTTTCGGATATAGAGGCCGTGCAAATTTTCCCAGTCAGGCATTGGCTCACGTTATGCAAGAGCGCTGGAATGATCATCCGGAACTGACAGGGGGTAAACCAATCCGATTAGTCGTTGGGGATACGTGGATTATCGGTAATGTGATTATTCATGATGATAAGGATATGGGGCGTGGGATCATGCCTTGGATAGAGGGTAGCGATTTGCTTTCCCCATGGCTCAAGCCGACAGATAAAGAACAAGCCGCTTTGATTATGATTGATTACTCGCCCAAACCGATTGGCTGGAAATTTAGGGCTGGTCATCCACCCTCAACCGCTGTAAAAGAAATGTTCGATCGCGCACCTGTCAAAGGTGTGGAGTCTATTCCTTGGACGCGAGGTGGGCAACCCTTAGAGGTGCAATGGGCGATTTTGCCCTATGCGAGCCCATGAAAATTGTCTTTGCGGGAACCCCAGAATTTGCGGTGATTATTTTAGAGGCCCTACTGCCAACGACGCATGTCATTCAAGCGGTAATGACCCAACCGGATCGGCCATCAGGGCGAGGTTTAAAGCTTCAAGCGAGCTTGGTTAAACAAGTAGCAATCCGTGAAAAAATACCGGTATTTCAGCCGACCTCGTTAAGATTAGATGGCAAGTTCGCTCAGGAGGCAAACAACTTTCGTGAACAGATCGAAAGCTTGGATTTTGACGTTATGGTAGTTGCTGCTTATGGTTTAATTTTGCCGAAATGGCTTTTAGATCTAGTGGAGACAAAAAATCCGCTAGGTTGTATCAATGTACATGCCTCTTTACTACCCCGTTGGCGTGGCGCGGCGCCCATTCATCGCGCAATCTGGTCTGGGGACGAAATGACTGGCACCTGTATTATGCAAATGACTCAAGGGCTTGATACCGGGCCTGTCATCAAACAAGAAACAATGGCGATTCAGAGCTTAGATACCACGGCGACACTGCACGATCGCTTAGCGTTGCAAGGCGCTCGCATTTTGACGGAAGTTCTCGATCAATTAAACAAGGGGGAAGTTCCAAAAACAACTCCTCAAGTAGAACATGGCGTGACTTATGCTGAAAAAATCCGTAAAGAAGAAGCAAGAATCAATTGGCAATCTTCGGCATTAATGATTGATCGACAAATAAGGGCGCTTAACCCATCACCCGTTGCAAGTACAACGTATCAGGGGGAGATCTATAAAATCTGGTTATCGGAAAACCTGACGGACAATTGGCCGGTGGAAAAGTCCTACGCTCCTGGACAAATTATCGAAATCAATGAATTAGGTATTTGTGTTGCTGGAATATCCGGCGTCGTTCGCCTCTTGGAGATACAAAAAGCAGGAGGGAAAAAAATGAGTGCCGGTACTTTAGCAAATAGCTTGCAACTCAAGGAAGGTGGCTTTTTCGAATGAACTTGCACAAAAAGTGGCGCATAGATGTCTAAAGAAAAAACGCATTCACTCACCCCAAAGGGTATTGGCAGCAATTTGTGCGACGCAATCTGCCTGTCTGCCCAACTCTTAAAACACGTTCGAACGGGTATTTCTTTGACAGCAGCGCTTGCCCAGGTGCCTGCAGATCATCGTTCAGCAGTGCAAAGTCTCACGTTTGAAGCACTGCGTTTCAAACCGAAAATATTGCAAGCTTTACAGGCTTTTTTGCATAAAAGCCCTGATATAGAGGTAGAGGATCTTTTGGTGATTGCGGTTGCAACATTATTTGCAGAGTCAGGCAATCACTACGCCCCCCACACCCTTGTTAACGAAGTAGTCAAAGCGGCGGATAAGAATCTACAAACGCGGCATGCAAAAGGCATGCTCAATGCAGTATTACGACGGATCATTGAAAATCCAGCAGCGCTGAACATCTCAGTTCAAGACGCACAGTACCCATCTTGGTGGGTGAAATACTTAAAAAAATCCTATCCAGTGAATTTTTCAGAGATTTTAGAAACAAATCTCATGCCGGCAAAAATGTTCTTAAGGGTCAATCCTCGTAAGACGACGGTAGCGCATTATCTGGAAAAGTTAAGAGAAGCAGAGATTGATACTTTAGAAATTCCAATGGAGTGGCAACAATTAGCGCCAAACGCCGTTGCACTGGCATCTTCCTTACCGGTTAAAAAATTACCGGGGTTTGACGAAGGTTTAGTAAGTGTGCAGGATCTGGGCGCACAAATAGCAGCCCACTTGGTCGCGCCAAGTACGGCTCAGCGAATTTTAGATGCCTGTGCCGCTCCAGGCGGAAAAGCCTCACAAATGTTGGAGTTGGCAGATATTTCTTTGGATGTTTTAGAAATAAGTGAAGAGCGAATGGAACGTGTGCAAGAGAGTTTAGATCGACTGAATTTGCACGCCAACTTGATAATCGGCGATGCAGCAAAGCCAAACGCTTGGTTTAGGGGTGAGTTGTATGATTCGATCTTGGCAGATGTCCCCTGCTCTGCCACGGGAATTATTCGGCGACATCCGGATATCCTCTACCTGCGAAAAGCCGAGGATATTGGGCAGTTACAAAAAATGCAACGAGAAATTGTCAGTCAGTTATGGGCTTTGCTCAAGCCTGGGGGGCGGTTGATCTTTGTGACCTGTTCAATTCTGCCACAGGAGGGAGAGGATCAATATGCTTGGTTTTCAAAAAATCTCGAGAATGCGGTAGCATTACCAAGTCTAGGGCAACTCTTGCCAAGTAAATGGCATGACGGGTTTTATTATGGCGTCTTACAAAAACTCTAATGAAAAAAATTAAGCAGCTTGCGCGCATCTTTGTATGGGCGTCTTTATTGTGTTTTTCAAGTCTGTCTTTGGCGGATGGTATTAGCCTGCGCCAATTGCAGTTTGAGCAAGCAGAACAAAGCTGGGTCGTGAATGCGTCTTACACCATCGATTTACCAGCTGATTTAAGTGAGGCGGTGAAAAAAGGCATTACTTTCCACTTCATTACTGAACTCAATGTCACACGTGGGCGATGGTATTGGTTTGAAGAAAAGCCCATAACAGCGATTAAAAGCATTAAGTTATCGTATCAACCTTTAACCCAAGTTTATCGCGTCAGTGTTGGCGGCCTTACCCTCTCTGCGACTACCCTTGAAGAGGCCCTCCTACAAATCGGTGCAATTGCAGGATGGCAAGTAGCAGAAGTTGCTGCGCTTGATCCTTCAAGTGATTATGATGGCGCTATACGCATGCGCCTGGATTTGTCGCAACTTCCCAAGCCATTTCAGATTAATGCGCTGAATGCCCGTGAATGGAATTTATCAAGCGGCTGGAGTACTTTTGTCATTCCTCGCCGCAACCGTCATTCGGGAAAATAATGCAAGATATCAATCCATCCTTCTCGGACAAAATGCTGAAAGGTCGCTACGGGATTAAAAAAGAATTAATGGTATTTTTGTCTGTTGTTTTTATTCTAGGAATGTTGCTCGTTGGATTATTAATTGCAATTAGTGCTGATGGGTTGTTTCTTAACAAATACGTTGTTTGGATCTACACCATCAATCTTGCGGTTGGCCTCCTCTTGCTTCTGTTGATACTGGGATTAGGGGTCATATTAACGATTCGTTGGCAACAGGGTTACTTTGGAACCAAGCTCATTGCCAAACTTGCTATGATATTTGGGCTGGTAGGTGTTTTGCCAGGGGCCATTTTGTATTCGGTTTCTTTACAGTTTGTTGGTAGAAGTATTGAGAGTTGGTTTGACGTGAATGTTGAGTCCGCTTTAACTGCCGGTTTGCAATTAGGACGGTCCTCTTTTGAAATTACCCAAAATGAATTTTTAGAAAAAAGCCAAAATGTTGTTGCGAAGCATGGGGTTAACAGTCACAACAGAAACGATTTAAAACGCTTTTGTGACCTGTTGGATGCTGATCAAATTGCGATTATTAAAAAGTCAGAGCAAGTCGTCACACAATCAATTAGTTGTAAGCCACACGAGATTCAAGCAGCTACCTTGTCGCAAATACAACTAAGCGAACTTGAAGAGAATGGTAAAACGTCATCGATTCAAGATGTCAGTAATACCTCAGAAAATGAGACGTACGAACTCACCGCATGGATTCTGCTGTCGAATCAAGACATGATGCGGTTTACGAAAATACTTGATCCGAACTTGGTCAGTAATGCCCAGCTCGTTCAAAAAGCGTATGGCGATTACCAAGAAAAATCCTTGAGTCGATTGGGATTGAAAAAAATGTACATCGGATCTCTCACCTTAACGATGTTCCTCGCATTATTCATCGCCATTTTTTTGGCTTTGATTCTTGGGCGTCAATTGGCCCGTCCCCTACTGATGCTTCTTCGCGGCACTCAAGCGGTAGCGCAAGGGGATTTATCACCAAAACCACAAATGGAAACTCCTGATGAATTAGGGATGTTAACTCGGCAGTTTAACAACATGACAAAACAGCTATCGGATGCTAGAAGGTCACTGCAAGAATCAAAAGAGTTTTCCGAGTCCGTTCTTGCAAACCTAACCGCAGGTGTATGTGTACTTGATACGGAATATCGTTTACTGATTGCCAACGAAGGTGCTAAAAGAATTTTAGAAAAAGACTTATTACAAATCATTGGCAAACCCCTGAGCTCGTTTCCTGAACTGAGCCACTTTGAAAAAACAATCCGCGAATCTTTTAAATCAAGTCAGGTATCGATTGGTTCCGAGGAACAAGTAACGAAAGATCTGATGCAGCCAGCATCGCATAATGAGGGATCTTGGCAACGTCAAATTCACTTGTATGCAAACCAAGAAGAAAAAGAAAATGAGTCTCCTATTTTGTTGGCACGTGGGACTGCGCTTGCCGGCAAGCAGTATATTATCGTTTTTGATGATATTACAGAAGTGATTGCCGCTCAAAGGTCCATCGCATGGGGGGAAGTCGCTCAACGTCTTGCCCATGAGATCAAGAATCCACTCACTCCTATACAGTTATCGGCAGAACGCATTCATCAAAAACTCTCTGGAAAAATGTCTGAGGAACTTGAAGAGGTCATGACAAAGGGTACAAACACAATTATTACTCAAGTTCAGGCAATGAAAACAATGGTGAACAACTTTCGTGATTTTGGAAAAAAACCATCTCCAAATATGCAAATGATCCATTTAAACGAATTAATTACTGAAATTTTAGGCTTATATGAAGGAACACATATTGAATTAAAGTTAGATCAAACTATCCCTGATATTTTGGGGGATGCAACCCAGTTAAGACAGGTCATGCATAATATATTACAAAATGCGATCGACGCAGCGACAGAAATCCATTCTGATCCAGAAATTCAAATTCGCACAGAAACGGTGAATTTCGTGAGCGCAACTCATCATGCGGAAAAGCTTGTACGCCTGTCTGTTGCCGATAACGGACCTGGATTTTCACCGCGGATCCTGACACGCGCCTTTGAGCCATACGTGACCTCTAAGGTAAAAGGGACTGGGCTTGGTTTAGCTGTTGTGAAAAAGATCATAGATGAGCACGGGGCACGTATCGAGCTAAAAAATCGCATGACCGAGCAAGTTATTCGGGGCGCACGCATTTCAATATTATTTGAGCGTTTGGCGGAAAAAGTAACTGAGTCGCATGATTTATAAATATTAATTAAGGCAGAAAAGATGGCAAATATACTGGTAGTGGATGATGAAATGGGAATCCGTGAATTGCTCAATGAAATTTTGAGTGACGAAGGACACGTTGTCTATTCTGCTGAAAATGCACAACAAGCGCGAACGGTTCGAGATCAACTACAACCCGATTTAGTCCTGCTGGATATCTGGATGCCAGATACAGATGGGGTTACCTTATTAAAAGAGTGGGCTAAAGATGATAAATTAACAATGCCCGTGATCATGATGTCAGGTCATGCAACAATAGATACTGCTGTTGAAGCAACTCGGATTGGCGCTTGTAACTTTTTAGAAAAACCAATCGCCTTACAAAAACTACTGAAAACCGTCAGTCAAGCTCTTGAACGTACTTCACCAAAAGCGGTCATCAATGAACAAGCCAGTCATATCAAAGAATATGCAGTACCCTCTTTGTTTTCTCAAGAGGGTTCATTAGCTGGTTCTGTATTGGTACAACAGACGGATTCCTTATCTAGCAAACCTGGGCCACAGGAGCTTTTCGCTGGTCACTTTGATTTACCGCTACGTGAGGCAAGAGATATTTTTGAAAAAGCATATTTTGAACACCATCTGAAGTTAACCGGTGGAAGTATGACCCGTGTATCAGAGCAGACCGGTCTTGAAAGAACCCATTTATACCGCAAATTAAAGGCGCTTGGTATTGATGTCCGCAAGATTGGCAACAGTACTACTTAAACGGTGAGAAATTAAA
>Ga0164296_1004033_pt1 | contig 13520 bp, 15 predicted proteins | sample GEODES057metaG_FD_113533 | JGI IMG/M metagenome (GOLD analysis project Ga0164296, IMG submission 113533) | Dystrophic lake water microbial communities from Trout Bog Lake, Wisconsin, USA - GEODES057 metaG | ecosystem: Environmental > Aquatic > Freshwater > Lake | place: USA: Trout Bog Lake...
CATATTTAAACCGCAAAATTTATTTTCAAAATTTTTCAGCGGCCACCCTCGCTTTCAACACCTAAAGAACTACTTTTTAACTACCCCGTTTTTGAAACGGGAGTGCAAAGATAGAGAAGGTTTTCACACCTCCAAAACTATTTTGAGATTTTTATTTTCTCCTTGCATCAGTCGCACATCCGCATATTCCTGCACTAATAACGAAACCCGCTACAACAGCGGGTTTCAAAGAATCACAGCGAATCACAAAAAGAAAGTGTTAAAGCGATTTTGTCTTGTCGTCATTCAAGTTCATACTCCATCCTCACAATAACATTTGCTGTTTTATTCTTGCTTGATGTGTTGAAGGTACCGCTATAAGTAAAGTTCTCATTGCTATATTGGCCTGTTATCTGGAACACACCCATATTCGCTTCTTTCAAAGTTCCCAGCCTGCTATGCGCATTCTTTGCTATCGTCTGTGCCCTGTTATATGCGTCTGCAGATGCTTTGGCCAGTAGGTCTATTTTAAGGTCTGCAAGCTTTGTGTAGTAATACAATGGTTCCGCTGAATTCAACTCTATTCCTTGCTGCAACAGTTCTGTTATCTCGCGCGATATGCGCTCAACTCTTTCTATGTTTTTCGACTCTACTTTCACCTGCTGTGTTAACTTATAGCCTTTGAATTTTTGCCCCGTCTGTCTCCCATCCGGCGAATAAGTAGGGTCATACTCTTTATTGCTACTGATTGCCGAAAATACAATCTCCGAATCGGTCACTCCCCTGCCCTTCAGGTAAGCCAATACTTGCTGATTATCTGCTTTCAACCGGCTATAGGCATCCTTCACATCCATCGCGCTGCATTCAATATTCGCATTCCAGACGATGAGGTCTGCACTAAAATTGAAATAGGCGCTACCTGCCACACTCACACGATTATGGTTTCTGAACTTGTAGGTGTAAGAATGATAAATAATGAAGGCGCAAATAATAACGGCAAGTGCTCCGATAAGGGTCTGAATATAATTTCGCATGAGGTTGGTTTGTTCCAAGTTACATCATTCGTTCAAAAAACGAAACACTACTCCAGCAATATCCTGCTGAACTCCTCTATATCCGTGCCCTTCTCAAAAACAATATTGCAATACCTGGCCTCACCTGCCTTGCCGCTCAGCGCCACCGTCTGCCGGCCATATTCATGCATGTTGCCGTCAAACAACTTTGCCGTAACCGGTCCGGAAAAATCCTTATTGAATATCACATACACCGATACCGTGTTGTCGTTGTCGCCCGCAGTGTCTTCCACCACCTTGAATTTGCCTCGCTGCAGCCCTGCATCCCGCAGCCTGTCTGCCATTGTAAGCGTACAGAAGTCTGCATCGCCCGAGCCATCTCGCAGCCCCGCTACAAACTCCCTGGATCGCTCACTAATATCCCTGCCCAGGCAGGCGGAAGAACCATGCACAACATAAGTATTGCAGCAAAGGATGTGGTGGCACGAATGAATGAACAGCCACGCAAACAGGATAAGTATCACGATACGCATACTAGTATGGTTTTTTGAAGTTATCGTTGTCCTTTTTACTGAAAAAATCGCGCAAGTCGCGGCTCATCTGCTCTCCGCGCCGCTTCAGGTCCTGCAACTCTTCAGCCATATTCTTCGAAATGTCGTGGAAGGTCACAGGCCTGCCGGTATACAGCTCCTCTTCCGATCCCGCTGCGGGAATAATGGCCCATGCAATAATGTAAGCCAGGAAGCCCACACCAAATGTGAGGAATGCGCCCACCATTATCAGTCGCACGATCACCGGGTCTATATCAAAGTAATGCGCCACGCCGCTGCACACACCGCCTATCATTTTGTTATAGGGGTCACGCAGCAGGCGCTGTTGCTGCGGCCTGCGCCTGTAGCCTCCTGTTGTATAGCCGGAATAGCTTTGCGAACTGCCCTGGCGCGAAGAATAACTGCCGGATGTGGAAGAGGAAGATGATGAAGCGCCGCCTCCATCATGCAGATCGCCAGGCGCACCAAGGGTGCTGATCACCTTCTGCACATCTGCCCTGTCTATGGCTGGCGACCCGCCCTGTAGCCTTATGGCAAAGAGTTCAGCGATGCGGTTCTCAATATCTTCAATGATCTCCTTGCCGTCCGCACCTGTGAACTGCCGCTCGAGTGCGCTGATGTAATCTTTGAGCATGAAGTAGGCATCTTCCTCAATTGGAATAGTGCGCCCGGCAATGTTTATCTGAATGATGCGCTGCATAATGTTGTGGTGTTTTTGTAGCGTGGAAAGTTTATGTGCTTATACTGATTCTGTAAGATTATTTACTGCTGCGCTCAACTCGTCCCAGGTGGTGCGCAATTGGCCGTATAGCTGCAGTCCCTCAGCCGTTAGCGCAAAGTATTTACGTGGCGGCCCCGATGTCGATTCCTCCCAACGGTAGCTAAGCACTCCGGCGTTCTTCAGCCTCGTCAGCAGCGGATACAAAGTCCCTTCCAGCACCACCAGCTTCGCGTCCTTCAATTGCTCCAATATATCGCTCGGGTATGCCTCATTGTGCTTCTTGATAATGCCCAGGATACACAACTCCAAAAGGCCCTTCCTCATCTGCGATTCTGTATTTTCAATTGCCATGCGCTCCGATTTCAAGTCAAAGCTATGCAAAAAATAGTAGTATGCAATACATAGTACCTGTTAAAAGCATATTAAAGTGGACCGCCACCAAAATCTCGTCAGCCAATCACCCTACATTGACATGCAATACACATGCAGCTCATACTACTGAGAAACTTTCCGTCATAACAATTACTTTCGCCTACAAATTGTAAGCTGCATGAATATTCGTTATCAATATTTGCTGCTATTGGCGGGCATTTTGTCTATCTCTTCATGCAATAACCCACCTGCAAAAACCCATGGCCCTATCGTGCTGGGCGATTCTGCTACCATTGTCACCGAGCACGACCCAAAAAAACTGGAAGATCTGGTAACCGATCTCAATCCGCAGATACCCCCTTCAACCCCCGCACCGGATACCGCTAAAAAAGTACCTGCTGCCGGTGCTGACACTGCCAAACCTGCGGTGGCGGCCGTCAATCCGCCCCAGGCTGCCGCGCCCGTCAGTGGTCCGGCGTTGAAAGCGGAGTTTAAAGAAACCACTGTCACCATCACTGGTATCGACGTGAAGATAGCCGGCAAGGCAGATCTGCAGAAGGCCAATGGCGCTGTTTATACGCTGAACGATAAGGACTTTAATGCTAAGAATCTGCTGGCTACCGGCAATGTCACCAAAGTTTCTCAGCGCTACCAATCAATAGTGATATTGCACTCAAAAATGGGCGACCTGCCCCTGGATGCGCTAACGGAAACAACCGACTGGGAACCGGTAAAAGGCAGTAATGGCCAATACCCGGTGGCTGGGCTCGATGAGCATTCGCTGGAATACGCCACTGCCAACAGCGGCTCCATCCGCAATGCGGTGTCAAAAGCATGTCAGCGCCGTCACTACAGCCGCAAGAAAATGCAGGAGTACCTCAGCCTGGTCAGCGGCGTGCGCGCTGCCAATCAAAAACCGTTGCAGGTAACGCTCCGCTCCATTATGTGGAAGGTAGATGGTAAAGATGCACAGGGTCACCTCTTCTCCAAGCAGCTCCGCGTGGACGTCCCGATGTAGAAGAAAGTCAAAAGACAAAAGTGAAAACCTGAAAGGGTATTTAGTAGATAGTACTTAGTAGATAGTCATTTAGTCTAGTGCGCAAGTAGAACGTCCGAAGTCGCGAGCGGTTAAGTGAGAATCTTGAGATAGTTACAAGTAGAAGTCGTAAGCGGTTGAGAAGCACGCCTTTGACTTTTGCCTTAATTGCCCCGTCCATCCGGGCAAAAAAGTTTTTGCCTTTGCCTTTTGACTTCATTGAGTCATTGAGCAATTCAGCCATTAAATTTTCTCCACCCTTCTTTCGTGGCGGCCGCCTTCAAACTCGGTAGAAAGGAATATCCCGGCCATTTTTTTTGCAAGTTCCAGCGACACAAACCGCTCCGGAAGGCAAAGTACATTGGCATTGTTGTGCTGTCGCGCCAAAGCTGCCAGCTCTTCGTTCCAGCAGAGCGCAGCCCTTATGCCCCGGTGCTTGTTGGCCGTCATGCAAACGCCATTGCCGCTGCCGCAAACCAGTATGCCCGCCGCTGCCTTACCATCTTCAACCATCTGCGCCACAGGATGCGCATAATCGGGATAGTCGGTGCTGGCTGCACTGTGCGTTCCCATATCTTCTATGGACCATCCTTCAGCGGCCAGTACGGCCTTCAGTGCTTCCTTATACTCGAAACCTGCATGGTCCGAACCCAGCGCCAGCGGCAGCGAACGGTCAAATTTAGTTTGCATATCAGTCGTCGTTTTTAAGTAATGCCTTCTTTGCTCTTTGCCTGATGGCCCTTGCGCTGATGAACACAGAAAGCTCAAAAAGCACATACAAAGGTATAAAGACTAAAAGGCAGCTGAACAGGTCGGGCGGTGTGATGATCTCGGAAAGCAGGAACAGGATCAATATCGCATACTTGCGCTTGTCCTTCATAAAGGCAGGCGTCAGTATCCCTATGCGCGACAGGAAATAGACCACTATCGGCAGTTCGAACACGATCCCCAATGCCAGCACCAGGTTGCTCATCGTGTCATAGTAATTATCTATCGTGATGATGTTCTTGAACTTGGGGCTAAGCTGGTAGCCGCCAAAAAAGTTGATGGTATAGGGCGCCAGTATGAAATAGGCGAACAGCACCCCTGTAAAGAACAGCAGCGAACACCAGAACACGATGCCGCGCGCATACCGCACTTCCGCTGGCTTTAACGCTGGCTTTATGAACCGCCAGAGCTCCCATAATATATAAGGGAATGCAAGTATAAAACCCAGCATCATGGAAACCGACATCCCCATCATGAACTGGCCTGTCACCGCGGTATTCTGGAACTCCATATGCACCTCGCCCAGGCAAAAGGAATCATAATGGAAAAAACGCCCAAGAGCACAAAACCACTTATAGGAAACAAAGTCGTTATGTGCCGGCCCCAGGATGATGCGGTCAAATATCCACTCGACCTTAATGAACACTGCTATGGCCAGCACCACAACTGCCACTACAGATCGCACAATGTGCCACCTCAGGGCCTCGATATGGTCCAGAAAACCCATTTCGGCCTGGGGATTCTCCTTCGTCTTATCCAGCAGATTTTTGAAAACGCTCACTTAAGTCTTGCAGATTGGTTGGCAAAGGTAGGCGAATTGCGCATATACCAATGGGGTTCAGCGGTGTAAGACCGACTAATTAACATCCTTTGAGATGATGAAATTATAGTCGTGCAGCAGTTGTTGCAGAAAATCCGGACCGTGGGCATCGTCCTCTATATTCAGCACCTGCTTTATCTTATAAACCACTTGTTGCATATAATTCTCGGTATCTCGGGTCAGTTTCATCTGCAGCAAGTTACGTATCCCGTTTATGTCGCGGTCTGTGAGCCTCATCACCTGGGGATATAGTGGCTTGTAGTCCGTCACTTCAATTTCCTGGTAAATGGTCTGGGTAATGTCAGGCACATAATTGGCGTCTATCACCACAGTGCCTGCAGCCAGGTCGCCCAGCCTCTGGCCATGGGCAGAGACGAGCATAGATATGCCATCAGGCAGATATACGATGCCACAAAAGAAGATGAACGCCAAGGGCGAGCTGATGACCATGGGAATGCAATAAATGAAAATATTGCCCAGACTCATGAGCCAGCGGATGAAGAACTGCCCCAACGTAGCCTCCTGCCCCAGCTTGTCTATGATCTTGATGCCCACCAGCTTTTTCCCTAATGTCTGCCCGTTCATCATTATCTCACTGATGAGCATATACAGCATCACCGGTATGATCTCGAAGAACAGCCACGATGCCGTATGCGTATCCTCGCTACCAGACAGGTTGGGCACTACCCATTCGTCCATAGCATAATAATAGCCGCTGATGATCAGGATGTCTATGAACCACGCCAGTACTCGTCGCGGAAAATTGGCGATCCGGAATTCCAGGTCAATATTAAACGGTGTGACGATTCTGATAATGGACATAAGGCGTACAAATATAAATCTACTACAAAACTTACAGCTAAAAAAGTGCAACGTTATGCACATCCTTCGCCCCCCTCCCCCGCCGTGTCCAGGAATATATTTCAGGTTAGCCGAAATATTGTATTTTTAATTTTTACCCGAAAAATATGCGCGAAGGCCAATTCATCAAACGCAACCTGAAACGGTGGGAACACTTCCAGGAAGACACCGACGACCCCGATGAGGTGGCCAGGCGTTTTACCTACCTGGTCGATGACCTCTCTTACGCAAAAACCTTTTACCCCAGCAGCAAAACGGTAAGCTACATCAATAGCATTGCCGCCAACATATACCTGTCCATCTACAAGAACAAAAAAGAAAAGCGCAACCGCCTGGCCACCTTCTGGAAAACAGAGGTGCCACTGGCCATGCGGCGCAACCACAGGGTCATGCTCTTCACCCTGCTGTTCTTCCTCACGTTCATAGCCATGGGTGTCTATTCGGCCTGGCACGACCAGACCTTCATCCGCGCTATACTCGGCGACAGCTATGTGAGCATGACCGAGCAAAATATTGCCGATGGCAAGCCCTTTGGCGTATATGCCAACGACAGCGAAATGGCCATGTTCCTGCAGATCGCCTTCCATAATATTACGGTAACGCTGCTGTGCTATATCCTCGGTCTCACCGCCGGTGTGTTCACCCTATGGTTCCTGTTTCGCAACGGGCTTATGGTGGGTGTGTTCGAATACATGTTCTTCCATCACAACCTTGGCGCCAAATCGCTGCTGGTCATTTTCACCCATGGCACCTTCGAGCTGTCGGGTCTGGTCATTGCCGGCGGCTGTGGGCTTATGCTCGGCAATTCGCTGCTGTTCCCCGGCACTTATACCCGCCTGCAAAGCCTGCGCTTCGCCGCCCGCGATAGCATCCGAATCATTATTTCCCTCATCCCGGTGTTCATCGTTGCCGCATTCTTCGAGGGTTACGTAACCCGCCACACGGATATGCCCATATGGCTCAACCTGCTCATCCTCATCGCATCTGCCTCGTGGATCACGTGGTACTACATTATATACCCCATCAGATTATCAAAGAAAATAAAACCTGATGCGCCACAGCTCTAAACTGTCTTTTATTTTCTTCATTATTGCCGTTCTGCTGGTAACATCGGCAAGGGCTATGCCGCCCGACACTACCCGGCAGATAACCCCGCAGCAGTGGCAGCAGTTATCCGGCAGCAAAGATTTCGATTACCGCACCAACCAGGAGTCGCTGCAGAAAATAGAACCCAGGGAAGAAAACGGTCTGCTGAAATGGTTTACTAACACACTTGCATTTTTTGCCTCCAAAGTAGGACTGGTATTGCTATACCTTATTTTGCTGGCCGTCATCTGCTACATCATCTATAAAATAGCAACCGGCCGCGGGCTGGTGCTCTTTGGGCGCAAAAGCCGGCAACTGGCAGGGGTCAATGAAGCTGAGGCCGGGGAGCAGGACGGCGACAACTGGGCAAACTTATTGCAACAGGCCATTCGCAATAACGACCTGCCACTGGCAGTGCGCCACAGCTACAAGTGGCTGCTGCAAATGCTCAACGACCGCCAGCTCATAGCCTATAGCGATGGCAAGACCAACTACGAATATTATTCCGAATTATCGGATACCGATATCCGGCAGCGGTTCCGTAAGCTGTCCCGACAATATGAGTATGTGCACTACGGGCACTACCAGATATCGCCCGCTGCCTGGGAAGAATACCTGGGCCTATTCAATAACCTTAAAAACCGCCTGCAGCAATGAAGAAGCAACACTATGTGCTGATATTGCTGCTGTTGGTATTACTGCCCGCATGCCTGTCCAAAGCCGAGCGTGAGGCAAGGCGCTGGCGGATAACGCTAGACAAGGACGACAAAAAACCTTACGGCACTTACCTTGCCTATAATTCGCTGCAATACTTCTTCCCCGGCTCCAACGTGGTGTCGCTGTCCAACAGCAACCAGTTCGACTATATGAGCAGCGATATGATGCACCCGGAACAGGGCAGCAACCTGCTGGTGCTGGACGGGCTCACATTCAACATCTCGGACGACGAATGGACGCAGTTGAAAGCATTTGTACGCGCAGGCAACGAACTGGTTATCTTTTGCAGCCAGCTCGACGACGACGTGTCGCACGAGCTCAACTGCTTTAAATCGGCAGGCCGGGAACGCTTCCCGATGTATAAGGTTGAGGACGATGCCGGCGATGATGCCAATACCCTCACGCTTGCCAACATGCCTGGCAAGTCGTTCGGCTATATGGGGCGGTACATCCGCGGTCATTTCTACCAGGCCCACAACCAATACTGGCAGCACGCCGATACCACAAAAAAAGATGCCACAGTGAACGAAGCCCCGGCAGCCGATTCTGCGTCGGTGGCAGCGGATACATCTGCTGTCGATGAGGACTCCAGCTATGCGGATGCTTCGTCTACCTCAGCAACTGACTCTGTGACCATGCAGGGCGATACCTTAGGCTGTGTCAGGGGTTTGCCCAACATGGTGCGCTTCCGCCTCGGGTATGGGCACATTACCCTGCATGCTGCGCCGCTGGTCACTTCCAACTATTTTCTGCTGCAACCCGGCAATATCAACTACCTCACGGGTATCTGGCGCACCTTGCCGGGTAACATCAACCGCATATACTGGCAAAACTATTTCGACCATTATCCCGGGCATTTCTCCTTCAGCCAGTTGCTGCGCTCTGCCGCGGCCCGCTGGGCATTCTGGCTGGGTTTGCTCACTATCACTTTGTATATACTGTTCCAGTTAAAACGCCGCCAGCGGGTCATACCCATCATACCGCCGCTCCGCAACGATTCCGTGGCCTTTGTGGAAACCGTTGGCCGCCTCTATTACAACAAGGGCAACCATGTGAACCTGGCCGAAAAAATGACCCAGCAATTCCTGGAGTGGGTGCGCGTTCACTATTACCTCAACACCAATGTGCTCAACGACGAGTTTGTGCGCAACCTGTCCGCCAAGTCCGGCCAGCCTATCAGCCTTGTGAAGGAAATGGTGCAGATGATCGCCGAAGTGCGCGACGGTTATATGCAGCCCAACGACGACGCTTACCTGTACCATTTATACAATACCATTCAACACTTTTATAATAAACAGCCTTAAAATATGGAAGAGCTTACGCCAAATTATATCCCGGAACAAGACCCCAACCCGCTGGCTGGCCTCATTGACCAGATCAAAGAGCACACCAGCAAGGTGATCGTGGGCCAGGAAGACATGATAGAGCAATTGCTGGCTGCCCTGCTGGCCGACGGTCACATATTGATAGAGGGCGTGCCGGGGGTGGCCAAAACACTCACCGCCAAGGTGCTGGCCAAACTCGTCAATGTACGTTTCTCCCGCATCCAGTTCACGCCTGATCTGATGCCGAGCGATGTGGTAGGTACCAGCGTGTTCAATCCGCAAACGGCTACTTTCCAGTTCAAGGCGGGCCCGGTGTTCAGCAACATAGTGCTGATAGACGAGATCAACCGCGCGCCGGCCAAAACACAGGCTGCCCTCTTCGAAGTAATGGAAGAGAAGCAGGTGACCGTTGACGGCCTTACGCACAAAATGCAGGCACCCTTCATGGTGGTGGCCACACAAAACCCCATTGAACATGAAGGCACCTACCGGCTGCCGGAGGCGCAGCTCGACCGCTTCATCATCAAGATAACCGTAGGCTATCCGACGCAGGAGCAGGAGGTGCAGATATTGCAGCGCCACGACACGCAGAGCATCACCGAAACGCTGAACGAGCTGCAGGCCATAGTAACGCCAGAGATACTGGCCAGTGCCCGAGCCACCGTGCGGCAAACCACCATCGATCCGAAGCTGATGGAATTCATTGCCCGCATTGTTGTGGAGACCCGCAGCGACCGGTCATTGTTCCTCGGTGCTTCGCCAAGGGCTTCTATTGCTATCATGCAATTGTCCAAGGCATTTGCTGTGCTGGAAGGCCGCACGTTCGTGATACCGGAAGACATCCTCCGGGCAGTGAACCCGGTACTGCGCCATCGCGTGAGCCTCACACCAGAGCGCGAAATGGAGGGTGCCTCCACCGACGACGTACTCAAAGAACTGATGACCCGCCTGGAAATTCCGAGGTAATTTGACAATTCGACAATTCGGCAATTCGGCAATTTGACAATTTGGCAATTCGGCAATTCGATAATTCGACAATTCGGCAATGAAATACAAATTGGATAATATTATTACTAAAATCAGATGCGCTAACGCTACCTCCCTCTCCTTCGGAGAGGGCAAGGGGTGAGGCTTTGGGGCTGCTATGACACAGAAGAAAAAATACATAGGAGACCTGCAGATCACCAACTGGTGGTTCATGGTGGTTACCGGCTGCGTTATTTTGCTGCTGTGCGCATTTTTCGTGCAGCAACTGCTGCTGCCCGTGTTCCTCATCGTTTCCGTAGCGGTGCTCGCATCGCTTATTGATTATATCCTGCTCTTCTTTGTAAAGGGAACCATACGCGGCCACCGCATTATGGCGCCCCGTTTCAGCATCGGCGACGATAATAAGGTGGATATCTCCATTGTCAACAGCTTCCCCTTCCGCATCAGGGCATCCATCATTGACGAGTTGCCGGTGCAGTTCCAGGTGCGCGATTTCGATATCCGCATCACCATGCAGCCCCTTTCGCGCACCAGCACTTCATACAACCTGCGCCCGCTGACCCGTGGCGAGTTTTACTTTGGCGACCTGCTGTTCTATGCCAGCAGCCCCATAGGCCTGCTGCAGCGCCGCTTTGTGCTGTCGGCGGCAGAGTGGCATAGCGATACCAACCTCACCTATAGCGAGGTGGTGAAAGTCTATCCCGCCTTCCAGCAACTCAAAAAATTCCAGCTTCAACTACTGGGCAACTACGAGAACAAGATACCCGGTCTTAAAAAGACACGCCGCCTGGGCCATAGCCTGGAGTTTGAGAAGATAAAGGAATATGTGGCCGGCGACGATGTGCGCACCATCAACTGGAAAGCCACTGCCCGCCGGGGCAACCTGATGGTGAACACCTATACTGATGCGCGCCAGCAACAGATATACTGCCTGATAGACAAAGGCCGCAACATGAAGATGCCCTTTGAGGGCATGACCCTGCTGGACTATTCCATCAACGCCGCCCTGGCCTTAGCCAATGTGGCACTGATGAAGTATGACAAGGCCGGGCTCATCACCTTCTCTAACAAAGTGAATGATGTGGTGCCCGCCGACCGCCGCAACAACCAGATGCACCTGATACTGGAAACCCTCTACAAGCAGCGTACCGACTTCAAAGAGAGCGATTACGAAGCAGTATGGGGCCTCATCCGCAGGCGCATCACGCAGCGCAGCGTCATCCTGTTCTTCACCAATTTCGAGACCATGTCGTCGCTGGAGCGACAACTGCCCTTCCTGAAACGCATCGCCCAGAGCCACCTCGTCTGCGTCATCTTTTTCCAGAACACACTGCTGCGCGAGATAGATGAAAAAACACCCGACAGCATAGAAGGCATCTACATCAAAACCATTGCGGCACAATTTGCCTACGAAAAACGCCAGATCGTAAAAGAACTGCGCCGCCACGGCATGCTCACTATCCTCACTACCCCGCAAGACCTCAGCGTTGACGTCATCAACAAATACCTGGAGATGAAGGCCCGGCAACTGGCATAGGCTATGCAACGACGTTTAACCCTGATGTACGCCAGGACACAGGCGTTACAAACGCCCGGCCACGGCATCCGCGATACAATCGCGGACGAGTGGAAGATGAAGGCCCGGCAACTGGCATAGTGCATCAGGTGTTTTTTCGGTCATCCTTCTTCTCGCGCTTATTTTTTTCCTTTTTCTCCGGCTCGTAGGTAGCGCCCATGAGTTTCATCATATTGATAGAGCCGCTGATCTCGTCGGTGCAGCAGGTTTTGTCTTTGTATTGAAACCAGAGCAGGACAATGCTTTCGGGGAAGAACGCGCCTCTCTCGCCCATTTCGCGGTATTGAGTGAGGTTATATTCGAGTGCGACCCTGGCCACCCGGCGGCCCCGGAAGTTGACACGCTGTGAGGCATCGGTACACGGCTCTTCCAGCAAGAAGCGGTATTTTTCGTATTCATCCTTAGTGATCCTCAACTGGTCTTCCGACTGCATTTCCCGATGTGCTGCAAACGCGGAATCGGGCAATGGCATCTCCTCTACCTCTTCGTATTCTTCTGAAAATGAGTCGGTTATTTCTTCTTCCACGATCTCCTCATTGCCCGACATTGCCTGACCGTCCGGGTAAAGCGCATCATGCTCTGCCTGGTGGTGCGCGGCAATTTTTTTGCTGAGATAGGTATCTTCGACGGGCTGCTTGTTGTGTATGCGGCAATTGACATGGAAGCCCATGGCTGTGTCGAGGCCTGGGCCGAGGCCATCGGCCATGCGGGATGCTTCGCTAATGATGCGGTCGCAGTACTCGACGACTTGTTTAGCGAGGTTGATGTCGTTGAGGGACAACAGGTTGGCGAGCTCGGAAAATGCCTGCGTGTACATGCCGACGCTGTTGGCATCTATTTTACTTTGCGCAACCATGAGCTTGCGCAGCTTTTCTACATCTTCCATGGTGGGCACGCCATTCTCTCGCTCTTCGCGTATCTGCCGGTTGACGGCAAATATGTGACCATAGAACTGCTGTTTGAGGGCCACGGGGGTGAGGGTGACGGCTTCCTTCATCTCTTCCCAGTTACCTTTTTGTACCCATCGGTAAAGTGTTTTAGGGTCGATGCCGAGTGCGTCGCAAATTTCTTTGCGGGACTTACCTGTATTGATGAACAGGTGCATGGCGGCAGATTGGTCTTTTGGTATCATGTTGATTCGGTAGTTTGGCAATTTGGCAATTTGGCAATTCGGCAATTTGGCAATTCGGCAATTCGACAATGCCCGTGAGTTGTTGTTCCTGCGCGGGCGGGTTGGACCATCTTACCATGTGCGTGGATCGCTGATTTTGCTTTTTTGGATGTAAAGTTCCGTGGGTGCGGAGGGGATGAACAAATTGGGGTTGCATGATGACGCGTATATCGGTCATGATGTACGGGAATTAACGTCATGATGCATTTTTGTCTGAACTATGATTTTTAGGATTGGGAGGATTGCAGGATGGGATGTGGTGATTGTCTGAACTATGATTTTTAGGATTGGGAGGATGATAGGATCCCCCCCCTCATTAGATCTCACCCCGGCCGTCTCCAAAAGGGAGGCTGCTTTCCCGAAATAATCGGGACAGGCTGTGCCTGGCAGTGACGGATCGATGTCTGCACTGTCGCGCAGGGTGGGTGCTGCTTTAATGCTGGCGTTACAAAAGCCGGGCCGGACATCCGCGAGGGTTTCTCGGTCAGGTATATTGCAAGGTTGCTTCGTTGCATGCTGCGCAAGGGCCTCGCAATG
>Ga0164296_1004035_pt1 | contig 13516 bp, 12 predicted proteins | sample GEODES057metaG_FD_113533 | JGI IMG/M metagenome (GOLD analysis project Ga0164296, IMG submission 113533) | Dystrophic lake water microbial communities from Trout Bog Lake, Wisconsin, USA - GEODES057 metaG | ecosystem: Environmental > Aquatic > Freshwater > Lake | place: USA: Trout Bog Lake...
AGCCAGTTGCACCTGTGCGATTGGCCACTCATTGGGCAGCGAGAAGAGCTCTCGCGGTGACGTAGTAACCATAGCCCCCGTAGGCTATCTGCTTGTAGGGCTACAACGCGAAAGATGGCGGGGTAGGCATCAATAAAAAGGGGTGTGTTTGTGAGCAAGCCATTTAAGCGCGAGCCAGGAAGTCGTGAAATTCCAGCGTGGAAAATTGGCGAAGGCGGAGAGTCTTTTACAGATATCCGATACGAAGTTGCCGATGGTATGGCGAAGATAACTATCAATCGCCCGGAAGTCCGCAACGCCTTTAGACCACAAACTCTCTTTGAATTACAAGATGCATTCTCACTCGCTCGCGATGACGAAAACGTCGGCGTCATTATTTTCACCGGCGAAGGCAGTGAAGCATTTTGCTCTGGCGGTGACATCAATGTCCGCGGTGATGATGGCTATATCGGAAGCGATGCCCTCGGTAAAAAGGGAATTGGTCGACTCAACGTCCTCGACTTACAAATTCAAATTCGTAGATTGCCAAAGCCAGTTGTGGCGATGGTTGCAGGCTGGGCTGTTGGCGGCGGACATGTTCTGCATGTCGTCTGCGATCTGACTATTGCAGCAGAGAATGCAAAGTTCGGACAGACCGGTCCCATGGTCGGATCCTTCGATGGTGGTTATGGTGCAGGTTTGCTTGCCGCGCATATCGGCCAGAAGAAGGCGCGTGAAATTTGGTTCTTATGCCGTCAATATGATGCGCAAGAAGCGCTCGATATGGGATTGGTAAATACAGTTGTTCCAGTCTCAGAGCTAGAAGCAGAAACTGTTTCGTGGTGCCGCGAAATGTTGCGTCACTCGCCAATGGCGCTGCGCTTACTCAAAGCCGGACTTAATGCAGCCGATGATGGATTGGCCGGAGTACAACAACTTGCAGGCGATGCCACCTTGCTCTTCTATTTAACTGAAGAGGGTCAAGAAGGTCGCGATGCATACAAGGAAAAACGCAACCCTGACTTCAATAAGTTCCCGCGTCGACCATAAGTAGCGCTGCTCGTGCTTGAACAGATTCTCTCAACTTTGCAGGTTGTGCAACTTCCATTGCGCAATACTTTTCGCGGAATACACACTCGCGAAGCTGCAATCTTTCAGGCAGATGCAGGCTGGAGTGAGTTTTCGCCGTTCTTAGAGTACGACGCAGTTGAGAGCGTAACCTGGCTAAAAGCAGCAATAGAAGCGGCGCAGCAGCCTTGGCCAGAGCTTCATCGCACCCGCATTCCCGTCAACGCCACCCTCCCTGCAGTCCAACCCGATCAGGTCGCTGCGATCTTGTCGCGCTTTAATGGATGCACAACGGTAAAAATTAAAGTCGATAGTTTTGCTCAGGGTGCACCGTTGGTGGAAGCAACGTTAGAAGTTATACCCGAGGCGACTATTCGCATCGATGTGAATGGTGGCTGGGATCTCGACGAAGCAATAACTCATCTGACCGAGTTTCATATTCGTTTTGGAAATCTCTTTGATTATGTGGAACAACCGGTTGTCGCCATTGATGAGTTGAAGAAATTAAAGAGCGAGAGCCCAATCAAGATCGCGGCAGATGAATCCATCCGCAAGAACCTAGGCGGGGAGTTAGAAGCGATCCGGGACTATGCGGATGTGGCTGTGCTCAAATGGCAACCACTCGGTGGATTTACAGCTGCCCATACAATCGCGGAACGAATTGGCTTGCCGATAGTCGTTTCAAGCGCTTTGGATACCGGAATTGGAATTTCGCACTCGCTAGCCCTCGCCGCTTCATTCAAAGAATTGCCTTATGCCTGCGGCCTTGGCACAACCTCGCTCTTTGAGGCCGATATTTGTGGCGAGCAATTCCAGGTAGACGCTGGTTTTCTTAACGTTCAGAGAGCGCTGCCGATTGATATCGAGCGATTCGCTGCTCCTGCAGATCGAGTGCAATGGTGGAAGAATCGGATTATGAGCGCAGGAGAATTATTGTGAGCGCTACTGAACTAGCCAGATTTATGGTCCGCTCGTTTATTGAAAATGGAATGAGCCAGTTTGTACTTTCGCCAGGATCTCGCAACGCACCACTTTCACTCGCCCTCTATGAGGCGGAAGAGAAAGGGTTGATCGAACTCTTTGTGCGAATCGATGAACGTAGCGCTGCCTTCTTTGCTTTGGGTCTGGCGAAATCATCTGGGAAATATGTTGGAGTCGTCTGCACCAGCGGTACGGCACTTGCCAACTATCACCCAGCCGCCCTCGAGGCCTATCACGCACGAAATAGAGTGCTATTTATTAGCGCCGATCGTCCTGCAGCCCTACGTCGCACTGGTGCAAACCAGACGACGCTTCACCATGGCCTGCTCTATCCCATTCCAGCGATCGATACCGATATTCCAGTAGATATTCACTCGCACCTGAACGGTGGCCCACTTCATCTCAATCTTCAGTTCACCGAACCGTTGGTAGAAGCAGGCAGTTCGGAATGGTTAAGTGGACTCACTCCTCGCGCAATTGTTGAAGAGAGTGCGGAGCGCGCAAATCTCACATTGGGTTCACGAAGTGTTGTTGTAGTTGGACATGATCACGCAGGTTTTTCAGCTGTGGCTCTCAACGAGTTCTTGGTAAAGCTTGATCTGCCGGTGATCGCCGAAGATCCACTCAGCGTCCCAACCGCTATTGCGCATGCCTCGCTCTTTTTATCGGACCCGCGCGTACGTGAGTTGTATGCGCCGAAGGATGTACTCGTCATCGGTAGAACTACTCTTTCGCGCGGCACGAACGCGCTCATTGCAGGTGCTGAGCGAAGAATTGTTATAGACCCACGCACTATTGATGTCGACACTGAACGTAAAGCCGACCTCGTGTTCACAACACTGCCCGAGTGTGTAGTCGATCAGCAAGAGAGCGATTGGCTTGACCTCTGGGAGAAAGCACGAGCGCTTAAGGTTGATCTTGGCGAGTGGTCTGAGCAAGTTGTGGCGGCAACAATCGCCCATGCACTGCCAGATGAGAGCGCAGTATTTATTGCGAGCAGCCGACCAATCAGAGATATTGAAGCGGTAGCAGTTCCACGCGATGGCGTGACTACCTATGCCAATCGCGGTTTAGCTGGAATCGATGGCAATATTTCAACCATATTTGGTATTGCCGCAAACCATGAGCGCACCTTTGCAATTATGGGTGACATTACTTTCTTACACGATCTTTCGGCGTTGGCTGCGCCAACAGCAGCCAATCTCACCATCTTCGTCATCGATAACAATGGCGGCGGTATTTTCAACACTCTTGAGCAAGCTGGAGTAGCAGGATTTGAGAAGGTATTTGGAACTCCTCACAACTTAGATCTTGTGAAAGTTATTTCAGGTTTTGGTGTGAATTGCGAAAAAGCGAAATCGATCGCCGATCTTGAGCGCGCGATTGTTCACTCGCATAGCGGCTTATTGGTTGTCGTTGTCGATGCGCCAGATCGCGCGCGCAACGCAACTGGAATTAAAGAACTAGCTCAGAGCTTGGCGAGTGCGCTTTTAACTGGCGCTAACTTGGCCTGACTCTCGGCTAACTCTTGGGCCGAATCAGAGCCAGCAACAATTCCGCAGCCGGCATATAACTCGATCGATTTCCGATCGGCCAATATTTGACCACAACGAAGCGCGATTCCGAATTCACCATCGCCGCGAGCATCGATCCATCCAACTGGACCTGCATATCGACCACGGTTCATCGATTCAATTTCGCTAATGAGCGCGCGTGCTTTTGGCGTTGGGGTTCCACAGACCGCAGCCGATGGATGAAGCGCAGCAGTAAGAGTGAAGATGTCGATGTGGGCGACTGAATCGTTGATCACCCCAGTAACATCGGTGGCAAGGTGCATCACATTAGGAAGATGCAGAACAAATGGCGATTCCGGAACGTTTGTTGAGGAAGCAAATGGTGCAAGCGCATCAGCCACAGAGCGCACGGCGTACTCATGTTCCTCTAAATCCTTAGAGGACTTTGCCAGCGAACCTGCAAGTAATAGATCGCGTTCATCATCACCGGTGCGACGGATAGTTCCAGCTAGTACTCGTGAAGTCACTAGCGTTTTATTGAGACGCACTAACAGTTCGGGTGTTGCGCCAACCAATCCATCGACGTAATAGAGCCAGGTCGATGGATAACCTTCTTCAAGAGATTGAAGCAAGGAGCGCGAGTTAATTTCGGTGGTAGACGTAGCGATCTCGTTACGAGCAAGGACTACCTTTTCGAGCTCGCCAGATTTAATTCGATCAACCGCTTGGTCTACTCGTTCACACCATTGCAGATCGCTGAGTGAACCTTTGCTCCAGCTAAATTCTTGCCCTGTGGTGAGCCTGACTGCTTCGTGGAGCTCTGGTTGGGTCTCACCGATCCAGGTGATCCAGGATCGATCGCCTTTTTTGCCAACAACGACCTCGGGAATTAATAGTACTGAACTCTCGTTTTCATCGAATGCGAAAGATGCAAAAACAATCGGACCGGTTCCAGAGCCGTGAACGCTATTTTTGATATCAAAGTGTTTGAGATTTTCGCGCCACCACGTTTGCGCTTGTGCAAAGCGATCTGGTCCGCTGACTTCGATAGTGCGGTACACGCCAAAACCAATCAGACCATCACCACCACGAATCCAGCTTCCTGAGATTGCCCGTCCACATTCAATCGACGTGAGGGCAGGGTGCTCCCCAAGAAGCTCGGTGGTTATTTTCATAGGGTCCTAGCGTACGTTTTTTGGCACAAACCGCCACACCAAAGGCAGCGCAGTACTAGCGATCGCAATCTTCAGAATTTCACCTGGAATAAAAGGTGTGAATCCCTTTGCGAAAACCCAACTCCAACTTTGATGAGTGACGTGCTGCAACCAGAAGAGACCTGCTCCAAAAACTAGAACATCTCCGAAAACCATGGTGAGCACTGATGTGCGCAACTTGCGATCCCATGCCAAGTTAGCCAAGAAGCCGGTGATAAGTGAGGCGAGCAACATACCAACGATGTATCCACCGGTTGCACTCGTTAAACGAGCAAAACCATGACCACCAGCTGCAAAGACAGGTGCTCCAGCGATTCCAATCACCATATATGTTGCAAAAGTTGTAAAACCAAGGGAGGCGCCATAAGCAGTGCCGAGTAGAAGCGCGCCGAGAGTCTGACCAGTAACTGGAACTGGTGATCCTGGGATTGGAAGTGAGATCTGCGCCATAACGGCAAGGAAGGCTGTTCCGCCAAGAACAAGCGCGCTTTGAGTAAGCACGGTAGGACGAGTAATTACCGCTGAGCGCAAGGCAGCTTGTGATGAGAACGACATAGTGGCACCTTTCAAGTTGTCATAAAAGCCTACTCCCAGAACAATGTACGCGTGAGTAAGTCAGCAGATCTCAATAAAAAGCCGCAGGAAGTAGCGGCGATGTTCGATGGCGTTGCCAAGCGTTACGACATCATGAACGATCTACTGAGCCTTGGCCAAACGAAGAATTGGCGGAAAGCAGCTACCGCCGTGATTGCTCCACAGCCAGGTATGAAAATTTTGGATCTTGCTGCTGGCACTGGTGCATCGAGTCGCCCGTTAGCAGATGCTGGAGCGGATGTTTTTCCGGTTGATTTTTCACCAGGAATGCTCGAAGCGGGAAAGAAGCGTCACCCCGATCTACATTTCACATTGGGCGATGCACTTAACATTCCTTTTAGCGATGAAGAATTTGATGTTGTCACAATCTCGTTTGGTTTGCGAAACACGAATGATGTTCAGGTAGCTCTCAAAGAAGCACTACGTGTCACAAAGCCAGGTGGTCGACTTGTTGTCGTTGAGTTCTCGCATCCAACCAACAAAATCTTTAGAACGATCTACATGAAGTACTTAATGGGGCTGCTGCCAAAGATTTCGCGAAAGCTGGCCTCTAATCCCGATGCTTATATTTATTTAGCAGAGAGCATCCAAGCTTGGCCAAATCAGAGCGCGCTTGCCGCAAAAATTGAGTCAGCAGGATGGAGCAACGCCACGGTCAAAAATCTGACCTTTGGAATTGTTGCAATTCATAGCGCTGTGAAAACTTCGAGCCCAAAGAAATCGGCGTAACCACCATGGCCTTTGGAATTCCAAAGTTAGATATCGGGTTAGAGCTCTCACTCAAGCGCGACATGAAGCGCGTGGAAGAACTTCTTAATTCACATATCGAAGGCGACTATCCGCTTGTCATTGAAACCTCGCGCCACTTAGTACAAGCAGGTGGCAAGAGATTGCGTCCGCTTCTGACATTACTAGGCGCGCAATTCGGCGATCCAAAAAGCGCTGGAATCATCGAAGCCGCAGCAGTTGTCGAGCTCACCCACTTAGCAACGCTGTATCACGATGATGTTATGGACGAAGCACCACTGCGACGTGGAGTTGAAAGCGCGAATGAACGCTGGGGTAACACTGTTGCAATTTTGACTGGTGACTATCTCTTTGCCAAAGCATCCGATTTGCTCGCAGATTTAGGACCGGAAGCTGTCCGACTCCAAGCACGCACCTTTGAGCGCTTGGTGATCGGCCAGATCAGTGAGACTCAAGGGTCTACCGCTGGACTCTCACTCCTAGATCATTACCTCAAAGTGGTGGCTGATAAGACTGGTTCACTCATCGCCACATCAGCTCGTTTTGGTGCGATGTTGGCTGGAGCGAAATCCGAGGATATCGAGGCGCTCACTCGCTTTGGCGAAAAGATCGGCGTTGTTTTTCAGTTGGCCGACGATGTCATCGATGTCGAGAGCGAATCAACCGAGTCCGGTAAGACTCCAGGGACAGATCTTCGTGAAGGCGTGCCGACTCTTGTCACCCTCTTTATTTTGACCTCAGATGACCCAGCCGATGCCGAACTCAAGAAAATTTTAGAGGCGCCAATCACCGATGAAGCTGTCGTTGCGCAAACGCTCAAAGCACTTCGTTCGCACTCATCGCTTACTCAAGCGAAGGCGCTATTGAATGATTATGCAGCAGATGCTGCGAAGGAGATCGCTGGACTACCTGATAACGCGGCAAAGCGCGCGCTACTTGAGTTGTGTGACGCGATCGTTACCCGTACGTCCTGATTGAACCAAATCTACGCCGAGCGTAAATAGCGCAACCCAGACGATTCCAAATCCAAACCAACGACCAGAAGTCATCTTTTCGTGATCTTTAAAGACACCGATCAGAAATTGAACCGTTGGAACGATATATTGAAATAGGCCAATCACGGAGTACGGCAACCGGTTAACCGAGTTATTGAAAAGCAGAAGTGGCACAGCAGTTACAACTCCTGCGCACATCAACAAAATTGTTAGCTTGGGATGATGACCAAACTGCCCAGTGCCTTTATTTGCTAAGTAGAGGAGATAGGCGCCGTAAGGAATTGCGGAGAGCAGAGTTTCTAGCGCCAGACCTTCCAACGCGCCAAGCCCTAACTTCTTCTTTGTTAATCCGTAAGAGCCCCACGAGATAGTGATGCCAATGGCGATCCAAGGGAAGTGGCCATAATCAATACCGAGAACCAATACGCCAACCGCAGCGATTCCAACGGCAGCCCATTGAAGCGTGCGCATCTTCTCTTTGAGGAGAACAACGCCAAAGAGAACTATGACGAGTGGGTTGATGTAGTAACCCAGCGCGCACTCGACGACATGTCCGTGATTCACGCCCCATACATAAATGAGCCAATTGCCTGAGATAAAGATGGTGGAGAGAGTGAGACGAATGAGGTTGTGGCGATTCTTGAGTAGCGCCAGCGTCTGCCGAAATTTCTTGGTGAAAAGCAGGACAAAGCCGCAGAAGACCAGAGTCCAGATGGCTCGGTGAGCGACAATTTCAAAGGAGTTAGCGGGCTTGAGGAGCGGCCAATACAGCGGGAATAGACCCCACATGAGATTTGCCGTTATGGCAAAGGCGATGCCGCGACCAGAAAGTTTCATGCCGGCTTAACGGTAGTTCGTGAATTGAACTGAGAACTCCCATGGATGATCTTTGACCAGAGCGATTGCCTCTTGCAGATCGTCGCGGCTCTTGCTTGTAACACGGAGTTCTTCACCTTGAATCTGAGTCTTGATCGACTTTGGACCCTCTTCACGAAGCAACTTTGCGATCTTCTTAGCATCTTCAGACTTGATGCCTTCTTTAAAGGAGCAGGAGATCTTGTAGAGCTTTCCACTAAGAGCTGGCTCGGTGGCATCTAAATGCTTGAGTGAGATACCGCGCTTGACCAACTTGTCGCGCAATACTTCTAACGCAGCTTTGGCTTTCTCTTCAGAGCCGGCTTCGATGTTGATCTTCTCGCCTGACTTTTCCAGAGTGGTGTCGGTGTTTTTGAAATCAAAACGGGTATCGATCTCGCGGGATGCTTGGTTAAAAGCGTTATCCACTTCCATGTGATCAATCTTTGAAACGATATCAAAACTGGAATCAGCCATTGTGTGCCTCCTGCTGCGCAATTGTCTTCTTAGATAGAAGTATATGTCCGACAAATCCTACGACCAACGCCACGATCACTCCCACGTTAGCGGCGGACCATTGACCTGATTTACCACCAATCACCTTCATAAAATAACCCTGCCAGTTGAGCCACTTGGCAGAGCTATCGCTATTTGTCACAAAGCCCCAACCAACAACTGTTGCAATCGCGAAGAGGGCTAGGGAGCGAATGTTCCACGCGCCATAGCGGCCGGTAACTGTGAAGAGATCATCATTGGCATAATCCTTCTTACGCATGACCACATCTGAAACAAATATTGCAGACCACGCTGCGACTGGAACTCCTAGGGTGATGAGAAATGCTTGGAATGGCGCAACGAAACTTGGAGAGTGCCACGCAATATAAATTGTGCCAAGCAGCATGATGACCGCATCGATCATCGCGGCACGATGGCGCTTGTATGGAAAACCGATCGAAACGAGTGCAATGCCGGATGAGTAGAGATCCAGAATCGCACCGCCGATAAGTCCAAGAATGGCAACGAGTGCAAATGGAATCAGGAACCAGGTAGGCAAGATACTTGTGAGCGCTCCAACGGGATCGCCTTCGATTGCGCCTTTGAGTGAATCAGAACTCGCCGAAAGGAGCGTTCCGAAAATCACCAACACGATCGGAACAATTGATGCACCGAAAATGGTCCAACCAATAACGCCTCGTGATGAAGAAGTACGGGGGAGATAACGGGAGTAGTCAGCGGCGGAGTTAACCCAGCCGAGGCCAATTCCGGTAATTGCAAAGATTGTTGCGCCGATGAATCCAACGAGTGAGCCATGGTGCGCCGAATCAAGAAGGTGCACCTTGTGCCAGTCAATCTTCTGCCAGGTCAAAGCAATGTAACCCACTGTGAGAATGATGGTCACGAGAGTGAGCCACCGCTGGATCTTCATGATGGTGTGGAAACCAAGCACGCCACCAAAGACGACCAACCCTGCCGAAATAATGAAGCCAATGATCAGCGCAAGGTTATGGTTGATGCCGCCTACTCGAACCAACACTGTCCGCGAGGCAAGTGTTGCGAGAGCTACAAGGACGGTCTCCCAACCAACAAAGGTGAGATAAGAGAGAAAGCCCGGTACGACGTTTCCCTTTACGCCAAATGCCGCGCGTGAAATAGTCATTGTGGGAGCGCTAGAACGTTTGCCTGCAATGGAACTCACTGCAACTAAGCCAAAGGAACTTACGGTTCCGAGGATCGCAGCGAAAACAGCCTGCCAGAATGAAACATTAAAGAGATCAAGAAATAGTCCGCCATAGCCAAGTGCAAGGAGCGAGACGTTGGCAGCTGCCCATGGCCAAAAGAGCGAGCGAGGTGTGCCTTTGCGCTCGTGTTCGTCAATGACATTAACGCTATTGAGTTCCACAGAATCAAGAATCTTCACGGGTGGAACTCTAACGGAGTAGCTCCGTTAATGATCGATCAAAGCAGGAGCCCGGATCCGATCGTGATTCAGACGATATGAAATGACTCCACTAGCAATCAGTGTGCTTGCTGGAAATAGCAGGGCATACTGCAGACCAATCAGGCCAGCCAAAGTCGAGATGATAAAGCGGCCAATCAAGAATCCGCTGGACGCAATCACTGCCATGCGAGCTATGCCTCGTGAAGTCGGGATGCCTGGGATGCTGCCGGCTACCGATGCATAGGACGGTGGCATAGGCGAGATGCCATAGCCCAAGATTCCATAAGCAATACACATTGCTACAAGCGCAGCAATTTTGTGGTGCACATGGATGGCATCAGCAATAAGTAACCCACCAACGTATCCGCACCCGCCAATAATTCCGCCGTACTTAATCACGCGTGGAATTCCGTGCTTGTCGATCAGCTTTCCCATGGTGAATCGGCCAAGAATTTGGGGGAGAACAAAGGAGGTGTAACCCAAGGTATTTAGCCCAATAGGAATTTTCAGATTGTTGTTGAGAAAAATCGAGGACCAATCCGCGACAGAAGTTTCGGTAATAGTTGCCAGCAATGAACCAAACGCGACCCAGAAAATAAATTGCTTGATGTGGCGAGGGAGCGGTTGATGACTTTTAACACCAGCGTTCGAAGCCTTGTTCTCCTGGTCTGCACTCGATGGAAGCAGAGCGCGTGACACCACTAAGCAACCGCATAGTGCAACAAGTACGTTGGCGAGTAAGTGCCATTCAAGTGCGACGTGTTTGGCTATCAGACCGGCAAGGAGTGAGGCAGAGAATGCTCCCACCGACCAACTTCCATGAAACGATGGCATGAGTGAGCGGCCCATGTTTTGTTGAATCATTGTGCCCTGCGAATTACAGGCAACGTTCATGAGCGAGTAACTTGCGCCTGCCACAAACGCAATCAGAGGTATCTGCCATAACTCTCGCGCAAATCCATATGAGATTTGTGAAGCAACGATTCCAAACATGACGAGTTGTGCGAGAAAGCGAGTTCCCATTCTGCGCAAAATTTTATTTCCGAATAAATTCCCGATGATGGCTCCGATGTTTCCGACCATGATCGAGTAGCCAAAGAGGGCATCACTCGCCCCTACGTGGTGTTGAACTTCGGCCATCCGAGCTTATGTGGCAGAGACAGCTACCCCCATGAAGAAGAAGGTTGCCCGCAGCGCCCACTTAGCCTTTCGAACTCGATCGGGGCTGGCGGAGATCATTCGCTAACGCTAATGGAATTCATAAGAACACTCATGGAATTCTCAAGAAAAATCTCTTGGCAGGGGTGATGATGCGGGTTAGGTTCATGACGTGGCGAAGAAAGGCAGGGCTCTGAAGAAGGCAGCCAGCTATCGTGCCGATTTAGAAGGCCTTCGAGGCGTTGCGGTCCTACTCGTTCTCTTCTTTCACGCCCATTTCTCATTCATTAAAGGCGGATTTGCTGGCGTAGATATCTTTTACGTTCTATCAGGATTCTTTATTACTGGTTTACTACTTCGCGAATGTGAATACTTAAACACAATTTCACTGGCAGATTTTTACGCCAGGCGCATCCGACGGCTGATGCCAGCAGCGCTGTTGGTATTGGCAGTCACCCTCATCGCTTCATTCTTCATTCTGCCGAGAATTCTTATTCCTGGCGTTGCGGTGGATTCGATCGCTGCTGCGCTTTTCCTGGCAAATATAAATTTCGCGCACCACGCGACGGATTACTTCCAGACACTTTCAACGCCCTCCCCCATACTCCATTACTGGTCGCTCTCGGTGGAAGAACAGTTTTATCTGATCTGGCCGACACTGATTCTGGTTACGGCAAAATTAGGAAAATCAATTCGCCGCAACATCTTCATCATGATCGCGGTTCTCACCGGAACATCATTCTGGTTTGCCAACTTCCTCTTGCATAAAAATGCGATCTGGGCCTTTTACTCGCTTCCAACTCGGGCATGGGAGCTTGGGCTTGGTGGACTGCTGGCGGTGATGGCACCACTCTTTATAGAGATTCCAGATCTTATTGCGAACGTCGGCTCATGGCTCGGCCTCATTGGCTTGACGGTTACCGCCTTGTTTATGCCTGAGACCGCACTATTTCCCGGTGTAGCAGCCTTACTTCCAACGTTAAGTACCGCGTTGATTATTGCCTGCGGAGTTCGCGGTCCGTTGGAACTTTTGACTCACTCGATTGCTAGATACTTTGGACGTATTAGCTATTCCTTATATCTCTGGCACTGGCCACTTTTGATACTTCCTAGCGTGGTTCTTACGCACTCACTCGATCTATTTGCGCGTTGTGTGGCAGTAGGAGTTTCAATTCTTTTGGCTTCGCTGACAACCCGTTGGATAGAGACGCCATTGCGTGGTGGAGTGCTGTTGGGCCTTGCGCCACGGCGCAACGCCTGGAGTGCGCTTGTCGCTATTTCATTGGTTGTTGGAGCGAGTGTTGCCGTGCACGCCGATACCGCAGTCACGGGAGTAAAAACCAAGAGCGTGCTTTCTAAAGATCAAAAGGCGGCAGAGTTAACAACACTCTTAAAGTCAGCGCTCTCGGCCACAGTAAAACCCGCGGATACTGGCACCGTTACTCCAACACCGAGCGCTCACCACACAGCAAGTTCTAGTCCAACTCCGTCAACGCTGCCAAGCTTGCCAGCAGATTACGCAGCGACGGTTGATTCAGGTATTCGTGCAGCAACTCAGGATTTCAAGGTACCTGCCGATTTAGATCCATCTATTCAAAGCGCAGCAAATGACAAAGCACTTTCGTACAAAGATGGATGTCACACTCAACTCAACGAACCAGCATCGAAAAAACCATGCCTTTATGGCGATCCGAATGGAACTCTGACGGTTGTACTTTTTGGTGATAGCCATGCGCTTAATTGGTTCCCAGCGTTTAACGCGGTTGCAAAACAGAACCATTGGCGGTTATTAAGTTTGACCATGTCGGCGTGCACACCCGCCGACATTCCTGCATATAACCCGGCAACGCAAGCGCTCATGCAAAATTGTCCAGTGTGGCGAAAAGCAAGTATTAAGAAAATTATTGCTGCGAACCCATTCTTGGTTCTTATCGCGAGTTCCCGGAGCTGGGCGACAACGGATAGCACTGGTACCGTTGTAACCGGTGATGCCCGTACTGCTCTCTTCGATGCTGGCATGAAGCGAACCATCGAAGCAATTAAGCCAAGCACGCAACACGTTGTTTATTTGGAAGATACTCCAGCACAAATTCAGGATCCACCGCTCTGCTTATCAGAACACCGGATGAGTACGTTGGCTTGTGCGACTCCAGTCGCACAATCAATCAGTGCTTCCTGGCAAGCAGAGGAACATGCAATAGCGAGTGATGAGGGGATCAGCATCATCGATCCGAGTTATTGGGTCTGCCCTACAGACCCATGCCCGGTGGTGCTTGGAAACCTCGAAATCTTTCAGGACAACTCGCATTTAACGGCTACTTACGCAGAGGCGATGGCGCCGATCATGGCTAGCGCGCTGGCTCGAGCGATTTCCTAGCCACCCTCGCGTTGGGGTAATCTACGCTCGCTGCTTCATTGATAGCCCTGGCGGGTTGCCCGAGCGGCCAATGGGAGGGGACTGTAAATCCCCCG
>Ga0164296_1004036_pt1 | contig 13513 bp, 14 predicted proteins | sample GEODES057metaG_FD_113533 | JGI IMG/M metagenome (GOLD analysis project Ga0164296, IMG submission 113533) | Dystrophic lake water microbial communities from Trout Bog Lake, Wisconsin, USA - GEODES057 metaG | ecosystem: Environmental > Aquatic > Freshwater > Lake | place: USA: Trout Bog Lake...
GAAATTTGGGTCAAAAATATCTAAAGCAATAGCAGAAACAAGATCAGGTACGTCGTCATGCAATTCACTGATTGCACTCCAGCCAAAAGTCCGTTGATCCACGAAACGTAGTTCGGACTCAGCTCCCCTGCCCCTCCCGGATTTAAGGGTGTACCTCACGCGCAGGTGCTTTTCATCATCAGCACCAGGGTTTTGAATTTTGTACTGCCCGCTCATCCCGAGGTGAGAGACCAGCGCAAAATCTGAGTCAAAGGTAAACCAGAGAAATTTCCCGCGGCGTTTAATATCTTTTATCGTCAATCCCGTTGCAACGTCTAGCGGCGCGATTGAACGAGGATTAGTGGCGCGAGGGTGCAAAGTTTGTACGGCCGCGATTTTCTTGCCGAGGCAATGTTCTTGTAGGCCCAGCCTTACAGTTTCAACCTCTGGAAGTTCGGGCATTGAGAATTTCAAGGGCTAGCTTTGCGGCAACTTGCTCGGCCTCGCGTTTGCTCTTACCTGAGCCGACTTCAAAGCGCTCGCCTGATAAAACGGCTACTGCGGTAAAGCTCTTGTCATGATCTGGGCCAGACTCTTCAATTTCATATTCCGGCGCGGTTAAGCCAATGCTTGCTGCTAATTCTTGGAGCGCGGTCTTTGCATCGATCCCGGCCCCTTGCGCATTCGCAGATTCAATAAGCGGACCAAACCATTCCAATACTTTCTGCGTTGTAACAGTTAAGCCATGCTCTAAGAAAATCGCGCCAACGAGTGCTTCGAATGAATCGGCGAGGATTGAATTCTTGTCGCGTCCGCCTGAACTCTCTTCACCACGGCCAATGCGAACATAGTCACCAAGATTGAGCTGGCGCGCGATTGTTGCGAGCGCCTTTGTGTTCACGACACCAGAGCGCAATGGAGAGAGCCGACTTTCGGTCAGCTCTGGAAACTTGGCGTAAAGCTCTTGGGTAACAATTAATCCCAGCACGCTATCGCCCAAGAATTCCAGGCGTTCGTTTGTGGGTAGCCCACCGGATTCATATGCGTATGAACGGTGCGTCAGGGCAAGGTCGAGCAGAGTAGGCGATACCGAAATACCGAGTATTTCGATTAAGCCACTAGACAGATCAGACCTCTATAACCTGGCGACGGTTATATGTGCCGCATGTTGGGCACGCAGTGTGCTGCAACTTTGGTTGCTGGCATTGCTGGCAGAGTGAAGTTGCTGCAGGAGTTGTCTTCCATGAGCTACGACGTGAGCGAGTGCGCGAGCGCGACATCTTTCGCTTTGGGACTGGCATGGTGTTACTCCTCTATATCTTCCGCAAATCTCTTGCGAAAATTGCTTATGAATAATTCTTTAGGAAACTATCTCTTTTTCCTGTTTAAGAGGAAAAGTATCCCCCAAAGCCCCAAAATAGTAAAAACGAGCGAGATCAGGAGTTTGGACCCTTCCAGTCTGTGAGGCCGGCCCAGCGGATATCGGCCGCCGCGTGAGCGTGATCCTCTGGGAGCTCCGTCCACTTAACCCCGCACCCTTGGCAGAGCCCCGGGCAATCCTCATCGCAGAGCGGGTTTACGGGCAGGTTCAAAATGATGGCGTCGCGAACCGGACCGTCCAAGTCGATGTAATCCCCATCCATCTCCAAAAGCTCATCCTCATCTAGCTCCTCAGTGGATTCAGGGAGCCGCTTCTTAGGCTTGTGACGCGGGTCGGCTTGGTAGTGGTAGAGCTCTTGGAAGGTTTGATCGATCTCAAAGGTGACCGGATCCAGGCAGCGCGTGCACTCCCCGATCGCTTCAGCCGAGACAACGCCCGTGGCTAAAACTCCCTGGTCAACCGCCTCGATGCGCAGGTCCAGAAAAATTTCACCATCGGCGGGAACAGCCAGAAGAGGCACTCCCATCGGCTCGTGATCATCAAAGGTCAACTCATATTCGCGCATCTCTCCCGCACGCCGCGGCAAATCGTGGCAACTAAAGAGGAATGGATTCTTTGGGGTATTCATTGGAAGTGATTATTCCGCGAGTTCAGAGAGAATGTGCTTCTCTTCAAAGCCCTGCAATTTTTCACGTCCGCGCTGAACGACGTCCAGCGTCTTATTAAGAACGACTTCAAGCGTCGCGAGGCGAGAATCGATATATGCCTCGATCTCTTCGCGCTGCGCTCGTGACTCCTCGGCGACTTCGTCCAAAATTCGCTTCGCCTCAGCCCTAGCTGTTGCGACGATCTCTGTCTGCTCCACCATGCGGGCAACTTCCTCGCGGCCATGAGCAATGAGCGCATCGGCGCTCGCGCGAGCTTCCTCAAGGATCTGATCGCGGGTGGCGATGATCTCCTCCGCTACCGCCAAATCATGTGGGAAAGAATTTCGGGCGGCATCCAAAAGCTCGAGTAACTCGCCGCGGTGAACGACGCAGCTGGCTGAAAGCGGAACGCCTCTGGCCTCTTCAACCATGGCAATTGCGCCCATTACACGCTCAATAGTCTCCATTAATTCTGACCTCCATTAACCTGCGCTAAGCGGCTTGTGAGTCTTTCAAGAAGTTGTGCCGGAACATAATTTGATACATCGCCGTTGTAGCTAGCGATCTCTTTGACAATTGAAGATGATAAGAATGAATGTGCGGGCGCAGTAGACATAAATAAAGTCTCGATACCCTTAAGTTGTAAGTTGATCTGCGACATTTGAAGTTCGTAATCGAAATCTGTTACAGCGCGCAGACCTTTGACAATGAAATCAATCTGGTTTTCAACACAATAGTCGACAAGCAAGCCAGACCATGAATCAACTTTCACGTTTGGAAATTCGGTTGTGACTTCTCTGATCATTTCGATGCGCTCAGCTACGGTGAAGAGCGTCCGCTTCGTCTTGTTTACCAGGACGGCGATGACAACCTCGTCGAACATTTTGCTGGCGCGCTCGATGATGTCTAGGTGGCCAAAGGTGATGGGGTCAAATGATCCCGGGCACACAACTCTTTTCACGGTAAAACGCTAGCAGAGTAGCCGCCGTAGTAGATACTCCCTTGACCATATGAGCGAACCTTTATTTCTTCCATACCTTCTGGCCACTCAAAGGGCTTGCTCTTCGTTTCTCGCTCAATCGCAATGATTCCGTAGTGTTTAAGTAGGTCTCCGCGAACGGTGCTCAGAAGTAGATCGGTGATATCTGAGTTAGGTAATTCATATGGCGGGTCCATAAACATAATATCGAAACCGCTCTCAGGTGCTTGATGGAAAGTGAATTCATTGTCCAGATATTTCTTGGCGGAGCTATGAATCACTTTAAATTTTCCGACGGGCGACTTAACCAATTCGAAATTTGCGGAAGCGACGCGACTCATCTCGCTGTTCGATTCAACAGCATGTACCAGCGTCGCGCCGCGCGAGAGAGCTTCTACTCCGACCGCGCCAGAACCTGCAAAGAGATCCAGAAACGCAAGATCGTTAATGGAACCAAATTCCGATTCCAATGAAGAGAACAAACCTTCACGTGCCCGATCACTAGTAGGACGGGTGCGTGCATCAGGAGGCGAGAGCAGCGTCTTGCCCTTTGCAGATCCTGCAATGATTCGCATAATTACTCCCCTTATCCCTTATCGACAAACGAACTAGATTCTTCTTCCTTAAGCGCATTTACAGCAGCTGCAAGCGCAGGTGATTTCTTTAAATCCGGATCTTCTTCAATCATTTTGGAACCTATCATCCGAGCCTTTTCAATGAGCGGTTCATCGCGCAATACTTTGAGCAATCGCAAATGCGAACGAACTCCAGATTGTGCTTTACCCAGAACATCGCCTTCACTGCGTTGCTCCAGGTCCAATCGTGATAATTCAAATCCATCCAAGGTGCTTGCGACGGCTTTTAATCTCACCATTGCACCGGACTCTTCATCCGAATTAGTTACGAGCAAGCAAAGTCCTGGAGTCTTTCCACGACCAACGCGACCACGCAATTGGTGGAGTTGTGAAACACCAAATCGATCTGCATCCATGATTACCATGACAGATGCGTTCGGCACATCCACGCCGACTTCAATCACGGTTGTTGAAACCAAAACATCGATCTCACCGGCCTTGAATTTGCCCATGATGTCGTCTTTGAGTTCCGGACTCTGTCGTCCATGCAGCGCCTCGACTCGCAACCCTTTGAGTGCGCCATTGCGCAGCTCTTCGACCAAGTCTTCAACACTCGTCAACGGAATAGCTGGTTCTTTTCCTTCATCCATGAGGAGTGCGATCGCCTGATCTTCTTCACTTAAAGCATCCAGCGGTGAATCATTGGCGGCAATCCGAGGCGCCACAACATATACCTGATGACCCTTACCGACTTCTTCGATGACCCGCTCCCATGCTCGCGCTAGGTAATGTGGCTTTTCCAGTGCCGGGATGACGTGTGTAGTAATAGGAGTTCGGCCCGCCGGGAGCTCGCGAAGCGTAGAGATTTCCAGGTCACCGAAAATTGTCATAGCGACGGTGCGTGGAATCGGCGTTGCAGTCATGACAAGGACATGCGGTGGAACCTTTGCTTTAGTGCGAAGTGCGTCCCGTTGTTCGACTCCGAATCGGTGTTGCTCATCAACGATTACCAATCCCAAGTCATTGAAATCCACACCTTGCGAGAGCAGTGCATGAGTTCCTATAACTATGCCAGCTGCACCATTAGCAATCTTTGCTAGCGCGTCGCGTTTCTGCGGTCCACTCATCGAACCCGTGAGGAGAACGATCTGCGTACCCGAAGCATCGCCTTCTAGAGTTCCTGCCTGCCCCAATCGATCGAGCAACGTACTGAAGGTTCTGTAATGCTGCTGAGCCAGCACTTCGGTAGGTGCAAGCAATGCGGCCTGTCCTCCAGAATCCACGACAGTCAGCGCGGCGCGAAGGGCGACCACCGTTTTACCCGAACCAACTTCGCCTTGCAACAAGCGATGCATCGGGTGAGTTGCGAGCATATCTTTTTCGATTTCGGCGCAGACCGCTCGCTGCCCATCAGTTAATTTAAATGGCAGCATCGATTCGAATTTGGAGACCAGACCATCACTCTTCACCGCTCGAGAGATTGCAGATAATTGCTGATACTGCGCGCGTCTTTGTGCGAGCAGCAACTGCAGGAGCAACGCTTCGTCAAAGGTCAACCGCTCGCGAGCGCGTTCCATCTCATCCATTGTCGTGGGGCGATGAATGTCTTCGATGGCTTGCGAGAGAGTTGGATATTTCAAAGAGTTACGAAGTTCTGAATCCAGATATTCCGGAATCTCTTCCAATCCGTCTAGAACAATCTCCATGCATTGCGAAATTTTCCATGAAGGGAATTTCGAAGCAGATGGATATACCGGCAGGAATTTTCCAGCGAACTCTGAAACGGCTTCATCAACGTCATTGCCATCAGGGATTAGTTGATAGTCAGGATGCGATAGCTGACGCTTCCCCTTGAACTCCCCGACCTTGCCCGCAAACATCCCGGTCCGTCCGACGCGTAACTCTTTTTCACGCCACGGCTGGTTAAAGAAGGTCAGCCAGAGTTTTGCCGATCCATCGGTCACCACGACTTCAAGAATTGTCCGCCCACTGGCCCGCCGCAGGTTGACTGCCGCGATCTCTGCCAGGACCGTCGCTTCCTCGCCTTCCTTGAGCTCGGCGATATCGCTCAGTTGTCCGCGAAGTACATAGCGCCGTGGGTAGTGGTGAATCAGATCTCCTACGGTCTCCATGCCGAAGGCCTTCTCCAGAGCGTTAGCCGTCCGGTCCCCGAGTTCGCGCTTGAGCGGGGTTTCTAGGGTGGACATGGCTGCATTCTGCCAACTAGCAGGGGCTGGATTGGCGTTTTAGGTGCGTGGGGCGGTAATCTTCCCCACTTAGCCGTACTGGAATTACACCGTACCTGATTTAAAGGAGCCATCGTGGCATCAAACTGCGACATCTGTGGCAAGGGCCCGAGCTTTGGCAATAACGTCTCGCCCTCTATGCGTAAGACCCGCCGCCGCTGGAACCCAAATATCCAACGCGTCCGTACCTTGGTCGCCGGTGCTACCAAGCGTCAAAACGTATGTTCATCCTGCCTTAAGGCTGGAAAGGTAGTCCGCTAAGACTCCTGTCTTTAGAGTTAGTGCGTGACCGCTCCAAGTTCCATGAAATCCCCGCTTATCTATGCCCATCGGGGTGCCTCCTTCGATTTTCCTGAAATGTCACAGGCCGCCTACGAGGCTGCCATCGAACAAGGTGCAGATGGTTTTGAATGCGACCTTCGCCTCACCAAAGATTTAGTTCTGATCTGCTGGCACGACGCGTCCATGAAGCGAGTAGCTGACTGCGATCTAGTGATCGCAAACTCCACATATGCCGAGATCATGGCTGCCTACCCGGTTGTGACCCTCGCCCAACTCCTGGAACTCGCAATCGCCCACCAGAAGAACTTGGCCCTTGAAACGAAACACCCGGTGCCGACTCATGGCAAGGTGGAAACCGAACTCCTTCGGATATTAAGTAAGTATCGCGCCCGCATTACAGATTCTGGGATCGATGTTTCCATCATGTCATTCTCATGGCTTGCCATCGCAAGGCTCCGTAGATCCGGATGGAACACCGTCTACCTCGCCGCACATCGCTGGTTCTTTCTATTTAACGTTGGAAAATCTTTGGGACCATCAGTCGGGATGCTTCACCAAATCCGCAACAATCCGCTGCGACATAAACGCAAATTTGTATGGACTGCTAATACCGAAGCAGAGATACTAAAGTGCAAGCAATACGGCGCGGATGTAATGATGACCGATCGGCCGGCATTTGCCCGCACTATTCTTCAAAGTGCTTAAAGCCCTGATGGCTCGCCATTTCTCCATTCACCCGCACACCCTTGCCTAAAACCACCCGGCCGATTTCTATCGCCTGACGCGGAAATGGAAGATGCGGTGAAATCGTCGCAACAAAAATGTGGTCTTCTCCCCCATGAAAATTAATATCTTCATCGGTTCGAATTTCGATTCCCACACCAGATGCTTTAGCAATGTGGTTTAACTCGGAAACCAATCCATCACTCACATCAGCCATCGCTGAAACTCCTGCTAACGCGAAATCGATTGCGGCTTTGTAATCCACCATCGGCCTGCGATGCACGGCCGTCCGTTCATCATTAATTCCATTTTTCAATAACTCATAACCTGCCGCAGACTTTCCGGGTAAATCATTGATGATCACCAAGTCGCCGACCTGCGCGCCGCTTCGAAGTATCGGCTCACCGACGCTTCCATAAACGGCAATAGAAATAACCAATTGATTAGCCGAAGAAATATCACCGCCAACCACCCGCGCGCCGACCTTGCTCGCCTCATCCACGATTCCACCGGCAAGCTCTTTCATCTCATCCACGCTAAAACCAGCAGGCAAGGCAACGGCCACCAGCAAATATTCCGGACGTCCGCCCATCGAGAAAATGTCAGCCAGATTTGCCGCGGTAATTTTCGCGCCAATCTCAAATAGTGAAGACCACTCGCGCTTGAAGTGAACGCCTTCAACCCCAATATCGGTAGCAAGCGCAATGCTTTTCTTCCCCTTAAGGGGCCCTTCAACAACGGCGGCATCATCGCCAATTCCCACCAGCACCCGGGGGTCGGGTTCGGCTTCAAAGATCGCCTTAATGGCGGCAATGAGCTCTGATTCTGTGGCCATGAAAACTCTTCTCTCAACCCTCGGTTCAGGGAGTAGCCTAGAGCCCACGGGCCGGCGAAGCCCCGTACAGTTGGCATTAATAGCACGTGAAGTGAAGGAGTCCACATGTCTGTCCAGGTCTATATTTTGATTCAAACCGATGTCGGCAAGGCTTCTAGCGTTGCAAAGGCAATCTCCCAAATCGCCGGCGTCACACTCGCAGAAGGTGTCACAGGACCCTACGACGTCATCATGCGCGCAGAATCTCCAAGCATGGAGGAACTCGGACGCGGTGTGCTCGCGAAAGTTCAAGCCGTTCCCGGTATTACGCGCACCCTCACCTGTCCGGTGACCTCCTACTAAGGAATGGCGTTTACCCAACCCACAATTCTCGCCATTCAAAATGACGAGACTGATGCACCGCACCTCGTTGGTCGCTGGCTTGAAGAGTTAGGTTTTGAAATCCAACTCCTTCGCGCATACGCCGGTGAACCAGTTCCAACAGAAGTTCCTACGCATGTTGCTGCGCTCATGCCACTTGGTGGACATATGAACGCAACGGAAGACCATCTCTTTCCCTGGCTTGCTCCAGAAAAAGAATTGCTTCGCGACGCAATCGCAAAAGACATTCCGATATTCGCAATCTGCCTCGGCACTCAATTACTTGCTGTTGCAGCAGGAGGCAAAGTAGAGAAAGCGGATATCGGCGAAGTTGGTATCTATTCAATTAAGGGCAATGGCACCCCTGACCCGATCTTCCAATTCAACTCAGAACTTCCAGTTGCACAATGGCATGAGGATCAAGTCACCGCACTCCCCGAAGGCGCAACACTCCTCGCCTCCAGTGATCTCTGCGCCAATCAGGTATATCGCATCGGCTCCCTCACCTACGGAATGCAATTCCATCCAGAGATCGACTTAGAGATCGTGAAGTGGTGGGAAGCCGAAGCGGACGACGCCTTTAACGACTCAGGTAAGACAACTATTCAACCCGAAATGGCTGCGGCCGAAGCGGAACTTCAATCTACCTGGAAGCCAATCGTTCAACGTTGGGGTGAAGCAGTCCTTAGAAAGTAACTTCCGCCGTCGCGATCACTTCAATCGTCTGCCCATCTTTCTGCAAGCCCCCAAATTGTTCGTTCTTTGCTGCAATCAATTCTGCACCCGTTGCAGAAGGGGTGTTCTCTGTCGTATGAGCATCACTGACTAGCGTCACATCAAAACCAAAATCAACAGCCGCATTAGAAGTCGCATTCACGCAATAATCTGTCTGCGCCCCAGTGATCACCAAGCGCTTTGTACCCAACCGCTCCAGTTGTTCAGACAAGTCGGTTTCAATAAATGAACTGGCATGGGTCTTGTAAATGCGGACTTCATCACTCCCTGGAACCAATTCCGGAACGAACTCCCATCCTTCAGAGCCTTTGATCAAGTAGTCATCGGAGTGTTGCACCCAAATTACGGGAGCACCCGATGTTCGCGCCTTCGCAACAAGCTCATTGATATTTCCCACGACACGAGAAGTATCTAGCGCATTAGCGACAACGTCGCGCTGTACATCGATCACCATGAGCGCGGTTTGATTACTCACGTGCTTCCTACTTTCCTGTAAGGGATTTTCCCCAAACCACGTTCGCAGTTTGCGATATATCAGACCAGCTCTTTCCAAAATCGGTAGATAAATATAGATCCGAATACGGCGAGTTGCTTACCGCGCCGTCCCCAGTCGCAAGGATTTTCGAGCCATCTGGGCTTACGGCAATATTTGTCCACTCGCGTTTTCCAGCATTTGAGAGCGCATCCCAAGATTTTCCATAATCTTTAGAAAAATAGATATACGCCGTACCAACTGAATTGTCTGTGCCCGCACTGTTAAGAACTGCCTGGTACCTGCCAGACTTACTCATCTCTAGAGAACCTGGGTCACTCCCTCCGGGAACATTGTTTTTCTGCCAACTAACACCTGCGTCCCTCGATTCGTAAATTGTGTGGGAACCGGGACCATTAAGGAGAATCGAAATAGTTTGACCGTCGTTGCTCATAACCAATTGTCGAATTGGGAGAGGTAACGAAAGCGGATGCTTCGTCCACATTACCCCGCCATCGTTTGAAATGAAAATATTTCCTTGCGTATATGTAACAAGTTCTTTGCCATTCGCATTGACTTGAAGTCCTGTTAAGTCAGAACTTGAGCCCGTGGTCGGAATTGATCTTTGAGACCAATGGATTCCATGATCTTTGGTGACCCATAACTTATTTGGGAGAGTAAGAAAATAGGAAACTTTGCCATCAGGAGTAGATACAAAGGTTCCATCGATAAAATTCGTACCGTTTGGAATCACTGTGGCCCACGTCAAACCCCCGTCGGTGGACTTATATATCTCAGATCCATGCTGAAATTCTGTTCCGTAAATTAGGCCATCTCTCCCATATGGATAAATTGGACCTGTGACCACAATTTCAGATCCAAAATCTGCAGGAGCCTGATTTGGGTATGTGGGGTTATCGGCACCAATTCCTGTCCAACTGCGTTTCAAATCGTTAGAAACGAAAAGATCCGAAGCAAAATCTTCACCTTCCATATACGTAAAATGTTGAGAGGTGGCTACTACCGAATTTCCGTCTCTGCCCCAATATGCCGCAGTCCAAAGTCGCGAGAGGTCACCCGTAATAGGGGACCAAGTGTTCCCCGAATTCCCAGAAGTGAGAACGTTGTTACCATCCGTCGTAATCAGATCTTGTCCCTTAGCACTTATTAAGGGAATTCTCATACTAGAAGGGATGGTCGACTTTCCCAATTGTTTCCATGTTCTACTGTTATCCGTCGATTGCAAAACCTGCAGTGAAGAGCCGCTGTCAATTGCATTGACCGTTGTTGGCGTAGCACCAGGAGACAGAAAAACTAGATTGTGAAATCCAGAATACTTACTTTGCATCCAACTTTGACCTAAGTCTGATGAAAAATAAAGTTTGTCTCCGGTCGCAGCAACTAACTCTGATGCGTCACCAGTAAATGCAACTGCCGTGACCGTTGCAGGACTTACACCTATTTTTGTAAGACGCCATGACTCACCGAAATTCGAAGAGAGATGGAGTCCAGCCTGATCGACAAGTGCAACTTGACCATTGTCAGAAATTTGAGGTGAAAGATCCGAAGAAGTACCTGCCCCAACACCTATTGAAGTATCGGCATGCCAGGTAACTCCGAAATCGGAGGACAAAAAGAGTGCAACTCCCGAAGAATTCGAAGCGGCGGAATTTTCAGATCCATCTCCCAGAGAAAGCGCCGCCCAATATTTTCCAGAGGGGCTGCAAGAAATATTCTGCCAATTATGTTCCTTAATCGAAGAGATCAACTTCCAGCTACTTCCACCATCAGCAGAGATGCTTAACTGCCCACCAAGAGGATCCGCTACATCATCAACGTAGCCAATGAATTTCCCGCTCGAACTCATTGCCTGAAGAGACTTGTCGCTTGAATTCCACGTTCCACTACTTTGGCCAGCCGCCCAAGTCCTAGTCCAAGTTTTTCCGCTATCGGTGGTTAGGTATAAAAACCCTTTTCCTGTTGGAAGAGCGATATGCGAGCCATCCGCGCTCATCGCGACTGAAGTCCAAACTTCACCACCAGAACTAGCACTTGGCAAGACTGACAAGGGGTGTACCGAAAAGATTCCGAAATCAGGCATAGCCGCATTGGAGTTAGTTGTTAACCCCACGAGGGCGAGCAAGACACATACAAGAGGTAATTGAATTTTCAAGCCTCCGAAGCGCCTCACTGTGCAGTCATACCCCCGTCGGCAGAAACAATGGAACCCGTCATGAATGAGGATTCATCGGATGCCAAGAATAGAACTAAGTTCGCTATTTCACGAGAGGTTCCGGGGCGACCGATAGGTTGAAATGAGTCAATGGTCTTATATACATGATCCAATCCCCCAAGCATCTTGGCATGGGCATGATTGATCGGGGTATCGACCCAACCGGGGCAGATAGCGTTGCAACGAATCCCTTGCTTTGCATAGTCCAAAGCAATGCCACGGGTGAACATCACGATTGCGCCCTTAGAGGCGGAATAAACACTGAGGTATGGCTCTGAGACCAAGCCATTCACACTCGACATATTCACGATGGAGCCGTGACCGGTCTTTAGCATGTGTGGAATTGATGCGCGGGTCAGATACATCGCGCCTTTTACATTGACATTCAAAGTGCGATCAATAACATCGTTTGTCACTTCATGAAATACACCCGGCAGATTAACGCCAGCGTTGTTAACCAAAATATCTATACTTTTGAAGTCAGCAACGGTTTGATTTACTAAAGCAGAACACGCATCAGAGTCAGAGATGTCGATTGCTATGAATGTCGCTTTAGCCCCGGTCGCCGTAATCGAATCAGCTGTTGCTTTAGCAGCAACTTCGTTAATATCGGCGCACACAACTGTTGCGCCTTCCTCGGCTAAACGAATCGCACTTGCTTGACCGATTCCAGAACCAGCACCAGTAACGATTGCAACTAAACCTTCAACTCTGCCTGACATTTGAAAACTCCTACCTGTGTCGGAAAAGAAATTCACCCGCTGGTATTGAAACCAACGGGTGAATTCTACTTAGTGCCGGTTGTTACTGGTCGATAGTGCGGATAGGTCCCTTGAAGTGATCCTTTGCCCCAGCAAACCACCAAATGAGTGCGCCTCCGAGGATGACGATCACTGCCAATGGGGTGTAGTTGAAGCTAGTCCAAGAGAAGCCCTTCTTGAATGGAATAGCTGCTGGGCTTGCTGGCAAAATAAAGTAGATCGTGACGATAACGACTTCAAGCACAGCAAGTGGTGCAATCCAGCGCCAATGACGACCGAGGTTCCAATCGCCTTGTACGAACTTGTCACCCATTCTCCAGCGCAAGAAGATTGGAATAGCGAACGCGGTGAAGAGTCCAATGACCGTAATCGATGTAACAGCGAAGAACGCCACTGGATAACCAGGGGTTCCCTTAGGCGAATACAACGCTGGGAGGGTGATAATCAAAGCAGCAGCGGCTAGACCAACAGCAGCATTTGAAGGGTTGCGGTTGCTGTCCAACTTGGACCAGATCTTGTTACCAGGCACAGCCTTGTCACGTGAGAATGCGAAGAGCATGCGTGAGCCAGCAGTTACGCAAGACATTCCGCAGAGGAATTGACCAACACAACTGATGATCACAACTAACTTTGTCCAGATACCGAGCCCGAGCACTGTGAAGATAAGTGCTCCTGAAGAACCGCCGCCCTTTGTAATAGCAGCTTCTTCTGGGCCAACTACTGAGAAAAGCATTACGAGAAGCATGACCCAACCAGCAACGCCGGAGTAAACGATTGACTTCCAAATACCCTTTGCAGCTTCGGTTGATGCGCCGCCTGTTTCTTCAGAGACGTGAGCTGATGCATCAAAGCCTGTCAACGTATATTGGGAGAGCAAGAAACCGAGTGGGAATATGTACCACCAGAATTTGCCGTGTCCTGTTCCAAAACCGCTGTTATTGATCTGGTGTGTAAATACCCATGAAGCAGTAGCGTGATGCGATGGTGCAAAAATGAAGATTCCGATGATGAGTGCTACACCGAAAACGTGCCACCATACGTTGACGCTCTGGAACTGGTGAATGAGCTTCGCGCCCCAGACGTTAATGATGACGTGCAGGATCAGAATGATTGCGAACATCAAGAAGGCTTGCTTCAAGTTTGATGGGTTAAACCACTTCCAATATTGTGAAGCCGCATTTTGCGCAAAGAGCGCTAGACCGAAATCCACACCAGCGGTTACGGCGATCAAGCCCATGAGGTTTAACCAGCCAGTGATCCAGCCGTGAATCGGGCGACCCAATTTGAGGGACCAATAATAAATTC
>Ga0164296_1004038_pt1 | contig 13508 bp, 11 predicted proteins | sample GEODES057metaG_FD_113533 | JGI IMG/M metagenome (GOLD analysis project Ga0164296, IMG submission 113533) | Dystrophic lake water microbial communities from Trout Bog Lake, Wisconsin, USA - GEODES057 metaG | ecosystem: Environmental > Aquatic > Freshwater > Lake | place: USA: Trout Bog Lake...
CAGGCTCATAACCTGAAGGTCAGAGGTTCAAATCCTCTCCCCGCAACCATCTTAATTTGCATACTCAACGCCTCGGCATAACCGCCGGGGCGTTTGGCGTTTGGAGCACCAGACGGACCATCGGGGTTGAGCGCACACCAAATCTCCACCTGGTGCGCCTGACGTGCTCCCCTGCCAGCGCCTTCAGCCGCTTGGCCTCCGACACCTCCATGCCGCCGTATTTGGCCTTCCAATTGTAGAACGTCGCATCGCAGATGCCGTGCCGCCGGCAGACATCCGCTGTCTTCGCCCCGGCTTCCCGTTCCTTCAGGATCCCGATGATCTGCTCTTCCGGGAACCTGCTGCGTTTCATTCAAGTCCAACTCCTTTGCGGCGGACTCTACATCACCGCGGTCACATTTCAGGGGAGCACGTCACACTCTCTATGGCCCTCAGGATACCTTCCAGCGCATCCCGCCACGGGCCGATCCGCGCCAACGGTTGTTCGGCACGCTCATAGTGGAACTCGGTCGCACCCGTGCGGATCACCTTGCGCACCAACTTCCGCGAGACCCGCAACTCGCGGCAGATCTCCTTGGTCGTCTTCTTCTGACCAAAATACGCCCGACGGATCTTCGCCATCGTCTTCACTACCAGCATCCCAATACAGGCTCCCGGTCATCCCGGGAGCTATCGTGAACCCCGTCAACTGAGGGGGGCCGTTTGGACGCAGATCACCCCTCTCCGGGGGGGCTTTTTCCATGCCGAAGCACAGGAGCCGGTCGGCCATGCGGCGTCATCGGTCCGCGCAAGCGTGGGCCCGGCACTCTCAAGCAGCCTGTGTTCGGCCCCGCGCTTTCACAAATATGTGAAGGTCGTTCAGATTGAGTTCAGGTCCGCGTCAGGCTGGCGTCAGTTTCACCGTCTAGATCCCCATCCATCAGTTGCAAATCCGCAGCGATAACGAGCGTCCGGCTGCCGGACGAACTCAGGAGGGTGAACTATGGCGGCAATTCGGTGGTCTGGCGGCACGAGCGGCAATTGGGGAACGGGGTCCCAGTGGGTCGGCCTTGCAGTGCCGGGCGCATCCGATGCCGCGACGATCGACACCGTGGGCTCCTACACCGTCGCGATCTCCGACTCCCACCGTCGCTACGCCACCGGCGTCACCGTGCTCAGCGCCGCCGATGGGGTCTCGAAGGTCCTGGCCGGCGGCATCAACGCGACCGAGGGCGACGTGCTCAGCCCGGCCGCCGCGCCCGCCATCTCCCTGACCGCCGGTCAGACTTTCACCGGCACCGTCGCCAGCTTCGCCGACACCTATGCCGGCAACACCGCCGGCGATTTCGCCGCCACCATCGCCTGGGGCGACGGCACCACCAGCGCCGGCACGATCGTCGACACCAACGGCACCATCGCGGTCAGCGGCAGCCATCTCTACGCCGCCGCCGGCACCGATCAGGTCTCGGTCACCCTGACCGACCTCGAAGGTACCGCGACCGCGACGGCCACCGGGACGGCCACGATCACCGCCATGCCGCGGTCCTACGGCGGCACCGGCGCGAGCCTGGCCACCACAGAGGGCACGCCGGTCACCGCGACACTCGCCAGCTTCACCGACAGCAACACCGCCGATGCCGCCAGCAACTTCTCCGCCACCATCGCCTGGGGCGACGGCACCACCTCGACGGGGACGGTGAGCGGCAGCAACGGCAGCTTCACTGTGACCGGCACCGGACATGCCTATGCCGACGAGGGCAGCTTCGCGACGAAGATCACCGTGCTCAGCGCGGCGGACGGAGTCGCGACGGTGCTGACCGGCGGCGTGACCGCCGGCGAGGCCGACCTGCTCGCGGCCAGCGGATCGATCGCCCTGTCCGGCGTCGCCGGCACAGCGGTTAACGGCGTCGTAGCGCACTTCACCGACAGCAATGTCGCCGCCACCGCCACCGCCGGCGACCTCGCCGCCACCATCACCTGGGGCGACGGGACGACCTCGGTCGGCACGGTTGCCGGATCGGCCGGTGCCTTCACTGTCTCGGGCAGCCACGCCTATGCCGCGGCCGGCACCGATGCAGTGAGCGTCACCCTGACCGACACCGACGGCACGGCAACCGCGACCGCGGGCGGCACCGCCAGCATCGCGGCCCCCACCAGCGGCGCCTTCTACCTGACGACCAAGGAAGACCACCTGACCGGCGGAGCAGGCAACGACACCTTCGTCGCGCTCACCAACACGCTCTCCACCAACGACGCCCTCAACGGCGGCGGTGGCGTGAACACGCTGCTGCTGTCCGGCGGCGGCACGTTCAACCTAGCCCTGGTGGACCAGTTGAACAGCATCCAGATCGTGGCGGCCCAGGAGGGCGCGGGCGCCGCGGCGCAGACGGTCACCCTGCGCGAAAACACCAGCCTGACGGTGAACGTCGCCGCCGATCCCGCGCACAGCCCAGCCGCCGGCATCACCATCATTGGCGCCCAGAACACCGACGTCATCAATCTCGGCCCCGGCAACGATACGATCGTGGTCGGCGTCGGCGAGACGGTGAACGGCGGCGGCGGCAACGCCACCTACAAGGTCAACCAGGACACCATCAAGAACACCATCAACGGCGGCAGCACCGGCACCAATACGCTGGTGCTGACCACCGGCGGCAGCCTGGCGATGGGCACCGCCGTCACCGGCATGACCAATGTCCAGTTGACCACCGCCACGAAGTTCACCGCCAACGCGACCGCGGGCATGGCCATCGCCGGCAATGCCGCCGGCGGCGATACCATCGTGCTCGGCGCCGCCAGCCAGAGCGTCATCTCCGGCGGCGCGAACGAACTGGTCAAGGCGGCGTCGGCCTTCGCCGGCGCGCAGGTGAGCGGGCTCGGCACCGGCAGCACGCTCGAAATCACCTCGGGCGGCACGGTGAAGATCAACGCCGCGACCCAGGTTGGCACCGTCAAGCTCGACGCCGCGACGAACCTGCAGCTGAACGGCATGCAGTTCATGGCAGCGACCGGCAGCAGCGGCGCCGACACCATCCTGGCCGGGGCCGCCAACCAGACCCTGACCGGAGGAAGCGGCGCGGACACGCTTGTCGGCGCGGCGAGCGGCTACGACACCTTCAGCGACAAGGCTTCCGGCCTGAATGGCGACTTGGTGCGCGGCTTCCTAGCCACCGATCAGATCGACATTACCGACATCGCCTTCGCCGGTGCGACCCTGAAGGCGGTGAGTGCCGGTGTGAATACCCAGGTGATGCTGACGGCCGCGGGGGGGGCGAAGGCATCGTTCCTGCTCGAAGGCACCTTCGGAGCAGCCGGCTTCAAACTGGCGACCGATGGACACACCGGGACCTTCATCACCCACACCTGACGTGTTCGATGGTCGGGAGGACGGTGCTTTAGAGCGCGATCGCTTGAGGCCGATGGGCCAGAAAGCGTGAATCGCGCTCTTCTTCAACAGGTTGCTAGATCATGATTGGATTGACCTAAACCAATCATGATCCAGAGCGCGATCGCTTGAGGCCGATGGGCCAGAAAGCGTGAATCGCGCTCCTCTTCAATAGTTTGCTAGATCATGATTGGTTTGATCAAACCAATCATGATCTAGGACCGCCCATAAGGCGCGATCGTGGCGAGGGGCACCCCCTCTCGCCACTGCCAGCGACCGAGATGCCCATCCGTGAATCCGCCGGCTCGCTATGAACCGCCCCAGGTTTGCCTGAGGCTGCTTGGTCTGATCCACGCTGCCAGTTTCCGGTCCTGGCGCATAGCGTAGTATCGTTCCTTGGCTTCGGCTGGCGGGATGTTTGCTTAAGCGCCGAAGCGGGACCCTACTGATACCCAGCTTAAATATCTAAAATTGCTCTTGAATCAGAGCGACAGATGGGGGCACGACAGTCGCCGATCGGGGACCTATCCCCAAGCCGGCTTTCAGCGCCATGTCAACGCGATAGGCCTTCTCGGTGCAGGGTCCCATTTCGGCGAATATTCACAGCTGTGATCGGGTCGATTTCGCTTCGAAGGCAGCTGTCAGATGGTCAAACGTTGAGAGTCAGCGGAGGCGGATCGATTGCAAAATTCAAGGCGCTCAGATTGAGGGCTCGGTATGAAGCCTATGCCGAGCCTTCGTGGCGCATTGCGGGACAATCGGATGTGATACCAATCGGCGGAATGCGTGACTCTTCCGAGCATTCCGCCGATTGGTACCGCGCGCGGGGTTGGTCGGGCGGCCGCGCGCCAAAAACGCCTCTGATACCGATCCGCGTTGACCCATGCGTCATGGGTCAACATCAAAGCGGGTTGGTATGAGTTCGGCAAAGGTTGATGCGGCTCCCCGCAACCGTCTTCATTTGCATACTCAACGCCTCGGCATCACCGCTGGGGCGTTTGGCGTTTGGCGTTTGGCGTTTGGCGTTTGGCGTTTGGGGCGCCATACGGCTGTTCGCGGTTGAGCGCACACCAAGTCTCCACCTGGTGCGCCAACTGGACATCAGCCCGGATTGCCGATGTCCTCTACCCCTCCTTCTTCAAATTCCAGAACAGCGCGTAGCCCCTCAATACGCCCGAGAGCTTCCGGTTATAGGCCGTCGCCTGGGAGAATTGGCCCATCGGCAAATAGGGCACGTCCTCGAACGCCTGCTCCTGGATGCGGCGACCGGCCGCCTGTTCCGCCTCCCGGTTCGGAGCGTGAAACCACTCGTTACGCAGCGCCTCGAGCTTCGGACTGTCCGGCCAGCCGATCCAGGAGTTGGCGCCATTGCCGCGCAACTGCGCCTGCACCGCCGGGTTCAGCATGTCGATGCCCGCCAGCGCGGTCATGAACGTGCTCCATCCCCCCTCGCCGACCGGCGCCTTGCTGTTGCGCCGGTTGATGAGCGTGCCGAAATCGCCGAGCTGGTAGTCCACGTTCATGCCCGCGCGCTGCAGCATGTCGGCGCCGACATCGGCCATGGTCTTGACGAAGGCTGGATCGATGGCGGCGAGGAACACCACCCGTTCGCCCTTGTAGCCGGCCGCCGCCAGGTCGCGCTTCACCTTGTCGTAATCGGGTTGCTCGCGGATCGCGGCCATGCCGGCATCGCTCGCCAGCGGCGTATCCGGCGGGAAAAAGCCCGACGGCACCCGGTACATCGACGGATCGTCGCCGGCCAGGGCGATCACGAAGTCGCGCTGGTTGATCGCCCCGAACAGCGCGCGCCGGATCGCCGGGTTGTTGAACGGCGGCTGCAGATGGTTGAGCCGCATGAGGCAGAAAATGCCCGAGGGATCCAGCACCTCCACCTTCAACTGCGGCTGCTTGCGCAGCAGCGGCAACAGGTCCCCGGTGGCATAGTTCCACCAATCCTGCTCGCCCCGCTGCAGCGCCGCCGCGGCGGTGGCCGGGTCGGGAATGACCGTCCATTCCACCCGGTCCACGTTCACCACCTTGGGCCCGGCGGTCCAGTCGGGCGTGCCGTCCGGGCGCGGCACATAGTCGGTGAACTTCTCATAGACCACCCGTGCGCCCGAGATCCGCTCGTCGGCCTTGTAGCGGAACGGACCGCTGCCGACCATTTCGGTCACCTGGGTAAACGCATCCGTCCGCGCCAGCCGCTCCGGCATCATCGCCGGCACCAGCGGCGAGAGCTTGCCGAGGGCCGCAGGCAGCAGCGGGAAGGGCTCCTTGAGCCGGAACACGATGGTGCGGTCATCGGCGGCCGACACCTCATCGGTCACCGCCATCAGCGCCTGGCCGAACGGATCCCGCTTGCCCCAGCGCTGGATGCTCGCAACGCAGTCGCGCGCCAGCACCTTGCTCCCGTCGTGGAACTTCAGCCCCTCACGCAGCGTCAGCTTCCACAGCCGCCCATCGTTCTCGACCACATGCCCCGCCACCATCTGCGGCGTGGTGCGGTATTGGCTGTCGGTGCCGTAGAGCGTGTCGAACACCATGTAGGCATGATCGCGGGTGGCATAGACCGTCGCCATGATCGGGTCGAGCACAGTTATGTCGGTCTGCGGAATGAATTTGAGAACGTTGCGGCCCTGCGCCGTCGCCAGGCGTGGTGCGGAAAGGGCCGGTGCCGAGGCGAGGCCGGCCAGCAGAGTGCGGCGCTTCATGGGGCGTTTCCTTGGGTCCAGGGGCGGTCGAACGGGGTGAGAAACTTATAGGTCACGGCATAGTGCTGCAGGCGCCACCCCGCCGGGGTGCGGACATAATCGTCCTCGGTGACGGCCGACATCCACATCGCCCGGCCGGTCTCGACGCTGGTGCAGGGCTCCCACAGCATCCAGCGCGCATGCGCGCGATCGTCGCGCACGGTGATCACCGGGTTGCCGTAATAGTGCATGGCGAAGGTCCAAAGGCTGCGGCGCAGGCGCTGAAAGATCGCCTCCCGCCCCACCACCGGCGGCTCGCCCGAGGTGGACCCGGCCCACACCGCATCTTCGGCGAACACGCGCTCCACCATCGGGCGCACCGCGGCGTCGATCTCCGCCTGCGGCTTGGCGCCATGGCCGGCGGTGAACTTCTCGTCGCAGACCTGGGCGTAATAGGCCTTCATCCAGCGGATTTCTTCCATGTCCTCCAGCAGGCGGAGGCGGGCGGCCGGGTCGAGCGCGGCGCGGGCGGCGAAATCCATCACATCCTCCCGTAGCCGATCGCTTCCGCGCGCAGCGCCGGATCGGTGCCCCAGGGATAGCGCCGCTTGCCGGTGAAACACTGCTCCGCCGCGATGTCCGGTCCCGGCCAGCCACGCAGCAGCGTGCTGTCATGCGCCGCGGCCGCGGGTGCGGCGTCCCATTCCGCGACCAGCGCCAGCCGGAGCGGGCGCGAGCCGCCGGTCGGCGCGTCCTGTCCCTTGTGCAGCAGGCGGATATTGCGTGCGCCGATCGACGCCGCGCCGCCGGCCGCAAGCCAGGCCGCGACCTTGGCTTCAAGCGCGGCGTCGCCATCGAACCGCCAGAGCGACAGCCAGTCGGTGTCCAGCGGCAGCGCCGGCGCGCGCGTCGGCAGCGGGCCCAGATCATGGTGGTGATAGACTGTGCGCACGTTCGCGATCCGGCGGAGCACCTGCGGCCGCCAGGGATCGGCGGCGGCGATGTCGCGATAGCGCGCGAAGGCGGGGGTCTCGAACATCGACCAGTCATCGCCCTGGTAGATGTCGACCATCGACATGCCGCCGGCGACCCGCAGGTAGGAGGTGCAGTTGTTGAAGCCCGCCTGGAACAGATGCGGCGCGTGCACGGCGGCATACCACGGCACGAACTCCGCCAGGTCGGCCTCCGGCAACTCGATCTCGACGACGTAGAAGATGCTGTCCGCCATGTCGTTTCCACCTGCTGCACGGGCGAGCGATTCTCGTTTTGTCGCCCGGGGAGAATCTGTTAGGAAATCGCGGAAACGTTATCGTGATCACAAAATGCCCGCAAGTGTCATCACGGTCCTCCGCGACCCCGCCGCCCCGTCGCTGGAGGAGCGCGCCTATCGCAGCATCCGCGACGCGCTGATGAGCGGCGTCTTCCTGCCCGGCGCCCGCCTCTCCATCCGCCGCGTGGCCGCAGCCCTCGGAACCAGCCCGATGCCGGCCCGCGTTGCGCTCGGCCGTCTGGTGGCCGAGCAAGTGCTGGAGGTGCTGCCCAACGGGACCACCGTGGTGCCGCGCCTGACCAGGGCCGGGTTCATCGAATTGAACGCCATTCGCGCCCGCCTCGAGCCGCTGGCGACGGCCATGGCCGCCCCCCATGTCGACGCCGCCATGCTGGCCCGGCTCGAGGCGCTGTTGCCGCGCCTGATCGACGCCTCGGCGCGCGGCGACGTCGCCGCGATGCTCACCGCCAACCAGCAATTCATGTTCGAAATCTACCGTGCCGCCGAGGCCCCGCTTCTCCTCAGCATGATCGAATCGCTCTGGCTGCGTAGGGGCCCGATGTATTGGGGCGCCTGGGATGCCTTCCTCCGCTGGGGCGGGCCGCTGCCATTTGACCGGCATACGGCAATCGTTGCGTCTTTGCAGCGTCATGACGGCGACTCCGCCGCTACCGCCATCCGGGAGGAAATCGACGTGACGACAGCGCACCTGCTGCGCGCCGTGCAGTTCGCGGATGACCCCCCACGGTCGGATGGGCTGGTTTCTCTCGCCGTTCTCGGACCCGGAGGGGACGCTTATACCAAGGCTCGCTGATCGCGGCCCATGGTATCAGTCTTGGTTTCGCGCGCCGCGGCCCACCAACCCGGCGCGCTAGGCCAACGCGGAAGCCTTAACCCCGAACTCCTCCAGGAACGGCCTCTCGTAATCCACTCGCCCGGTAATCGTCTTCGCATCGCGCGACACGATCTGGAACACCGCCTCCGCGATATTCTCCACCGGCGTCACCTGATGTTTCGTTGCCTCCGTGACCAACCCATGCGCCATCACCCCGGGCGTCGCCACCAGCCCCGGTGAAATCGCATTGACCGCGATATTGTCGTTGTAGACCTCCATCGCCAGGCCGGTCGAAAACCGCTCCAGCGCCGCCTTGCACATGCCATAGACCGTGCCGCCCGGCACTCTCCCGCCATATGGCTGCACCGGATGGATCGCCGCCGGCGAGGAGATCGACACGATCGCGCCGGCCTGCTTCGCCCGCATCCCTGGCAGCACCAGCTGCGCCAGATGCACCGAGGCCCACACCTGCACCTCCATCATCAGATCGAACCGCCGCTCGGGGAACGTCTCGATCGGGATGAAGAATGTCACCGCCGCATTGTTCACCAGGATATCGATCGACCCGCCAAACGCCGCCACCGCGTCCTCCACTAGGCGCTCCCGATCCTCGCGAATCGAAAGATCCGCCTTGACGAACGTCGCCTCGCCGCCGGCGGCGCGGATTCTGCGGATCGTATCGTTCAAAGTCCCCGGCAGTCGGCTGTCGCCTTCCTCGGCGGTTCGCGCCGTGCACACTACCCGCGCCCCCTCCATCGCCAGCCGCACCGCCACCGCCTCGCCGATCCCCCGGCTCGCACCGGTAACCAGCGCGATCTTGCCCTTCAGAACACCATTTGGATTGACCTTTGGATCTGACATCGTCGTTCGTCCTCGTCTTGCATTCCCGCAGTCATGCGTAACCCATCCCCCGCAGCAACGGGCGGTAGGGAGATCAGTTCTTGTCGATGTTCCAGAACACCAGCGGGGAGGCCAAAATCAGGCCGGTGATTTCCTTCCGCCAGGCGTAGGGCGAGTAGTAGGTCCCGGTGGGGATGGTGGGCAGCACCGCCCACAGGGCACGTGAGAGCTCCTCAAGCTTGGCGTGGCGCTTGGTTTCGTCGGGCTCGGCGGCATATTCGGCGCGCAGTTTTTCCACCGCCTCGTCGCAAGGCCAGCCGAAATAGTTCTTCTGGTCGCAGGACGTGTTGATGGTGACGTTGGTCAGCGGCGTCCACATGCCGGAGCCGGCGAGGGCGGAGGCCGTGAGATGCCAGCCGCCCTTGCCAGGCGGGGACTTGGATAGGCGCCGCGCCTGCAGGCTGGCGAAATCCATCAGCTGCAAGTCAACCTTGGCGCCGATGCGGGTCAACACGTCGGCGGCCACCTCGGCCAGCGCCTGCTGGGCGGGAAGTTCCGTGGTGCCGACGAGGATGATGGGCTCGCCGTTGTAGCCGGATTCCTTCAGCAAGGCGCGGGCGCGTTCGAGATTCTGCGTGCGGTAGGGCTCGGAGCCGGCTTCGGTGCCGTTGGCCGTGTCGCAGCCGAAGAAGGAGAAGCAGGCGGGCTTCCACCATTCCGCCGTGCCGTAGCCGGCCATGTAGTCGGGCTGATTGACGCTCATCGCCAGCGCCTGGCGGGCCTTGATGTTGTTGAACGGCGGGAAAAGATGATTGGGGCGCAGGTAGCTGACCGCGGCGAGGGGGGAGAGCTTGCTCACCACGATGTTGCGCTCCCGTTGCAGCAGCGGAACCATGTCGGCGGGCAGCTGGTCGATGAAGTCGATTTCGCCCTTGATGATCGCGTTGGCGCGGGTCGCGGCGTCCGGAATGGCTTTCAGTTCCACGCGGTCGAGATGCACGACCTTGCCGCCGGCATGGCCGCTCGGCGGTTCGGCGCGGGGCACGTAGTCCCGGTTCTTCTCCCAGGCGGCGCCGACCCCAAGCACGTACTGGTCCGGCAGGAAACGGAACGGGCCGGAGCCGATGGCGGTCGTGACGGGTTTGAATGGGTCCGTCGCCGCGTCCTGCGCGCGCATGATCAGCGGCTGGCTGCCGGTGATGGAACCGAGCGCCAGTTCCACGAAGGGGAAGGGGGTCTTCAGCGCCAATACGACGGTGTTCGGGCCATCGACGGTGAAGCTGACGAGGTGGGACTTGAGAATCTGGCCGAGCGTGTCGCGCACCATCCAGCGGTTGATCGAGGCGACGACGTCGGCGCTGGTCACCGCGCTCCCGTCATGAAAGCGCAGGTTGGGGCGCAGGGTCAGACGGTAGGTGAGCCGGTCCGGCGAGACGGTCTCCTCGCCGACCATTTGCGGGCGCGGGACCCGGTTCTCGTCCAGCGAGAACAGTGTGTCATAGACCATGCTGCCATGCTGGCCGACCGTGGTCGCTGTCGTGATCATCGCATCCAGGGAGGCAAGATCGGAGCTCGGCGTGTAGCGCAACACCTTGGTCGGTTGCGCCGTGGCCGGGCCGGCAAGGAGGAGTGCCGCGAGAACAGCCAGAGCGGAGCGCATGGCGTTTCCTCAGCGGCGCGGGGTTGCGATGGTGTCGCCAACCCAGCCGGCCATGTAGGTGAGGATCCCCGGCCGCACCATCGCGGGGACGGCCTGGCACACCATCAGAATGGGCGGTGCCTTGGGGACGAACGGTTTCATCACCGCCGGTCCCCAACGGTCGAAGCCAGGGCCCATGCCGGCCTCCTGGCCGATATCCTCGACAACGAATTCCTCCAGGCGCTCGCCGGTCGTGATGCTGGAAACCCACCCGATGACTCCGGGTTTGACGGGCTTGCCGACATGCGCGGCGCCATAATAGCTGTCGAGCGCACCGTCCTTGGAGGCGAGGAACAGCTTCACCTGGTCGAGGATGTCGACCTTGTCCGGGCCGGTCGGCGCGTCGTCGAGATGGCCGCGGAAGCGCAGCATGTTGAGCAGCCCAGCGATCACCATGTCGGTGGAGTTAAGCTCCGCGCCGCCGAATTCGATCAGAGCTGACTGCATGCCGGCCTGCCTGGCCACCAGGCAGAGCGAGCCCGGCGCGTGGCGCGAAACCATCACCGGGATGTATCCAAAGGAGGCGGCGAAATCGAGGTTGCCGTAGTCATAGGCGAACTGGGTGGCGCGGACCGGCGTGCCGGAATGCACGTCGACGACCGCGTCGACGCGTTCCTTGAGCATGGCGAACACAGCGTGGGCGATCTGGTCGCTCACCATGCCGGAGGGGCTGCCCGGGAAGCGCCGGTTGAGCTCGACCAGATCGGGGTTGTGCCGCGTGCTGCCCTGGAAGCCGAACGGGTTGATGCAGGGGATGACGATCACCTTCCCCTTCAGCGGCAGGGGGCGGAGCGCGGCGATAAACCTGTGCATGGCGAGAACGCCCAGCGGCTTGTCGCCGATCATGCCAGCGAGGATGCAGGTGGCGGGGCCCGCGCCGCCATCGAGTTCATGCGCGTGGATCCGCCAAGGAAATTCGTCGACCCGCGTGCCAGGGATATCAATGTGCCAGCGTTTGAGTTCGGGCATCGGACGATCCTTGAGTCTCACTGGCGACGCATGAGACGAGCCGCTCCAGGGCTTGTCAACGCGGGGGGGGGTGATAGGCGTCGGCGGCAAGGATCGGGGTGTCAAACAATGCCAGCCCATGCAAATCCCGGTGCTCAAGCTGACGGAAGGCCCGGGCCATGGCCGGCGCTGTGTGACAGGCTTACGGGAAACCGTCGGTGGTCGTCGGATCCTGCGCACCGATGATCGTAGTCCCAGCGACCGCGCCGGACAGGCTGAGGGCGGCGGTTCGCTCCGCCAGGAACCTATCCTTCAATTCCGCCCGAGAAGCCACGGATTATATGGCGTTGCAGGAAGGCGAAGCTTGCTACGTCCTGCTGGCGCGATGCGCTGGAGAAATACGCGGAACGCGCCAAGCGCAGCTATCTCAGCGAGAACCCGGCGGGCACCTTGTATGACGCGCAGTTGGAGATGCGAGGTCATGATTGGTGTAAGTGGAACCAATCATGATCGAGCAAGCTATTGATGGAGAGCGCGACTCCCGCGTTCTGACCCATTGGCCTCAAGCGATCGCGCTCTGGCGTCCAGGTAGGCCAGGAGGGGGGCGGCGTGGACGCCGACGCTTTTGTAGGCGGCGAGTTCGGGGGGGATGCCGCGGATGGCGGAGGCGAGGCGGGCGGCGACCTGGGGGTCTCGGGCGATGAGGCTGATCGGGTAGACGTAGGTGTGGATGCCGAAGACGACGGCTTCGCTGCGGGGGAGGCGGAGCAGGGTCTGGCGTTCGCAGCGGAGGTAGAGGGTGTCGCCGGCGTTTTCGGGGGTGATGTTTTCGTTGCGCTTGCGCCGGAAGTGGCCGCCGGGGCGGTAGAGGTTGGCGGAATCGAGGGTGGTCCAGTTCACGCGTTCGACGAGTTTGCCGGATTTGAGGGTGCCCATCAGGCGGTCGACGGGGCGGGCGAGGCGGTCGGGGTAGATGGGGACGGGACCGTGGACGGCGGCCAGCGGAAGGCCGAGTTTCTCGGTGAGGCGCCAGCCGGAGGGGAAGCAGAGCACGCCGGCGGTGAGGTGGGGGACGTCGCCTTCGAGCTGGAGGAGGCAGAGGTCTTCCTGGACGAGGCGGCCGGCGGCTTCGAGGGCGGCGAGGCCGGTGGCGGCGAGGGGGTGGGATTCGCCGGTGAGGCGGTTTTCGATGTGGGTTTCGGTGCGGCTGAAATAGCCAGGGAAGCGGCGGGGGAGGAGCTCGGCGAGGAGGTCGTAAAGCTCGGTGCAGGCGTCGTCGGCGATGGGGAGGGCGGCCAGGACTTCGGCGCGCTGTTCGGCGAGGAGTGAGCGGCGCTGGGCGTGTTCGGCGGGGTAGTGCTCGTCGATGACGATGAAGTCGTCTGGGGAGATGGCGAGGAGGCCCATGGACATGCGGTAGGGGCCGGGCTCGAAGGGGAGGTGGACGATGGCGGGGGGGAGCGGCGGGGTGTGGGCGGCGACGGTGTCGGGCATCGGGCGCTCCTCGGGATCGGTGAGGGGATCAAATCGAGCGCCGGGGGTGGGTGCAAGGGGTTTTATAAAAGTTCCGATATCGTAATAATATGGACAAGCCTTGAGTATCCGACCTTCACTCGCTTTTTCGTCGTGCGGCGATGCGGTCGGGCCAGATGGCCATGCCCTTGGGCTTCAGGCAGGACTTGAGGGCGCGCAGGAGGGCGCGGCGGGACCTGGGAGGCCGGGGCATGCGCTCCTTGGGCGGGCGTGGCGGGCGGACGCGCTTGGGTTTGTCGCGCGGGAGGGGCTTGGGGGGTGTGATGCCGAAGAGGCGGCAGAGGGGGCGGATGGTGCGGCCGAGGGATCGGATGGCCTCCGGAGGGAGC
>Ga0164296_1004039_pt1 | contig 13508 bp, 16 predicted proteins | sample GEODES057metaG_FD_113533 | JGI IMG/M metagenome (GOLD analysis project Ga0164296, IMG submission 113533) | Dystrophic lake water microbial communities from Trout Bog Lake, Wisconsin, USA - GEODES057 metaG | ecosystem: Environmental > Aquatic > Freshwater > Lake | place: USA: Trout Bog Lake...
CGTGGATAGTAAAAGAAAAGAAAAAAAGTAGCAAAAAAAGAAAAGAAAGGTAATAGTAGTAATAGTATTTCTTTATATCTTTATTAAGAATATTATCTGTCCTACAAAGAGGGTACATCATAAAATACCGTTTTAAAAATGATTTTTATGTAATTCCGCAAATTTCTGTTTTCAATAAATCTTTGATTGAGTTTAATTTTCTGCGGCAGAATTACATCAATATAAAATTGCTCGGGATCTTTTGCATTGCTTAATAAATCGTTTTCATTTTTAAATTCGATGGATGCATAATCAGTAATTCCGGGTAAAATATTCAGCACTGTTAATTGATCAGCTGAATAAAAATTCACATATTTTCTTACCTCAGGTCTTGGGCCAACAATACTCATTTCTCCTTTTACAACATTAATTAATTGCGGCAGCTCGTCTAATTTATATTTTCTTAAAAAATAACCGACTGAAGTAATTCTTGCATCACGCATGCCAACCGTAAGCAGCCCTTTTTTATCTGCATCATTTCGCATACTACGAAATTTATATAATTCGAAATCAATATTATTTTTTCCTACACGCTGCTGTTTAAAAAAAATATTCCCTCTTGAATTTAGCTTAATCGCAATAGCAATCACTAAAAAAAGGGAAATAAAATAATTAATGATATGATGGAAATAAGGAGATCGAAAATCCTGATCATATTACTTTGATAAAACTGATTGCACTGATTGAATGACTTGCTGAACAATATAAATGCAAGCTTCATGATTTAATTGAGGATAAATAGGCAGTGAAATTTCTGCTGCATAATTTTTATATGCTGAGGGATATTGATTGATATCATATCCCATATTTTTAAAGATAGTGAGCATGGGCATCGGAATGAAATGCACATTTACTGCAACACCGCCGGCTGTAATTTTTTCAATGATTGCATCGCGTTGTTCTTCAGAAATGTTTTTGATGCGTAAAGGATATAAATGGTAACTGCCGTAGCACCCTTCTTTTGTGTAGGGCGGTAACCACGACCAATTCAGTTCTTTAAATGCATTTGAATAAAAATCAAATACTCGCTTTCTTTCTTTCAATAAAAGATCGTCATATTTTTTTATCTGCGCTAATCCGATAGCAGCAAGCACATCAGGTAAATTCATTTTAAATCCCGGGTACACAATATCATATTTCCAACCACCAGCTTTGCTTTTGGAAAAAGCATCTTTTGTTTGCCCGTTCAAACTCCATAAACGTAAAGTCTGATATACTTCTTTATTGTTAAAAGGCTTAGGCAAATGAATACATATTGCGCCCCCTTCAGCGGTAGTTAAATTTTTTACAGCATGAAAAGAGAATACAGTAATGTCTGCAAAAATTCCAACTCTTTTATTTTTATACACGGCACCAAAGGAATGAGCGGCATCACTCATCACTAATATCCTTCCCAATTTTTCCTGCTGTTCTCCTTTCGGAATAAATTTATTTTTTACGGAAGCTTTATTTACCAATTCATTGATCGCTTCATAATCACATGGCCATCCTGCAAAATCTACGGGAACGATCGCTTTTGTTTTTTTTGTGATAGCAGCTTCAATTTTATCAACAGCAATATTAAAATCTTCCCCAACATCAACCATAATTACTTTAGCACCAATATGCATGGCGGCTAATGCAGTTGCACAATAAGTATATGCAGGAACAATCACTTCATCTCCATGGGAAATACCATACCAATGCAATACCAACATCATTGCAGATGTGGCAGAATTTACACCCAGTGAAGCTTCTACGCCAACATATTTACACAATTCATCCTCTAATGCTTTGACTTTCGGACCAGTGGTTATCCAACCGCTGCGCAAAGAATCCAATACTTCATTCTCTATATCAACATCATTATAAGGCGGCGAAAATGGAATGATCATCTAATTTATTTTTTTGAAAGAAACCCTTTTACTGTCCCCCATCCATAACTAAAATGAAACCCAAAGAATATAAACGGTAAAAATATTTTTCTATTGTCATTATCCGCTTTCATAGATACTGCAGCAACAACTATTCCGGTAAGTATGTGCAAAGTGATGATTAATCCGAATAGTAAAATGAGCCAATGTGTTTTTACAAAAAACATTTCTGCAAATCCACCAATAAAAGTTGTAATCAGTGCAATTACAAAAATAAAAGGAATAAAATGGTGCAGCCGCATGCTTCTTCTATGCATGAAAAAACTTTTTGCATTCCAAAAACCACCGCGATAAGCGTAATTAAACAGTTTATTCAGATTAGCAGGTGGGCGATACAAACATTTTGTATCCCATGTGCAATACAATTGATGTCCCGCATCCAACAATCGTTGATTCATGTCATTATCCTGATTGCGTTCCAGCGTTTCATTATATCCGCCAACATCTAATAAAGCCTGCTTTTTAAACACAGGAAAATTAACAGAATGTACATAGCCTTCTTTCATTATGCGAAAAGAATTACCTGAAACACCAAAACTGCTAAGCATTACCCACTCACTTAATTTAGCTTGAGTATTTGAATAAGCTGATTGAGTAATTACTCTGCCTGAACAACCAACTGAATTAGTTTTAATTAAATCACCGTAACAAGCTTCTAAATAATTTTTATCATAAGCACTGTGTGCACCTAATATAGCAACATATTCTCCTTTCGCTTCTTTTAATCCGATATTAAATGCAAATGGTGTTTTTCTCTTTGGATTATCGATCAATCTTACATTCGAATATTTTTCAGCATATTCATTAATAATGTTTCTTGTTTTATCCGTACTCATTCCATCACACAGTAATATTTCCACCTCAAATGATGAATGTGCTTGTTGTAAAAAACTTTCAAGGGTTTGTTGAATATAATTTTCTTCGTTAAAAACAGGGCAAATAATAGAGATGGTCATTTTATATAAAACGCTTTAATCGTTTCAGCAACATAATTTATTTGTGTTTCCGTCAGTTCAGGGAACATAGGCAGAGAAAGGATTTCATCTTTATACTGATTAGATACAGGAAAATCATTTTGAGTATAGTGTAAATATTTATACGCTTCCATCATTGGCAATGGAATGGGATAATGAATGGCCGTTTCAATCCCTTTTTCTTTTAAATATTTTGCCAATGCATCTCTTTTTTTTGCTCGGATAACATACAAATGATAAGTATGTTTTGTATTCGGACGAAGCTTTGGCGGAATCACTTCATTAATTCCACTCAATACCTTTGTGTAATAAGCTGCATTTGCAATTCTTTTATCTGTCCATTCAATTAAATACGGGAGTTTTGCTGAAAGAATCGCTGCCTGCAATCCATCCAGTCGTGAATTAATTCCTTCAATTTGATGTTGGTGTTTGATTAATGCACCGTGCCTTGCATACATTTTACATTTTTCTGCCAATGCATCATCGTTGGTAATGATACATCCCGCATCACCATAAGCGCCTAAATTCTTTCCGGGATAAAAACTAAATGATGCTGCAATGCCTCTTAAACCTGCTCTTATATTATTGTATTTGCTTAAATGAGATTGCGCACAATCTTCAATCAGGAATAACTTATGCTTATCACAAATAGATTTGATAACTTCTATTTCACACATCTGCCCTTGCAAATGCACCGGCATGATGGCTTTCGTTTTAGAAGTTATTTTTGATTCAATTAATTTTTCGTTGATAGAATAATAATCCGGATCAATATCTACAAACACAGGCGTAGCGCCATTTTGAGAGACGGTTTCACTACTGCTGATCCAACTATTGGCAACCGTAATCACTTCATCCCCTTCACCAATACCCAACATTTTCATGATGATATAAAGAGAATCAGTTCCATTCGCACAGCTAATACAATGTTTTACTCCGTACAATGTTGCAAAATCATTTTCAAATTGATTGACATATTTACCACCAATAAAAGCAGTTTCGGTGATTACGTTTTCAATAGCCGAATCGATTTCTTTTTTAATGGATTGATATTGTAATTTTAAATCTACAAAAGGAACAATCATGATTTACAATTTACGAATTACGCTATTCAATTTATGATAAAGATTTTATTTTTTTTGCAGGATTACCCGCATACACACCGGGCTCAATAATATTTTTTGTAACCACTGCACCCGCTCCAATCACAACATGGTCGCATATTTCAACAGGAAGAATACTTGCATTACTGCCGATAGAAACATGATTGCCGATTTTTGTTTGCTTCCATAAACTCTTATCGCCGCCGGCAGGCCCGCCATTAGAAAAAAGATCATTGATGAACATAACACCATGCCCTATAAAACAATAATTGCCGATGGTTACCAATTCGCAAATAAATGTGTGAGATTGAATTTTACAATTTTCTCCTATCACTGCATCTTTTTGTATTTCTGTAAACGGGCCAACAAAAGTGTTTGATCCTATTTTACACTCATACAAATTACATGGCTCTACCACTTTTACATTTTCGCCGAACTCAACATCACGAATAACCGATTGATATAATTTAGGCTGATGCGACATTATGCATTCAATTGTTTTGCTGATTGATAAATTTTATCAATGATCTCTACAGTTTTTAATCCTTCAAATGAATTAGTAGAAATAGATGTTCCATTTTGCAATACATCAATTAAATTCTGATACACTTTATCATGATTACTCATGCTACCCACATAAGTACCGTAATTGTTGGCGGTATTACCTTTGGGCAGATCTTTGAATTCAAAATTTTCAATGGATTGATATTCGAGTTCATTCAAATATTGTCCGCCAATTTTTACAGTTCCCTTTTCTGCAAATATGGTGAGTGATCCTTCCATATTTTTTTTATAACTGTTCACTGTATAATTAATCGTACCAATTGCGCCGCTTTGAAACTCTAATGCAATGGCACCTGTATCTTCAAAATCAATAACACCTTGATGAGAAAAATTTCCGGTCAAAGCATACGCTCTTTTTACATCGCCGATCATCCAATATAACAGATCAATAAAATGACTGAACTGTGTAAACAATGTACCACCATCCATATCCTTTGTACCTTTCCAAGAGTTTTCGTAATAATCTTTATTACGATTCCAGAAACAACTTAATTGAATACTGTATATTTTTCCAAAAATACCTTTATCAATCGCCTCTTTAACAGCAGCAACAGGGGGATTAAACCGATTTTGTTTAATGGCAAACAATCTTTTATTGGCTTGTTCTGCAGCTTTTATCATTTCACCGCAGTCGTAAACGGTTAATGCCATTGGCTTTTCAACCAATACATGAAAACCTGCTTTCAATGAAGCGATTGCATGTGTTGCGTGTAATCCATTAGGCGAACAAACAGAAACAACATCAACCGTTTTTTCATTCAACAACAATTCTTCAACTGTTAAATATTTTTTTGAGTGATATTTTTCAGCCAATGCTGTTGCTTTATCTGTAACAATATCACATACTGCAACCAACTCACCATAATTATTAATATGCTCTGCATGGCGCTGTGCAATTCTGCCGCATCCAATGATTGCAAATTTTATTTTACTCATTTACACTTTATATTTAGCTAAAAATGATCAATCAGTTTTGATTTTTTTTGACCTACTAAAAGTTTTTTTATTTCTCGTTTGGTTTTGAAATGAGCATTGATTCTATTTGTGAAACCTTTAATTTGACTATATAGTAGGTATATATCATTTTTAATCCCTCTAAAACCAAATTGATAATGTTTGGAGGGTAAACCTGTAACTAACATAAAAGCAACTTCTTCTTTTGCTCGTCTTTCCAACATTTGCTTTCGCGTTATTTTTTTATAATACAAATAAAATAAGGGGATATTTGCCTTAATTGAATACCCAGCTTTCACTACTTGATATGCCCAAACTTTATCCTCACTATAAAAAATATTTTCATCATATTTAATCTGTTCCCAAACACTTCTTCTTATCATTGCACAACTATTTACTGTGCCATACATCCATATTCTATCAATATCTAAATCTTCTTCTTTGCTATAACTAAGAATCACAGGTTTATGTAACAATGCATACGTTACTTTTGACTGACTATCGGCAATTACAAATTTCAATCCTGCTATTTTCTCATCATCAAAATGTGCTACTGCCTTTTGTAAAAAATTATCACTCAATAAAAAAACATGAGCACTCAAAATCAAAATAAATTTACCATTGCAACGTTCAATTCCAAAATTAAGTGCTTTACCGTAGGTAAATTCTTTACGTGGTAATATTGCTACTCTACACCCGAAGCTTTTAGCGATCTCCACTGAATTATCATCACTTTCATTATCAACAACCAAAATTTCAAATGCAAAGTTTACTTGTTGAGATTGCAATGCTTTTAAACAAACGTTCAGTTCATTCGCTTCATTCAGATTTCTAATTAACACAGAAACAAGTACCATATTTGAGTTGTCTCTTTAAAGAGAAGAATAGCCTTCACTTATCCTTATTTACCCTTTACTAATTTTGGTTTTGGATGAAATAGATAAAACCATACCCCCGCAATAATTCCTCTGATTTCTTCTTTCATCGTAATTTTTCTTAATCGAAAATACATGCTTCTTCCAACCCAAAGTTGTTTATAGAATTGTGGAAGTACCTTAAAAACATATTTCCCATAAGCTGCAGCAGGTAATTGCTTCTTTTGAATCAAAGCTGCAGCAGTAAAACCTTTCATATAATTATACATTTGTTTGTAATAGCCTGCCATATCCTTTCTATGATGATGCCAAACAACACTTCTTGGATTATATTGAATATTACCGCCATTCTTTAAAATTCTGAACCAACATTCAGAATCTCCATTGCATCCGGCAGCACCCGCATCTAATCGCTCATCAAATCCGCCACATTGCAATAAAAAGGTTTTTCTAAAACTCATATTTGCACCGGCACCTATCTTCCAGACCGGCGGGCCATCAATTAATGTTTCTTCCATAAACTTCCCGTCATATAAAAAATCAGAAAAACCTCTGCTAAAACTCCAAAAAGTTTCAAATAAAAATTGTGAGAAGGTATCAATGGTTGCCGGCAATACCAATCCGGTACTCGCTTGTATATCCGGGTTTTCAAATGTTTGCCAAACATGGTATAACCACATTTTATGCACTACTACATCATCATCAACATAAGCAATAATTTCATTACTTGCATTTAAAATACCTGTGTTTCTTGCAATGTCTAACCCTATTCTTGGTTCATCAATCCATCTGATCTCAGTTTTTTGCTTTTTAATTTTATCCATTTCCGGATTACCCGGCTTATTATCCACTACTACTATTTCTGAAGGCTGATATTCCATTTCTGAAATAGATTGCAAACAATTGATAATGTCCTTCGGCCTTCCGGCTGTACAAATAATAACAGATACCGGAAGTATTTTATTAACAGGAAACTCTTTTAACCAGGCAGTTGCTTGTAAAATATAAGAAGTAAATTTTTGGAACTCATTGTCATCAAAATAATTGCCCCATGGTTCTTTCGGGCAATTGTTTTTTTCCTGATAACATTGAACTGCTTTTGCAATTGACCTTTGTAAATCTTTCAGAAAAAAATTTTCTCCATTAAATACAGACTTCTCAACAAACATGCTTCCCAAAGGGATATCACCATTCCAAAAAACCCAATATGCCGGGCCTTTATAATAATTGGAAGGAAGTTGATCGGGAAAACAGCTTATTTGAAAGTTATGAATTGTATAAGGCAAAAAGTCTTTTTCAAAATCTGTCATACTAATTTTATTCTTAGTTTAAATTTCAAATTTGTCTTTTTGCTCCTTCAATATTTTTTTTGTCAGTCTTCTTGTACGGAAATAGGCTTCTGTTCTTGAAATGAATCCTTTTGCCTGAGAATAGACATAAAAAACTCTGTGGCCAATATCGTTAGGATAAGCTCTGAATGGCTTACCTGTGGTAAGTATAAATGACACTTCTTCCTGTGCTCGCTTGTGCAATGTTTGCTTTCTTGTCATATGCTTATGATACAAGTAAAATAGCGGTATGTTTACTTTAATTCCATACCCAGCTTTCAAAACATAGTAGTAAGCCCAAATTTTATCTTCCGCATAAAAAACTTTCTCATCATATTTATACTCTTGCCAAACACTTTTTCTGATAAATGCACAATTATTTACAGTTCCATACATCCAAATATTATAAACATCTCCTTCTTCAGATTCCCATGTCATGGTTCTTGCGCCGTATAATAAAGCACCGCCAACACTTCCATGACTTCCTGCCGCTGTAAACCTTAAACCTGCAATTAAAGGATCATCAAAATGCACGATCGCCTCTTCTAAAAAATTATCATTTAAAAGAAACACATGCGAACTCAATAATAAAACAAATTCTCCTGCGCAATTTTCATGTCCGGACCGGGACGATCCATGCTATCTGTAAAATGTCTTTCTACAATACTTGCACCCAACGCCACTGCACCCAAACATGCATGATTGGTTACTGTATGATCACTTAATCCGACTACTGCATCCGGAAAATGATTTTGCAATTCAACCATTGCGCCTAATCGAACTAAATTGTTTGGCGTTGGATATAAATTAGTGGTATGCAACAATGCATAAGGCACTTTATGTTTTTTAAATACAGCAACCGCTTTGCTTACACTTTCAATTGTATTCATACCGGTGCTTAAAATAATGGGTTTCCCAAATGATGCAATATGTTCGAGCAATGGATAATTATTGCATTCGCCACTTCCAATTTTATAAGCAGCCACATCCCATTTATGTAACCGGTCTGCAGCAGCTCTGCTGAAAGGCGTAGAAATAAAAATCATTCCTTTACTTTCTGCATAATTTTTTAATTCCAATTCATCAGCTTCGTTTAAAGAACAACGCCGCATGATTTCGTAAATACTCACATCTGCATTTCCGGGGATGGTATTTTTTGCAGCACTGCTCATCTCATCTTCCACAATATGTGTTTGATGTTTCACTACTTCAACTCCTGCGCTAAAAGCCGCATCTACCATTGCTTTCGCCACTTGCAAACTTCCTTCATGATTAATACCGATCTCAGCAATTACCAAGGGCGTATAATCGTAACCGATTTTTCTTCCTGCTATTTCAAAAGATGGATTCAAGTTTTAGGCGTTTATGGGTTTATTATTTTGTAACGAGCTATTGTTTTTCATGGAATCATTTGTTGCGTCGCACACTTGTGCTTTTGTTCAATAGGGCACAAACTGCAGAAGTGAATACAAAGAAGCTTAATCGTAATGCTACAGGTAGCCAATAAAAAAATATATGCATTTGAACATTTGCAAATCAGATAATTTACAAATTACCAAGCCGTCCAGCCACCATCAATAATTAAATTATGCCCAACAACATGACTGCTGGCATCGCTTGCCAAATAAACAATACCACCCCGCAATTCTGTTTTATCACTCATTCTTCCAATTGGATTGAGTTGTTTAAATCGTTCTAAAAACAATCCTTTATGATCATTAAAAATTCCGCCGGGAGTTAATGCATTTACACGCACACCTTTGCTGGCCCATAAAGTTGCCACATATTTTGTTAGCGACACAACGCCATGCTTACTTACACTATATGCAACCGGTTGCGAAATTCCGGTGCCGGGATAAATATTATGATTAGGGCTAACCACACCATACAACGATGCAATATTGATGATACTGCCTTTGCCTTGTAATAACATCTGTTTTCCTATTATTTGACACCCGAGAAATGCACCGGTTAAGTTTACATTCATGATGGCATTCCAATCTTCCAACGGAAAATTTTCGAAACTTGCATCAAAATTGGCACTCTTACTTTGATTGGTAAACCCTGCATTATTAATAAGAATATCAACTTTACCAAACTCACTCAACACATCAGCTAATAATTTTTCCCAACTTTCTTTTTTGGTTACATCGCAAAATGCGGCAACTGCTTTTACCTGCTGCTTCTGTAATTCATCAACAGCGGCTTTACATTTTCTTCATTAAAATCTGCCAATACAATGGTTGCACCAAATTCGCTTAATGCCAAAGCATGTTCACTTGCCAGCAAACCTGCACCACCCGTAATAATGGCAATTCTTCCGCTTAAATCGAATAATGGTGTACTCATTGGTTATTCATTAAAAATTCAACAATTTTAAAATCGATATCTGTATCAATATCAACAGCCCTTTCTCTTGGTACTGGATAGATTTTACATTTTGCTTTACTCCAATGCTCAAACTCATACAATGCACTTTTTTTTACCACATAAGCCGCAGGCGTTAAACTATAAACCGCAGGCGCATCCTGCCTGCGAACAATCGGCTTCACTCCTTTCTTAACAATCTCTGCGTAACCTACTGCATTAATTTCCATCATGTTGAAATAAGGATTACGTTCCGGCTCGTAACCGGTAATCACCACATCAACATTTCTATCATTCAATGCCAATTGTATTGCACCATCAATATCCGCTGCAGTTTTTAAAGGAACCGTTACATCCATATCAACCAGATAATCTACCGTCAGATTGTTTAATTTTTCATACGTTTCCAACGCATGAATAAATACCGGCCATTTGCTGGCAGTATCAGTTGCCAAATCATCAGGCCGCATAAAAGGTACATTCGCACCATACCGTTTTGCCGTATGGGCAATCTCAATGCTATCAGTAGAAATAATTACATCATTTAATAAGGAAGATGCTTTTGCTGTTTCCACAGTGTAACCAATTAAAGGCTTGCCATTTAATGGTTTAATGTTTTTGCCCGGAACACCTTTACTTCCGCCTCTGCAACAAATGGTTCCTAAAATAAACATGTTAATTGGTTAGTTGGAATGTATCCAATTCTACGAAAACGTTTTTAGCAGATGAATATTTTGCAGCCAATACCATTTTCAAACTCATTAATCCATCTTTAAAATGAGTAAGCTTGTTGCCGGAAGAGGATTGCAAAAAATCCCTGATAATATTAACAAACCGGTCATTTCTTTCAAAACCTGAATAATCAAATTCGTGTTCTGTTTTATCTTTTAATATCCACTTAACTTTGGATGATGCCAAATTCCAAAAAACAGACCCCTCACTTCCGGTAATCATACAATTGCGAACTAATTGCTGTTGCAGATAATCTAAGTGAATTGTCCCGATCACCCCATTTTTAAACTGTAACAAAACCTCGGCAATATCTTCTGTTTCGATTTTTAATGCACCTGAATTTTTATTGAATGATGCAATGGTTTTTACTTCGCCCAATAACCAATATAAATAATCAAACTCATGAACCAAATCTAACATCACACCGCCACCGGTTTCAATTTTTGCACTCATCCCTTTAGTATAATCTTCTTGCGGCCGCCAATCCGGTAAATACTGGCCAACCTGTGCGTTGACTGAAACAATTGTCCCTATTGTATTTAAAGCAATCAGCTCCTTTACTTTCTGTAACCCTAAATCATAATGTAAATCATAACCAATAATTACATTGGCTTTATTTTTCTGAATAAGATTTTGAACAGTCTCTATATTTTGATAATTATGACTGACAGGTTTTTCGAGATAAATATTTTTAATCCCTGCATGAAGTAATGTTAGAATTGTTGGAATATGATATGCCGTGGGCACACAAATAATTGCTGCATCGAAATGAATATCAGCAATCGCTTCATCAACAGTCATAAAAACTGAAAGCTGTTCGAATTCATCTGATAGATGGCCGGCTCTGGAAACAACTGAAATATTGTTATACCCGAGTGACAAAATATTTCTCAGATGCCTTTTACCAATGGACCCAAAGCCAACTAATAAAATTTTCAATTTATTTCTTTATTGGAGAAAGATATTCAACCGGAAATTCAACAATCATTACCTGCCCTAAACTCTGTAATTCAACATATACTTTTTTCTTTCCGCCCCGGATTACTTTTCCTTCATTGTCCATAAACACACCATGATTTACTTTAACCAAAGTATCCGACTTAAATCCTTCTGAAGAAATAATTTCAATTTTTGCATCTTCTTCAGATAAATATTTTTTTATCAAATCAATCTCTTCATCTCTGATTACCGCAGGCTTTTTTAAATAATGAACGAAATTTAAAACCCCATCCGTCATTAATACTTTTAATCGCTCTTCTTCATCGATATTTACAAAAACATACGATTTAAAAAGAGGCTCCTCCACAATTTTCTTTCTGTCACTCCATTGCTTTTGAACCTTTTGAACAGGGCACCAACTATTAATATTTTTTCTTAGCAAGGTTGCATCTACTTTTTTTTCCCATCTGGGTTTGGTATAAACCGCAAACCATTTTCTATCCTTTTCCATATCAATAATTTCCTTTTTCCACCTGCAAATATACAGCTCCGCCAAGTCACTCACAGTATGAGTTAATAAGGTTTTATAAAAATTTAAACAGCAGTATTATAAAAACTACGCTTGCTGTTTATTAAAAATGGAAAAAGCTTTTTGTAATAAGCTGTTTCTCTTTTCATGTAAATAATAACTGTAACTATAACCAAAGCCAAAGCTATACCCATAGCTTCCATCTTTTTTAATACCATTCACCACAATGCCCATATGTTTAAACTTCTTATCCTTATTCAATCTTTCTATATAAGGCAATACTGCTTTTAAAGTAAATCTGTGACGAACGACAAACAATGTCAGATCAGCATATTTCTCAAGCAATAAAGCATCCGTTACTAAACCAACAGGTGCTGTATCTATGATAATATAATCAAAATGCAGTCGCAAATAATCAAACAATAAAGCCGTTTTTTGATTCAATAGAAGTTCTGCAGGATTTGGAGGAACAGGCCCGGAGGTAATAATAGATATACCATTTAATTCATCTAAAGTCTGAATAATATTTTCAACCGGTTCATCTCCTGCTATATAATTAGATAATCCTTTTTCATTAGAGATGTGCAATGATTTATTCATTCTCGGATTTCTTAAATCAAATTCAAGAATAATTGTTTTTGCACCCGTAACAGATAAGGAGTTAGCGAGATTGATTGAAACAAAACTCTTTCCTTCACCGCTTATAAATGAGGAAAGCATGATGGTTTTCAATTTTCTTCCCGGCACCGCATAATGCAAATTGGTTCTTAATAAACGAAACTGCTCAGAAATGGGGCTTCTGCTTCTGGTATTAACAATAATTCCTTTCCTCCATTTCTGATAAGCAATTTCACCAACAATAGGAACTGATGTTGCACCTTCAACTTCTTTCTTATCAGATATTTTATTATTTAAAAAATCTTTCAGGAGCATGATACCGGTAGGAATTAACAAGCCAATTAAAATGGCCAATAGTTTTATTTGCGAAGCTTTGGGCGTTACCACACCAAGATCATTTGCATAATCAATGATGCGGATATTATTAATATTAGATGCAAGTGAAAGTTGTATGATGTACCCCGAAAATAGGTCAGGTATTTAAGATTGCATTTTTCATCTTAAATTACCATATATGACAAAGAAAAGTAGACGCAAATTCGGTGCAGATTTCAAAGCAAAAGTTGTTTTGGA
>Ga0164296_1004041_pt1 | contig 13506 bp, 7 predicted proteins | sample GEODES057metaG_FD_113533 | JGI IMG/M metagenome (GOLD analysis project Ga0164296, IMG submission 113533) | Dystrophic lake water microbial communities from Trout Bog Lake, Wisconsin, USA - GEODES057 metaG | ecosystem: Environmental > Aquatic > Freshwater > Lake | place: USA: Trout Bog Lake...
AAAATATCAATAGAATTTACTGAAATAACATTGTTATTAAGAAAAGCTTTCATTGATGGAAATATATTTTTATATTCATTCATAATATCAATATTAGCATAATTATATTTATTATAATATTTTAATACTAGAATTAATAATATGTAACTAATGTATGTCGCTTTATACATGGTTATTTCATTTATTAATTCTTCAGTTCTATATATCATTACATTAATATAATCATAAAAATGAATCATCAAATTTTTAAATGTGTCGTGTTTTGTTAATTCACTTTCTATTTTTGAAATATCATTAATAATATCATCAGTTGTTGTCATACCAGATAATAATTCTTGAAATAAATTAAAACTTTTATATTCTTCATAAATACTTACATTTGATGTCACATTTACATGAAACTCATTTATATCATTACGCAGTAAGAATTTCATTTGAGGTGTTATTTTATAATTTAGTATTGTTTCTTCAGCACTAATTATATTTATAGAATTATTATTAGAATAATTAATCATTTGATAAATTTCATTTAATTTAATTTTAATATCTACAATTTGATTCTCTAATATTTTTATTGGTATTAAATATTTTAATGATAATACTAATATAGTTTTATCAGTGTAATAATAAAATATTAATTTATTATTTTTATAATAATTATAGTTCTTATCAAAATCTATAATATATCGTGAAATTTTTTTATCTACTATCCAAAATACAATATGTTTTTTATTATAATATACCAATGTGCTAATATAAGTATTCTCACATAATAAATATATATATAGTTGTATTTTATCACTAATATCAGTATCTAATATTTTAGTTGTATTAATAAAACATTCATTTTTATTATTTACATAACAAATATTATTATTAGTATTACATAATAATGTAATATTATTAGAATTATTTACTTGTATTATTGATTCATTTTTATTTTCTAAATTTACTAAACTTATATTTTTATCATTATTAAATGCTATACATGAATTATCGCATTTAAATTTTTCTTTATCAATATTATTAAATACATATGATTTCTTATTAATAAAATCTATCATACTTAATTTTTTATTTGAATATATTGAGAAATAAGTATCATATAAATTAATATTACTCTCATTTTCTATATTAAATTTAAATATTTCATCTTTTTTATTATTTATTAATTTATAAAAATCTAATATAACTATTTGATATTTATTATTATTATTACTTATTAATGCCAAATATTTATTATTATTAGAAATTATAATATCATTAATATTATTATTTTCTATATGTATTAATTTTTTTTTATTTTCATTTATATTATTTAAATTAATTAAATTAATATAAAATTTTGAATTTAAATTTTCTGTTATTAATAAAATTGTCTCAGTTATAAAAATTATATTTTTATCATAATACATATCAAACTCTGTATTTAATACTGTTGCTAATTCATATTCACTATGATTTATATTATATTGTCTTTTTGATGTATAATTTCCCATAACTTTGTATATATTTATTATGTATATGAATTATATTATTATGAACTCGAATATTATATTATGGTTTGAAAAATTAATAGATTATTTACAAAAAGAATTATATAAAAAAAAAGATAAATTAATTTATTCTTTTAAAATTAATTCATTAAAGAAATCATTAAAAGTAATTAAAAATATTGATTTTGAAATTAAATCAGGTGCTGATATTAAAGATTATAAAAATATTGGTAAAGGAACAATAAATAGAATTGATGAAATATTAAAATTAGGTCATCTCACCGAAGTTAAAGAAACTAATTCTAAAAATATTAATTTTAATAATTCAGAACTTACAAAAATATTTGGTTTAGGTGAAAAAAAAGCATTCGAACTTTATAATAAGTATAATATTACAACAATTAAAGAATTAAAAGAAGCATTAACAAATAAAAAAATAAAATTACCAGATAATATTATTAAAGGTCTTGAATATGTTGATAAAATCAAAGAAAATATACCAAGAGAAGAAATAGATGAAATTAATTTATATTTATTAGAATGTTGTCATAAAATAGACAAAGAATTAGATTTAATTATTTGTGGTTCTTATAGAAGAGAAAATAATTCATCAAATGATATCGATGTTATTATATCACATTCTAAATTAAAACAAAAAAAAGATGTTGAAGAATCTAATTTAATGAAAAAATTTATAGAATATTTAGAAAGTGTATCATTTATAGTTTGTTCTTTTGTTTCTAAAGATACGCCAACTAAATATATGGGTATTTGTCAATATAATAAAAATCCATGTAGAAGAATTGATATTAGATTTATCGCACAAGAATCATATTATACTGCTATTATGTATTTTACGGGTTCAAAAGAATTTAATAGACATGTACGCAATGTCGCATTAAGTATGGATTATACATTAAATGAATATAGATTATTAAATAATAAAAATAATAAAGAATTTAAAATAAATAGTGAAAAAGATATTTTTAAATTTCTTAATTTAGAATATATTAGTCCAGATAAAAGAAATTATTGATTTACATAATTTTTAATTTTAAATTTTGTATCATCTGAATATATATTTTTATATAATTCATAATTTGTCACTCCCATATTTAATAATATTTTATTTTTTTCATTTGTTAATTTTTGTCCATATAATCTTATAAAATCTAAATAATAATTATTTGACTTTATTGTTTTAATGTCATTCTCTGTTAATAATAAATTAATATTTTCTCTGTTAATAAAATTTTTCATTAATAAACTTATTTCAGTGTCAGGATGTTTTATTAATATCTCTCCAAACCATATACACCATGCTAAGCAATATCCACCAGGATCACCAATATTTTTTATATGATATAATCCATCTTTTGATACTAGTTGAAAATTAATATTTTTCATATAATCTTCCGGATAATAATAATTTACTTTTCCAAATTCTTTTTTAAATATATTAATTAATAATTCATCAAGTCCCTCATTATCATCTGTATATACATCTGTCATTCCATATGGTTCAAATAAATAACCATTATTTGTTTTTGTATCATATATAAAACAATTCGCGTGTGCTACATATACATTAGTATTCAATATAACTATATAAATATAAATAAATCTTTTTGTATTATTTTTTAAGATATTTTCATTATCATTTTCTAGAAATGAAAAATAATGATTTTTATTTTGCCATAATATTATTGCGGGCAGTAGTGTATAAATTGTTAAAGCCAAATTCTTAACTTCATTGATTAAATTTCTATTATTTGCTATTACATTCATCTCTAATGTATATATAAAATCACTTTGAGCAACAATATCATATTTTATTGACGGTAAATATAAATCTAAATTTTGTAAATATTTTAAATATATATTTCTATCATAATTTTTAGCATCATATATACCATAATGAACTATATTTTTCTGATTAATATTTAGTATATTTTTTATATCACGAACGCCAAATAATTTATTTAATTCTCTTGTATTTTTTATTTCAAATGGTTCTTTAATTGTTCTTTTTAAAGTATCAAATAAATTAATGTCTTTTTCATCAATAAAATGTTCAATATCTGTTAAATCCATTTCTCTGCCTTTTAATTCATCTATTACATTTAACCATAAATTTGTTGCAAATAACATATAGCTACATGAATAACCCATATAATTTTTTTTAGTGAGATTTGTATGTTTAACAAAAAATTTTAATATTTCAATATTCTCATGTATATTATTCATTAATAATAATCTATGTAAATAAGTATTATGACGTGAATCATAATAAATATCAATATCTTTATCTAAAATTTTTTCCATATATTTTTTTAAAATATATAATATTCCATAATTCTCTGTTGTTATTGCAAGTATTATTGGATAATTATCATAATCATATTTTGATGAATGTATCATTTTATTAACATCTGTTAATCCAAATGTATTTTCGGTATATTGTAATATTAATATAATCATTGTTAATTTATTAAATTTTATTGCTGTTGCTAGTGGTAATTCATGTAATTCATATGTAAGAAAATTATATTTTTCACCAAATAATAATGTTAAATTATAAATTGAATTTTCATATATTGTTATATTTATAAAATTTATTGGTTTTACTTCTGTATATATTTTTTTCATTATGTTTTTATATTTATTAATATCTTCTTTTATACATGTATTTATTTTTTCAGTTAATTTTGTAAAAAATGTTTTATTAACATCAATAATAAAATATAAATTTGTAATACATTTACTTTCTATCATTTTATCTACAAAATTTTCTAATAATTCAGGATTATAAAGTACATAATTTAATATTGTATTAGAATATATATCAATATGACAAATAATTGCTTTATCTAATATGCTTAAATCCGTCCCACCGTATTTATAATAAAGATGAATACCCGGAATACCATCACTATTCAATAAATTTGTATTTAATTTTATTTGTTTTTTATTTTTCATATCAAGTAATGTTTTAATTATTTTTGATTTTAAATTAATACATGCTAAATGAAATAAATTATTCCCATTAATTAGTGTTGTATTTACATTCACAAATTTTTTATCTTTTATTAGTTTTATTATTTTATCCCATTTATTATCTTCAATATATTGTAATATTGTTTTCTCCATTATATTATTATAAATAATAATAAAAAATATTGTCTCTTAATTAATTTATTTGTTGCATTAAATCTTCAATGTATTCTGCAAGTTCAGTCGCAATTCTTGGTTCTGCACTTGAACTCAAATATTTATATTCATTTATGTCACGTGCTTTAATGCATTCATGACAATTAGTATCAAATGGTATCGCATTAGAACAACACCCATTTTGTTGGCATTTTATGAACAACCCCCATAATTCACCATAGAAAATTTTTAAATCGTCTATTGTGTCAATGTTAAGTTGTATAAATTGTGTTGGTTTATTTGGGTTGCTTTCATTAGTTTTATTAGTTTCATTCGTTTCAGTTGTAATAACTAATATACCAATATTTTTAAGAATATTTGTCAGGTATTTCTTCGTAAGAATTGCTTGAATTAGCTTTTGAAAATTTATCTTTTCAGCAAAATAATCAATTTTTATTTTCAGAAACGAACACGCCGAACATGCTTCATCCATACAAAAAGCACAATCCGCAAATGTGCAGAAAGTAAAAAGAAACAATAACAAAGGTATATCGCTTTTGCTTGGCATTTTTTAATAAATAATATTACAAATTACAATATAAATAAATAATTCAATTTTTAAGAACCACAAGAAATACAATCTTCTAATTTAGCATTTTTCCATTTATTTTGTGCATGTGATTGCACAGGTTTTTCAACAATTTTAATTAAATTATAATTAGTTTCATTGTCACTATCTTCATGAATATATTCACTGATAGTATCTTTATTAGTGAGTCTTTTAATATCATCAATATCAATACCAAAATTTATAGGATTAATGGCTGGTAGCGAACGATAATAATACATACCAGTTTTATTCCCCAAATCATGACCTTCAAATAAAGCAGATGTTAAAATTGTAAAATTTGGTTTTGCCATAAAAAGATTAAAACTTTGTGCTTGATCAATAAATTTTCCTCTTTCTGCGGATTGCTTTACTAAATGATTTTGACCGATTTCAAATGCAGTTTCATATATATTTCTTATTTTTTTTGGTATATGTTCAATATTTTTAATAGAACCATTTTCAATAATAATTCTTTTTCTCATATCATCATCCCATAAATTTCTATGTATTAATTCTTTCATTAAATTTTTATTAACAACAATAAATTCCCCGGCTAATGTTGAACGTTTAAAAATATTGCTCATATATGGTTCAATACATTCTGAATTTCCCATAATTTGCGACGTTGATGCAGTCGGCATTAATGCAGTTAATAATGAATTTCTCATTCCATAAGTTTTAATATTATTAATTAATTCATCCCAATCATACCCCATTAATAAATCTTTATTTGTAAATCCCCATAAATGATATTGCAATTGTCCTTGTGAAAATGGAGAGCCCGCAAATGTTTCATATGAGCCTTTTAATTTTGCTAAATTATTAGATTCAGTGCAACATGCATAATATATTGTTTCAAATATTCTTTTATTTAATTCTCGTGCTCCATTTGATGAAAAACCATAACCCATTAAATTATAAGTATCTGCTAATCCTTGAACGCCGATGCCCATTGGTCTATGTCTAAAATTTGATACTTTGGTTTTTTCAGTTGGATAATAATTATTATCTATAATTTTATCTATATTTCTTACAATAACTCGACATATTTCAATTAATTTAGCATGATTAAATTCCGGTTTATTATGACTATTTAATGATACAAACATTGGCAGACAAATTGATGCTAAATTACATACTGCCGTCTCATTTTCATCTGAGTATTGAATAATTTCAGCACATAAATTTGATGATCTAATTGTTCCTAAATTTTTTTGGTTTGATTTAGCATTCGCATTGTCTTTATATAAAATATATGGGAATCCAGTTTCGGATTGAACTTCTAATATATGCTTCCATAATTCTCTTGCTTTTACTTGTCTTGTATATTTTTTTTCTCTCTCATATTTTTCATATAATTCATTAAATTCTTTTCCATGAACTTTATTTAAATTTTTACATTCATCCGGGCACATTAAACTCCATAATTTATCATTTCTTACTCTTTCCATAAATAACGACGGTGTCCATAATCCTAAAAATAAATCTCGTGCTCTATTATCATCATTACCAGTATCTTTTCTTAATTCACAAAATTCAAAAATATCAGTATGCCATGTTTCTAAATAACATGCAATTGATCCGTTTCGTTTTCCTCCTTGATTAATATATTTTGCAAGTTTATTTAATAAAATACATAATGGGATAATACCATGTGATAAACCATTTGTGCCTCTTATTAAACTGCCTCTGCCTCTTATTGAAGATAAATGAACTCCAATGCCGCCGGCCCATTTAGAAATATGAGCCATATCAGATACAGCATCAAATATTGACTGTATATCATCATCAATACTTTGTAAAAAACATGAACTCATTTGTGGTTTTTGTGTTCCTGCATTAAATAAAGTAGGTGTGGCATGAGTAAAATATTTTAATGACATTAATTCATATGTTTCAATTACTGATTTTATATCATCTTTATGAATACCCAAAGCAACACGCATAAGCATGTGTTGTGGTCTTTCAATAATTTTATATTTTGTAAAATGTAATTTATATAAATATGATCTTTCAAGTGTTTTTATTCCAAAATAATCAAATTTAAAATCCTTATTATAATTTATATGACTTTCTAATTCTTCGTGATGTTGTAAAATTATATTATATATTTCATTTGATAATATAGGTGCGTTATCATTGTTTTTATCTAAATTTTGCTGTAATAATTTTGCAGTTATTAATAATTTTGATGGTGTAATATCATGTAATCTTTCAATTGCAATTCGTGCTGCCATTAAATCATAATAATAATGATACGATGATTTAGCAATTAAATATTCTGCAACATAAGTATCAAATTTATCTTTCTCCATTGTTTTTGGTAATCCATCAACAATATTTTTTGTTAATTCATGAAGATTAATAATTCTTGGTAGATTTTCATTTTCGTATTCAGGATTATTTTTAATTGCATTAATTATATTTTTTAAATATTGTTTTACATATATTTGTGTTATTTTTATTGATATATTATGTTTTTTTATAATGTCGTCATATGTGTTATTTGTGTTATTATTTACTGCTAAATTATCCATATTTATATTACTATTTTGTGTTATATTAATAGCATTTTGAGTTTCAATTTTTTCTAATAATATTAATTCCATTATTTATTTATATAGATTAGATTATCAAAAAATTTTTATTATTTAATTTTAATGTATGATTTTAAGCAAAAAAATTGAATTTTAAAATTATTAAAATTTTATATATAATATATAAATTATAATGACTGAAAATCAAGAATTTGTCCTTTGTGATATGTGTCATATTTTTCCATGTGTGTGTGTAAATTCAGACACTAAACATGAACACGAACAACAAAAAATAACAAATTTATGTTTAGATAATTTTGATATAGAAGATGAAAAAAGAAAAGATTTAGAAGAAGAATTATTAAATGAAAAAAATTATAGATTAGCAATAAAACCAATTGATAATAAATATAAAACATTATGGGATATTTATAAAAAATATGTTGAAGCATTTTGGACCCCCGAAATGATTGATTTTAATCAAGACCAATATGATTTTAAAAGTCTCGACCCAAATATTCAACATTTTATTAAAATGGTTTTAGCATTTTTTGCAGGGGCAGATTCAATTGTAATTGAAAATATTGATAGTAATTTTACTAAAATAACCGTTCGTGAAGCTTTAGTTGCTTATTCGTTTCAAGAATCAATTGAAAATATTCATGGTGAAGTATATGCTGATATGTTAATTAATATTATCACAGATTCAAATGAAAGAGATGAATTAATTAATGCTTTTAAAACCGTACCAAGTATTAAACAAATGATTGAATGGGGCCGAAAATGGATTTCTGCTAAAAGAAGACTAGCATTTTCAATTGTTGCTTTTACTATTTTTGAAGGATTAATGTTTTCTGGTGCGTTTGCTTCTATTTATTGGTTAAAAAAAATATTAGGTGAAGATAAAATGAAGGGTTTAGTTCAATCAAATAATTATATAGCAAAAGATGAAGGAATGCACACAACATTTGGTTTTGAAATTTATAAACATATTGTACATAAATTAACAAATGATGAAATGTATTCTATAATTAATGAAGCAGTTGAAATTTCAAAATCTTTTACAATTGATGCGATTAAAGTTGAATTAATTGGAATGAATGTAAAATTAATGAATAAATATATTGAATATGTTGCTGACCGAATTTTAGTTGGGTTAGGTTATGAAAAATTATATAATACATCTATGCCCGATCAATTTCAATTTATGGAAACTATTGGATTTCTTAATAAAGATAATTTTTTTGAAAGACGATCTACAGATTATCAATTAGCTCATAATAGTGATAATAAAGCAAATTGGGATTTCAAAACAATTGATAATTATTAATTTATTAAAATGAATAAATATGTATTTTTTTATGTATTTCTTCATTACATAATTTGCATGTAGTTTTAGCTTTATCTTTATCTTTATTTTTATTTTCACACGATACACATAATACATTTGTATGCCCACATGGTATATAAGTTATTTCTGATTCTTTTTTATCACATTTAGAATCTTTTGCAGAAGCTGAAGCTTTGTTATCAATATGACACAAACACGCAACTTTTGTAGGAGCAATTGATTCATAATATTTATTGATTAATGTTTTGCATACAATACATGTTTTAACTCCTTGAGTCAATAATTTTTTATTACATGAATGACATAAAATTGCATGGCCACATGGAAAAATAATTGTGCTTGGATTATCAAGACAAGCCATACATTTAAGAGATGATTTTGCTGATTTTTCTTGCATATCAATCATATTAAAAATATGTAATATAGTGCGACAGGATGTGCTTTGTTTATTTTCTGAATATGGTGTGATAACTTTGACAGTTTTAAATTTGCTAATTGGATGTTCAGGAATCTTTTGAAAATATGATAATCCATAATACAAACCAAAAGCACAGTCATGAAATGAGATGCCATTATTTGTGCCAAAAGTTGGAAAAATCAAATCATATTTATTTATATTATCTTTTAACAGTTTATACAACATTGCAAAAATACATTCAAATAATTCATTCCATTCTCCAACTTTATATGAGTATTTAAACAAAATACAAAATGGGGTGTTTCGATGAGTTGTTGCATGTATTTCGATTTTGTATTTTTTTTGTATTTTTATTATTTCATTTTCATCACTATTTGACGCATCCCACATGATGCTTTGTTTATTTTTTATATCATTTTGAATAATTTTATACAAGAAGCCATCCTCAAATGAAGGGATCGCGATTATTGTTAAACAATCCGCGTTAAAAATGTCTCCAAAAGTATATACAACATTATCAATTTTCTTAAAATCAGTCTCTTTTGCTGATGGATCAACTAATCTACATGAAGAAATGTCGCGTTCAGGTATATTATCAAACTCTAAATTATCAACTGCACCAGGCTCCATTTTTATTTTAATTAGAATTGAAAAATAATACAATATATTTAATTTTTCATTTTTTTATGAAAATATTTATTTTGTATTGATATAAAATTAATATGGCATTGTCTAAATGGTTATTATTTATGATAATAAAAATAGTGATATAACCATTTAGACAACGTCATTATTTTTCATGAATTTACAAAAATAAATTTACAAAAATAAAGTCTCATAATAAATAAAATAATAATAAATCACATCTAATAAGAATTAATGAAATCACAATAATAAATTTATTATTGTGATTTTATGAAAATATTTATTTATGAAAATATTTATTTATGAAAATAATTATTTTGTATTGATATAAAATTAATGTAGCGTTGTCTAAATGGTTATATCACTAATTTTATTATCATAAATAATAACCAATTAGTCAACGCCATTGTTGTTCATAAATTTACAAAACTAAATTTACAAAAATAAAGTCTCATAATAAATAAAATAATAATAAATCAAATCTAATAAAAATTAATGAAATCACAATAATAAATTTATTATTGTGATTTTATGAAAATTATAATGTAGTATATAACATATAAATAAATTATCCTCTAATGTTTTTTTAATTTCATATAAATCTTAAATTTACTTTTAATTTATTTTTAATAATTTTAATTTCATTTTATTCATTATTCAGTAAGTTCTTTAAATAAATTATTATTATTTATAATTTTATAAAAATCTTTATTAAATTCTCGTAAAATTTTATAATTAATTTCTTGCTTACTTACACTTATTGCTTTAATTATTTTATTGAAATTATTGCTTTCAAGTGCTTCTTTAATAATTGGAAGTATTTTTACATTATCAACAATTGCGGATGCCCATTGTGTCATTCCATATTCTCCAGTTTTATCAAAAATAAAACCAGTTGCTCCTCCTCCCCATATAACTTTAGGAATATCAAAATGGCCTTTATCATTTATATTTGACCATTTAAATGATGGCACATTACTTTTATTAATAGAATATATACATGGATATTTAAATGTATTATCTTTTTTACCACTCATCCATTTTTTGCGTGGCTCATAAATAGATTCACTATGTAATATTTCAACTTTAACATCAGAAGATGTTAATTTAGCAATTATATTAAAATTATAATTAGGGATAAATTTCATTTTATTAATATTAACTTTAACAATTTTATTATTTTCATCTTTTATAATTGTATCATATTCATAATCTTTATTTTGTAATAAATACCAATCATATCGTGTATTTGCTGAAAATGTTTTACATCCGTCTTTTTCATTATGAATTTCTAAATATATTATTTGTTTATTTGTCATTATTTTTTGTATTTTATGGTCTATTTGTCGCCACAATGATGGATGAACAAATAATAAATATCCATTATTATTTAAAATTTGTTTTTTATCTAATATTATTTCTACAAATTTAGTCCATAATTTATTACCCTTATTACCGGTATTATCTTGATATGGGGGGTTTCCAACTATAATATCAAAATTATCAACATTGAATACTTTTTTTGGTTTAAATTCTAAAAAATCACCTTCATGAATTTTTAATTTATATTCATTATTTATATTAAATATTTGCTTAGAAATAAATACATTTTTTTTATTTAATTCACACATGAATAACATATTTTCTAATATATGCTTTTTTCTTTCTTTATCATCAACAATAATATCTTTAAGGCCATCCATCAATCTTAAATATATTGCTACCATAAAATTACCCATTCCAACGCATGGATCTAACCATTTAAGGTTTTTATTTTTCCAAACTTCTTTCGGTAATTTATCTAACATTTCATTAATAAGAAACATCGGAGTGAATACTTCACCAAATGTTTTCTTTTCAACTGTTTTTGGTTTTAAGCATTCATTTATTAATTCTAATAATTCTTTTGGTCTATCTATTAAACTCTGTGTCGACATCTTAAAATGTATTGAGATATTATATATATTAGAATATTTATTAAAGTATTTATTTATAATGTCCTGAATAAAATTAACTAAACCTTTTTTATTCCATCATATTAAACATTGTTCATCAAATACCTCTAATAATTCTTTATTTTCTTTGATATCATTTAACATCTTTACAAAATCTTTATTATTATTTTCTATTGTCAAAATACATGTTAATGGTATTATATATGGCAGTACATCTTTTGTAAATGATATTTTATTTTCATTTTCATTTTTAGTATCAATAATATCTGTTAATTCATTATCATTGTTATTTATTTTAACTTTTTCTTTTCCTGATGATAATTCTTGTAATTCATCATTACTATCTTTAATTTCAATTGTAGTGTCTATTTTTTTATCTTTTATTGAATTTGTGAATGAATTGTTTATTAATTTTTGCGTTTGATTATCAAATTCTATATAATCATTATCTAAATTTCTTAATAATGACTTAAAATTATTAATCGGGTCATTTTTCCATATATCCATTAATTGTTTAATTATTTTATCACTATCTAAATTTTTATTTTTCATCATATCAACATCAATATTAATTAAATGATTTTCAATTAGATATTTAATTTTATCTTCAACGCTATTATTATTTTTATAAATAGTATAATTTATACAAGTATTTAATACACGACTAATATTTAAATCTACTATAAAACCCATCTTTTTATTATTCCCTTCAGTCATACATCTATACATTTGTTGCAATACTTTATCAGTTGATAATGTATTATTCATTAACATAACTACATCGCAACTATTAATCGTTATGCCTAATGTAATCATATTACCTGCTAATAAAATTAATCCTTTTTTTCCTTTTTCTCTTGAAATAATTTCTTGTTTATTAATTTCTTCTTTTACATCTTTTGCCAAATCTTTATTTTTACGATTTATACATAATACATCATACCATTTTAGTATATCATCTTCTTTCATTAATTTCATCAAACATGATGTTATTTCATTAATATTATTAGATGGTAAAAACCAAATTTGAGTAAATGCTGGCCTTGAACATATTTTATTTATTCTTGTAAATATTGATTTATCATCAGTTTTAAAATCAACTTCTTTATTTGAACCTGAAATATATCTTAAAATTGTTTTAACCTCATCTCTAAAATTAAATTCTGTTTTATTATTTTTCAAACTAAATAAAACATCAAAACTAAAGCCATATTTACTATCCATAATTTTTTCCTTAATAATTTCATATATTTGGTTATCAAACATAGTTGTTATAAGATATAAATCCGGCATCTTTTCATATGGCTTAAAGATGTCATTAATATTATAACCTAAATCGGTATA
>Ga0164296_1004042_pt1 | contig 13505 bp, 11 predicted proteins | sample GEODES057metaG_FD_113533 | JGI IMG/M metagenome (GOLD analysis project Ga0164296, IMG submission 113533) | Dystrophic lake water microbial communities from Trout Bog Lake, Wisconsin, USA - GEODES057 metaG | ecosystem: Environmental > Aquatic > Freshwater > Lake | place: USA: Trout Bog Lake...
CAGAAATTCATGGACAGCATCATTCAAAAGTATTTAGACGCAGACACGATAAAATCAATAACTCATACTACAACTTATGGAACAGCTATTAATAAGACTTTTATTAAGTAAATTGGTATAAGTTATAAATACACGAAAGGCTATCACATTGAGTGGTGATAGCCTTTTGAGTAGAACCTAATTTAAAGAATAATTTTACTAATTAGGGGCAATAATCACTTCTTTACCGCTTCCTTTGACTACCTCGCCGTCAATTTCTAAAATAACGGGTTCTGGATGGTTAGCAAACTTTACAGTCACTTCTTTTTTGAAAGCCCCTAAAGCAGCTGCATTGTAAGTAACTTTTATTTTTTCTTCTTTTCCTTTACCAATGGGTTGTTTGGGATATTCGGGTGTTGTACAACCACAACCAGCCATTGCATTTTCTACAATCAAAGGCTTGCTGCCTGTGTTTGTGAATGAGAAGTAGGTAGTAACCGGTTTGTTTTGTTTGATTTTGCCAAAACTGTGTTTCAATTCAGCAAATTTGATGTCGCTTTGTGCAGATAATTTCAAACAAAGCAATAAGCTGAAAACTATTATTAACTTTTTCATAAATGTTTAATTAGCGGGGTTAGCGGGTTTAAGTTTTTGTGAAGCATCATTTGAAGGTGCTGATTGTTCAGATGGTTTGAATGTTTCGCCATGGAAAGTAACTTGCTTTTGCATTCCGCCATCAAAGAAAAAAGTAACAAACTTTGTGAAAGCACCGTTGGTGCCGCCATTGAAACCTAGTGTTACTACTTTGGTTGCACCTGGAGCAATCTTTTCGCCTTTAGTGTATCCTTTTGGAGTGGTACAACCACAACCAGCTTGCACATTTTGTAGTGTTACAGAGTCTGCACTAATGTTTTTTACACTCACTTGATACTCTGTTGGTTTGCCAAAAACAATTTTACCAAAGTCAAAATCTGCATTGGTAAAAACAAGAATTTTGTTGATGTCTTTCTTTTGGTCGATAACGCCAGGGGTTGTACTAGTAGTGATTTGAGCTTTTGAAACTGTTGTTAAAGCGAATAATACGCAAAACAAAATTGTTGTTTTTTTCATCTTATTTAATTTTAGGTTGTAAAAATATCTTTTTCTTTTTTCTTTTTACTAAATATCAAGCCAAAATTTTATAGTTAGAAAACTTTAATAGTTTTTATATTCGTTGCTTGAGAAAATATTAGTTCATACAAGGCTAACAAATCTATTGTGCTAATGTGTAACACTTAACTATTTTTGCGTTATGGAACAATCAATAAACTTGTCTTACAAAGACGATATGCTTTCCTACGATGGCTTTAGAAATGAAGTACTACATGATTATCGTATGGCTATTTTTAGTCGTGAAGTCAGCCTTCTTGGAAGAAGGGAAGTGCTAACTGGAAAAGCTAAGTTTGGCATCTTTGGTGATGGAAAAGAGTTGGCACAAATAGCGATGGCTAAGTTTTTTAAGCCGGGTGATTTTAGGGCGGGTTACTACCGTGACCAGACTTTTATGTTTGCAACAGGACTTGCTAGTGCCGAACAATTTTTTGCACAGCTTTATGCAGACACAGACATAAAGAATGAGCCTTGCAGTGCTGGTAGGCAAATGGTTTCGCATTTTGCTACTCGTTTCGTAGATGACAATGGCAATTGGCTAGATTTAGCCAATCGCAAAAATATCACTTCCGATATGGCACCAACGGCTTCTCAAATGCCTCGTGCGTTGGGTGTAGCTTTTGCTTCGAAGTGTTTTAGGAACACTCCACATTTAAGAAAATACGATCATCTTAGCCACAACGGTAATGAAGTTTGTTTTTGTACCATTGGCGATGCAAGTACTAGCGAGGGACACTTTCTAGAAGCAATTAATGCTGCTGGTGTTTTGCAGGTTCCGCTAGCAATTTTTGTTTGGGATGATGGCTATGGCATATCAGTTCCTAAGTCTCATCAAACAACAAAGGGTTCTATTTCTGCTGCCTTAAAAGGCTACCAAAAATTGGATGGTACTAATGGAATTCAAATTTATAAAGTAAAGGCTTGGGATTATCCCGGCATGTGTGAGGTGTTTGAGGAGGGTATTCAAAAAGCAAGGGAAATACATACACCTGTTTTGTTTCACGTAGAAGAAGTAACGCAACCACAAGGTCATAGCACTAGTGGCAGCCACGAGCGTTATAAAAAACCAGAGAGGTTGCAATGGGAAAGGGATTGGGACTGCATAAAGAAGATGCGTGAGTGGATAATTGAAAATGCAATTGGCAGTGAAGAAGAATTGCAGGTATTTGAAAACGAAGCTAAAAATCAAGTGCGTGAATGCAGGGACAGGGCTTGGGAAAACTATCTTTTGCCGCTTCGCTTGCAGGTAGAAAAAGTTGTGGATCTAGTGAAAGGCGTTGTTGTAAATGATATTGACACTCAAAATTATTTACTCAAGCTTAGTACAAACCTTCAGCAGAACCCTGAACATTTCCGCAGGCACATCATGCGTACTTTGGCTTTAGCAATTGATGCTGCACCTCATTCGCCAACAATTGACGCTGTAAAACAATACTATCAGTTTTTATTGGCACAAAACGCCAAGATATTCGACTCTTTCCTTTATAACGAAGGACCAAAAAGTATCAGCAGGGTAGAAGAAGTGAAACCTTTGATTCCTTTTGATGCGCAACAGTATAATGGGTATGAAATTTTGAATAAATATTTCGATATTCTGTTCACTAACAATCCTTATGTGTTTGCTTTTGGCGAAGATGTGGGTATGATTGGTGATGTAAACCAAGGTTTTGCAGGGCTTCAATTGAAACACGGCGAGAACAGGATATTTGACACAGGTATCCGTGAATTGACTATCATCGGTCAGGCTATTGGGATGGCAATACGAGGATTGAGACCGATTGCTGAGATTCAATACTTGGATTATTTGGTATATGGTCTTCAACCTTTGACTGACGATGTGGCTACGCTTCATTTTAGAACTTTTGGTCAACAAAGCTGTCCCGTAATCATACGTACCCGTGGACATCGCTTAGAAGGTATCTGGCATAGTGGCAGCCCTATGGGAATGATTATTAATGCACTTAGAGGTATGCACGTTTGTGTACCTCGTAACATGGTACAGGCGGTAGGGATGTATAATACTTTGCTTAGGGCAAACGACCCTGCAATAGTGGTTGAGTGCTTGAATGGGTATCGTTTGAAAGAGAAAATGCCTGCTAACCTCCTTGAGTTTACAGTTCCTTTGGGTATCCCAGAGATTATTAAAGAAGGGGATGATATTACTATTGTTTCTTATGGTTCTACCCTTCGTATTATTTACGATGCCGTGGAAAGATTGGAAAGGGAGGGCATCAGTTGCGAAATTATCGATGTACAAACACTGCTTCCATTCGATATAAATCATTTGATATTGGCTTCGCTAAAGAAAACTAACCGTATTATCTTTATTGATGAAGATGTTCCAGGTGGTGCCGCTGCTTATATGTATAACAAGGTGATGGAAGAACAAGGTGGTTACAAATGGATAGATGTTGCCCCAAGAACATTGACTGGAAAGGCACACCGTCCAGGTTATGGTAGCGATGGCGATTATTTTAGCAAACCAAACGCTGAAGAGATTGCAACAACCATTAGGTTGATGATTAACGAATAAATGTGACTTTTAAGTATAAAAAAGAGCAGTAGATATATTAATTATCAACTGCTCTTTTTGTTTATAAGCCAACCACTAAACCACTGGCATCACTATAAACCCATTCTTTCTCAACAAGCTAATTACACCCTTCTCTCCACCTAAATGTGCTGCACCAACAGCAAAGAAGGTAGGCATTTCCTTTGCAGCGGCGGTAATCTCAGGTATCCAATTGTTGTTTCTATTATTTAGCATTAGGGCTTCGTAATTACCAAAGTCTGGGTCTTTTACGGTTACTTCATACAAGGCATTGATGTCTTTTTTTAAATAAATATCCAACATCTCGTCAAAGCTTTTCTTGGTACTGTCTAAGTTGTACAAGAAATCTTTCAGCATACTAGCCTGTGCATTATAGGGTATGGTATCAAAAACACTAAGCTGATATTCTATTGTTTCAAGTCCTTTTATAAGAATTTTATTATTCTTAGCCATCTCTTCAAACCTCGTTTCCCAACCTTCGGGCGCGCAACCTAGCAATGAAGGAAACACTGCACTCATCAGCAACATTGGTTTAGCCTTTGCCATCAATACCATAGGAACACTTGCTTTATCCATAAAAATATGGCTCATACTATCATAATCCTTTTTGCTAACTAAGTTTTCCAAACTCTGCCCACTATCCATCATCATGTGTTGCATTGTTTTGGTCATCATCTCTGGATCGCTGGTATTTATTTCCAGATACAATTGTTTGCAAGTTGAAAAACTTTGTTTCAATAACGAATCTACTTTAATCTGGTCAGGACACATCAGATGAATTGTTCCATAGAGGTATGATGGCTGACTAACACCATTGCCACAAATCTTCCACAACAAAGCTTTTTCTTTTGGTGCTTGTGCAATGGTTGAGGAGACAACCATCAGTAAAAACAAGAGTGTATTCATTGACTTCATAACATTTGTTTTTGAAACTATCAGAAATAAAAAAGGCCTCCATTATTAGGAAGCCTTTATTTATTTTAAACTGATGTGTTTATAAATGTGATTGAATCTTCTTGTCCAACACACTCTTGGGTACTGCACCAATTTGTTTGTCAACTACTTTACCATCTTTGATAAAAAGGATAGCGGGGATAGAAGTGATGCCATAGTTAATGCTGGTGTTTGGGTTTACGTCAACGTTTACCTTACCAATTTTCACTTTTCCTGCGTACTCTTTGCTCAATTCTTCGATAACTGGTCCGATTGCACGGCAAGGTCCGCACCACTCAGCCCAAAAGTCAATTACATTTAAAGTCTTGCTATCCAAAACTTCTGTTTGGAAGTTAGCATCTGTGAATTCTAAAGCCATTTTCTTAAATTTTTAATTTATTATTGAGGTGATTCTCCAATTTCCCGCCGAAGTGTCAAATATACACCCAAAGATTAAAGGGTGCTGAAATGACTTTTCAACATTCTATTATTATGACGAGAATGCAGTGAAAACCTGACAGAAAGACTTTTTTAGATAGTAGTTAGTAGATAGTAGATATTAATTATGCAACTTATTTTTTAAAAGATGGCCAATTCAACTAATATCTAATATCCACTATCTAATATCTACTAACTACATTCGCTGCTATGACTAAAGTGTTTTTAAAGCGAAAGATTGCTCCTCGTATTGCCAATGGGCATCCTTGGATTTATGGAAATGAAATTGAAAAAATAGATGGCGAGCCTGCCGCGGGTGATATTGTAGAAGTTTTTTACTATGATAAAAAATACGTAGGTCGTGGATATATCAACCAACAATCTCAGATTGCCGTTAGGCTGTTGACTCGTAAACATGATAATATAAACGATGATTTCTTCTTGAATAAAATAAAGCAAGCATGGAACTATCGGCAGAAGTTGGGTTATACCGAAAACTGCCGACTTGTATTTGGCGAAGCAGATTATCTGCCCGCTCTTGTAATTGACAAATTCAATGATTATTTCGTTATTCAAACCCTTTCTTTTGGAATTGAGAAATGGAAACCAGCCATCGTGAATGCTTTGCAAACAATATTTAGTCCCAAAGGGATTTATGAAAGAAATGATGTTCCTGTAAGGGAGTTGGAAGGATTGGCGCAGCAAAAAGGATTCTTATCAGAACCATTTGATACAAATATCGTCATCAATGAAAATGGTTTTAAGTTTAATGTTGACATTGAAAACGGACAAAAGACTGGCTACTTCCTTGACCAGCAAGATAACCGCAGGGCTATAAAAGAAATTGTAAAAGGTGCGGATGTTTTGGGCGCATTTACTTACACCGGCACTTTCGAAATTCACGCTGCTGGCTATGGTGCCAAGTCTGTTTATGGTATTGACATCAGCGAGCAAGCCGTGGAACAGGCCAATAAGAATGCAGCATTGAATGGCTTGGAAAAGATTTGTCGCTTTGAAGCGATGAATGCTTTTGATGCACTGAAAAGATGGGACAAGGAAGAAAAGAAGTACGATGTAGTGATGCTGGACCCTCCTGCATTTACCAAAAGCAGGGAAAGTATTGGCAAAGCTGTTACTGGATATAAAGAAATAAACCTTCGCGGGATGAAATTGGTGAAGAATGGTGGCTTTTTGGTAACGAGCAGTTGCACCAATCTGGTTTCTCCCGAATTATTCTTGGATACCATTGCCGCCGCTGCTAGGGATGCCAAGAAAAGGATTAGGCAAGTAACTTTCAAGGCACAGGCAAGTGATCATCCCATCATCTGGGGATTGGAAAACACTAATTATTTAAAGTTTCTGATAGTGGAAGTGAGTGCGATGTAATACATTAGTACACGCCTCCCTTTATAGATAATTATCAGGAATTGAATTGCTTAATCCCAAAGCAAATAATCATAACCTTGTGGACTTTTGCAAGCCTTTAATGTCATGCCGCAAGCTTCAAAGCATCTGCCGCAAGCTTAGAAGCACGTGCCGCGAGCTTAGAAGCACATGCCGCGAGCCTAAAAGCACGTGCCGCGAGCTTCAAAGCACGTGCCGCGAGCCTGAAAGCACGTGCCGCGGGCTTCGAAGGATATGCTTCGAGTCTCAAATGTTTTGATTTGGCGGTAGAATATCAGCATCTAATTTGAAACTTCCTACTTAAATCGTAACCCAATTTCCTTTAGTTTCGCCGCCTAACAACAAAACAATAAATATGTCTTTAGTAGTAGTAGGGTCTATGGCTTTCGATCAGATAGAAACGCCGTTTGGTAAAACCGATAAGATAATTGGTGGTGCAGGTACGTTTATCGCTTGGTGTGCTAGCAATTTTACGGGTGTAAAACAGATTTCAGTAGTGGGTGGCGATTTCCCACAGGCTGAATTGGATGCATTGACTGCACGCGGCGTTTCGTTGGAAGGTGTGCAAATCAAGAAAGATGAGAAGACTTTCTTTTGGAGTGGACGCTACCATCTGGATATGAATACCCGTGATACGTTGGTAACTGAACTAAATGTATTGGGCGATTTTAAACCAATGGTGCCGGATAGTTATCAGGATTGTGAGTTTTTGATGTTGGGTAATCTTGCCCCGTCAGTGCAAAGCAGCGTGATTGACCAATTGAAAACAAAGCCAAAGTTGATTGTGATGGATACGATGAACTTTTGGATGGATATTGCTTTGGACGATTTAAAACATACCCTCAGTTTAGTGGATGTGTTGATGGTAAACGATAGCGAAGCAAGGCAACTGAGCGGCGATTATTCGTTGGTTCGTGCGGCACAAAAGATTTCTGCTCTGGGACCAAAATATGTAATCATCAAAAAGGGCGAACATGGTGCTTTGTTATTCCATGAAAATCAAATATTCTCTGCACCAGCGTTACCACTAGAAGAAGTTTTCGATCCAACAGGAGCTGGTGATACTTTTGCTGGAGGCTTCATTGCCCACCTCGCAAAGACAAAAGACATCAGTTTCGAGAATATGAAAACCGCCATCATCGTTGGTAGTGCAATGGCAAGTTTCTGTGTAGAAAAGTTTGGAACTGAAAGATTAAGGTCTTTATCCATCGAAGAAATACACGGAAGGATTAAGGAATTTGTGGAGCTATCTACTTTTGACATAAGCTTAGTATAATTAATAGTGGATAATTGACAATTGATAATTCACTATATCAATTGTCAATTATCCATTATCAATTACCACCCTAGTATCCATGCAAAAATCAATGGCGCTACAATCGTAGCATCACTTTCAACAATGAATTTAGGGGTATGGATGTCTAGCTTGCCCCAAGTTATCTTTTCATTTGGAACAGCTCCACTATAAGAACCATAAGAAGTAGTGCTATCGCTAATCTGACAGAAATAACTCCAGAAGGGTACATCATGCCATTCCAAATCCTGATACATCATTGGCACCACACATATTGGGAAATCCCCAGCAATGCCACCGCCAATCTGGAAGAAACCTACGCCCTTTCCACCACTGTTTGCCCTGTACCATTCGGTTAGGAAAACCATATATTCTATTCCGTTCTTTACAGTACTTGCTTTCAATTCACCCTTTATCACATAGCTCGCAAAGATGTTTCCTGTGGTGCTATCCTCCCAACCCGGAACGATGATAGGGATATTCTTTTCGGCGGCAGCCAATATCCAACTGTTCTTTGGATCTATTTCATAGTATTGTTCCAATTCTTTACTTAAAACAGTCTTGTACAAAAACTCGTGTGGGAAATATCTTTCACCCTTTGCTTCAGCGTCTTTCCATTGTTTCACCAAATGCTTTTGCAAACGACGGAAAGCTTCTTCTTCAGGAATACAGGTATCTGTTACACGGTTGTAATGATTCTCTAACAAATCCCATTCGTCTTGTGGGGTAAGGTCGCGATAGTTAGGCACACGCTTATAATGACTATGGGCTACTAGGTTCATCACATCTTCTTCCAAGTTAGCACCTGTACAACTGATGATATCTACTTTCCCTTGACGAATCATTTCGGCAAAAGAAATTCCTAATTCGGCTGTACTCATGGCACCTGCAAGGGTAACCATCATTTTACCACCTTCTGTAAGATGAGTTTCGTAGCCTTTTGCAGCATCTACCAAAGCGGCTGCATTGAAGTGACGATAGTGATGTTCTATAAATTTAGAAACCGGTCCTTTATTCATTATTATCTATTTTAGAGGTGGCGAAAGTAGTTTTTTTGTCTATTCCTATTTGGTAATCTTTAAAACTAAAGTATTAATACCCTTAAAAAATTAACAGAAGGAATTAGAATTAATCAATTTTAGCAATCAATATATTAAGAAAAAAATATAATAATCTTACCAAACCCAATGCACATAAGACTTGTTAAATTGTAAGTTTTGCTTATCCACAGCGTGTTGAAATCTGTAGTATTGTTATTCTAAAATGAAGGGATATTTTCGTTTACTCGTTAACAATTTGGTAACATTAAAACGGCTTTCATCTAACAAAATAAATACATCACGATTATGCCCACCAACGCATCGCACAAAGGCTTAAAATTTACCCGTCGCTTTACCAAGGAAGGTAGTAGCCCATTCGATTTGTTTGAATATGACTACAGAGACAGTGTCATTAAAAACCCTTCTGGAGAAAAGGTGTTTGAAATGAACAATGTTGAAGTTCCCAAACAATGGAGTCAAATTGCTACTGACATCCTTGCACAAAAGTATTTCCGCAAGGCAGGGGTTCCACAACCAGATGGCAGCATCGGCAGGGAAACTTCGGTGAAACAAGTGGCGCACCGTATGGCAAATTGTTGGCGGATGTGGGGCGAGCGTTATGGTTATTTTGCTACCAAAAAAGATGCGCAGGTATTTTATGAGGAGTTGGTTTATAGTATATTGAATCAATCTTGTGTACCAAATAGTCCGCAATGGTTTAATACTGGTCTGCATGAAAGCTACGGCATCACTGGAAAAGCACAAGGACATTATTATGTTGATCCCAAAGACAGTCAGCTAAAGAAATCTACAAATGCGTATGAGCGTCCTCAGCCCCACGCTTGTTTTATATTGAGCGTTAGTGATGATTTGGTAAATGATGGTGGCATCATGGATTTGTGGGTACGTGAGGCAAGAATCTTTAAATATGGTAGTGGTGTGGGTACCAACTACTCACAAATACGTGGTTCTGGCGAAAAACTAAGTGGTGGTGGCACATCGAGTGGGTTGATGAGTTTCTTGAAGATTGGCGACAGGGCAGCGGGTGCAATCAAAAGTGGTGGCACTACTCGTAGGGCTGCGAAAATGGTGTGTCTCGATTTGGATCATCCTGAAATAATGGAGTTCATCACTTGGAAAGCCAACGAAGAAAAGAAAGTGGCTGCATTGGTAGCTGCTGGTTATGATAATAGTTATGAAGGGGAGGCTTATGCTACTGTTTCTGGACAGAATTCCAATAACTCTATCCGTATTCCTAATGAATTCTTTAGGGTATTGGAACAAAATGGTGACTGGGAATTAAAAGCCAGAACCGACGGAAGGGTAATGAAAAAAGTTCCTGCAAAAGATGTTTGGGATAAGATTTCTCATGCTGCTTGGGCTTGTGCCGATCCTGGAACGCAATATGACACTACAATTAACGAATGGCATACTTGCCCTAAAGGTGGTCGAATCAACGCTTCTAATCCTTGTAGCGAGTATATGTTCTTGGATAATACTGCTTGTAATCTTGCTTCCATCAACCTAAGAAAATTCTTTGATGAAATCACCAATCAATTGGATATTGAAGGATTGGAATACATCAGCCGCCTATGGACTGTAGTATTAGAAATATCTGTGTTGATGGCTCAGTTCCCTTCAAAAGAAGTGGCTCAATTGTCTTACGATTATAGAACATTGGGCTTGGGCTTCGCTAATTTGGGTACTGTTTTAATGATTAGCGGCATCCCTTACGACAGCGAAGAAGCTAGGGCTATTGCTGGTTCGGTAAGTGCGGTAATGACTGGAACTGCTTACAAAACTTCTGCTGAGATGGCATCTTTTCTTGGTGCTTTCGATAAATACGAAGAAAACAAGGAAGATATGCTTCGCGTAATGCGCAACCACCGTGCTGCTGCTTACGATGCAAACGAAGCCTACGAAGGTTTGGAAATAAAACCAATCGGTATCAATGCTAAGTTCTGCCCTGCCCCGTTGTTGCAAGCTGCTACAAAAGCTTGGGATGATGCAGTTCAATTGGGTGTTAAATATGGTTATCGCAATGCACAGACCACTGTTATTGCCCCAACAGGAACAATCGGTTTGGTGATGGATTGCGACACTACTGGTGTTGAACCTGATTTCGCTTTGGTTAAATTCAAGAAACTAAGTGGTGGTGGTTACTTTAAAATTATCAATGGTGCTGTGCCAAATGCTTTGAAGACATTGGGTTATAGCCAAAAAGAAATAGATGCCATAGAAAAATACGCTGTAGGTGCAGGCACTTTTGAGGGTGCCCCTTTCATTAATCCTGCCACCTTAGCGGCTAAAGGTTTCTTACCCGAAGAAATTGCCAAGTTGAACACAGCCGCTAAGTCTGCATTTGAAATTGGCTTTGTTTTCAATCGCTATAGTTTGGGAGATGATTGTTTGAAACGTCTTGGTTTTACTGAAGAAGAATTCAGCGATTGGAGTTTCAATATGTTGGAAGGTCTTGGCTTCTCTGATGAAGAAATAGATGCTGCAAACGATTATATCTGCGGTGCTATGACTGTGGAAGGCGCACCTTATTTGAAAGATAAAGATTTGGCAGTGTTTGATTGTGCCAATAAATGTGGCAAGAAAGGACAACGTTTCATACACGCTCACGGTCATATCCGTATGATGGCAGCTTGTCAGCCTTTCTTGAGTGGGGCTATTTCCAAGACCATCAATCTTCCAAATGAAGCAACCGTTGAAGAAATTGCTGATTGCTACAAGATGAGTTGGGAATTGGGCTTGAAAGCAAATGCTTTGTATCGTGATGGTTCTAAATTGTCTCAACCATTGAGCAATAAATCCGATAAGAAAAAGAAAGAAGAAGATAAAGTTGAAGAACAAGTTGCTACCGAAACACCAACTGACAACTCACAACTCACTTCTCACTTGGTAGATTTAGCCACACTTTCTGTAGAGCAATTGTTGGAAGAAGTAACCAAGCGCATGGCTGCTTCGTCCGATACTAAATTAAAAAGGGCATTGTCTACGATTGTTGAGCGTAAGAAATTGCCTGCAAAGCGTCGTGGATATACACAGAAAGCAAAAATAAATGGTCAGGTATTGTTCCTCCGCACTGGCGAATACGCCGATGGTACATTGGGCGAAATATTCATAGACCTTGCCAAAGAAGGCTCTACCCTTCGCAGTTTGATGAACTGTTTTGCCATAGCTGTTTCTGTTGGTTTGCAGTATGGCGTGCCGTTGGAAGAGTTTGTTGAGAAGTTTGTTTTCACCAAGTTCGAACCTGCTGGTATGGTTGATCATCCGAATATCAAGACAACTACTTCTTTGGTAGATTTTGTTTTCCGTGCGTTGGCTTTCGATTATTTGGATCGTACAGATTTGGTTCACGTACTCAACAAACCAGAAATAAGCAATGACGACGATGATACTGAAGTAACTTTTATTGGTCAGCCCGAATTAAGCAATTTGAGGGTTGCACCCTCTTTGCAACCTCAACGAATTGGTACAAAGGTTGAAGCCTCTCACGGACTTGATGCTGTGAATGCTGCTGCGAAAAGTATGCAGAGCGATGCACCAAGTTGCAATACGTGTGGGCACATCACCATCCGTAGCGGGACTTGCTACAAATGCCTCAACTGCGGTAACAGTATGGGTTGCAGTTAGTAACTTACCACAAAGTACACAAAGATTTTCACAAGGGACACTGAGAATAAAATCTCAGTGTCCCTTGTGTTTTCTTACTTAGTGTTCTTTGTGGTTAAATTATATCTTCTATACTTTTGAGCGATGGTTAATAACGAAACACCTTTTTCAGACGAATACTTTATGCGGCAGGCACTGCGGGAAGCCGAGGAAGCTTTTGCCAAAGACGAAGTTCCGGTGGGGGCTGTTGTGGTGATGAACAACAGGATAATTGCTCGTGGACACAACCAAGTAGAGCTATTGAACGACAGCACGGCCCACGCCGAGATACTCGCTCTTACCACTGCCTACCAAGCTTTAGGCAGTAAATATTTGCCCGATGCCACGTTGTACGTAACCGTGGAGCCTTGCCTAATGTGTTGCGGTGCATTATATTGGGGCAAGGTTGGCAGGATTGTTTATGGTGCCAGCGATGAAAAGAATGGCTACAATCATTTTACCCCCAACAATCCTTTTCATCCCAAAACAGAAATAATAACAGGGGTATTGGCAGGAGAATGTGCAAAGTTGATGAAAGACTTTTTTAAAGCGAGGAGGGGTTAGATAGGAAGTAGGAGATATGAAGGCCAACTTTGTAAAAAGTTGCAACTTTTGGGATATGTCTTAATGGAAGAAAGAAGAAAAGTTTCAATCATTAGGAATAATTAATTTACAACATTAACTTCAACACCTTTAGATTCTAGCAATCTAACAAAGACTTCAAAATCCTCATTATTTATACTAGAATAATTGTACAACTTATGTTTGAGTCTATCATTAATATTTACATCAAACTGTACGAAAGGATTTGTCCTTATTTGTGGACCACCATGATTTTTAATGGAAAAATTTTGTATATCAGTATAACTAACTGCAAACCTGTACCAAGGTAATGTTGGATATGTCACTATTAAACTTTCTTCATACATTGTAAATAACGTGAGTTTTGGGTGTTACCTAGTTAAAAATCGACGGCAATCTTTCCAGAAAAGTATAGGCACACAATCCAGCAAATACATTCAAGACCGCATTGATAGGGCTTCTATGCCTTGTA
>Ga0164296_1004043_pt1 | contig 13502 bp, 11 predicted proteins | sample GEODES057metaG_FD_113533 | JGI IMG/M metagenome (GOLD analysis project Ga0164296, IMG submission 113533) | Dystrophic lake water microbial communities from Trout Bog Lake, Wisconsin, USA - GEODES057 metaG | ecosystem: Environmental > Aquatic > Freshwater > Lake | place: USA: Trout Bog Lake...
CAAGTCCAATTTGGCAAGCCTCTTGGAGAGCACTTGCAATTGAATGTCCGCAATTTTTGAAATGTGTTTTGCATTCAACGAATGGAAAACCACGGTTTCATCGATGCGATTCAAAAACTCTGGCCTGAAATGTTTCTTGAGTTCCTCCATCACCATGTCTTTGGTCTCCATCGGATCTTGCTCCGAGTGGTGCTGGATCAAATGAGATCCTATGTTTGAAGTCATCACCAACACTGTGTTTTTGAAGTCCACGGTTCTGCCTTGGCCATCGGTGAGACGTCCATCGTCCAAAACCTGCAAAAGAATGTTGAAGACATCGGGATGAGCTTTTTCAATCTCATCGAGCAGTATCACGCTGTAGGGCTTGCGCCGAACGGCCTCGGTCAAGTAGCCCCCTTCATCGTATCCCACGTACCCGGGGGGCGCGCCAATGAGCCGGCTTACAGAGTGCTTCTCCATAAACTCACTCATGTCGACGCGAATCAAATGCTCCTCACTGTCAAACATGAATCCAGCCAAAGCTTTGCAAAGCTCCGTTTTACCCACCCCCGTGGGGCCTAAAAACAAAAACGAACCAGTGGGTCGATTGGGATCTCCCAGCCCAGCCCTGGAGCGGCGAATGGCGTTGGCCACAGCCACAATGGCCTCATCTTGAGAGACCACACGCTGGTGCAAGAACTCCTCCATTTTGAGCAACTTGTCTTTTTCGCCTTGCATCAACTTGGATACCGGAATACCGGTGGCTCTGGCCACAACCTCAGCAATCTCCTCCGCTCCAACTTGAGTGCGCAAGAGGCGATTGGGGTGTCCGGGGCCAGCGTTTTGCTTCTCCTTGGCGTTGGCCTCTTTGAGTCTCTTTTCTAGCTCAGGCAATTTTCCGTACTGCAATTCGGCCACTCGGTTGAAGTCACCTTTTCTGGTGAACTCCTCAATTTGAAAACGAATGCGATCCATCTCCTCCTTGATCAAAGCGCCCCCTTGTGCTGAGGCTTTCTCGCTTTTCCAAATTTCCTCCAAGTCGGCGTACTCTTTGGAGAGTTTTGAGATCTCCAATTGCAGCAATTCAAGTCTTTTCTTGGACGCTTCGTCGGTTTCCTTCTTCACCGATTCCAACTCAATTTTGAGCTGAATCATGCGTCGCTCAAGTTTGTCCATGACCTCAGGCTTGGAGTCAATTTCAATTTTGATTTTGGCTGCAGCCTCATCGATCAAGTCAATGGCTTTGTCTGGCAAAAAGCGATCGGTGATGTATCGATTGGACAGTTCAGCAGCGGCAACGATCGCTGGATCGGTGATTTCTACACCGTGATGCACTTCGTATTTCTCTTGAAGACCGCGCAAAATCGCAATGGTTGCCTCTACGGTTGGCTCACCGACAATGATCTTTTGGAAACGACGCTCCAACGCCGCATCCTTTTCGATGTATTTGCGATACTCATCCAAAGTGGTGGCGCCCACGCAGTGCAACTCACCCCTGGACAATGCGGGCTTCAGCATGTTGCCTGCATCCATGGCGCCCTCAGCCTTTCCGGCACCGACCATGGTGTGAATTTCATCGATGAAGACGATGGTCTGTCCTTCATCTTTTGCGAGTTCATTGAGAACCGTTTTGAGTCGCTCCTCAAACTCACCCCTGAACTTTGCACCAGCCAATAAAGCGGCCATGTCCAAGGACAAGACACGCTTGCCTTTGAGAGAATCTGGCACCTCGCCCGAGACAATTCTCTGGGCCAATCCTTCCACAATCGCAGTCTTGCCTACACCGGGCTCACCAATCAAAACAGGATTGTTTTTTGATCGACGCTGAAGCACCTGAATGGCACGCCTGATCTCATCATCTCGCCCGATCACTGGGTCAAGCTTGCCCAGTCGAGCACGCTCGGTGAGATCCAAACAGTACTTCTTAAGCGCTTCGCGCTCGCGCTCAGGGTTTGCTGACTTCACACTCTCCCCGCCTCTTAGACCATTGATGGCAACTTCAAGCGAAGATTTATTCAAACCGTTGTCACGAGCCAACTGTGCGCATTCACTTTTGAAATCGGACAAGGCCAGGAAAAACAGCTCGCTGGCGACGAATTGATCGCCCCTTTTCATCGCATCTTTCTCTGCAAACTGTAACAATGTAACCACCTCTCGGCCAACCTGCACTTGGTCTTGAAGCTGTGCTTTGGGCAGTCGATCGATGAGAGCTTGACAGGCCTTGTTCAAGCCCTTGGTATTTACCCCAGCACGCTCCAATACGGGTGTTACGCCGTCATCTTGATCCAGTAATACCGTAATCAAGTGTGCCGACTCAATCGTAGGACTGTCGTGACGTAACGCCAGGGACTGCGCATCCGAGAGCGCTTCCTGGAATTTAGTGGTAAGTTTGTCGATTCTCATGGCAGTTTGCTCAATTTTGATTAATAATATAGACATGCACTTGAGGTCAAACAGATTGGTTTCAAGAGCCCGAGACAAAAGCTTTTCAAAAAGTCAATACAAAAAACATTCGCGATTCGCTACAAGTATCATGAATATTCATCAAATCAACATCGACTACGATCCAAGTGAAGATCGGGTATTGATGCGCATGAATACTCAAGAAAAGGAATTGGTCGAAGTGTGGTTGACCCGTAAGATTGCACTCCAACTCTTACCTGCATTGGAGCAACTCAATGTGGAGCTTCTCTCTCATCAAGTGGGCATGAACACCCCCGCACATGACGCTCAAACGAAACAGCTTTTGGCTGACTTGGCGCAACAAAAAACACTTGAGAACGCAAACTTCTCTACACCCTTTGAGAATAACCTTGAATCAACGCTGACTGGAGATAGACCCCTTTTGGTCACCCAATTGCAAGCATCCTTGGTTGAGAAAAAGGGACTTCGTGTTGAACTCACCGAAAAGATTCCATCAAGTCAACGCCAACTCGATTTGATGTTGGATATTGAGCTCTTGCAAGGCATTCAGCATTTGCTCAGTCGTGCCATCTCAAGCGCCGACTGGAAGCCAACACCTTTGATCATCAATACCGATGACACCAATTTTGCAGCGGACATGCTCTTGAACGCTCACCCTCAGTTTGGGTACTTGAATTAATAGCCTATCTTGGGTTTGCCTTGGTTAAGGCAGACTTGCATTTTGTGCTGACTGTACCCTCTTGGGGACTTCGAGGGAACTCAAGCAGCGTTGTGGGCTGCGATTCCCCATCTCTTTAACGCCTCATCGTCGCTGACTCGTGCGTCCACCCATTTGGCGCCATTTGGAGTCGTTTCTTTTTTCCAAAAAGGAGCCTGCGTTTTCAAATAGTCCATCAAGAACTCACAAGCTAAAAAACTCTGACCCCTGTGAGCAGAAGTCACGGCCACCATAACCACCTGGTCTTGAACATCCAAAACTCCCACCCGGTGGACGATACGCACTCCAAAGATTTCAAATCGGCTAAAGGCCTCCGTCATCATCTTTTGAATGCTTTTCTCAGTCATTCCTGGATAGTGCTCCAACTCCATCTGGCTCACAGCTTGGTGGGCTTGGTTATCCCGAACGATACCCACAAATACACAAACAGCTCCAACCCCTGGCATGCCTTGGCGCAATCGAGCAACTTCGTTTGAGACATCAAAATCCTCGGCTTGGATGCTCACACTCGCATGTGTTTGAGTCGATGTGTTCATGTTGTGGCTGTGTTACTCAAAGAAAATCAACCACCGGTCACAGGTGGGAAAAAAGCAACCTCATCGCCCTCAGATAAGGACTGAGTGAGCTCACTTAACTCATGATTGACTGAACATCGCAAACCTTTGATCGACTCAAAAGCAGTGCGATAGGGCTCACCTCTCAACACCAACTCTTGGCGCAAATCACCAATCGTTTGGGCATGACTCGAAAACTCCTCCTCAGACAAGCCCAAGGCCTCTCGCAAAGCAGCAAAGTACTTGATGGTGATCTTCATAAGCTCAATTCCGAAAAAGGTAAAAACCTCACCCAATCACCCTGCTTGATGACGTTTTGTGCGGGATTGTCCACCAATCCATCGGCCCACACGCAAGAGGTGAGTACACCTGAGCTTTGATTGGGAAACAAGTCCAAGCCGCCTTGGTCGTTGAGCTTGACTCGCAAAAACTCTCGCCTTGGGTCCCCTTTTTTCAGCTCAAAATGAGCTTGCAATTGATATGACTTGGGCTCTACAGAAGTGCCCCCTTGCAAGGCAAGCAAGAAAGGACGCACCAAAACCAAGAAGGTTACAAAACTAGACACTGGGTTGCCTGGCAAACCCATGAAGTGAACAGTTTTAGAGTCAGATTGGATATGCCCCAATGCAAAAGGCTTCCCCGGCTTCATGGACAAGGACCACAAATTCAAAGCCCCTAAAGCCTCGACCGCTGGTTTCACGTGATCTTCCTCACCCACAGATACACCACCGCTTGTCAAAATCACATCACTATTGGAGGCAGCTTTTCTAAGGGCTTCAAGGGTTGCCGCACGGTTATCAGGCACAACACCGTGATCGATGACCTCACAGCCCAATTGACTGAGCATCGCCTTTAAGAAAAAACGATTTGAGTTGTATATCGATCCAGGCCTCATCTGTGATGGGGGTACCTCTCCAGGCATGACCAATTCATCGCCAGTGCTAAAGAGGGCCACCCGGGGCTTGCGACTGACTTCCAAGGTGGCGGCACCCACGCTCGCTGCCAAACCCAAAGAAGCAGCACTCAAACGCTCCCCTTTGTTCAAAACGATCTCACCCACTCGCACATCCTCACCACGCCTGCGAATCCATTGCCCATGTTGAACTGGCTTGTCAATGGTGATGCCGCCAGAGGCGCTCACTTGAACGTCTTCTTGCATCACCACAGCCGTTGCACCACTGGGTATCCAAGCGCCAGTGAAAATTCGAGCGGCCTCACCTGAGCTCAACGGCTCACCGGTAACACCCGCCGGTATGCGCTGAGTCACCTTGAGCTCCTTGCCCTCTTGTGCCCAGCCTTGCGCCAAATCCTCACTCAAAATTGCGTATCCATCCATTGAGGTGTTGTCCTGCGCCGGAACGTCAAGGGGAGACGTTAGCGGTGCCGAGAGGACACGCCCCAATGCGTCAAAAGTTGAAACCGTGACCGACTCCATCACACTTGCACGGGCCTGCGAGAGGACTTGCTCCAATGCGGCCTCTAAACTCATCAAAGGCGCTTTACTCATAAGTTCTCCAAAGAGGGATGCTCAAAACTCCAAATGGGCATGCTCAAAGTTTGATGCATAAAGTCACGACTATCAAAGGGTGAAGGAAGGCTATGCAAACCAGTTGCCAAGCCCCTATGCCGAGCCCCATTTAAGCGCAATGTTTGACCATGAAGTCTTTGACCGCCTGGACATCTACGCCCATTTCTACTACTTTTTTAGGCAAGGACTCAATTCCATCAAAAGCCTTGGGACGAGAAGGCTCTTGCCCCAAAGCTTCAACTATGGTTGATGCAAACTTAATGGGCAATGCAGTCTCCAGCACCACCATGGGAGTGCCTTGACTCAAATGCTCACGAGCCACTTTGAGGCCATCGGCGGTGTGTGGATCGATGATTTGATCAAATTGCTTTTGAGTTGACTTGATCGAATCCAAACGATTTTGGTGTGTGCTTTTGCCACTCACGAATCCAAACTTTTGCTGGATGTGATCAAACGCGGTGTGAGCGCTCAAATCAAAGTAACCCACGCGATTGATTTCATCGTGGAAGAGTTTACGAGTCAAGACACCATCGCGATCAAGCAAGTCAAAGATGAATCTCTCAAAGTTGCTGGCCTTGGAGATATCCATAGAAGGACTTGAAGTCTCGTGAGTTTCCTTTGAGGTTCTCACCTGGTAGCGCCCAGTCTTGAAGAACTCGTCCAAGACATCGTTTTCATTGGTTGCAACCACCAGTTTGTCAATGGGCAATCCCATCATCCGTGCAACATGCCCAGCACAAACATTTCCAAAATTGCCACTTGGCACAGAAAAACTCACGCGCTGGTGAACTCCTTTTGAGGTGACTTGAAAGTAACCCGCAAAGTAGTACACCACTTGAGCGAGTAGTCTTGCCCAATTGATCGAGTTGACCGTTCCAATTCTCATGGATCGCTTGAATTCCAAATCATTGGAGACCGCTTTCACGATGTCTTGACAGTCGTCGAAAACGCCATCGATTGCGATGTTGAAAATATTGTCATCGAGCAAGCTGAACATTTGCGCTTGCTGGAAGGGGCTCATGCGCCCTTTGGGACTGGTCATGAAAACGCGAATGCCTTTTTTCCCGCGCATGGCGTGCTCAGCTGCACTTCCTGTATCGCCAGAAGTGGCGCCAAGAATATTCAACTGCTCACCTCTCCTGTTTAACTCGTATTCAAACAAGGACCCAAGCATTTGCATGGCCATGTCCTTGAAGGCCAAAGTTGGGCCATTCGAGAGTGCTTCAATGTAGAGCCCATCGCTCAGTTTCCTGACAGGCACGATCAACTCTGAGCCAAAAACGGCAGGGGTGTATGTTTTTTCGCAAAGCGCCAACAGATCTTGAGCAGGTATGTCATCGATGAACAATGACAAAACCTCAAAGGCCAAATGTGCGTAACCCTTTTCCTCAAAAGTGGCTCTGAGGTGTTCCAACTGAGTAGGACTCAGCTGAGGATACTGCTCCGGCAAATACAAGCCTCCATCAGGAGCCAAGCCTTCAAGCAATATTTCACAAAAACGCTTGCGCGTTGAGTCTCCGCGAGTCGAGATGTACCTCATTTAACTTAGCTCCTCCTTGCGGATTTGCACGATTGGCGCCAAAACAGATGCGTCGGACTGCATTTCGCTCAGTGCTTGAGACATATTGGATTCCAAACAATCGTGGGTCAATATGATCAAATCAGTTTGACTCTCCCCCTCAGCAGCAGCCCTTTGAAGGACAGCATCTATGCTGATGTCGTGCTGAGCGAGCAAGCCCGTGACTCGAGCCAAAACGCCCGCTTGATCGGCCACTCGCATGCGCAAATAGTAACTGGTGACCACGGCACTCATGGGCACCACAGGCAAATCGCTCATCTGATCAGATTGGAAGGCGAGGAAAGGAACCCTGTGCTTTGCATCAACGCTGGAGAGTCTCGCAATGTCCACCAAATCAGCAATCACCGCACTGGCCGTGGGTTCACTGCCCGCGCCCTTGCCGTAGTAGAGCGTGGTGCCCACTGCGTCCGCATGGACCATGACCGCATTCATCGCACCTTCAACATTGGCAATCAAACATTTGCTAGGGACCAAACAGGGATGAACGCGCAACTCAACTCCTGAGCCCACGCGCTTGGTGATACCGAGCAATTTAATGCGATAACCGAGTTGCTCGGCATAACGAATGTCTTGGGCTTGAAGCTTTGTGATGCCTTGAACAAAGGCTTTGTCAAATTGGACAGGTATGCCAAAAGCCAAAGCTGACATGATGGTGGCTTTGTGTGCGGCATCGATACCCTCAATGTCAAAGGTTGGATCCGCCTCGGCATAACCCAGGGCTTGTGCTTGAGCGAGTACGTTATCAAATGACAATCCTTTGTCACGCATCTCACTCAAAATGAAATTGGTGGTGCCATTGATGATGCCTGCTATCCATTGAATTCGGTTGGCGGTGAGACCCTCTCTGAGCGCTTTGATGATGGGAATGCCTCCCGCCACAGCGGCTTCAAAAGCCACGATTACACCCGCTTTTGAGGCAGCAGCAAAAATTTCGGTTCCGTGCACCGCAATCAAGGCCTTGTTGGCTGTAACCACGTGTTTTCCAGCTGCGATGGCTTTGAGGATCAACTCCTTGGCGATACCATAGCCACCAATCAACTCGACCACGACATCGATCTCTGGGTCGTCAATGACATCAAAGCCATTGGCCACGACTTGTGCGTGAGAACCCACAATTTGACGTGCACGCTCCACATCCAAATCAGCCACTTTGGTGATACGAATGCCTCTTCCTGCACGTCGTTCAATTTCCTCGTGATTGCGCTCAAGCACTTCGAAAGTGCCGCGTCCTACGGTTCCAATGCCTAAAAGTCCTACTTGAATGGGTTTCATTTTGCGTGCTTTTGTCTGTAGTTTTCTAAAAATTTCGCGATTCTGCCAATGGCAACTCTCAAATCATCCTCATGAGGCAAAAAGACGATTCGAAAGTGATCGGTGCTTGGCCAATTAAAGCCAGAACCCTGGACCAATAAAACCTTGGTCTCTTGCAGCATCTCGTTGATGAAGTCTTGATCGTTGGCAATGGGGTACATTGCCGGATCAAGTCTTGGGAACATGTACAAAGCGGCTGAAGGCTTGACACAAGACACACCGGGTATGGACGTGATTAGCTCATAGGCCAAGTCCCGTTGACGTTTGAGACGACCACCCTCTTTGACCAAATCCTGAATGCTTTGATATCCACCCAAAGCAGTTTGAATGGCCCATTGACCAGGCACGTTCGCACACAACCTCATGGAGGAAAGCATGTTCAAACCCTCGATGTAATCTTTGGCCGCTTTTTTATCCCCCGACACCACCATCCAACCCGCGCGGTAACCACATGAGCGATAGCTCTTAGACAAGGAGTTGAAGGTGAGTGTCAACACATCGGTAGAAAGCGAACCCAGGGCAGTATGAACTGCATGGTCATACAACACTTTATCGTAGACCTCATCCGCAAAAATCACCAAATTGTGCTTTCTGGATAATGCGATGATGCCAAGCAACAATTCATCTGAATAAAGCGCGCCGGTAGGATTGTTTGGATTGATCACCACAATACCCTTGGTATTGGGGGTAATTTTGGCCTCTATATCGGCCAAATTGGGCATCCAACCATTGTCCTCATCGCACAAATAGTGAACGGGCGTACCGCCTGAGAGACTCACTGCTGCCGTCCACAAGGGATAATCAGGTGCAGGAATTAACATCTCATCGCCGTCATTGAGCAAAGCGTTGGTGGCCATGACGATCAACTCACTGGCACCATTGCCCAAGTAAATGTCATCCAGCAACACACCCTTGACGCCTTGTTGCTGAGAGTAGTGCATGACCGCTTTGCGTGCAGCAAAGATACCTTTGCTGTCGGAATAGGCCGCAGCATTGGGCAAATTGCGAATCATGTCTTGCTGGATTTCCTCAGGCGCATCGAAACCAAACACGGCCAAATTGCCAATGTTGAGCTTGATGATTTTGTGCCCTTCCTCTTCCATTTGGCGTGCGCGGTCCAGCACTGGACCGCGAATGTCGTAGCAAACATTTGCCAATTTGTTTGATTTGAGAACTGCTTTCAAAGTCCCTCCTTTGGGGTCTTTTGGATGAAACCTATAATTTGACCACAGAAATCAACAATTTCCTCCTTTTTTCACTCTTAATACCCCTTAAAGCACATGAAGCTGCAACCCGACAAAATCGACACATTGGCCGTGACGGGCTATGGAAAGGACTGGATTGCAATCAGTGGTGAACGTCACAGCGAGAGTCAAATGATCAACTCAAAAGGAGAACGGGTGATTTTTTCAGTTCAATCCTGGGAATCGTTGCGCTGGGAGGACTTTGAGCCGTTGGTGCAATGGGCACAACAAGGCATTGAATTGTTGGTCTTTGGCACGGGAGACAAGCAGCGTTTTTTGCCACCACAATGGATGGTCAAACTCAATGCAGCTGGTCTAGGCGTAGAGTCCATGAACACACCAGCAGCTTGTAGAACGTTCAACATCTTGGCCGGAGAGGGTCGAGCAGTTGCTGCCGTGCTCATGATTGAACACACAAATTGATCCCGCCACTTAATCTTCTTGACTGAAATGGTGTGACTGATCCAGCACTAAATTGTGCAAAATCGTCAACAGCACCTTTCTTGCATTCAAAACCTCAGCTTCGCTCAATCCGTGCACGCTCACGTGGTTCGTTTCTTCAGCGAGTGGAACCAGTTTTTTCTTGAGCGCACGTCCTTTGGCCGTGAGGTAGATGTAGCGATTTTTTTTATTGTCCGGTGACGTGCGCTTATCAATATAACCCAGCTCCAACATGCTTTTGATGGCACTGAATGTGGTGGGCTCCATGACACCTGCTCTGACACTCAGCTCTCTTTGAGTGAGTCCATCGTGTTGCCACAAAATTCGCAAAAAAGTCCAATGACCAAAGGGCACTTGGTACTTGGCCAACCTGATTTGCAATGACTTTTGAAAGGCGCGCGAGGCATCTCTCACCAAATGCGCCAAGCGATCGTCAGGCACATCTTGCTGCCAATGTTTAAGCACATTCATCGGCTCTTCAATGGGGGGTGGGCTGGTCTTGACACTTTTCATGGTTGTCTCAATCAAAACTATTTTGAAGTTCCATGTTGATGAGACAGGTGTCTGATGGTGCTTTGTGTTTCTGAGGATTTCAACATTGCCAAACATACCTCTAATGTTCCAAGCGCCCAAGCTCCGTCGTGCACCAGCTCTTTGCCATTGATCACGGCGTCATAAAACTCATCAATCACCTCTTGACGCGGAATCTTTGGTATTTCTAACTCCAAAAATTCATGACCATGATCGGAGTCGATGAATATTCCTTTTGGGGTGGGCCTTAAATCTGCACCCTCGCAACTCACCACAATTGGACCAAAATGCTGGTGATGAATGGGTCCAGCTTGCGCGGGTACACCGCTCCACTGAGAGCCTCCATAATTTCGTTCGCTTTTGAGTTGCGCTTCTTGCTTTGAATCTTGAAGCCCAATTAATCTCGCCCTGGTTTGAGCAGGATTGAAAATCGAATTTTCTGCTCCCAACTCACCCACCTTGTCCATCCAAAGGTTCGAATCAAAGTGGGCGTAACCTGAATAGGTAAGACTGGCTTGGGCGCCAGAGTTGAACTTCAATAAGGCGTTGTAAGCTCCCTCAGTCCCCCGCTTTGGGTCCCAAGAGATGGCATTGGCACTCACAGCAGAAACGTCCCCTCCGCACAACCTTCGGACCACATCGACTTGATGCGCGCCTTGACTGAAGACCACACCTCCCCCGAGATGTGTGAGCAACTCTTCTGGCCGCCTAGGACGGTACAAAAAATCCGTGAAATTGATGGCCGTCACCATTTTCACTTCACCGTAACCTTTGCTCGCGATCAACTCTCGCGTTTTGAGCGCTGGAAGATCAAACGCATGGCTGTGTCCCACCATCAATTGAACTTGATATTGGTTGCAGGCTTCAATCATTCGAATGCATTCATCAATGCTGATGGCCATTGGCTTTTCAACCCAAATGTGCTTACCAAAGCGCGCTGCCACTTGCACATGCTCAGCATGCAATTGATGTGGGCTGGCGATATAAACCGCATCCAACATGCCGTTGGCGCACATCTCTTCCAAACTCTCGCTTGCGCGCACACCAAAATCTTTTTCAAATTGTTCACATGCTTGAACATTGGGATCGGTGGCAGCCAAGAGTTGAATGCGAGGATCTTGTAAAAATGTGGGTAGCATTAAAGTGAATGCTCGACCCAATCCACATACTCCCAATCGCAGTGGACGCGTTGCGCTCATAAATCAAGCACCAACTGGTCACATTTGGCACGAGATACACAAATCATGATGGCCTTGTCGTACTCATCATCCATCAACACAAAATCTCGGTGATCGGCTTGCCCCTCAATCAAACCGACACGGCAAGAGCCGCAGGTGCCGCTTTCACACGAACTTGGCACTTGCTGTCCAGCTTGTTTGAGGGCTTGCAAAATACTTTGTTCGGCACTCACAGGTATGACTATGCCAGAACTTTTTAATTTGACACTGAACTCTGCATTCAAACTAGGATCGACTGGCGCTATTCCGAAACTCTCGAAATGGATTTGTTCAGACGGCCAGTGTCCTGTCATATCGCGAATGCTGTCCATGAGTCCTTGAGGACCGCAACAATAAACATGAGCATTTGAAGCTTTCTCAAAGACGGGCCAAAAATCAAACGACAGTTTGGGGTCTCCACCGTCATGATGAAAGTGAACATGAGGCGCAAAAGGCTCTTGGCTCAAGACATCCAAAAAGGGAGTGCTCTCCTTTTCACGGGAACAGTAATGAAGCACAAAATCTTCAACCCCCTCGTGCACAAGCGCCTTCATCATGGACAAAATGGGTGTAATTCCAATTCCACCAGCCACAAAAATGTAACGGGGCTGTCCCTCTTTCAATTCAAAGTGGTTGGCACCCTCAACCACCTCTAAGACGTCACCCTCCTTCAAAATATCAACCATGCTGCTTGATCCTCCTCGCCCTTTTTCCTCTTTTTTAATGGCGAGCTCGTAGTATTGGGTTTCATTAGGAGCACTGCAAAGGGAGTAAGAGCGATTCTGCCCACTGGGTGTTTTGACGCTCAAGTGTGCTCCGGCCTTAAAGCCAGGCAAGCTGCCTCCATCCAAAGCGCTCAGGCGAAACAAGACAATCCCCTCACAAAGCGATTGTCGATGGGTGATTCGAAGAGAAGCTGGAAATGAATTCATGGCAAGTTTTTGGTAAAAGAAAATTTAGTTATACTTAGATCTCTAACTATTTTAAACCGAAATGGCCAAGTGATTGAATTTTTAATGCACGAAAGCCACCGCCAAGGAGAATCTTGACATGACGACCCCCGAAGAAAACGACTTGCTCTGCCGCGTTGAAGGCCAAGCACCAATGGGTCAATTGATGCGCAGACATTGGCAAGCCATATGCCTCATTGAAGAGGTCGGTGAGCCTGATGGCACGCCAATTCGCGCTCGGGTATTGGGCGAAGATTTGGTGGTATTTCGCAATACGGATGGCGACGTGGGGGTGATGGGCGAGTTCTGTCCTCACCGTCGTGCGTCCTTGGTTTACGCTCGCAATGAACACAATGGCCTCAGGTGCCTTTACCACGGCTGGAAGATGAACCGCACTGGAGAAGTGGTCGAGATGAGCTCTGAGCCCCAAGGCAGTGGTTTGGCCAGCAAGGTGCAGCACAAGTCATATCCCACACAGGAGTGGGGCGGCTTCGTTTGGGCCTTCATGGGAGAGAGCCAACACCAAACTCCCTTTACACCCCCCCCATGGGCTCCGCATGAAGGTGTTCGGGTGTCCATTGCCAAAGTGATCATCCCCTGCAACTGGGCACAAATATTAGAGGGTCAAATCGATTCGGCCCACAGTTCTAGCTTGCACTCGTCAGACATGGTACCTGCGCGGATCGCAGGTGCCAAAGCCACCGACAAAAACTGGTTGCGCCCAAGTACAGACAAGTCCCCTCGAATGCAATTACAAAGAGAGCCCTATGGTTTTCGCTATGTTGCCATTCGTCGACCCATTGAAAATGCCGCAACACATGACTATGTGAGACAAACAGTCTTCTTGGCGCCCGCTAGCGCCCTCATCCCGCCCAACAATTTGTACAACGTGGCCAACATCAACACGGCCATCGATGACACTCACACGGCCTTTCACTTCATTGCCTGGGGGGACCCAGTGACCACGCCAGAGACGCACACTTGGAGAGCCTTTTTGCACACCGAAAAAGGAATCGATGTGGACAA
>Ga0164296_1004044_pt1 | contig 13499 bp, 10 predicted proteins | sample GEODES057metaG_FD_113533 | JGI IMG/M metagenome (GOLD analysis project Ga0164296, IMG submission 113533) | Dystrophic lake water microbial communities from Trout Bog Lake, Wisconsin, USA - GEODES057 metaG | ecosystem: Environmental > Aquatic > Freshwater > Lake | place: USA: Trout Bog Lake...
AACGTTTTAGTTGTAGCGCCCAAAAGCGGTATCAAATCCGTCAAAGAGCTGGTCGCGCGCGCAAACTCAGCTCCCGAGGGACTTACCTTTGGCAGCGCAGGAGTCGGCAGCGCGACGCACACAAACGCTGAGAAATTTGTACACGGTTTAAATCTTAAAGCCACACACATACCTTATAAAGGAACGCCGCAAATGCTCTTGGACGTCACCGGTGGCAACGTTGATTTTGCATTTGGACCCGTTGTCTCAGCTCTGAGTCTCATTCAAGACGGCAAAATTACCGCTCTAGCCGTTAGTTCAGACAAACGTATTCCCGCCCTACCCAACACACCCACAGCATCTGAGGCTGGATACCCCCAAGGTCAATTTAACTTTTGGATCGGAATGCTCGCACCGGCTAAGACACCCAAGCCCATTGTTGATCGACTTAATAAAGAAATCTTAGCCATCATGGATCAACCCGATGTTGTTGCAAGGTTTGAGAGTCTGGGGGCACTGCCGTTTAAACTTAGTGCACAGCAATTTGATAAATTTATCGACCAAGAAGCGCAAACACTTGGGGAAGTGATGCGAAAGGCCGGCGTTACGCTTGATTGACAACCGGCCCCCTTAGCTTAAGAGCTTAGACGATCTTGCCAGGGTTGGGGGAGAGGCAATAACTTGAGTAAAGTTGCCTCTACAAAAGCGCTCTAACCAATCTTTGTAGACCCAACCACTGCTGGCTCCAAAAGCCATCACCGTAGTCCACACCTGCCTCGACTTGGTCCCTTATACCTGTTGCGTCGTAGCGCTCTTCAATCAAGGCAGTTCCAAAGAGCAAGTCCCAAACGGGAAGCAGTACGCCGAAATTGTGCCCGCCCAAGACGCCATTTTTAAATTCATGACCCAGTCCAATAGCGTGGTGTTTCCTGTGAAACCTTGGACTTACCCAAAGATACTCGCCAATCCGTCCAAAAGACAGCCTAAGGTTTGAGTGCTGAAAACTCTCGGATAATTTGGTTATTGCGATGATTCCAACAAACTGCGCAGGCTCGACCCCAATCAATAACGCGACTAAAGCGAATAGGCAAGAATGGATGACATCATCCACCAAGTGACCTCTATCATCACTCCACATAGTCATTTGGCGCTGGGAGTGGTGCACAGAGTGCAACGCCCACCATGGATCCCATTGATGCTGCGCTCGGTGAATCCAGTAGCCTAAAAAATCAAACACCACCAAATAGGTAAGAAAACTTACCCAACCAATATCTGTTACTCCCGGGACTAAGTCATCGAGTTGAAATGTGCCTACACCTTGTGTGTGTAGCCAACCAAATAACTCGTCAAAATAGGGTTCGATAAGGAAGAAAAAGAACAGCCTAAAGAACCCCAATCTGTGTAGGGCTGTATAGATGATGTCTACGTAAATTGCCTTTTTGTCCGTAACCGGCTCTACAGGTCTTAGCCGCTCAATGGGTGCGAAAACGACTAACATGACCAGCACCTGAAAAACACCCGCTACGAGCCAGCCACTCGCCTCATACCCGTCCTCCATGAGACCGCCCCATCCCAGGTGAAAGGCAATGGGCTGGAGTAGCCATTCGTACACCAATGACTGAGAGAGCTCGTAAACATCTGCTACGGTGTTGAAAATTGACTCAAGCATGGGAAGACTTTAAGGGTAGAAAACCAATTTTAAACTTGATCGAGTAAAGACGTTTAAAGACTACCTTCTGACCCTACTTTTTTGATAACCTACTTTATCGACACCCTTGGTGCTTGAGATGAGCATTGACTGAGTATCTTGAATGGCTATAAGATTAGGGGGGGGCAGAATAGCCACGAGCGACACGTAACCAAGACTATTTATGTTTAAATCAGTAAAAATATTAATCTTTGTCCTGAGTGCTTTTTCTGGACTTAGCAGCTTTGCATCGTCCATTTTCTTCCCCGATATCAGCCCTCAGATTCGAAAAGAAGAAGCCCCAGAATGGTTAAAAGACGGCAGGGAAGGCGACGGTTACATCACCATCAGCTCACAAATCATTGCAGAAAATACCTGCACCACTTTGTCCGATCATGGGTTTTGGGGGAGTGAGAAAACCCAGCTTGTGGTCTCTGTGACGACCTCTGGATTTAAATCAAAGTTAAATAAAACTGAGATTCCCATAGCGACTTTTGATGGGCGAGAAAATGGCTCTGAGTGCGCTTCGCTTTCATCTACACCCATACAAGTAGTACCGATTACACAGATCGGTTCCATATCTAACTTAAACCCGGGTAATTTATCAATTGTCCTTAACGTTAAAACCTCAAATGATGCCAATCATGACTTTGTAGGCTCTGCAAAATTACTGCTTGGAGCTGCAGCAATGGTTGCCTCAGGTGGCTCCGCTTCCGCCATCGGAGGCGTTACGGCAACAGTGGGCGGCTCAGTCGCCAGTGAGACTCAAACGCGCGCCAACAATTTACTCAAAGGAATGGTTGATGCAAAGGTACCTTTGAGTTTGACTTGGACAGATGTACGCAGCCGCATTAAAACAATTGATGTCGGGGTTTACCGATCTGACAAAAGCATGGGGGACGTTACTGACAAAAGAATTCAACAACTTCAAAATAACCCCAAAGCAGAAAAAATTAAGCTCTTTACGGTTCGCTTTAATTTTAATTACACAAGAACATTATTTAACCCTGACATTACCAACATAGATCACCTCAACCTCAGAGAGGATCTCTCAAGCGTTCGAGTTTTGAATTATCAGATCCAAGGCGCTAACCAAAATATATTACAAATTCTTAACAATTCCTCCCCCAGTCTCCTGCAATCGATCGCGCGTGCCAACGCACAGGGTCTCACCAACGCTTGTGCACTAGGGTTTGAGAAGCTGAAGAAATATGACATCAGCGACCTGGATGCTGCGATCATCATGAAGACTTTTATTGACGAGGCCAAAGGAGACTCTCTTTGGTATACCAATCCAACTAACGTTCGTTACTGTTTTGAGCAAACTCCAACCATACAAAATTTCTTAGAGCGAGTTTACGGAGTGCCTGAGCCCCAGTTTATTGTCGGTGATGTTCAAAACGGCACTGGTCAAGCCTACGAGAAATGGCGGACTGTCGCAGGTCCCCTCCTCTCAAATCTCAGGAAAGCGCTGATCGCAAAAGGAGACCGCAAGGAAGTTCTCAAGAAATTCAACAACGACAAAGATATTCTTGTGACCTTCTCACCCGAGATAGCCCCTTGGGTTGTCCCTAATTCAGAGGAGGCAGCACTCATAGATACAACCCTACAAGCAGCGCAATCGCAGCAATCGCAGCAATCGGCACAACTTGATCATACCTACCCTGGTATCAGCCTTCTTGCCGCAAAGAAGATTAAGACCATGGGGTGCTATATCTATAAGGACAACGCCAATTTAGATCCACTAACCTACGGTGCCTATTTCGTATTGAAAACAGACGATAACGAACGCTTTGTTGTGAAAAGTCAGTTCTTAGTAGGTGAGAAGATAAGTATCCAGAGTCTGAATTTCTCAGAGTTCAGTGTCGATTGGGCGCAGCATTTTTCGTCCTATTCTTATCCAGGGGGCGAATGTAAGAGCATCATTCATCCCTAGTAGCGTTCATCGAAATACCTGAGACTGAACAATTCACAGAGAGTTAGAGTAAGTGACTCAGAGCTGACCCTAGTGGCATGATGCCAAGGCAAGCTCGGCCATCAAAACAATAGGCACCCAAAGGTGCCTATTGCAAACTGAAGAAATTTAAATATTGAATGTGTCGATGAGTAATCTCAGCAACCAAGTCTTCAAGCTTATTTGCTTGGAGCGCCCCTTAGGACCCACTCAACTAAGACCTTGACATTGTCAGCGCCGACTTGAGGGTGCGCGGGCATAGGAATACGCCCCCAATTTCCACTTCCGCCGTTTGTTACTTTTTTCACCAAAGTATCCACCGCATCAGCTTGTCCAGCGTATTTCTCAGCAACGCTCTTAAACGCAGGTCCAACCAATTTAACTTCTGCGTTGTGGCAACTTGTGCATCCGTACTGATTTGCCAACTTAGCAGCATTGGCATTTTCCTGAGCAGCGGCATTTCCCGCGAGAAATACTAATGTCGTGCTCAAAATTACAGGAACTATTTTTTTCATTTTTAATTAAATCTTTCTTTACTAATTAATTAGCCAAAGGGTTAGGTCGGATTTGAACTTTATAGACTTTAGGTAAGTTATCCTTACCACCTTCGCCGTGGAATGCAGCACGTGTCCCGGTTGAAACCCAAAGTCCACGACCTTTCCAACCCGCCTTAGGATCATCTATGCGACCGTCAACGTTCTTACTAAAGAAGCCCATTGGATAAGGAATACGCAGACTCACCATTTTGCCGTCCACTAAAGCAAGCAACTCTTCGCCGCCATTAGCCATCGCCACAGGAACATCCTTACCAAGACCCAAAGTGTTGTCTAGATCGACCCATATATAGTAGGCATGGTTTGCACTGCCGTTGGGATCGTTCACGCCTTTAAATTGTGGACCAGGCATGCGAAAGGTAGACCAACCCTCAGGACAGTGTTTACCTTCTGCAGCTGCGGGACCGTTCAGAGGCGCTTTGCATTTGCTGCGGTCAAAACTAACCATTTGTCCGCTTGACAGAACCGACCAAACGACACCTTTGGAATCTATATCAATACCTCTTAGACCATATGTGCCTTCTGGGGCTTGGTAAATTTCTGCCAATGCAGTGTTCGAGGGATCTGAGCCTGGTTCTAAGCGAATTAAATAACCAGGTTGAGCAATACGAGAGAATCCAACATCCATTGATTGACCCCAAACGGAGCTGTCAACGGGGCTTGTTTGTACCGCGTAAAAACCAGTCATTACGCGTTTGTCTTTGGTTGGATCTGCTGGCTGACCAATCTCGGTGTACTCATCGCGCTTACCGTTACCGTTGTAATCTAAAACGATAGGTGTCCAGCCTTGAGATTTTTTCTCATCCTTAGTCTCAAGATACATCTTCGTATTTAGCCAACCTACAGCGCTAAATCCTGGACCACCAGCACTTGTCCAAAGCGTATCATTTTTATCGCGCGCAAAGTACAAATGATGCGTCGTAAAACAAGTATTGATGAGAGACCAATCTTTTTTGCTCGGATCATACATTGCTAATTGACGAATAGACTCATTAATTGGCAAGACCTTGGCAGATGGATGATCAGAGCCAGCCTTACAAAAGTCTGGGTTAGCTGGATTGCGCAACTTAGCAGAGAACCATACACGGGCTGCAGCATCGAGTGTGTTGTTATGGATGCTGTTGCTACCGTCCCAAATTGCCTCATCACCCCAATATGCAGAGGGTCCTTTGGGTTGATCTTTTTGGTTATGTTGCTTGGGATCCAACATCGGCATCGTCACCTCACCAGCGACGTTCTTAATTGGATCCAAGAACGGTACATTATTGGTAGATTCCTCAGGTGAACCCCAAAATGGTCCATTTGCATTCACCGTTGGATTACGCTTATCGGTTGAGGAACCATCATGTAGGTAATAGTTTTTTCTTGAGTATTCCCAAGATGAATAAACCATATTTCGCTCGATACCCTCGGGGCGTCTTGGCTTTGCAAAAGGCAAAGCTCCCTTCTCGATACTGTCAGTCCAGTTGGCAAATAATTCCAACCCCTTCTCTGGTCCAAGACGACCTAAAGCCAAGCCCATGTAGGCCATGGCTTGTCCCGCTTGGGTTCGGTGAGCCCAAGCTACAAATGAATCACCCTTGGCTTTCTCTTTAAAGAAAGCAGGAACCTTGCGAATACCTGAGCTACCCATCGCGTGACAAGATTGACATGAATTCTTAATCGTATCAACCCAGTAATACTGTTTTTTCAAGAATGTTGGAATCCCGTTTCCTTTGTCGCCAGTACCAGGAAATTCATTTTCACCGGGAATCTCAAGCAAGGAATACCAATACATGCCAGGATAGTATTCGGCAGCAGATTTCTCATCTGGTGCAATCACAGCTTTTAGATTAAGTTGTTGACCCAGCTTAGCATTAACTTTAGGCGAATCTACTAGACCATAACCGCGAACCCATACTTGGTACTTAGCGCTTGGCATATCTGGAATTAAAAACCGCCCTTTGTCATCCGTTACAACGACTTTTGCAAATTTAGTGGGCAAGTCCGTTGTCTCGGCTATCACCCAAACACCGGCCTCAGGACCGTTGGGGCCCGCTACTACACCGCCGATGTCCTTTTTAGAGACATTTACACCCGTGGCTGCTTGTGAAGTTGTGATTGCACCAGCTGCAAACAAACTAGCAATGAGCAAAGTAATTCTTTTCATACAGTAGTATTCCAGAGAAAAATAATATTGTTCCGATTAGATCAAGTTGGTCCGAATTCTAGGCCAGTTAATCCTGCAATACAGAGCCCTTTAGGGTATCTCCCGAGATGATTAGATGAATCTCTTAGCCCTGGTGTTGGTTTGTGAATTAACCATGACAGGTTTGTTTAGCACCAATGCACTAAAGGGGGGTGATTTGTAAAGTGTCTATCTCGCTTCGTGCCCAAATCAGCTTTGGCCTTTAAATCTATTTGTCTAACAATCTATTTGACTAACGTTTGCGTTTTAAACAAGCAAGCTCAATACCGGATTGGAAAGACCAATCGTCTTAGATTTGTGAGCTATTGGAATTTTGCATTAGAGAGCCCTGTTACCGCTTGAAAAATGTAAAAGATGCCCTGCCAGCTCTCTTGAATCGCCCAGATGTGTCGATACCTCGTTGTCAACTCAAAATAAGATTGAAGATCAGATACAACACCGGAGCCGCGATATGAAAAATTCCCCTTACTTAGCAGCGTTGATGCTGTGGATGCTAGCAACCCATGCCGGCGCACAGGCTGTGAATTTCGAGGGGATTGATATCCAACTCGGACTGGGATATCAATCGACAACGGGTACCGCTAACCTCCAAGATCCGGTCAACGGATTAGGAACCATAGAAAATGCACGGATGGGCTCAGTCGCAACCTCACTTGGGTTGAGTTACACAGCTGCTATAAGTAAACACATAAGCTTAGGAGCCGTTTTAGAGACCAACCCTTTAAAACTTAAAGCTGGCTCTGCTCGCGCAACCCCTCCCGCCACCTATAAAGTTAGCGCCTATGATGAGACCTTCAAAAATGTAAATAGCCTCTCTTTGGTTCCGGGGTATGCTTTTGATTACACCTATCTAGCCTATGCAAAGTTAGGCTACACAAGTACTTCAGCCCTATTTTCCTCCAATGATGGCTCCGCTGATTCCTCACAGAGGTTGAATGGATATAACCTTGGTCTGGGTCTGAGGGTTGATAAGGGTAAGGTCTACCCCTTTGCGGAATTTAATTACTTAAGACTTAATAGTACGTCAAACGTAGTCTCTAACGGCACTGGGGTCATGACCCAAGGGGGCTCAGCCTACAACCTAATAGGGGGTATCGGCTATCACTTTTGAGAGACTGGTCCGTCTCCAATCCTTATCTAAGCCCGATTTAATAATGATTTAAATCGGCTTAGATTGGGGTAACACTTTAGCAAAAGCGTAAATTAAAGAGTCATGCTGGGTTGGGCTATCAATGCTGTGCAAACACAACTCAACAGTACAAGTGTTAACCACAACACCACGGGCTTTGTAGATACTTGTGAGGGACCTAAGTTCTGAACGTTTACTGCTTTATCCATTTTTATTCTCCCTTGATTTACTGTATGAGACAATAAGTTCAAAGCAAAATAAATGCCAGAAATTCCGACATATTTGCACTAAAATAGTGCAAATTCGGGTTGTTTTAGGAATAATCAAAATTAATTGATTGGGATTTTCGGGTAAAGCCAGATTTTGCTGACTTATGGTGCGTGCCAAACTGCTCTAAGCAAATCTACACATCCTGAGATTTACCGATTGAGCAGACATACCCTTAACAGGGAGTAAATTAAATGAGTCGCTCCGTAGTCTACGCTTAGCGCAAAATTCAGAGTTTTCAAGAATACTTGGACAGACCTTGACCTTACCAAGACATCGCTCTTTGGTCAAAGCTCTTAAAGGTACCAGAATCCTTTAAGGTCAAGCCCTCAATAACCGTTAACATGCCTGCGACACTGGCGCTTGGGGTTGTGGGCGCTTGAGTGCCGCCCATCGCAGTTTGAACCCAACCAGGATTCATTAAGGTCAATATTGCATTTGGGTAATCAAATGCAGCGGCTTTGACCGCCATATTTAGCGCCGCTTTTGAGGTTCGGTAAATCCAGCCAAAACTGCTTTGCGTGGCTTCGATACTGCCCATTAAGCTACTAATAAAAATAAACTTGCCCCTAGACGCCTCAAGGACAGGGGCAATGAGAGGAATAAGTTGCATGGCTCCTAAGACATTGACGTGCATAACGGCGTCAAAATCCGAGGAATTTGGGACCTCAGTAGCACCCAAATTAGGACCATATACACCTGCCACATAAAGACATAAATCAACTTTAATTCCGTCTAAGTGCCACCCTAAACCAGCCACAGAGCTTGGACTTGAGACATCGAGCTCAAGACCAATAGAGCCTAACTGATTGAGTTTTTCGACATCCACTTGTTGGCGCGCAGTTGCGTAAACTGAGTAGCCTAAATTCAAGAGTTGAGCTACAAATTCGTGCCCAATCCCTCTGGAAGCACCAATCACCAGTGCAGTTTTCATTAATTGATCATCCGGTTGAACAAAAGAATCATTATGCATTCTTTTGTGTATCCTGGAAAAATGATCAAGCTGATCAATCAGTCATCTAGGGAGTGTGAGGTGAGTTCACCGTCATCTTTATTCGAAGAGGCTTTGGGCATCTTACTCATCTGAGCAATCACATCGGTTGTAACCACATTTGTGGTGCCATCTGCAAACCTATAGGTCGTAAACTTTGTCTTTCCGTCCCTAGACCAAGTCTCTTCCTTGGATACGGCCTTGTAGGTAGCTGTGTGCGTTTTCCCGTCACTCGTTGTCACTGTGATAATTTCTAAGCCTTGCAAATAAACAGGCTTTTGAACCTCACCTTTGATACTGGGCTTGAGTTGAGCGGGTTGTTCAGGCTGCGTGCGCGCTTCAAACTTACCCTCCACATTCCCCTCAGTCTGCAAGGGCTTGGAAGCCTCAACCGAAGGTCCCTTACTGGACACTCTTTTCTCAGTGGGCAACTGTACCCCAGATTTATTAATCACATTGTTGACTGTTCCATCGGCAAAGATATATCGAGTGACCTTTGTTGCCCCGTCCTCGGATAAAACAACTTGAGATTCAATCGCTTTTTGTTTGAGTGTCTTTACTGTTCCATCAGCGTAGTTAACCGGAATAATCTGTATATCGTTTTGATAGGTAGGTTGACCATACAATTTAGGAGTTTGCACTTCCTCTTTGTAGCTGGTTCCGTCCGCAAATTTATAGACAATAACTTTGGACTCATGATCGCTAGACCAAACTTCTTTTTGACTGATTGCTGGAAAGGTTAATAATTTCTCGGTACCGTCTCCGTAAATTGTTTTAATGCTCTCAACGCCCTGCTTGTAGGTGGGAGGCAATACTTGATTGGGTACAAAGGTAACGACAGAATTGGATGTGCCATCCGCGAATTTATAGTTTGTCGTTTTGGTGAAGTGATCCTCTGACCAACTCACCTCCCTATCAATGGCCTTATTCACAACAGAGACCACTGCACCATCAGCGTAGGAGGTAGTCACAATTTGAGTATCATTTTCATACAACGGCTTGGCAACTTGAGCTGGCGCTGCCGAAACTACTTTGTTAACTGAACCATCTGCAAAGATATATTCAATTGTTTTGGTTACGTGATCAGCGGACCAAATCACATTCTCAGATATAGCTTTTCTAGACAATGCTGTTTTGGTCCCATCACCGTATGTGTAGTAAACAGTTTGGACGTTGCCCTTATAAAAGGGCTCACTTTCTTGTCTTGGCACCCTTTCATCAACTGAGCTGGATCCACTGTCTGCAAAAAGGTAAGTTGTAGTGCGCGTTAAGTGATCAGTAGACCATGTTTCTTTACGATCAATTGCTTTAGTGATGACTTCTTCCTTAAATCCGTCCCCGTAAGTGATTAGCACCTTGCTTTTATCGCCCTCATAGACAGGGGAACCAATTTCTTTAGGCACATCTGTAACGACTGAGTTGGTCTTACCGTCCTCGAAAATATAAGTTATTTTTTGTTGCAAGTGATCCTTCGACCAGCTAACTTTTCTATCGATAGCCTCATACTCTTCAGTCTTTTGGGTTCCATCACCATAAGTAATGGTGATGGTTTCAAAGCCATCTTTAAACTCAGGTTGACTGTACTTCTTGGGGATTGATTTAATGTCTATATTTTGTGTACCGTCACTGAATTTATAGATCGTCGTTTTAGTTGTATGGTCCCTAGCCCACGCAGACTCCTCGCTTTTGGCCTTGCGTGTGATGATGGTTTTTACGCCGTCTGCGTACGTCATCGGTATTATTTGCAGATTCCCTTTGTAGGAGGGCTCTCCAGCAATGGGTTCAACGACATCGGTGATTGTCTCGGAGGTGCCGTCGCTGAATTTTCTAAGTGTGTTCTTGGTTTTATGATCTTTTTCCCAACTCACCACTTCACTCATTAATGTCTTAGGCTTTTCTAATTCCTTTGAAGTTTGAGCCTCTTTTTTTGTCTCTTTCTCAGACGTTTGATTTTCAGACTTTTCCGGCTTTTCCAACTTTCCTTTTTCGCTCTCTTTCTTGTCGCCGTCCCTCTTCTCGTCGTCTATTTCTTTAAACTTCGCTATCTGCTCGGTCAATTTAACTGCTGCTCTTGGCGGATACTGAATCCAATCGCTCTTTGAATCTGCGGCAAAAGCAATCCCATGCACAAACATTACAGCCACTGCTGCAGCCTTGACAAGTGTCAAGGGGTGCGTAGCTGAGTTACTCAAATTAATTGAGAGTTTGAACAATAGAGTAGGCATGATTCAATTCTTCATTTCGTATGTTTGTGTCCGGTCACTAAGAATCGACCCGAAAACTTACGACTTTAGATTGCGAATTAAATAACGACCCGGCTTAAGGGTTTAGCGTGCATGCGACAGTTAGCCCCTCAGCTTGTATTCTCGAGTCCAAACCCGACAAAAGACAATCAGCAGGCAAAATACCAGGGCAATTAAGGGTAGTACTTAACTATTGCGCCAGTAGAGCTATTTCCACCGCTGACCGTAATCGCATAGAAATAACCATCGTTTCCTAAGAAAAGACCAGCCCATGGATTGATACCATCTGCATTTTGACTCAGTGGCAAGGGCATTCCAAACGGATGTATGGGCTTAACCGTCACAGCACTTGATAACACGCTCACATCTCCTGCCACTGATAGCGAATAAAGTGTACCGTCGCTGTAGTGTCCACCCGTTGTGGTCGTTCCGTAGATAGCGCCACCAACTTGAACTAGATTTCCGTTTGGATTCGCGCCGTCATCGCCAACCCCTGTAAAGGAGTAAAGCACTCTATAAAATAACCCGCTTGTAGACAACGCAAACACTATCCCTTTTGCGTTTGCCCCTCCTTGATCGGTTGTGCCGTACAAATTACCATCCGCTCCCAACAACAATGAGCTGTGCGGGCTTGCACCATCATTATTGCCCACTGGTAGCGCACCAAAAGTATGTAGCGTGGTGAAGTTGCCATTCGTAGCTAACTTAAATACGGTACCTTGCGTTAAACCATTTTCTCCAGCCGATGTGGTTGTACCGTAAAGGTTACCAGCCGAGTCTTGGATTAAGTTTGCATCAGGGTTGGCGCCCTCACCTTGACCTGCAAAAGGATGCACAACACTTTCTTGAGCGCCTGCGCCAGTTAAAGTAATTTTATAAACAGTTCCATTTCCAGCAATTCCAACACCTGTACCCCCAAAAAAAGTCGTACCGTAAAGATTTTTGTCAGCCCCAAGCAGTAACTTCGAATATGGGTTTTCTCCATCAAGACCACCTTGAAACTTAACTATAACGCCCACCCAACTCGCAGTACCCCCAGCTAGTGAGACCTCGTATACAGTGCCTTTCCCGTTATCCCCACCGCTTACAGTAGTGCCGTATAAGTTGCCATCAGGCCCCAGTGTCAATCCTGCGAATGGAGAAGCACCGTCGTGCACACCGTCATCTCCAAAATTATGTATTGTTTTTAAAACCCCGTTTGAGTCTATTGAATAGACAGTTCCTAAAGTGTTGGTACCCCCACTTTGAGTGGTACCGTAAAAAATACCGTTAACCTCTATCAAATTGGCTTGTTGACTATGAGTGACACTGAGTGAGTTAGGTATCGACTGGATAACGCTGTATGTGGAGGTTGGACTGCCAGCACCCCCTCCTCCAGAGCTCTTGCCAGAGCAAGCCAATCCACCTACTGCAACAGAGCATGCTGCATTACCACCGCCCCCACAAGAACTCAAAACCAGTCCGAGGATCGTAATTAAAAAAAGTTTGCCAAAATATTTCATTGCAATGTACACCCTGTAATAGCCATATCTAGCTGTTTGCAATAGGGAGTGGGAGCAGGTTTAGCCTTTGCAGCCTCTCGCTTGGGCCTCTCAGTGTCTTGCTCTTCAGCCGATTTAGAGGGTAAGGAATTGTTTGCCTCCTGAGCACTGCGCCCACTTGGAATAGACTTAGCAGGTGACTCACTAGGCGTTACTCCTCGGGTCACCGGATAAGATTTAGCAGGTTCGCCCTCAGATTCTTTGGAGGTAGATTTATTTTTACTAACCTCCTCCCGAGTGTCTTGCACTGCATTACATGATTTAACGATAAATGTAATTTTGGTTGGATAATCAAAACCTGCCCGTGTCTCAATATCTGTAAAAGCCACAATGCCACCACCAACAAGTGCATTGCCGTACAAAGGTAAATTACCAGAAGAATTGATGTAGACTTTGTGAAGATCGAAGCTCTCACCCTTGCAATTGAGCTCTAGCTCATCGTATACTTTGTGCAAGTGAATACTACCCGGAGTCTTAACACTCCAGACACCAATCTCATTGCTGACGCTGCACTCGGCTTTGACGGGTTTTTCACCGCATTTTGTTTCAATAAATATGTCTTGATAGCTCCCCATCATGACCGAGGCGCACCCACCCATCACCAGTAAAAGTGCGATGTACAAAGACTTGATATTTTTGTAAAAATTTTGCATATCAATATCTACTCTTGTCCCAATGGGTTTTAGCCCTGATGTTTAAACTGACCAATAAATGCAGCAATACCAAATCGTTTTGCACAATCGACGCGTGGCAAGCGAGTTATAAACTGTCCATGCTATGGAATCGGCTTTTAAAAGAATTACTTTAGCCAGAATATAAATTGATTACGAATTAAAAAGGTTTAATTCAAACCCAAATAAGTAGTTATTAAAAACTATTTATTTGGGTTTTAATCTCTACCTCCACAGTCACCCTAATTTAACTAACTGATCCTGGGATTAAGGGAGCTGGGGGACAAAGGTAATG
>Ga0164296_1004045_pt1 | contig 13499 bp, 11 predicted proteins | sample GEODES057metaG_FD_113533 | JGI IMG/M metagenome (GOLD analysis project Ga0164296, IMG submission 113533) | Dystrophic lake water microbial communities from Trout Bog Lake, Wisconsin, USA - GEODES057 metaG | ecosystem: Environmental > Aquatic > Freshwater > Lake | place: USA: Trout Bog Lake...
CGCCTCCTGCATATGCGCCAACAACCAGCCTTGCCCGGTCGGCAGCCGCACGCGCGCCGCAACCGGCGCCCGATCGACCACGCCTTGTCGCGACTCGCTGGCCGCTCGCGGTTGCGGCAACCGCCCCGCCCGCCACAGCACCACCAGCCGCTCAAACTGCTGCGCCATCCCGGCCAGACGCTGCCACACCACCACCAGCAACGCCTCCAGCGCCCGCGTGCGCGAAGCCCGCGCCGCAACCGCGGCGCGCAGGCCAGCGAGGATGGTGGAGAAATGGTGCATGTTATTTATTATGACCATTTCGCCGATCGCGTCAAGCTTTCAATCCAGCAGCAACCGCGCCAGTTGCTGCCGCTGATGCGCCGCATCGCCGTGGCTGTATTGCAACCACAGCGCCCGCCGCAGAAACAACTGCGCATCACAGTCCCAGGTAAAGCCGAACCCACCGTGGAACTGCACGGCCCGATCGCCGGCATAGGCGAACACCTCCGTCGCCTCCGCCTTGGCCATGCGCAACGCGATCTCCGGCGCCGCATTGCCGGCACATAACGTCGCCGCATGATACAAATGCGACCGGCTGCGCTCCAACCCGACCAGAATATCCGCACACGCGTGCTTCAACGCCTGATAGCTGCCGATCTTGCGCCCGAACGTGCTGCGACTGTTCAGGTAGTCCACCGTCACATCCAACACCCCGGCAATGCCCCCCGCCGCCTCGGCTGTCGCCAGCAGCAGCGCCGTATCCCGCACTGCCCGCAACGCCGCCAACGCCGCCGGCCCGGTGATCATCTGATCGGCGGCAACGCTGATCCCGTCCAACTCCATCCGCGCGCTGCGCCGCGTTTCGTCAATAATGGTCTCCGGCCGCAAATGCCCGGGCGGCACCGCCGCCGCCGCAACAATCGCCAGGGCCGGGCTGCCATCCAACAACACCGAAACAACGAACACCTCCGCCACCCCGGCATCCACCACCAGCGTCTTCGCCCCCGCCAGCCGGCACATCGTGCCCTCCCAACTGGCCGTCGCCGCCATCGCCGTCAGGTCCCAGTCGCCGTCAGCCTCAAAGGCCGCCATGCTGGCAATCGCCCCCTGGGCAATGCGCGGCAGCAGCGCCGCCTGTTGCGCCGCCGTGCCACCGGCCAACAGCGCCTGCACCGCAATTTGCGTGCTCACGTAGGGGGTCGCCAGCAGATACCGCCCCATCGGCTCGGCAATCGTCGCCACCTCGGCCAGAGACAGTCCGCTGCCGCCATGCTGCTCCGGGATGGCGATGCCGGACCAGCCGAGCGCCACCATTTCATCCCAAACAGCCCGGTCGAAGCCGGTCTCGCTCCCTAATAAATTGCGCACAGCGCGAATGCCGGATTTCTCGCGGCAAAACGCCACCGCGGTTTCCAGCAGCATCGCCTGCTCGTCGGTAAAGTCGATCCGTTGCGAAAGCGCGGCCATAACGCTCAATCCTTCGGCAGGCCGAGCACGCGCTCGGCAACAATATTGGCCTGAATCTGGCTCGTGCCACCACCAATGGTGCTGGAAAAGGCGTTGAAATACGCCCGCTGCCACTTGCCGCCTTCAAACGCGTTGGCATCGCCCACCCAGCGCGGCGCGTTCGCCCCCTGCAATCCAATGGCAAACTGCATCATCCGCCGCCGATGCTCGCTGGTACGCAGCTTTTGCGACAGCGGAATGGCATGCGGCCGCTCGCTGCACAATGCCGGGATGGTGCCGCGCACGGCGCAGAGCCGGTCGCCCTGATCCTCGATCAAAAACCGCACCAACTGGTCGCGCATCAACGGGTCTTCAATCGCCGGCCGACCGTCGCGCCGCGCCATGCGCGCCAATTCCACCACATCGCCCACCCCCGGCGCCAGCCGCGCCGTGCCGCCAGCCTGCCCGCCACTCGCGCCGCGTTCGAAGGTCAGCGTCATCATCGCGATCTTCCATCCCTCGCCTTCCTTGCCCATCAGGCAATCAGCGGGAATGCGGGCGTCGCGGAAGAACGTCTGGGTAAAGCCATATTCACCGGTCAGCTTGCGGATCGGTTGGGTTTCAATCCCCGGCGTTCGCATCGGCGTCAGAAAAAACGACAGCCCGCCATACCGCGGCTCCTGCGGATTGGTGCGCGCCAGCAGGATCATATATTTCGCGTAGCTGCCCAGGCTGGTCCAGATCTTCGATCCGTTGAGCACGTAATGTGCACCATCGCGCGTCGCCCTGGTCTGGCTGGCCGCGAGGTCGGAGCCTTGATCGGGCTCGGAAAATCCCTGGCACCAGATGTCGTCGGCGTTCAAAATCCCTTTGATGTAACGCTGCTTTTCCGCCTCGGTGCCAATCGCCAAAATCAGCGGCCCGGCCCAGTTCAGCCCGATCGTATTCGGCACGAACGGCACTTTCTGCCGCACCATTTCGGCGTTCACAATGTCCTGATACGCCTGCGGCTTGCCACCGCCGCCATACGCCGCCGGCCACGCCATGCCGAGATAGCCGGCCTCGTAAATCTTGCGCTGCCACGCCCGCAAATACTCAAACTGCGCATCGGTGCCCACTTCCATGAACGATTCCGGCAGCAGAAAATCCGGCTCCGGCGGGCGGTTATCCCGAAACCAGGCCGCCACCTCGGCGCGAAACGCCTCCATATCGCTCATGTCCTGGCTCCCTGCACCCAGTTCGGCTTGCGCTTCTCGCGGAACGCCGCCATCCCCTCCTGCCCTTCGGCAGAGGTGAACAGCCCGCCACTCAGCGTCGCCATCGCCGCGAACGCCGCATCGCGCGGCAGATCCGGCACCTCACGCACCATTTTCTTCGCCGCCACAATCGCCAGCGGCCCGCCCAGCGCGATCATCGCCACCTCGGCCTCCACCGCCGCGCGCAAATCCGCCTTCGGCACCGCCCGATGCGCCAGGCCCATGTCCACCGCCTCCGTGCCGGTAAACCGCGCCCCGGTCAGCATCAGCCGCATGCCGTGATGGCGGCCCAATTTAGGCAGGCACGTCACCGCGATAATCGCCGGGATTACCCCAATCCGCACCTCGGAAAACGAAAACGGCGCGTCATCAACGGTGATAACGATATCGCACGCCCCCACAATACCCAGCCCGCCGGCATAGGCTGCCCCGTTCACCGCCGCGATCACCGGCTTGGCGCTGTCCATGATATGCTGCAACAGATCGGGAAACGTCACATCCCGTACGGCGGCCAGCGGCGCCTGCCCGCGCGGCGCCTTCAGATCGGCCCCGGCACAAAATGCCGGATCGGCGCCGGTGATCACGATGCAGCGCACGGCGGCATCGTTATTGGCCGCCGCCAAATGCGCATCCACCTCGCGCACCAACGCCGCCGAGAGCGCATTGCGCGCTTCCGGCCGGTTGAGCGTAATCCAAGCCGCCCCGTCACACACCTCGTAGCGGGTTGCAGTTGTGTCGGACATTTACGGTTCCAGTGCTTCGAGGGTCACAAGCAATGCGCCATTCGCCACCTGATCGCCGGCGGCCACCCGCAAGGCGGTCACGGTGCCAGCGCGCGGCGCGGTCATGCGATGCTCCATCTTCATCGCCTCCAAAATCAACAGCAGGTCGCCACGCGCCACCTGTTGCCCGTCGGCCACCGCGACGGACAGCACCCGCCCCGGCATCGGCGCCCGCAACCCGCCGCCCTGGTCCGCCTGCCGCGGCGGCGGAAAGCGCGGAACCTCCTGCAATGCCACATCGCCAGCCGGGCCATGCAGCAACACCCGGCCGGGCTGCGTCACCACAGCAAAAGCGTGCCGCACCCCGTCAATCTCCAGCTCGATCCCAGCCGCATCGCCGCGATGCACCGCCACCGCCAGCGTCGCCCCATCCACCGCCACGGCAAAACCGCCATCCCGCTCGGCCCGATACGTCACCGCATGCGCCACCCCGTCCACGAGGTAGCTCACCCGCTCCGGTGGCATCACCGAATTGCGGAAGCCGCCGCGAATGCCGCCCAGCACCCTGGCCGCTGCCCGCCGCCGCGCCCGGGCATGCAAGGCGGCGGCAACGCAGGCCGCCTGCCGCTCAGCCAGCGTCAAGGCGCGCTGCGTTGCCGGCGCGGCGACGGCGATAAAATCCGTCGTCGTCTCGCCCCGCAAAAATTCCGGACTGCGCAGGCACGCCGCCAAAAAGTCCCGATTATGCGTCAGCCCCTGCACCTGGCTGCGCTCCAGCGCCCGCGCCAGCAGCGCCGCCGCCTCCCGCCGCGTCGGCGCATGGGCGATGATCTTGGCGATCATTGGATCGAAATGGGTGCTGATCACGCTGCCCGCCTCGACACCGGCATCCACCCGAATGCCCGGCTCGCAACACGGCTGCCACACCTCCACCACACCCGGAGACGGCAGAAAATCCCGCGCCGGATCCTCGGCACACAGCCGCGCCTCTATTGCATGCCCGGTGATGGTCAGATCCGCCTGCCCGTAACCCAACGGCTCGCCCTCGGCGATGCGCAGCTGCTCACGCACCAGATCCAACCCGGTGATCGCCTCCGTAATCGGGTGCTCCACCTGCAAGCGGGTGTTCACCTCCAGAAAAAAGAACTCCCGCCCAGCCAGCAGAAACTCCGCCGTGCCGGTCGAGTGGTAGGCAATCTGCCCCGCCACCGCCAACGCCGCAGCCCCCATTGCCGCCCGCAACGCGGCATCCACGGCGGATGACGGCGCTTCCTCGATAATCTTCTGATGCCGACGCTGGATGGAGCATTCGCGCTCGAACAAATGCACCAGATTGCCATGACGGTCCCCCAGCATCTGGATTTCCACATGCCGCGCACCAACCAGATACCGCTCCAGAAACACCGTCCCGTTCCCAAACGCCGCCAGCGCCTCACGCCGCGCGCTCTCAATGGCATCCGCCAGCCCGTCCGGCCCCGTAACCACCCGCATCCCGCGCCCGCCACCACCGGCGGACGCTTTGATCAGGATCGGATAGCCAATCCGCGCCGCCGGCCCGGTCGCATCCTCCCCCACCCCCAGCGCATGCGCTTGCAACGTCGGCACCCCAGCCGCCTGCGCCACCGCCTTGGCCGCCAGCTTGTCACCAATGCGACGAATGGAATCCGGCGACGGCCCCACCCAGATCAACCCGGCATCCAGCACAGCCTGGGCGAAATCGGCGTTTTCCGACAAGAACCCGTAACCGGGATGCACCGCATCCGCGCCAGACCGAACGGCCGCCGCAATCAGCTTGCCGCCATCCAGATACGTCTCCGCTGCGGTCTCCCCGTGCAGCGCCACCGCGCCATCGGCCATCCGCACAAACGGCGCGCCGGCATCCGCATCGGCATAAACCGCAACCGTGGCAATGCCCATCCGATGCGCGGTGCGGAAAATACGGCAGGCGATCTCGCCGCGATTGGCCACCAACAAGCGGCGGATCGGGGTTACATCCGCCATGTGCCATACTCCTTCGTGCCCGCCACCACATTGCTATGGCAGGCCGACAGCGCCATGCCCAACACATCGCGCGTGTCACGCGGATCAATCATCCCGTCATCCGCCACCCGAGACGTCGCGAACAACCCTTTGGACCGTTCCTCCGCCCAATGCTCCACCGCCGCCACCCGCTTGGCGTTGGCCGCCTCGTCAAACACCTCGCCGCGCCGTTCGGTCGCCGTGCGCTGCACGATGGTCATCACCCCGGCCATTTGTTTCGGCCCCATCACGGCAATTTTCGCCGTCGGCCAGGTAAACGTAAACCGGGTGCCAAACGCCCGGCCAGACATCCCATAATTGCCCGCGCCATACGATGCGCCAACAATCACGGACAGATGCGGCACCGTAGAATTGGCCACCGCGTTGACCATCTTGGACCCGTTCTTGGTAATGCCACGCTGCTCGAAATCCGTGCCAACGATAAAGCCCGTGATATTGTGCAGAAACAGCAGCGGCACATCGATCTGGTTGCACAACTGAATAAACTGCGCCGCCTTCTCCGCCGCTTCAGACATCAGCGCGCCGTTATTGCCCAGTATCCCCACCGGAAACCCATGCACAGACGCCCATCCCGTAACCAGCGTGGGCCCATAAAGCGGCTTGAAATCCTCAAACCGCGACCCGTCGACAATCCGCCCGATCACCTCGCGGATATCAAAGGGCTGGCGCAAATCCTGCGCCACCAGCCCCAATAGATCCTCCGCATCATGCACCGGCGGATCGGCCGGCAGGCTCGGCCCCGGCCCCAGTTTGCGCCAGTTCAAATGGCCGACCACATCGCGCAGTAACCGAATGGCGTCCGTCTCATCCTCGGCCAGATAATCGCCGAGGCCGGAGACGGTGGCATGCATCTCCGCCCCGCCCAGCCCTTCCTCATCGGCATCCTCACCAGTCGCCATTTTCACCAACGGCGGCCCGCCGAGAAACACTTTGGACTGCTTGCGGATCAAAATATTATAGTCGCTCATCCCCGGCTGATACGCCCCACCGGCCGTGCTGGCGCCAAACACCACGGAAACGGTCGGAATGCGCAACTTGGACAATTCGCTAATCTCGTAGAACAACCGGCCAGATTCAGCGAAATGTCCGGTCTCCCGCCGCAACGCCGCCTCCGGGTCCCCGGCGCCGGATTCACCGCGCAAATCCGCCCCGGCCGATTCAACAAACTGCACATACGGCAGCCGGTTGGTGCGCGCGATTTCCAGCCCCCGCATCAGCTTCTTGGAATTGAACGCATTGAACGCCCCGGCCCGCACCGACGGATCATGCCCCAGGATCACACACTCCACCCCGGAAATAACCCCAATCCCGACCACAAAACCGGAGCCGACCGTAAAATTGGACCGCCAGGCCGCAATCGGGCTGATCTCCAGAAACGGCGAGTCCGGGTCCAGCGCCCGCGAAATCCGTTCGCGCAACGGCATCTTGCCGCGCTTGCGCAACCGCGCCAGCGTCTCCGCCCCACCACCTTCCGCCGCCTCAGCCTGCAACGCATCCAACGCGGCAATCGCAGCCAGCATATCGGCGCGGTTCTGCTGATGCGCCGCCTCGCGCCGGTTAACCGTGCTTTCCAGAACGCTCATCGCCGGTCAGCCGCGCAACAGCGCGTCATTGTCCCGCCAGGGAGACATCTGGTGTTCGTACACCGACGGCCCTTTGCGGAAATGCGCCGCTTCCTCCAGCGTCTCCACAAACGGCATATCGATCGGATACAGCGCCGCCCCGCGCGGTCGCGGCCCGGCCTTGGACACATGGCCCCAGAGCGGATGCCCCACCACCTCCTCGGCAATGGCCACCGCCTCAATCAATTTGTCCAATTTATACCCGGTCTCGATCCCCATCTCGTGGCATAGATCGACCAGATCCTCGGTCGGCACATGCCCGGCCGCCCGCCCATTGCCGCAATACGGGCAACCGCCCATCCCGCCCAGTGAGGTATCAAACTCCCGCGCCCCCATCTGCAACGCCTCATAGTAACTCGTCAGCGTCGCCCCGCGCTGATTGTGCAAATGCATATGGAAATCGGTAATCCCAGGCCAGCGGTCACGGATCGCCTGCAACGTCTCACGCACCAGATGCGGCACATTCCAGCCCATCGCTTCCAAAAACGACACCCGCGTCACCGGAATCCCCACCGCCGCCCATTTGTCGATCATCAGCGCCAGCAGATCCATCCGCTGCTGATGGCTGAACGGGCCTTCGAAATTGGACCCGAACGGGTTGCCAATCGCAACGGACGCCTTTTGCGCCTCCGCCTTCACCGCCGCCTCAATGGTGGCGTCCATCGCCTCGATCTGCTGCGCTTGAGTGCGGTTGTAATTGCGCCGGGCAAAGCTGTCGCACAGTTCAACATGGGTGCCGAAATGCTGCCCACGCCGCCGCACATCAATCTTCGGATAATATGCATCCGCGCGCATAAACCCGTGCTTGTTAAACACCGCCGCCGTATAGGTCACGCCCGGCTTGGGAACAAAACGCTTGGCGATTTCATCGATACACGCCATCGACGGCGTCCATTTCGGATGCGCGAACGAGCCGATGGATATCACCTTGGCCCCGGTCTCCCCCAACGCATCCAGCAACCGCAGCTTGGCGTCCACCGAGATGGCGGCACTCTCGATCTGCAAGCCCTCACGCATCGTATCGTCAGTAATGATGACGGATTTTGGCAGGTTGCTCATCGCCCGGACATTTCCTGTTTTAAAACGCCGCCCACCCGATCCAGGGCCGAGGCAGCGTCGCATTTACTTACCCGCGCTTGTGCCGCCAACTCACGGTTGGCGTCAATCAGCCCACCGCCTCAGTGGAATACCCGCCCGGCATCGATCACAATCGTCTGCCCGGTCATGGTTTCAGTGCGGCACATCGTCACCACCATATCGTCGCAATCGTCCTTATCGGCCGCCTTTTTCAGCAGAGCACTGGCCGCCGAGTTCTGGATCTGCTCGGCCCGCAAATTCGCCGTCGCCCGCGTGCCTTCCAGCAATCCCGGCGCCACGCAATTCACCAGCGTCTCCGGCGCCATCGCCACCGCCATACAACGCGTCAGATGGATCAACCCGGCCTTGGAGACCGCATAGGCGATAGAAGATCCGGTCGGGTGCAGCCCGGCAACCGAGGAGATATTCACCACCCGCCCCCGCCCCTGCGCCTTCATCACCGGCGCCACCGCCTTGATCATCTGCATCGGCCCGGTCAGGTTCACCGCGATAATCTTGTCCCACGTCTCCATGGTCAGCCCGTCCAGATCGGGGAACGGGATCGCCTTGTTATACGCCGCATCGTTGATCAGAATATCCAGCCGGCCGAACCGCGCCACCACATCGCCCACAAGTGCGGCGATCGCCGCCCCATCGGTAATATCGCAGGCGAACGCCGCCGCCTGGATCTGGTATCGCGCTGCAAGCTCGGCGGCCACACCTTCCGCCTGCTCCCGGCTTTGCGCGTACATCACCGCGATATGCACGCCTTCCCGCGCCAAAGCGTGGCAAATCCGCTGCCCCAGCCCGCCATTACCGCCCGTGACCAGCGCCACCGCCCCGTTCAGATCCATCCGTTTGCTCCCGCTTCTGGCCGCAGGATGGGGCCAGCAATGGCCCGGATGCAACTCCCCCCTCAGCCCGGCCAATTGCCCCGCAAAAACGCCCGCACATGTCGCAGCGCCAACGGAATCAGGTCCGGCGGGTCCTTCCACGGATACAGGCTCACCTGCGAATTCGGCGCCAGTCGCGCCGCCTCCATCGCCACCGCATAGGGATGCGCCGGCACGTCATCGGGCAAAATCAGCACCGGCGTCTGGCACGCCCGCACAAAGTCGCGTGAGACCGTAAAGACGAAATCCGGGTCAGTGTGATACTTCCGGGTCAGAAACGCCTCCACCATCGCCGGGCTGATCTCCGGCCGCCGCGCGCACAATGCCGGCCCCCACCCCGCCATGTTGTTGGTGTAAAACATATCCCGCATTTCCGGCCGCGATCCGCTGGGCTGTGCCAGCACCGCCGCCGCCACACGCTCTGGCGCTCGCTTCAGCATGTTCCAGATAAACGGCCCGCCGATGCAAAACCCCATCACCAGAAACCGGTCGATACCCAGATGGTCCATTAACCCCAACTGATCATCGGTATAAGCATCCCACGGCCGCTCCACCTCCAACGGCCCGGTGGACTGCCCTCCGGCGGCATTGCGCAAATCCATCGTAATGCAGCGAAACTCATCCTTGAACGCCGCGATCGCATCGAACGGTCCCTGCTCGGTCACAAAAGCCATCGTCGCGTTCAACCCGCCACCCGGGATCAGCAGCAGCGGCACCCCGCTGCCGGTATCCTGATAATGAATGCGCACGTCGCCCCGTTGATAAAATGGCATGTCCCGCCCCCTTATTGAACTCGCTGCGGCCAGTTTGCCCGCATTCGCCGCGCAATCGCCACCACTGATAGCATCACCGGCACTTCCACCAGCACCCCCACCACCGTCGCCAGCGCCGCCCCGCTCTCAAAGCCGAACAACGCGATGGCCGTCGCCACTGCCAGTTCAAAGAAATTACTGGCACCGATTAACGCCGACGGCGCCGCGACGGCAAAACTCTCGCCGCAACGCCGATTGAGCCAGAGCGCCAGACCAGCATTGAAATAGACCTGGAGTAAAATCGGAATGGCCAGCAGCAAAATTACCCGCGGCTGGTCCAGGATCTGCCGCCCCTGCAACGCAAACAGCAACACCAACGTCGCCAGCAACGCACAGATGGACACCGGCCCCAATGCCGCCTGCATCCGCGCCAACGCCGCCGGCCCGCCATGGCGCAACACCCGGCCGCGCCAAAGTTGCGCCAGCAGCAGCGGCACCAAAATAAACAGCAGCACGGACAGCATCAGCGTGTCCCACGGCACCGCAATCGCGGAAATCCCCAGCAACAGCCCCACAATCGGCGCAAACGCGACCAGCATAATCGCATCGTTCAACGCCACTTGGGAGAGGGTGAACTCCGCATTGCCGTCCACCAGATTGGACCACACAAACACCATCGCCGTGCACGGCGCCGCCGCCAGCAAAATCAACCCGGCGATGTAGCTCTCAACCTGCCCCGCTGGCAGCCAGGCCCGAAACAACCAGCCAATGAACACCCAGCCCAGCAACGCCATGGAAAACGGCTTCACCAACCAGTTGATCCCCAGCGTCACCGCTATCCCACGCCAGTGCCGTCCAACCTGGCGCAGCGCCGCCGGGTCGATGCGCATCAGCATGGGCACAATCATCAGCCAGACCAGAACGGCGATGGGAATATTGATCTGCGCCACCGTCGCCCGGCCGAGCGTCTGAAACGGCGCCGGCATCAGCGCCCCCACCGCCACCCCGCCAGCCATGCACAGCCCCACCCAAACGGTCAGATAGCGTTCAAAAACAGTCACCCCATCACCCCCGATTTTTACCCAATCTCGTGCAACCGTTTACCCGCCGCCATCCGGTCCAGCGTGGCAAACGGCAGATTGATGAAGATCGATAGCCTCCGATGCAGACTGGCGTACAGCTCGTTCATCAACGTCGCCCGCTCCGCCCCGCTACCGCTAAACTTCTGCGGGTCCGGCAACGGCCACGCCCCGGTGATCGCCTTGGCGCCAAAATCCGGGCACGCCTGCCCGTCCAGCGTGTCACACAGCGCTATCACAAAATCCATCTGCGGCGCCTGCGGCCCGCTAAACACGTTCCAGGATTTGCTGTGCAACCCCGTGATATCATGGCCCATCGCCGCCAACTTGTGCAACACCTCGGCCCGCGGCGCGCCGGCCGGGTCCGACCCGGCGGAATAAGCATGAAACCGCTCGCCGCCAATCGCATTCAAAATGGCCTCCGCCATAATCGACCGCGCCGAATTGGCGGTGCACAAAAACAAAACATTAAACGCCGGCGTCATGTGGGGCTCCTCGTCATCGGCCGGCAACAAGCCGGCGAGATCGCCGCAGCGGCCTGGCTGGCCGGCGCAGCAGGTTTCGCTGAGGAAGCCCAGCAAGTCCCGCATGCCGATCAGCCGCACGGCATAGATCATCCGCCGCCCCTGCCGCGTCGCCCGCACCAACCCCTCCCGTTCCATCGCCGCCAGATGAAACGACAGCGTTGAGGGCGGCACGTCCAAAGCCACCGCAATTTCGCCCGCCGATAACCCGGACGCGCCATGCGCAAACAGCAGCCGCAGCAACTCCAGCCGCGTCTCCTGCGCCAAGGCGGACAGCATCTGCGCGGCCTGTCTGGTTTCCATCATTCTATCTTTGCAGAAATATCGACCAACAACGATGAAACTATGATGAAACCCGCCGGCCGGCCGCGCCCACCCCTATGATTTTCCTATGCCACCGCCCGTCGCCCCGCCTCGCTTTCCTATGCCTGAAGTCGGACATCAGACCCGCATCTCGCAGCGGAGGTTCCATCATGCCAGATCTGATTTACCTGCTCCTCGGCCTCGGCGGCTTCGCCGTCTGCTATGGCTTCGTCCATCTCTGCAATCGCCTCTAGGAGCCGCGCCATGACCCTGGACATCGTCCTAGGCGCGCTGGTGACCGTCGGGCTGTTTGCCTATCTGGTCTACGCGCTGCTGCGTCCCGAAAAATTTTGAGGGCCTTGCCATGACACTCCTCGGATGGGTGCAGATCGCGCTGTTCTGCGCCCTCATCATCGCCATCACCCGCCCGCTGGGCGGCTATTTAACCGCCCTTGCCACCGGCGGCCGGGTTCTGCTTTCGCCCGTGCTCGGCCCGGTGGAACGCGGCATCTATCGGCTGGCCGGGGTGCGGGCCACCAGTGAGCAGGGCTGGGTCGGCTACGCCTCCGCCATGTTGGTGTTCAAGGGGCTCTGCTTCCTGGCCGCCTACAGCATCCTGCGCCTGCAAGCCGGTCTGCCGCTGAACCCGATGGGGCAGACCGCACTCAGCGCCGATCTGGCCTACAACACGGCGGTTTCGTTCCTCACCAACACCAACTGGCAGTCCTACGGTGGGGAAACCACCATGAGCAACACCTCGCAGATGGTCGCGCTCACGGTCCAGAACTTCATGTCCGCCGCCGCCGGTATCGCGATCGCCATGGCCTTCGTCCGCGGCTTCGCCCGCCGCTCGGCGGCCACGCTGGGCAATTTCTGGGTCGATCTCACCCGCATCACCCTCTACGGCCTGCTGCCGATCTGCGTGGTGTTCGCGCTGATCCTGGTCTGGCAGGGCGTGCCGCAAACCCTGGGCGCCTTTGTGGACGCCACCACCCTGGAAGGCGCCAAACAAACCATCGCCATCGGCCCGGTCGCCTCGCAGGAAGCGATCAAGATGCTCGGCACCAACGGCGGCGGCTTCTTCAACGCCAACTCCGCCCACCCGTTCGAAAACCCGACCGCCCTGGTCGACTATCTGCAAATGCTCTCCATCTTCGCCCTCGGCGCCGCGCTCACCAACATGTTCGGCCGCATGGTCGGCAATGAACGCCAGGGCTGGGCGATTTTCGCCGCGATGGGGGTGTTGTTCCTGGCCGGCGTCAGCGTGCTCTACGCCTCCGAAGCCCAAGCCAACCCCATCCTGACCGCGTTGGGCATGGATAGCAGCCTCGGCAATATGGAAGGCAAGGAAATCCGCTTCGGCATCGTTCAGTCGGCACTGTTTTCCACCGTCACCACCGCCGCCTCCTGCGGCGCGGTCAACAGCATGATCGAGAGCTTCCTGCCGCTCGGCGGCATGGTGCCGATGATCAACATCATGCTCGGGGAAATCATCTTCGGCGGCGTTGGCTCCGGCCTTTACGGCTTTCTGCTCTTCGCCATCATCGCCGTTTTCGTCGCCGGGCTGATGGTCGGCCGCACCCCGGAATATCTCGGCAAAAAGATCGAGGCGCGCGAGGTGAAACTCACCATGCTGGCCATTTTGTGCCTGCCTTTGGTCATGCTCGGCTTCACCGCCATCGCCGTCGTGCTCGATGCCGGCACCTCGGCACTCTCCGCCAGCGGCCCGCACGGCTTTTCCGAGGCGCTCTACGCCTATGTCTCCGCCGCCGGCAACAACGGCAGCGCCTTCGCCGGCCTGTC
>Ga0164296_1004047_pt1 | contig 13492 bp, 14 predicted proteins | sample GEODES057metaG_FD_113533 | JGI IMG/M metagenome (GOLD analysis project Ga0164296, IMG submission 113533) | Dystrophic lake water microbial communities from Trout Bog Lake, Wisconsin, USA - GEODES057 metaG | ecosystem: Environmental > Aquatic > Freshwater > Lake | place: USA: Trout Bog Lake...
CCCACTATTCATGTTGCACAAAGCCATTCTTGCAGACGGCAATTACGACGACTTCACCACTGCTCAGTTCGGCATTTATCTGGAGGAGCACTCGCAGGGCGCGTTCGAGTTCGGCGCCCCCACCAACGACGTGCTTGAGGTCACCGGCAGCCAGCCGGAGTCTTTTGAGACGGTCGTGAAGCGCGCCGCAGCGACACCGCGCAATAAGCGCACCTTTGGCTCTGTCCTGGGCGCCTGGGCCGCGTTCATGGTGCTGCCCTTCAAGCGTGGCCTCAATGTGGACTCCTACAACCGTCAGATGGGCACGCCCAAGCCATTCCAGCCGGCACTCGCCATGGGCAACGAGGCGTGGAAAGCTGCCCACAAGCGGTGAATAGGTAGAGTAGACACACGTGATGTAATACGTCCTTCCCGTTGCGTGTATTGAAATTGAATTCCTCTGCTTCACGGCTGGCCAGGGGCATCAGCTGCAGGAGCGGAGGAGCAGCATCCGCCTTTGGTCTCCGCATTGCGCTTGTCGGACTCCTCCTTCCACGCCTTGCCTGCGTCGGTGGCGGCCATGAGTGCGGGTGGCGCATTGCGGGCGGTGCCCCCGTTGCGGTCCTCGTCGTCAATGAGACAAAGGATGGTTGCGTTGACCGCCTGGTGGACGACCGCCATCACAAGGCTGGCCATGGCGAAGCCGGTGAGGAAGACGACGATGACGGGGACAAGGGGCGAGGAGAAGGTGCCCTTGGGGTACGTCTTGTCGAGGTAGACGAAGCAGAAGAAGGCGCTGCTGGCGGCGGTGCCCAGCTTGGCGAGGAACAGCACCGCGTCGGTGACCACGCTGAGCGTAGCGAACCGCAGCGCGTTGGACAGCACCATGGAGGTGCCGTGCGCGGCTGCTCCGCAGAAGCCGGAGCCGTCGATGGCGATGACGGCGTATGCGTTTGCGCTGAGGTACTCCACGATGCGCTCGAAGGCCCAGACCAGGCAGTTGGCGACCCAGAGCAGGATTTTGATGAGCTTGTTGCTGTCCGCAACCTTCTTGAGCTTGAGGCTGAGGTAAGACATGACGAAGCCGAAGAACTGGAAGGTTGCAACAATGAGCGAGCCGAAAGCCATGGAGCCGATGTAGTACCGCACGCTCGTCCACGCGGCGTGCGCCACTGGGTAGCGCTTCATGGCGACGCCCTGGCCGCCGGCGTGGAGGTAGGCGGAGTGGACGACCTGGGAGACGGTGAGGATGCCAAAGGCAACCACGAACTGGGTGGTCCACAGGAACTCGAAGCCGTGGTAAATGAGCGTGTACTCCACGCTCTTGTTCATCTTGACCGTGTACCCGCACTTGATGCTGCTGCACGACGGCGGGCCGCCGTTCAGCTGCACGTAGCTGGGAAACAGGGATGTGAACGCCTGCTGCACCTGCGCGCAGCACTGGCGGGGCACAACCTGGCCGGAGGAGTAGATGAACAGGCCCAGGGCAACCCACCAGACCATGAAGCCCGACAGCGCGAGGCCAGGCCAGAGAGGGAAGACCGCCAGGAACGGCGCCGCGTTCATGGTGTCCACAGCCACCTTGATGGTCGCGATGCTGACACGCAGGCGGGGGACGAGCACGATGCTAAACGCCCAGGTGATGACCGTCATTATGGCGGACGCGATGCCGAGGTAATACATCTGGCGCTTGGAGATTGCGCCCAGGTCATAGACGGACACCGCTGGCGTGACAGCCGCCGTGCCGTTGGGCACCGTCGACAAGCCGTTGATGCCCGCGGCCGCGGCGGAGGAGTTGAAGCTGAATCCGTTGGCATCGGAGTAGCTGACGATGCCGTTGAAGCTGTTCTTGCCGATGTTGCCTGACTTGCTGAAGCAGAACAGCGTGCAGCCCAGCGTCGCGAGGTCCACGCACAGCAGAGTCATCCACACCAGCGGCGCGGTGACGTACTTAACGAGCCAGATCCAGAAGAAGGCGATGATGAAAGGCAAGAAGAGGCCAGTCACGACGAGCGCCTTCCACGCCTTCAGCATGTCCGCTGCATACCGGAACGCAGTCGCCTTGTACGTGCTTGCGATGCTGTTCAGCACCGCCGCCATGGCGCCGCCGTCCTGGGTGTTGGGCAGCGGCACTTGCGCGGCGCGGGCGCCCACAGAGGCGCACGTGGAGTTGAACAGGGCCAGGGCAAGTGGGTGGACACTGCCCGTGGAGGTGGCGCTGATGCTGCTGATGCTGCCCTGCAGCGTCTGGCACGACTGGAGGCACCCGACGCGGTCTGCACACGGACGGGCGTCAGCAGGCGAGAAGGTTCGAGTGTGGAAGTCACCCTGTGAGCATGGGCGTACCGTTGGCCGACGCGTTGGGGCCCGTGTTACCCGTCCAGCTCATGACCAGAGGCAGCTTGTTCACGTCCTGCGGGGACAGACGTGCAGTGAGCGGTTTGTGTTGCGATGTGCAGCACCATTGACAAAAGACATGTCCGCACCGTGGCATTGCATGCGCTGGTTGTCTGCGCATTTGCGGTGTTGCAGCACGAGAAGCACTGCTGCAGGAGGGTCACCTTTGTCGGATTGACCGGCAGGCTCTGCATCGTCTGCGTCTGGCACACCTGCCAGACATTTGCCTGGCTGGTCAGCACTGGGAAGCACGGCCCCTGCAGCGCGCAGCTGGCCGCCTGGCCAGAGGTGCTCAGCGAGTTGAAGTAGTTGTACTGCATGCCAGCCCACGCGCCGAGGCTGTTGGGCGCGGTGCTCTGTGAACACAAAAAAAAGAGCAGAGAAGAGCGGCAGCAAGAATGAGTTGACCGCCGTACACACAGACAGATACAGACTGCTTCTCTCATAAGAGACGCACCGGCGAGGCCCAGTACGAGGCGTTCACGTCCTGCGGGTATTTGCACACCCAAGACAGCTGGTTGTTTGGCAACAGGGACGGGCAGCCTGACAGGCAGATGCTCTGCGCGTCCGCCAGGCTGAAACCATAGCCGTTTGACTCGATGACCTGGCAGTGAAGACGGAGACGCAGCGGGTGTCAGTTCGCTGCCGCGTCGGAGCTGTGGGGCTGCTCAAACAAGGCAGTTGGCTCCCCGCGTGCCTCATTCGGGTTCAGGAAGTATTGCGCCCGGTACGGCAACAGGTTCGCGCCGGGCTGCTTCTTGCCACACACGTTGCCGTCATAGTCGAGGCCGTACAGGAGCACCGCGGGGTTGCCCTGGTGGAACGCCACTCCTGCAATTGCAATCACACCGCCCCAAAACGCAGCGAACAGCAACGCGAAGGGGATGTCACGGCAACTCCTTCACACGAGGAAGCGACGTGTCAGGTCAGGGAACAGAGAGGTGCGCGAGAGCAGGGGAGCACGTGCAGGGTGAAGCGCCTACTCGCTGGCACCCGGGCGCCAGGGTGTCCAGTCCGCTGGCGACGCGAGGCGCCCGATTCGGGGGCAGCAAAGCACGGGTACGGGCGTCGCAGGGGCGTGGCTCGCCCGTGTACCGGTCGCGCAGGCGTGTTCGCGTGTGCGTGCACAGCCTGTGCCCTTGCAGTTGGCGCCAGGTGCCAGTGGTTGGAACAGGCGGCGCCTCGGCCGCGGAGGAGACCTCGCAGCAGGCACGCACCGCGCCTCCTCGTTGCCTGTGGCCACCTCCGACTCGGTGTCTCGCCCGCAGCACCCCATGGTGCCAAACGCAAGTCGACTGATTGTGGTGACGTGTGCGGACACCGGGTCGTGCATGCGCATCGCAGGTTCCATTCACGGATGCGAGTGTGCACACCACCGCCACACGGCGTACGCGCCCACGTGAGAAGGCCTCTCCGCACAGTCACTGGCAGAGTTGCGTCTCCAGGCTATACTGGCCCCTCGGCTGCCGACGCGGCCGTGTTCCACACGCTGCGCGCCTCGCCCACAGCTGACCTTGAGGCCGCCCTGAGTGCAGTTGCTGCCGCCGGCCAGCTGAGAGAAGGCGTCCTCGAGGTTGCACTGCAACACTTGCAAGCCGCTCGGCGCGACTCGGCGCAAGACGTGCCGCACTTGGAAGCCATAGCACGACAGACGGGTGTAGCTCTATTGCGTGCAGCGCCGCCGCCACCCGCGCTTCTTCTGGGGCCTCTCGTGGAGGCCGCCGTCGGCGGCGCTGGGGATGACGACCTCAAGCACCGCATTCGCCAGCTGACCACCACCGCCTCCTCAACCAGCGGCGGGATGACCACCGCGTCAGCGCTGGGTGCTGCCGCGCAGGCGTTGGTGGCGGCGTTGGAGGCGCAGGAGCTGAAGCAGATGACTCACGTGGCTGCTGCTGTGGAGGCGGGCGGCTCTGGCGCGGAAGCCGCGCTAGCTGCGGCAGAGCAGCGCCAGGCGCTGCGACAACAGCTGGCACGGATTTCTAATGTAGCGAACAGCATGAAGTGACCTGCTCTTCAATCTCCCGAGGTCGTGGGCCGGACCCAGTTGATGCACCGATGGCGGACCCTCGCCGGCACAATGATTCGTGTCTTGTGCCTGCCCTCTGCTGAGGCACTATGTCGCGCTCCTTTCTGGCTATCATTGCTGCCGCTGCTCTGACGGCAGTAGTCAGCGGCGACACTCTGGCCATCCCTGCGGCAGCGTACGGGCTTGTACCTCGGGACAGCGGCCTCGATCCGTCGAAGCTCATCGAGCTCCCACCCGGCTGCAAGCAGTTGCAGCCCTGCGCGAACGAGTACTTTGTGCGCTGGCTGCAGTGCTCCACACTCACGACCTGGTGCACCACTGCCGAGGTGTACGCTCGTTGCACCTACGAGCCGCAATCGGGATGGTTCCGTGGCAACGTCTACCCAGGCGGTTTGATGATCAATGCGCCGAAAGCTTGGCCCTATTGCCAGGACTTGTTGACGAGCATCTACTCTTTTTCCAGCGATCTGAACATCCAAAGCGACACTGTGGACATCTGGGCCATTGCCCGCGCCCACAACCTGACGCTCACCACGCCGCTGGGCTACAACCAGCCGACTTCGCTGCTGCCTGCTTGGAACAGCAATGCAGTCTACACCACCGCGCAAGTGCAGGCGTTCCTCACCCAGACCCCTCGGAGCGCTGGCCGCGGCTAAAGTTGATCGAATGAGTGGCCATGCCCCGGGCGAATGCCGTTCAGGTGGCCACGTGGATGCCAGAGGACGGAAGATTTCGCCTCGCAGGTGCCCCAGGTTTAGTCATGACGACGCGCTCAACACGCCCCTGTAATTTCCACGCCCGTTGTGCGCGCCACCTCGCCTCAAGGCCAGCAGTGCGCACAGCAAGAGTTTCCAGAATAGAGGCAGCTGGCAGGCCGCAGCCTGGGCGACACGCTGTGCGCTGTCTTGCTTCTCCATCAGAGGTGCCTCCACAAAGCCTCGCGAAGGTGGCGGCAGACGCGTGGAGCTTGTGCTGGTGCGTGAACACACCCGCTATGCTGTCCTCCTCCGACACAACGCGGCGTGAAGAGCCCTCTCCCATGGTGCCGCAGGCGTGTCGTGCGAGCTGCGTGGCGCCCAGCGCTTCTTCTCTGGGCCGTCGTCTCATTCAACTTGTGAGTGAAGCGCGCCCGCTGGTCTCCAAGCTGTAAGCACTTCACACAAAACATACTCACTCCCCTCTGTGGTCGCAGGCCACTGCTGCTGCTGTGGGTGGCCAACAGGCAGCAGGGTGTGGGCAACGTGCCCGTGAAGCGCACAGACGAAGAGTGGAGGCAGCGCCTGTCGAGAGACTCCTACAAAGTTCTCATCAACAGGGGAACAGAGATGGCCTTCACTTCGCCGCTGTACCGGGAGAAAAGACGCGGAACCTACGTGTGTGCTGGATGCGGCGCGCCGGTATACAAATCGACGGACAAGTATGATAGCGGAACGGGTTGGCCCAGCTTCAGTGCGCCAGTTGAAGGCAGCGTGAAACTGACACTGCAGCCGCTCTACTGTCTGGGAGATCTCGGTGCGCGGGAGGTGAGATGCGCGAGCTGCGGCGGACATCATGGCCACGTCTTCAGCGACGGTCCTGCGCCAACCCGGAAGCGATATTGCATTAACGGCGTCGCCCTGGAGTTCAAGCCCGAAGACAGCGAGCAATGATGGACACACGGGTGCATGACGTAAGCAAATCACCATCCCTCTGCCCCCCGCCGATGCATCTACGATAGCCCGGTCCTCCCTTTGCAGCCGCTCATGGCCCACGAGGCGGAGCTTCTTGCGGAGGAGCTGAATGACTTGACCTCCTCATTCTTTGCACCCGCGACCTCCGACCTTGCGCCCTCCGACCTTGCGGGGCGCAAGCGTCTGCCGAGTGCTGCTGAGCTCGCAGCCATTCTAAACGGGGAGCCGCTGCCCAGCGCTCCTGCTGTTCCTGCTTCGACAGCGACTGCTCCAGTGGAGGCCGGAGTGCCGCCTCAGGAGTGGCTGGACGCGCTCGTCCGCGCCCCGAGTTGTGTACCCGCACACGTGTTCGCAGAGTCCAATGCCCAATTGGTGCGCACTGCTCCGCCGGGCACTGTGCAGCCACAACCAACGTCTGTCTGACGGCGACCCCACGCACAACAGGCGAAGCGCCCCGCGAACCAGGCTGGGCCACTGAGGCTGTTGCTGGTTAGTGCATCCGCTGCTGATTCAGTTGTCTATGCCGCCAATTGCGCGACACTGGCGGAGGCGTTAACCGGCGCACACGCCGACGCCAACGTCCTAGGTGATGTGGAGCACATAGGAGTGGCCCTCGCCTGGGCCGGTGGGACAGTGCACGCACAGCACCCAGGCGCTGCCTGCTGGTCTCTTGCCCTCCTCGACGTTCTCCTTGCCAGTGGCGACACGCAGGCCACGTGCTCGCCACTCGTGGCGGCAGCCATGATGCGCACCGCAGTCGCGCTGCTTCGAGAGCACGAGGGGAATGGGGAGGTGCTGGACGCTGCGGCGCGGGTCATACAGCGCTGCGCCGCCGCTTTAGGGCCAGCGCCCGGGAGTGCAGCGGCAGCTGTCGAGGGTGCTGCCAATGTGGTGGTGAACTCCATGAGCGCTGCTGCTGACGACGCGAGACTGCAGGCCCGCGCTTGCGCACTCCTCGTCCTCCTTGCCGGAGCTGGCGAGACCGTACGCCGCGACGCTGCAGCAGCTGGCGCGCCAAATGCAGCCATGGCATGTGTGGCTGCGTTTCCGGGCGATGTGGATGTCCAGACGCACGGGCTAGCGTGCCTAGCAGCGTACATGACGACGCCCGTGGCCGCCATCTTAGCCTCGTCAGAGGATGCCCTCGGCGCCGCACTGGCTGCGCTGCACGCTCACGGCGCCGAAGCTACTGTGATGACATCTGCGTGCGACACGCTGAGCGCGCTGTGCAGACTCGCGCCTGGAGCTGCTCAGGCACTGCATGCCAAAGAGGGAGCCTCCGTCCTGACCGCCGCCTGCCAGGCGCATACCGGCGACGCAGACGCCGTGGCCACCACAGCTGCTGCCACCGCGCTGTCCAGTCTCTGCGCAGGTTGCCCTGCGGCATGCGCATCGGCAGTCGCGTGCGGTGCAGTCGGCGCACTCTGCGATGCGCTGTTCGTACACACGAAACAGGCTGCTCTGTGCAACGCCGCCTGCGGCGCGCTTGCGCGTTTATGCACCGCGTCGCAAGCGGCGAGTTTGCTGCGAAAAGCAGGAGGTGTACATGCAGCAGTGGCTGTGTTGCGCCAACATGTGGGTGCGCCATCCGTCGTGTGCCGCTCTGCCAGTTTGATTGCTCGCGCGACGCTCGCCGGTCTTGGAAAGGAAGCACTTGCTGGTGGTGCGCCGGCAGCGTTGACGGAGGCATTAGCTCAACATCCAGGACATGCAGGAGTCACACAATGCGTGTGCCTCGCCGTCACTGCGCTGCTTGCGCAGCCACGTGGCTCGGGAGGGGCAGCAAGCGGGAACGCATTGCCAGCCGCGGCTGAGCTGGTAGCCAGTGGTTGCGTGCCTGCCCTTGTGCGTGTGCTTGGCGCTGCACACGCACTCCCCGCGCCCGCCACCGCCGATGCCAGCTCGCAGCCGCCCGCCACCGCCGCCGTGAATGCACTGCACCGCCTAGCCAGCTTGTCCCCGTTCGCTGCGTCTCAAGCAGTTCAGAGCGGTGGTCTTGCCGCGCTGGCTCACATCGGAAGCACTGTTGCTCCGCGCGACGCAGCCGCCTGCCAGGCTGTGTGCGCGTGCATCGCATGCATAGCGTCCGATGCGAGCGCGAATCATCCTGCCGGCGAGGCCTCCATGCACAGCGCAGGTGCCGCTCTGGAAGTGGCAGTGGCTACGTTAACACGCCATGGCGCCGCACACCCCGAAGTTGCGGCCGCTGCATGCTCTGCACTGGCAGCGCTGGCCACTGGACGCACGACTCTGGCTCGACGAGCGGTCTCCGCTGGCGCCATCCAGCTGGTCTGCTCCTGCCTTGCTCGCCAGGGAGTGACACATGCAGGGACAGCTACAGCGGCTGCGACCGCGCTGCAGGCGCTCACCACAGGCGACGCTGCTGCCAAGGAAGCAGCTGCAGATGTGGGCGCCATTGCGGCGACAGTCACGTGTTTGAGGACTCATAGCACTGTGCCCACTGTCGCGGCCTCATGTGCCGGCGCGCTGGGAAGCTTAGCGGTAAGCGAAGTCAACCAAGGACTGGCAGCGCAGCATGGTGCCATCGAGGCTGTCGTTGCAGCGCTCATTGCGCATGGCACTGGCGATTCACGCTGTGCGACTCAATGCTGCGTCGCGCTCACCAATCTCGCAGCGAATGCCGCCAACGAGGCGCGTGCTGTTACTGCAGGTGCGACAAGCGCGGTGTTGAAACATGCGCTGCAGGCGCATCCGGGCGATGCGCGAGTGGTTGAGGAGGCTTGCGCTGCTCTTGCGAATCTGTCCTTCACGCCCGCGCATGCAGACACAGCCAAGCAGCTGGGCGTGCCTGCTGCTGTTTGCGTGGCCAAGGAACGTCACGCGGGGATAGCATCGGTGGTGAGCCAAGCAGACTACGTGCTGGAGGCATTAGCGTCCACCAGCTGATGTGGCAAAACAATCACCATTCCACACTTCCTCCTCAATTCGCTCGCATGTCTAGGGTCTTCATGAGCTCCTGCAGGTAGAGCACGGCAGTGCAGCGCGGCACGTCCACGTATGGGTGTTGGCGAGCTGAACGCCGGGTTTAGGTGGGACGCCGGCGGCTCCGCTGACGAAGACAGGAAGACAGGCGCACCGCAGGCGCCATGGTCATTCGCAGGTGCGTAACCTCACCGCAATGGCGCACGAGTCGCGTGTTGAGAGGCGTCGTGACGGTCCACCAGGGGCCCTGGACGACGTTGCGAAGCAGCACGCTCGCGCGAAGACGACCAGTGTGGACGCTAAGATTGCGTCCGTGCTGGCGAGCAAGGCGCGTTCACACCCCGTGTCAGGGACGCTGGCACTGTAGTGTCCCTCATCAGTCAGCCGCCAATGTCCTCGCGCGGCGAGCTTCCCCGCCAGCTGGGTGCAGCGTGCTTGACTTCCCTCTCACTTCGCACACGGCTAACACGCGCCGCCCCGCGTTGTGTCGCTACGCGCAGGCGGCGCAGGGCAAGAAGAAGGCCAGAGCTGTGGTGAACCATCCTCGCTTGCCGCCCCGCGCTGCGGACGGCACGCGCACAGCAGGTGCTGCTGCTCCTTCTCCTGATGGTGATGACGCCAGCGACGAAGAGGACGGCGCGCTGGCGGCTGAGCAAGAAAGTAGTGATGACAGCGGCGCTGCGCAGCCGGACTGGGACGCCATGCATGATGAGGACGAGGACGATGTGATTGACGCTCCACCAGCGATGGTTGCACCTGGCGGCCGCGATGATGGCGACAGCAGCAGCGATAGCGAGCAAGAAGATGAGTTTGCAGATGCGCGTGCAGGCAAGGCGGCTGCAAAGATTGCAGCAATGTCGGCGCGTAGCAATCGTGCGACTCGAGGCGCAGCTGTCACAGCTGCCGAGGAGGAGGTGCTGGAAGACGAGTTCGCCTCACGTCAGCCGCCTCGATCAAATCGAAAGACTGCAGTAGCTCAGGGCGATGGAGACGCGTCCAATCGCGGCCCTGCAGATGACACCTGGGGCTCTGCCGCTGAGCGCGCTGGTCGAGCAGGCCAGGGCGGCAACGCGCTGGATCCCGGCAATGCGCCGGCTGTGTTCCACGCCGACTCATTTGCTGCGCTCGGCTTGTCCAAACCGCTGCTTCGCGCCTGCGACGCACTGGGGTACACCGCTCCAACGCCCATCCAGGCCGCTGTCATCCCGCTGGGTCTTCAGGGCCGCGACATCTGTGGACGCGCAGTGACTGGCAGTGGCAAGACGGCTGCATTCATGCTCCCATTGCTGGAGCGACTGCTTCACCGCGCCCGGGGCGTGTCTGCTACCCGGGTAGTGGTCCTCACTCCCACCCGCGAGCTCGCTGTGCAGATCGCGGCAATGTCGGAGCGGCTGGCGCAGTTCACGGATGTGAGGGTAGCCACTGTTGTTGGCGGCCTATCTCTGAACACGCAAGCCGCGGCGCTGCGCTCCCGCCCGGAGGTGGTCATCGCCACGCCGGGCCGTCTGATTGATCACTTGAGGAACACGCAGAGTTTCAGTCTCGACGATCTTGCAGCACTGGTCCTCGACGAAGCCGACCGCCTTTTGGAGATGGGCTTCTCCGACGAATTGACTGAGCTGCTGCGCCTCTGTCCACATCGCCGTCAGACGCTTCTCTTCAGCGCCACGCTGGGAAGTCGAGTGGAGCGCCTCGCGGAGCTGTGCCTGAAGCAGCCGGCGCGATTGAGCGCCGATACCCTGGGCGCTGCCCCCCGCGCGCTGACGCAGCAAGTCGTGCGCGTGCGTCCCGGGGCAGCCAGCTCCAAGGATGCCATGGCGCTGTGCTTGCTCACGCGCGCATTCGCGAGGCAGCGGTGCATCGTGTTCTGCAGAACGAGGCAGCGATGCCATCGGTTCAAGCTGCTGTGTGGCCTTCTGTCTCTCCCCACAGCGGAGCTGCATGGCAACATGACTCAAGCTCAGCGTCTGGCGAGTCTGGAGCAGTTCCGCGCGGGGGCAGCAGGCGTGCTGGTGGCCACAGATGTGGCTGCCCGGGGGCTTGACATTGCCTCTGTGGGCGCAGTCATCAGCTTGGATGCGCCCCGTGACACAGCCGCCTACTTGCACCGCGCCGGACGCACTGCCCGTGCTGGCGCAGCTGGGTGCTGCGTCACGTTCGTGGAGGAGGGTGACCGGGCACTGCTGAAGCAAGTGGCCCACCACGCGAGGTCCCAGGGCGCAACTCTAGGCGAGCGCACCCTGGATGCTGTCGCGCTACGCAAGATGGTGGACCGCGTGGAGGCGCTCGCAGATGACATCGCAGCTGTGGAGGCTGCTGAGGCGGAGGAGGCCGCGACTCGGAAAGCGGAGCAGGAGGCGTCCAAAGCCGCTCATCTCATCGAGCACGCGGATGACATCGCGGCACGGCCGGCACGCACCTGGTTCCAGACCCAGGGCGACAAGGAGCGGGCGAAGCAGCGCACGGGGGACAAGCGCGGACGAGGATTCGAAGAAGAAGACGGTGGCGATGGAGAAGGAGAAGGAGGTGATGATGGGGCAATGCCGGCGGCGAAGAAGAGCAAGAAAAAAGAGAAGAAGGGCGCTGACGAGTCTAAGACAGGGAAGAAGGCTGACGGTGCTGCGAAACGCAAGGCGGAAGCGCAGCCAGATCCTGTGGCCATTCGCGCGCGCATGAGCGCTTCTCTTGCGAAAGCCGCGGCTCGTCGCGCTCAAGTGCAGGGCCTCCGCCCCGCCCAAGCTCAAGCTGCTGCTCGGGCGGTGCTTCAGAAGTTCAACAAGCGCGGTTTGGCCGCTCGCAGAGCCGAGGCGGCAGCTGCTGGGAATGAGGGCGAGCCAACTGGCAAGGATCAGCCGAAGGGCGGCTTGTTCTCTGGCGACGGCACGCATACAGGCATCGCGGCATCGGGGCGACGCCCCGTCGAGCGGAGAGCACGGCCAGAGAGCAAGTTTGCCGCCAGAGGGATGATGCGGTCTCGAGATGCACTGGGCTCGCCCCTCGCAGGGCGCGGCGTTGGCGGCGCCAAGAAGAAGACGAAATCTCGCTATAAGCGGCGCTAAATGCAAGATGCTCCCTCCCTGATCATATCTTCGCCCTCCTCGCCTGTCCTGTGTGCATGCGCGGTTGCCCCGATCCTGTCGCTCTGGATATAGCACCATGTTGGCGCGGCGCAGCGCCGGCCGCGAGCGAGAGACAGACACGCACGTGGCGAGTGGCGACCAGGGCGCGGTGGTGCAGAGTAAAGGCGCATGCCACCGGTGCTCGGCCGAGTTCAGGGACACGTCCAAGATGACGCAGTGCAGCACGTGCCAGTGCAGGTGCGTCCCGGCAGGACTGCACTGCCCGCGCGTGCGGACAGCGAGGCCTGGAAGCTCTGGCAGGAGGTCGCTCACTGCTTTTCGCTTTGCAGCCGCTCGCGCTGACTGTGTGATCTCCCTCCTCCTTCCCCGCGCGCGCGCAGGTTCCACGTCCACGACTGCGGCAAGCGGATCCAGCAGGCGGGCCTGGAGGCGGAGAAGAGTGCGCAGTGTCCAAAGGCGCGTGCGTCGCGCGCGCGCGGTGCCAACAATAAAGTGCGCCCCGTGTACCGCAGCCTCCTGACTCGCCCGATCCCGCCGTACGCGTCGCCGCTGGGGACGCACACGCAGTGCTGCAACCTCTGTTTCTGCGCTGGCGGCCCCGTGGCGTGTCACACGGGACGAACGAAGCGGCGGAGAGAGGGCGCGGCCCAACACAAAGCACTTGCGGCTGCCGCCCGTGCTGCAGGCCCTGCCACAGGCCCGGGGCCCGGCGTCGCGCTGCTTCCCTTCGGCGCTGCCGCAGCTGGTCTGCTGATACCTGGAGACCCGACGCTGGCGTCGTTCCTCATGTCGCCGGCGCAGCAGCACGACCGCGGCTTGGGTGGAGGAGCCGCAGGCGGCGCGGCGCCGCCTGGCTACCCGCCCAATGCATCTGCAGGGGCGGACTTGACACAGGCCATCCAGGTGACGGCCGCACGTGCGCTGATTGCGTGCGCGCCTGCGGCGTTGGGAGGAGCGGCCAACCCGACAGTGGTGACGGCTGCGAATGCGGCGGCTGCCGCCTATAGCGTCACCCTCATGTCCTGCTTCGTGGCGCCACACGCTGTGGCGCAACACGCGCCACCGGCAGGGGCCACGGCTGCGGGGCCCACAGCACCTGGCAGTGACCTTTCCAGGTGGTACGCGGACATGGCCTTGTTTCAGCAGCGCCAGCAACTCGCGCCTCATAATGCGCATGCTGCCGCTGCATTGATGAGGCGACCACAGCCTCCGGCAGCAGCGGTGGCGGTGGCGGCGCCAGGCGGCGCGGGACTCATGAATGGCACAGTGGAGACTACAGGCATGGCACCCTACAAGAATGGCGACGGCAATGGCAATGGTAACGGTACGGCTGGTGCGCCTGTGGCCAATGGAGACGCGCACACGCTACATTGACCGCAGAGAGCTTCGCAACG
>Ga0164296_1004048_pt1 | contig 13492 bp, 10 predicted proteins | sample GEODES057metaG_FD_113533 | JGI IMG/M metagenome (GOLD analysis project Ga0164296, IMG submission 113533) | Dystrophic lake water microbial communities from Trout Bog Lake, Wisconsin, USA - GEODES057 metaG | ecosystem: Environmental > Aquatic > Freshwater > Lake | place: USA: Trout Bog Lake...
ATCTTATTCGCAAAAAGCAGACAGACAGCGCGACAAGCGCAGACCTTTGAGCTGAAATGTCTTTATAAGATCGACCAGCAACCTATTGGAATTAATGTTTTATTAACCATTTAAGTGGCTGATACCGCCTCCATTTTTAAAGCCCTTTGCAGAAAGCCCCCGATGGCGAAGAAAGAAACAATGCATCAATCGCCGTCGGGCTCTGATGGCGATCCGGCTTCGGCCTGTCTTGGTCTAGATTTCGGCACAACGAATTCTGTCGCCGCTATGATCGGGTCGGACGGCCGTATCGAGACGGCGCAGTTTATCCATGATGGTGTGGCCGATTCTGTTTGCCGATCGGCATTGAGTTTTTTCAAATCGGATAATGAGACCCATGTCGAGATTGGACCTTGGGCGGTTGACCGCTATCTAGCCGATCCGATGGATTGCCGTTTCTTGCAATCCTTCAAAACCTTTGCTGCAAGCGGCTCGTTTCGTTCAACGGCAATTTATGGTCGTCCATGGCGCTATGAAGATTTAATGGCCCATTTTATCGAAGGCCTATTGGCCAAATGCGAGCCATTGTCGGCGAAGCCATCGGGCCGTTTGGTGATTGGAAGACCTGTTGCCTATGCGGGTCACGCACCCGATGCCGCCTTGGCGCAATCGCGCTATTTGACGGCATTGGCCCGATGCGGGTTCGACGATGTGCATTTTGTGTATGAGCCTGTCGCGGCCGCCTTCTATTTTGCCCAACGCCTTGAAAAGGATGCAACTGTTCTAGTGGCCGATTTCGGCGGCGGCACGAGCGATTTTTCGATTGTCCGCTTTTCCTTCGGCAAGGACGGTATTCGCGGCATTCCGCTTTCGCGGACCGGCGTTGGTTTGGCGGGCGATCGGTTTGATTATCGCATTCTCGATCATGTCGTCTCGCCAAGGCTCGGAAAGGGCAGTCAATATAAAAGCTTTGGCAAGATGCTCGATATTCCCATTCATTATTTCGCAAATTTCGCCGCGTGGCATCAACTTGCTATTATGAAGGCGGGGCCCACGATCCGTGAATTGCGCCAATTGGCTAATGCCAGCGACAATCCCGAACCGCTCGAGATGCTGATCACGATCATTGAGAACGATCTTGGCTACCCGCTTTACAAAGCGATCTCGGAGGCAAAGTTTGCTCTATCCCATCATGATCAGGCTGCATTCTCTTTTCACAGCGACGGGATTTCAATTGACGCTACCATCAAACGAGAAGAATTCGAACGCTGGATCGCACCTGATCTCGACCGTATTGATCTGGCCGTTGATCAAGCGCTGCTAGAGGCGGGTTTAGCAATGGCCGATATTGATAAAGTCTTTTTAACGGGCGGCAGCTCTTTTGTGCCTGCCGTTCAGGCCCGCTTTAAACGCTTTGGCGACGAACATTTGGAAACCGGCGACCAGCTTTTGTCGATTGCCTCGGGTCTTGCTTTGATCGGGCAGGAAAGTAACATTGAGCGTTGGACGGTTCGTGAGGTCTAAAGGCTTATATGAATACTTATCGTCTTATACATCGATAGGAGAGCGGTATGCAGGCGACGTTTCTTGGACTTGATATTGGTACATCGTCCATCAAAGCGCTTTTGATTGACGAGCAGCAACGCCTTGTTGCGGAAGCGTCTGTGCCACTTTCGATATCGAGGCCTGAGCCGCTTTGGTCTGAGCAAGATCCGGAGGAGTGGTGGCAGGCCTGCTTGACGGCGATCGAACAGGTGAGAAACGACGCTCCGCATGCCTTCTCCGCCCTGCAAGCGATCGGCTTATCGGGCCAGCAACATGGTGCTGTATTTCTTGATGTTGATGGCCATGTGCTTCGGCCCGCTATTTTGTGGAACGATGGACGATGCGGTCGCGAGGCGGAAGAATTGCAAGCCAGTCTGCCGGGCTTTGTTGAACGCGCGTCGAATATCGCGATGGTTGGGTTTACGGCTCCGAAAGTATTGTGGGTCCGTCGGCATGAGCCGGATATTTTCAAGAAGACCCGCAAGATTTTGTTGCCGAAGGATTATATCCGCTTCCGGCTTTCAGGAGCTTATGTTGCCGAAATGTCCGATGCGGGCGGCACACTCTGGCATGACATAGCAGGCAGACGATGGGACGACACCTTGCTGGCCGCAGGCGGAATTGACCGCTCTTATGTCGCCGATCTCGTTGAAGGATCTGATGAGTCCGCACGATTGAGCGACGCGTTATCGGCGAAGTGGGGATTAACGAAAGGCTCTGTGGTTATTGCCGGAGGGGCTGGCGATAATGCAGCGGCAGCTGTTGGCATCGGCGCCGTTAATGCAGGCGAAGGCTTGTTATCGATGGGCACATCGGGCGTTTTATTTGCAGTAACCGATCAGCTTTTAACGAAGCCCGCGCGTGCCTTAAACGCTATGTGTCACGCCCTGCCGCAGAGGTGGCATGTGATGGGTGTGTCCTTATCAGCCGCGTCAGCACTTTCATGGTTTGCCGATGTTATTGGCAAGGGCGAACGTGTCGGCGATTTGATTGCTGAGGTTCAGGCTTTCGCATCTCAACCCACACAGCGCGCTAATGCGCCGATCTTCGTGCCTTACCTCACAGGTGAGCGAACGCCCCACAATGATCCTGAAGCGAATGGTATTTTCGCAGGCCTTCGTGCACAGCACGATCAGATCGCCATGGCTTATGCAGTTATGGAAGGCGTTGCCTTTTGCTTCGCCGATGATTTCGATGTGTTGGCGGATTCAGGTACGCATCTCAACAGTTGTTTCCTCGTTGGCGGCGGTGCGCGAAGCCAATTTTGGGGGCAAATGCTCTCTGATGTTCTGCAGTTTCCGTTAGACCTTCCGGGAGGGGCTGAGACGGGCGCAGCGCTTGGTGCGGCACGGCTTGGCATGTTGGCGGCGCGTGCGGGTAAGGAAGCCGATATTTGTTTCAAGCCGGATATTAAATCTCGGTATTCGCCCGATCCAAAAGAGCAGTCTTTTTATAAGCCACGCCTTGATCGCTTTAGAGCGCTATATGCAGCCGAGCACCAGATTCGAATGAGATCAAGATAATCCTTCGGCTATTAAAACCATTCAACGCTGCTGCTCGGCGGTGATAAAGGCCTCAAGGGCTTCAACCTCGTGCGCTTTTAACTGAAGCCCCAGTTTGCTACGACGCCATAAAATATCATGCACAGACATGGCCCATTCGTGCGCCATTAAATAACGAACTTCCGATGAAGAAAGTGTGGCGCCGAAAAAGGGTCCGATATCTTCTTCAGTTGTAGCGTTTCCCAAAATCATAACGGTCTTGGTGCCATAGGCACGGACAAGGCGTTTGATGAGTTCTTTTCTGAAGTTCGGATATTGAAGATGATAGAGATCGACAAGCTTTTGAAAGCCCACTCTTTCAAAATCACCGCCCGGTAAGGCTGTTTTACCCGTCCAGCCTGTTTGGCTTTCGCTAGCGTGTGGAAGATAGGGTGAAAGCTTTTCAAGGGCCGCCTCAGCCAAGCGGCGATAGGTGGTTATTTTGCCGCCAAAGATGGAAAGCAGTGGCGCTTGATCTGTTGGAGCATCGAGCTTGAGAACATAATCGCGCGTTGCTTCTTGGGCTTTTGAAGCACCATCATCATAGAGCGGTCTTACGCCCGAATAGGTCCAGATAATATCATTTGGTACAATGGGTTTGGAAAAATATTCGCTCGCTGCAGCGCAGAGATAATCGATTTCTTCTTGGCTTATCGTGACGTTCGAAGGATCACCCAGATAGTCTCGATCCGTTGTGCCGATGAGCGTAAAATCCTGTTCATAGGGTATAGCAAAAATAATCCGACCGTCTTTGTTTTGGAAAATATAACAACGATCATGCTCGTATAGGCGCGGAACAACAATATGCGATCCTTGCACCATACGAATTTTTGCTTTGGTGTTGGATCTAATTTTTCCCGATAGGACGTCCGCTACCCAAGGTCCGGCAGCATTCACAAGAGTTGCTGCACGTATTGATTTTGATTGACCTGTTGATTGGTTCAAAATCGTAAGCTTCCATGCGTTTTCTTCACGATCAGCAGAAATGAGCTTATGCTTTGTTTCAATAATCGCACCGTGATCGCGGGCATCCATTGCATTTAAAACAACCAAGCGAGAATCTTCTACCCAACAATCAGAATATTCAAATCCGATTGAGGAATTACCTTTCAGAGGTGCACCCGAAATATCAGATGTGAGATCAAGCGTTCGCGTTGGGGGCAGTTTTTTACGTCCACCAAGATGGTCATAAATAAACAGGCCCAATCGTAATATCCAAGCAGGGCGCAAGCCGCGGTGATAGGGCAACACAAATCGAAGCGGCCAGATAATATGGGGAGCTATACCCCACAAGATCTCGCGCTCAATCAGCGCCTCGCGTACCAGTCTGAATTCGAAATGCTGAAGATAGCGCAACCCGCCATGGATAAGCTTTGTCGACCATGACGATGTACCGGATGCCAGATCATCCTGCTCGCACAGATAGACGCTCAAGTTTCGCCCCGCGGCATCGCGAGCAATTCCGGTACCATTAATGCCACCGCCAATAATGGCGATGTCGTAAATCTGATCCGTCAGATGAGCCTCCAAAGGTGATGAAATGAGCACCCGAGCATTGCCCAATGTTGGCGTGAAAGGGAAGACGCCATCGATAGGGAAACAATCTTGTTGACCAAAGAGCCCTTTACAATCTTCGGTTTTGTTCAATTCCAACAGAAAGCGATTTCAGTTGTAATTTTTCTTTTTGCGCCCTTGAATACAAGAAATTAAGACAATTTGGGTTCAAAATGCCTTAATAAAAATCAATGACTTCCTCTTGATGGGACCGTCTCGCTGCAACAAAGATTAATAGGGATGGTTACGTCCGTCCCATGTTTCAAAACAACCCGTTGTTGCCATGTTGAGTGCATCAAAGCGCTCTAGAAGCCCTATCGCCGATTGTTCAACCGTTATGTCGGCGCCAGTTCCCCCCATATCGGTTTGTACCCATCCTGGATGATAGATGCCTACCGGAATAGCTTGCCCCTTAAGGTCGGTAGCTAAATTACGTCCCAAATTTAGCACGGCCGCTTTTGACGCACGGTAGATATAACTTCCGCCAGGTGCCGTTGTGTCGGACGCCATTTGCGAGGAGATGATTGCGATCTTTCCTTTGCCTGCTTGAACATTTGGTAGCAGTGCCTGGATGGTAAGAAAGACGCCAGTTACGTTGACGGCGAATGTTTCGTCCCAAAGCGGTTTGGCATAGCCGCCATTTAATGCGGCCCCTCTGTCTAAATAAACACCGGCGTTACAGACCAGAAGATCAATTTGGACGCCCGCAAGCCGCTTGGCTAACTCTTGATGGGATTCAGGCGCTTCAACATTGAGTTGTTCCCACTGAATGCCAGAAAGTGTTGGCGCGGTCTTTCCACGAAAGGTTCCGATCACAGTGTTGTTATGGGCCGCTGCTCGCTCTGCTAATGCCAACCCAACGCCGCGATTAGCGCCCGTGATCAATATCGCCATAATTCAATTTTCCTTGTGTCTGTTGCGTTGAGCTAACTCATTCTATTCTAATCGCTTCAAAAGAAAAGTTGATTCATTTTAGGACTAAATCGAAGCTGCATAGCCGCCTTGTATGACCAGCCTGTCTTTTGAATTGCAGTTGGAAATTATTCATGTGCAAGCTTATGATGGTTTAGTTCTTGAACAGTTGAAGATTGAGAAGGAGTTGACGACGATGTCGTATGTTTACGCAAACCGTGGCTATAGCGACGCCCTCACTGGTTTTGGTTCGAAGCCGGCCCTTGTCGTGGTCGATTTTCAGCGCGGCTTCACAGACTCCCAATTTCCGATGGGTGGCGCGCCAATGGTTGATCAGGCCGTTGTGTCGACCGTTCGAGTTATGCGCGCGGCAAAATCGGCTGGTATCCCCATTATTGCCTGCGTAATTGCATTTGATGGCCGAAAGAGTGCGCCACTATGGAAAATAGGCCCTGTGCTTGATCTTCAGGCCGGGACGGAGGAAACACAGCTTGATCCCCGCATAGCTGCCGAGGGACCTGATGTGGTTCTCAGTAAGACCGCGCCATCCTTATTTTTTGGAACTCCAGCCGCAGCTATATTGACACGCGAACGCGTTGATACGGTCATCGTGACAGGTTGCATCACGTCTGGCTGCATAAGAGCAACCGTTGTTGATGCTTTCTCGCTTGGGTTTAGGGTTCAGGTGGCCAAGGATTGTTGTGGCGATCATGATATCGTTGCGCATGAGCAGAATCTAGCTGATGTCGGAAGGCGCTATGCTGATATTATTGACGCTGATCGTGCCATTGACGCTATCGATCAGTGGCGGTCGACGAATGACCGCGACTGATCGGAGTATTTGTTGATTAACTAGGCTCTTGCGAGCTCAGCACGCCTAGATTGGGTCTTTGTTGGATTAACAGCATAGCCATATCCATCATCGACTTCGTCAAACACCACGCCATAAACTTCGAAGGCGTGGTCGACGGTGATAAAATCATCAAGAACATCGTCGAGAACCTTGTGGGGATCCCGCTCTAAAGGACTGCCATAGCCGCCGCCTGATGGAGAGAAGTAAGAAACGACGTCGCCTTCTTCTACGCGCAAGCCAGAAAACTTAGCGTAGGCTGAGCGGTTTTTCGACGGGTCGATTGTATTGTCGACCTGCATTTTGCCGACGGCGCCTTCGTGCCCTCCGAATACACCCCATGGAGCATCTTCATGGCGGTCCGACTCATGGGTAACAAAGCCCGGTGTTAAGAAGCGTTGTGATTTAACGACACCTGCCCCGCCGCGAAATTTACCAGCACCTGGAAACACGTCGTCACGAATTTCATACCGATCGCAGATCAAAGGCAAATGCATACCAAGATCTTCAAGCGGATTATTTCGCGTATTACGCATCAACTCCTCGATTGTGTCTGGACCATCGGATGTTGAGCGGGCACCCATAGCGGCCTCGTTGACTTCCAAGAACACCCAATAGTCGCCATTCTTGCGAACACCAGAATAGGCAGCAAATGATAGCGTTGCCGAATTTCCTGCTGTAGCCTTTTCTGGCACAACAGGTGCCAATGCTTTGATGATTAAGTCGACAACCCGCTGGATTTGGCAGAAGCGTGCTTCAGCTGCTGCCGGCGCGATAGGATTGAAGATCGAGCCGAGTGGCGCAGTTACTTTGACCGGGCGGAACGATCCTTCATTGGCTGGAATTGGATCCGCAAGAGTATAGGTGTCTAGCAGCAAAGCACGGAAGGCAAAGTAACATGCCACTTTTGTGGAGCCTTCAAATGGAACGTTGAAGGCGGTAGGGACTTGCGCTGACGAGCCGGTTAAGTCCACTTCGACGCCATCGCCGCGTACCTTGACGGTCACTTTGATCGGCAAAGTGACGCCACGGTTACGCCCGTCATCATCTAAGAAACCTTCTGCCGTGTAATCACCATCCGGTATCTCAGCAATCGCCCGGCGAAGCATTGATTCCGAATAGTCCATCAACTGATGGCAAGATTGGATAACAACGTCTTTGCTATAAGTGGCAAGTAATTCTTGAAACCGTCTTACACCCAGCTCTGCCGACGCGATTTGCGCCTCGAGATCGCCCATAACAAGGCTTGGTACGCGCGTATTATCGCGAATATAACGCCATAGCGACTCGTTGCGGACCCCTTCATTATAAAGCTTCAAGCCATTTAAGAGCATGCCTTCGGCATACATATCAGGCACATCGATGATCAGGCCCGGTGTAGCGGCGCCGATATCAACGTGGTGTGCCGTGTTACCAGAAAAGCCCACGAGCTCGCCCTCAAAGAATACGGGCATGACAATGGCGATATCGGGCGAGTGACTTGCTCCATAATAAGGGTGGTTATGGATGACGCAATCGCCAGGCTTCCATGCATCCAGCGGGATCGTTTTTTCAATACCACGCAGATAGCCAGGTATTGAACCGATATGCATTGGCGTTGAATCGGACTCGCAGAGCGTATTGAAATCTTTATCAAATAGTCCGGCGCCAAGATCCTGGCTTTCGCGAATGATCGAGGAATAGGACATCCGATAAAGGACATTGCCCATCTGTTCGGCGATTGCGTGAAGGGCTCCTGCAACAACTTGCAAGGTAATTGGATCGACGGTCTTGCTCATGGGATAAAACCTTTTTGCGAAACTGGATCAGGAACGAGCGACGTGAAGATCGCCGAACGACAGGACGGTAGCGATGTAGCCTGGAGGCACGAGCGTGGTTGAATTGTGTTGAACAATCAGCGCCGGACCCGAAACCGTATCGCCATCTTTCAACTTCCCGCGCGAATAGCGTGGCGTTGGCGTAGGTTTGCCATCGTCGAAGATGGTTTCACGAATATAAAGCTTTGCATCTTCAGGATTTTTACGGCCGCCTTTTTCAAGCTTAGGCAGTTTAAGTGTTTCGACATCGGCGGTTGCCACCACGCGAAGGGTTACGACTTCAACCATCTGGTCTTCGAACGCATGGCCATAGACTTGCTTATGGGCGTTGAAGAAGTTCTTGATGGCCGTGCTAACATTCGACTTTGTTAAATTCTCAGCTGGTAACTCGGCTCGTAGTTCAAAGCCTTGCCCCACATACCGACATTCCGCGATTTTCGTGAAGACCTGCTCGACAGGTGCGACGCCGTCAGAGTCGAGCTGGGCACGGGCTTCCGATATGAGCTTGTCGAAAGAAGCATTAATCGAATTAAATTCAGCGTCGGATGCAGTATTTAGCACAGTCAGTACCGATTTCGTAAACTCATATCGAAGCTCGGTAACAAGAAGCCCCATCGCTGCTGTGATGCCCGGATGCGCCGGTGAGATAACGTCCTTGGCGTGGATCATCTCGGCGAGGGCTACTGCATGCAATGGTCCAGCACCACCAAATCCCATAAGGGAGAAGTTTCGTGGATCCACGCCCTTAGCTACAGAATTTGAATTGATGGCGAGCGCCATATTGTTGTTAATAATTTTAAGAATGCCGATCGCAGCGTCCGTTACCGAAAGACCGAGTTTGTCGGCGATATGCGTTTTGACAGCCGTATGGGAAAGGCTACCGTCGATTTTCAGATCACCGCCGAGAAATTGGTCAATATCGAGGCGACCGAGCACAACCTGTGCGTCAGTGACTGTTGGTTCAGTGCCGCCTTTGCCGTAACAGGCAGGACCTGGAACAGCGCCCGCTGATCTTGGCCCCACACGGAAGGCGCCACCGGCATCAATATAAGCGATAGAGCCACCACCAGCTCCAATCGCGTCGATGTCAATCATGGGTACCAGAACAGGTAATCCTGCCACCTCGGTATCGCGAGGATTTTTAACCCGAAGTTCACCATTTTCAATGACTGAAATATCAGCAGACGTGCCACCAATATCGATCGTGATGACGTTCTTTTTACCGCTATTTTCGCCCGTCCAGCGTCCGCCCATAACACCGCCGGCAGGACCCGAAAGCAAGAGGCCGATGGGAAGCTTCGACGAATTATCGATTGTCGAAATACCGCCGTTAGATTGCATAATACGTACGGTGGCTTTGACACCGGCCTGACGAAGTCGGCCTTCCAAATTATTAAGATAGGCAGACGTTTTAGGTCCGATATAGGCATTCATAGCACAAGATGAGAAGCGCTCATATTCGCGCATAACGTTGACAACTTCGGATGACGTACAGACGAAAGCATTTGGTATAGCCGCCTTCACGATCTCTTTTGCCTTTTGCTCATGCGCATCATTTAAAAATGAAAATAGGAATGAGATTACGACGGCATCGAGTTTCCGCTTTGCAAACAGTTCAGCCGCGTTTTTGACCTCATCAAGATTGAGAGGGACCTCAATATCACCCGTTGGCGGCATTAGACGTTCGGTAACAGCAATACGATTGCGGCGCTTGACCAATGGTTTTGTTTGCCAAGGCACATCAAATTGAAGTGAAAAATTGTGAGGGCGCTTATGGCGGCCCATATGCATGATGTCTCGGAAGCCCTTCGTCGTGATCATTCCAACTTCGGCGCCGTTCCGCTCGATGACCATGTTCGTGGCAACGGTGGTTCCATGAAACACAAAATCAATGTCGCTTGGCTCAAGGCCGGCTTGGCCGCAGATTTCAACAATGCCTCGAACCACGCCTTCGGATTGATCAGCAGGTGTACTTGAAACTTTATGAACATACACTTGTTGATCGCCGCCTGGTAGGCTGCGTTCTAGAACGATATCGGTAAAAGTTCCGCCTACATCCACACCTACACGTATCATTGAAGTTGTATCCCCTGTTCGTGACCCAAAAGTTATTTGGCAAATTAATAGAGGCTATTCGATAAATTGATATCGATATCAGAGCACCGAGTTCTGACAATCCCTATGACTGATCAGCCTGATAAAAATGTCAAGTCGCGCGTTTATAACGCGCGACCTTATTATTTTTATTTTGATAAGCCGCTTAAATGAAGATTGTCGCTTATCCTTTAATTGAGTTGAGATAGTCGACGCAGTGATCAACCGATTCCACATCCGCAAATTTTGCATCAATGTCATAAAGGTTCCAAGCCACGGCGCCGGGTACGCGATCACCAATACATTCGCGAACGGCGATTGTCCGGAAGCCTTCTGCTAGACCGTCGCAAATGGTTGTTCTGACGCATGCCGTTGCCGTGACGCCGGTAACAAGAATGGTGTCAACACCGCATGAGCGCAGATAACCGGCAAGGGGCGTGCCGCTAAAGGAGCTAGCCCGCTTCTTCATCATGACATATTCGCCGTCTACCGGTGCAATGCGGGAATCAATAGCCCAAAGATGTTCGTCGGCAAGATTAACGACTTCGACAGGGATCTTATGATGCCACATGCCCATATCGGTTGTAGGATCATTGATGTCTGTATTTTGATAGGCCGTCGTTACGTGCACAACAACGTGGTTATTGGCCCGGCAGGCTGCCAGCAAGCGTTGCATACCTGGAATAATTTGCTCGTCGATATTTTCACAGGTGAACGGATTGCCTGGACGTGTCCAGGCATTAGCGAGATCAACGCTGATCAATGCGGGCTTTTTGCCAAAGCCAATTCGCCGTTGAAAGCCGCGCTTTTTGTAAACGGCTGTACTCGCATCAAAAGCCTGTTGCAAAACCTTATCGAGATCCTTGATATCTATGGTCATAATCTTCCCCTAAAATTGAAGTTCTTTAGAGCCATTGCTGTCGGCTCAATGGTGACCAGTCGAACGCGATAGCGGTCTCTCGGCAAGGACAGAAATGTTTAATATTAGTGCATAATTTGCATTAAAAGAGCTTTGTGACATACTGGTTCGACAATAACGATGGGGTAAAGGCCTATGCGTGACCGGCTACCGGAAATGTCTGATATTCATGCCTTTTTGCTTGTCGCGGAGGAATTAAGCTTCCGAAAGGCCGCGGATCGATTGTTGATTGACCAATCCGTACTCAGTCGTCGTATTCGAAACTTTGAAGAGCGTATTGGATTTTCTCTTTTTTTCCGCACAACCCGCGATGTTGTCCTCACTGAACCTGGGCGCGTCATGTTGTCTCGGTTAAAGCCAATGTTTGGCGAGCTTGGCAATTTGCTTGCTGACGCCCGTTCCGTAGCCGAAGGAACAACGGGACGATTGCGGATGGCCTACATGTCTTTCGCCGCTACCCGTCTAATGCCGCACTATGTCAAACGATTTTCAGCTGCTCATCCTAAAGTGAGCCTGGAGTTAAATTATCTGCCTACGATGCAACAAAAAATTGCGATCGAACGTGAAGAAATTGATGTTGGGCTCATGCTAGGGCCGGTCGATCATCCGGACTTGGATTCATTGGTTGTTGCGCAGGAACAGATGAATTTTGTCGCCCGGCACGATCATCCACTCGTGCGACGTTCCGAAATTTTGATGAAGGATGTTGCTTCGTGTCCACTGGTGCTGGGCGACACTCAGGAATGGGAGTTATTTCGTAAGATCCTCGAACGACCCTTTAAAGCTAACAGTCTCAAACTATCCGTCGCTTATCAAGCATCCAACGCGATGGGTATAATGGGCCTTGTGGTTGGAGGCCTCGGTGCTACTATCTTTGTCGAGAGCATTGAGGCTATTCTGCCAGTGGGACTAGTGGCACGGCCTATCGCTGACTGTCGTGATTCAGTAACAACAGTCCTCTGTTGGAAACGTGGCCAAGCGTCGCCCGCCTTGCGTCATCTACTGGGAATTGCTCGTCCCGGTAGTAAGTTGAAACAACGAAAATCGTAACCGCGCTTCAGATAGCCAATATTCGCTTTGCTCTGGCGATCACGGGTGCGTCTACCATCGCTCCGTCGACCGAGCTCACGGATATATTTTTTGTTGCAGCAATGATTTTTTCGGCCCAAGCAATCTCGTCCGGTGAAGGCGTCATCGCCAGGCGGATAGGCTGAATTTGCTTTGGGTGGATGGCCAGCTTTCCTCGAAACCCAAGGGATCGAGCTCGAAGTGCATCAGTACTTGTGGCTTCGGCATCCGTTAGATTAGTAGTCACGCCGTCCAGAGGACCAGGCAGGCCAGTCAAACGGGATTTCAATACAATCTCGCTTCGCGCTGAAAGAAGCGGCTCCCAAGCAGGCGCACAATCAATGTCCAGTGCGTAATCAAGCGATCCGAATGCGGCTAATGCTACCTCTGGGCCGCTTAGAAGATCAGAGAGGGCATTCAAGCCTGCCGCGCTTTCGATAAGCGGTATGATTGGCAAAGGGCGCCCTATGACAGTTTTTATGACGTCAATGCTCGCTCTCGTTTCTGCTTTTGGCAGCATAATGGCAGAAATGTCAGTTGTGGCTAACGCGGATAGGTCGTCATTGTGCCAAACGGTACCATAGGCGTTAATTCGAACTATGACGGGTAATCCATGGATGCCATGCCGCATAACGACATCACGTGCGGACGCCTTGGCAGCAGGGGCTACGGCATCTTCTAGGTCGATAATAATCGCGTCGGCACCCGATTGAGCGGCCTTAGCAATTAGGTTTGGTTTGTCGCCTGGTACAAAAAGAGGCGCAATTGGCGGTTTAAAGTTAAAAGTCATGGCTCGATCTTAGAAAACTCGTTTCGGACGGCGTCTGTATCGACACCTAAGCCGGGTACATTTGGATTAATTTTATTCTCATCAAAGCGACCAGCGCGGGCAGGATAACTCACGGGTCCATTGATAGTATTTACTGTTATGCGGCGGAGTTCTGGGTGCGTAGACAAGGTGGCCATATCACTTACGCGGCCAAAAGCTATGTCATGGCGTGTCAACGCAGCAATGAGATCGTCCGCGCTCAATTGATTGAAAAATGCTGTAACGGCAGCATCTGTCTCTGCTCGATGAGCAACCCGCTTCACATTCGTTGCAAAAACAGGATCGCTCCCCAAATTGGCATCACCCAATACATCACGGGCAAGAATAACCCATTCACGGTCGCTTTGGATTGAGATCAAAATATCGATGCCATCCTTCGATTGG
>Ga0164296_1004049_pt1 | contig 13492 bp, 9 predicted proteins | sample GEODES057metaG_FD_113533 | JGI IMG/M metagenome (GOLD analysis project Ga0164296, IMG submission 113533) | Dystrophic lake water microbial communities from Trout Bog Lake, Wisconsin, USA - GEODES057 metaG | ecosystem: Environmental > Aquatic > Freshwater > Lake | place: USA: Trout Bog Lake...
ATAGGTGCAGGCGCTGGCACTGGCGCCGGTGTGGAGGATGCTGCACTGGACGAAGCCAGCGCCTTTGCGCGCGCAGCAGCCTTGACTGCCGCTCGTGCAGATTCACGAGACTCCGGTGTGCTGCTCTTTGATGCGTTCGAGGCGGACGCGTCTTTGGTGGCTTGCGCTACAAGACGCTCCCTCACCGCCCGCTCAGCAGCTGCGCGTATTTCAGCCCTCGCCTTTTCATCATTCACCGCCGCCGGCGCAGTAGGCGGCGGAGGCGCAACAACAGCCTTGCGCTCGGCAGCAGCCTTGGCATCTGCAGCAGCCTTGGCTTGTTCGGCTTTGCGAGATGCCGCCTCGGCCGCCGCCTTCTCTGCAGCTGCCGCCTGCTGCTTCGCCACCGCGGCCGCCTTGTCAGCTGCCCCCTGCTCGGTCAGCACAGCTCGCTCCTCCGCCGCCGCCTTCTCCGCCGCAGCAGCTGCCGCAGCGGCCTTGTCAGCGGCTGCTTTCTCAGACGCAGCCGCGCGGTCGTCAGCTGCCGCTTTCTCAGCCGCAAGCGCCTGTCTGCGGGCAACTTCTTCTTTCTCTTTCTCAGCTGCTACCAACGCAGCGGCTTTAGCAGCAGCCATGCGCTTCTCTTTCGCTGCGGCTGAGTCTGCATCCACAGCAGCCGCGGCCTTGCTCGCAGGGGGTGCGGCTACGCTGGGGCCGGAGGGTGCTTTGCCGTTCACCACCGCGCCTGCTTGCGCCAACGCTTTTGCGCGAGCCGCTGCGCGGATTGCCTCTCGCGGGTTGTCAACTTTCGCGTCTGTCTCCGCCGCAAGCTGGGCCGTGAGGCGCACGGTTGCTGTCGGCCTTTTCATCGCAAGGCTTTCTTCCAAGCTTGACTCGCTCACGGGCCGGCTGTCTGACGCAGACGCAACTGCTGCGTCGGCGGTGAGCATCTGCGTGGCGTGGAGAACAGCGCTCAGGGGTGGTGCGACATGGCGTAGAGGAACGACAGTTGGGGGGCCGGGGACGGAGTCAGGAGCGCGGGGCGCAATACTGTCTCCAACAAGCGGGGCTGCGGGAGTGCACATACCGGCGCGGTGAGCGAGGTGAGCAACACGCTGGCAGCTGCGGCGAGTGCCAGTGCAGGCGGCTGGGCGCTGCTCCCAGCGTGCGTATCGTCCGGAGTCTGAGGACAGGGGGGGTGCATTGGTGACCGTCAGACGCCGGCACACACGACATCGGGGCGTGGTTGATGGCACGGTAGACAGAGGTGACCGTACCGGCTTCGCGCTGGCTTGCACAGGCGCACGGCCGGCGCTGGACCGGGCTGGGCGACGTCCTTGCGATTCCCGGCTCGCGCCGCGGACGCGCACAGCCAGCAGCGGGAGCCTCGTCACGGCGTCCATGTGGACCCTCAGCTGCGCACGCGACTTGGCGAAGGCGTCCAAAGCTGCGGTTTACGGCCAACGTGGCAAGACAGCGTCTCAATTCTCTCACTCCTCTCGAAGCGCAAGTCTCAGACGAAGATGCACACCACTGCCGGAAACCGCGTGCTGGCTGGCCCCGCCCTCGGCTGCCGCCAAGTGTCCGTCAAGGCGCGCAGCGTCTCCAAGGCTTCGCCTGTGCGCCGCGTCGTGTCTGTCCGTGCGGAGGCGGAGGAGTCGACCGCGGAGAAGACTCGCGGGGCGGAGGAGTCTATCGGCATGGGCGGTGCGTCTCCGCAGCACAGGGCCACGAGAGGTGGCGTCTGGGGCAGGTGGTTGGGCGCTTCTCCTGGTTGCCACTACTTTGTTCAGTTGTGCCCCCCATCGCGCGAGGGTGCACGCGGCGCTGCTCCAACAGCGCGCTGCATGCCTGAACTCAGCACTGAGAGTGGACTGACACGAAATGTGACGCGCGTGTCCGCACCCGCGGCGCGGTGGCTGCTGCACAACTCAGGCATGATGGAAGACATAATGAAGAGCGCTGCCGGCGGCTCTGCTGTCCCCGGCTGGGTACCCGCCGTCCCGGAGCTAGAGGCGGCACTCAAGCTGCTGGCCAGCGACAGCGTCGTCATCTCAGACAAGCTCCTTGTTGAGAAATACGGAGAGGCTCTGTTCGCTGCCACTGGTTTCACCAAGCGCGCTGAGTTGATCAACGGCCGTCTGGCGGTGCGCATCTTGGCTTGCCTGATATTCATCTGTTGCTTCCAGGCATTGAGATTTCATTACATTGTGTGTGTATTTTAGATGTTGGGCTTTGTTGCGGCCATTGGCGCGACTTTCAAGGGCGACATCCTGACGCAGCTTGCGCGCGCCCCCATGGGTGTTGCGCTGACCATCTTCCTGGTGGCCACCGCGACGCTGGTGCCTGAAGTTGATGCTGAGGCTGGCTACATTCCGGGCAATGTGCGGCAGGCAACAGACAAGCTGATGGCCGCCACTCAGATGGACCAGTTCTTCACCGAGACGGCGGAGACGGTGAATGGCCGCGCAGCGATGATCGGCATGCTTGTGTTCCTGCTCACTGCAACCTTGTTCTAGATGCTTTTGCAATTGCCACGCTCTATTCACGTCCCGTCTCATTCGTCTTCATCGCCCGCCTGCATGTGCTGTACTTGGGACGCAACATAGTCCGCGGCCATCTGCTTCACGCGCGCCACGTCTGCAGCGTCGCCGTGTGCCCGCTCCCACGTCAGGAACTTCTTGAACAGCGGTTTGCACCGCTTCGGCGGCAAGCCGCAGCAGACAGCGCGCTGGAAGAGTGAGCGTGCACGGAGGTCGTCGCCGCCGTGTTTCGCCTCCGCATCAAGGTAGACATTCCACACGTCTGCGCGCCTGGGCTGGGCAGCAAGTACGCCCTCCAGCAGCGCGCGCCCCCGCTCTGCATCTCCAGTGCGGAACTCCGCCAAGGCGGCAGCGACCAGGAATTTGGCGTGCTTGCGTTTGGAAAGAGCGAGGACGGCGGCATCAAGGCACCCGCGGGCGCTGTCCCCGTTGCCAAGAGCTAAATGCAGGGCGAATGCGCGCAGCCAGGCTTTGCAGCTCGTCCGGAATGCGCGTGTGAGCGCGCCGGCTGCTGCCGTGGCGGCATCGCGATGGCCAGCGCGTTGATGGATGCCAACCAAGGCGAGATGAAGGGCTTTAGGATCGCCCTTCTTCACCGCTGATGCAAAGACGCGCGCCACAGCGCTCGGCCGGGGCTCATCTCCATACGCAGCCTCCAAATTCATCCACGCAACCCAGACATTGAGCTGCTCACGCTGCTCGCGGTAATTGATGCAGCCAGGAGCACCGGACAGGGCACGCTCCGCCACAGCTCGCGCCCGCTCCGGCTCGCCTAAGCCCGCGAGATGCGCCATGTATGCAATCCACAGATAGGAGCTGTCTGGACTGCTGACCAGCAAGCGCTGGAAATCAGCTTCAGTTTGAGGTGCGGCGTCGCCAGAGGCCAGGGCCCGTTCCCGAGCCCGCAGAGCTTCCTCGCGCGCGCGCTTCTCCTTGCGCTTCGCGCGCTTCGCTGCAGCGGCGACGGCAGCTGCATCGACTGGGTCGTCGTCGGGATCTTCGTCGTCGTCGTCGACATCCGCGACTGCTGACGACTTGCTGTTGCGCCCGTTGGCCGTAGTTGTCCACGTAAAGGCCAGCTCTTGGTCATCGCCGTCGCCCATGAGACGTGCGAGCACATCCGCTGCAGCGGGTTTCATGCGCGGTTTCGCCCGCGCAGGCGTGGCGACCACCGCGGCGGTGGCAGGTGCTTTCTTGCTTGGCCTGACTGGCTCTTCTTCCTCCTCGACCTCCATCGCTTCGACATCAGCGCCATCAGCATCCTCGTCCTCGTCCTCAAGCAGTGGCTCGTCCTGGATGTCCATCTCCTCAGCATCGCCACCCTGCTCTTCCCCTGCATCGAACAAACTGGCCTTCATTCCCAGACTCAGGCGGCCCGTCTCCGTATCCGCAGACAGCACCTTGCATCTCACCCGCTTGCCCGGCGCAATCGCTTTCTGCAGGTCCTTGATCCGGGCCCCGTCTGCGAATTGGCTGATGTGACACATGCCAGTGACGGTGCCGCCATCCAGTGTGATGAACACGCCGAAGGGCTCCACCCGCTTGACTGTGCCGCGCACCACTTGGCCATCCGTCAAGTCGGCCAGTGTCATGTGCGACCCGCCGTTGACATCGCAGGACTTGAGGGAGAGCTCCACCTGCCTACTCTGCTTGTCCACAGCCAGCACGCGGCCCGTCACCCGACTTCCCAGCGGGAATTCAGCTTGCGGCGACGGAATGAACGCGTCAGCTAAGTTGGACAGCTTCACCCGCGCGTCAATGCCACGGCCGAGCGTCACAAAGACTCCCTTTGGAGTGACACTCTTGACGAAGCCGTGAACGACGCCGCCAGGCGTGACCTCGCCTACATCCTGGATCTCAGTCTGCTTCACCGCGTCGCCACTGTCCTCGCAACGAGGGTCGCATCCGCGTGATGCGCGGAGGGAAACATCCAGGTGTCCGCCATCAGGAGAGGTGCCCACTACGACTGCATTCAAGATGTCGCCCACAGCGAAGCTGTCCAGAGGAGCGGTGGGGTACTCGTCGCCCAGGTCAGTGATCGCGATGCGGCCGTCATGGTGGCTGCCACTTGTCGTCGTGCGGCACTGGACGTTCAGGCCGATGCCGGGCACAACTTTGGCGACACGGCAAAGCAGCCGCGTTCCAACACTCGGCAGCACATCTTCCGCGTCAGCTGATATAGGCACCATGGTGAGATCCACATGGCGTTTGTGGACGTCGCATGAGCGAACGTAGCACTGCACCGGTTGTCCAGGCACAAACCGCGCACTCAGCGCCGCGCTGCGATCACCCACACCTAGCGCGTCCAGCGCAGAGAGACGGCCACGGAGCGCTGGCGCGAGTGCCACCCACGCGGTCTCGTCAGACACTGTGTCGATGTACCCAACGACTGCCATGCCTCGTTCAGCCAAGGACTCCAGCGTCGGAGGCTTGTACTGCTCAGCGCCAGCCTCCTCCGCGAGCGTGAGTGACAGTATGCTGTTGCCATCAGGTGCATCCGTGCCAGCAAGCGTGCCGCGAACCACCACTTGGAGTGAATCACCCACTGAGAAGGAGTTCAGCGGCGATACCAACGCCGCGGCTTTCTTGCTTTTCCCCGGTGTTTTCGTGGCTGAGGCTACAGGCGCAAGCTGAGTGACGTGGATGCGGCCATGCCGGCCGGTAGACAGCTCAACCCGCAATTCCGTCGCCGTGATCTCAGTCACTTTGGCCGACCGAGCACCCAACCGTCCTCCAGACGCGCCTGCCTCCCCAGCAGCAGCAGCTTCAGCTTCAGCGCCAGCCTTGGCGTTGCTGCGCTGCGCTTGCAGCACCAGGAGCGGTGCGCGTCCCACCTCGAGGCCGGGGTCTGCAACTGCGCACTTGATGGACTGGCCGATAGTAAAGTCATCGTCGAGCACCCGTGCGCTGCCACTGGTATGGCACTCGCCCATGTCGCGCACTTGGAGCAAGCACACGCGCCTCGCGTGGTCTGGCAGAGACACGACGATGAAATCCGGTTTGACGAGCTCCACCTCAGCAGTCACGGCCTGGCCGGCGTCAAGAGCGTCGCTCCGACCGCGCCGAGACTTGGCTTTGCCTTTAGCAGGTGGTGCATCATCATGCACCAGTGCTGGCCGGACGCCGATGTCGACGAGGCCTTTGAGCGGGTCGCAGCCGAGAACAATGCCTTGCAGTCGAGTCCCGACCCCTGGCGAGCCGGCCTGCTGCAAATGCGCCCCCAAGGTCAGTCCGACCGCGTCTTCGTCGCCATCAAGGTCAAGGACACCCACAAGGGGCTTGACTTGCGCGAGCGTGCACGCGACTTTCGCGCCCAAGGGGTACGCATCCGTCCAGGTGATAGACTCGCCTGACAGACCCGCAGCCAACGCCTCCGCCTGCGCCGTGGATGCCAGCAGCGCACGTAATGGCGCACAGCCTGCCGCTTGTGCGACATCGCGTGGACGCAGCGAGAGTGAGACGCGGCCAGCTGCAGTGTCCATGTTGGTAACGATACCACACACAGTGCGCCCCACTGGGAACGCAGAGTCCGGTGTGACGCCCATCAGGCCGTCAAACAGCGCCTCTCGAGGCGCCAGGCCAGTGAAGCGCTGCGCGAAGCGGACGAAGACGCCGGCGGGAGTAACATTGGCAACGACACCTGTGAGAAGTGCGCCAGACTGAAGGCCGTCGAGGTCAGACGGCACGCCGCCGTGTGTGGCGGCCTCCAGGAGCGCAGGCTTCAGTGTCACCTCCAGTCGCGGCCGTGTGGCGAGCACAAGGAGTGGGCCGAGCTGTGCGGCAGGGCGCAGGCATGCCAGAATGGACGCGCAGCACCCAGGCGAATCTGCGAGCTGGCTGGCATCCATGCGCACTTCCAGCGCCGCATCGCCATGCTCCACCTTCATATGCACCGTGCTTCCATCCACACGGACCACCTGCGCGTGCGGCAGCCGCTGCAACAACTGCAAACCAGCGGAGGGTTGCATGGGAGGAGCGCCCGCAACAGCGGCAGACGCGCCGAGTGCGAGGTCCAGCACAGCTCCGCGCTGCGGATGCTGATTCACGCCTAGGACGGTGGCCTTGATGGCGTCACCGACGCGGTACGCCTCCTCCAGCGTCTGGCCTGGAGTCAAGCCGCAGTGTCTGGCATGTGCCAGTCCCCGCACGTCTCCGAAGAAGGCGACGAATACGCCGTACGACTGGATGCCTGTGATGCAGCCGTGGGCTACGCGTCCAGGAGTGGCATCAGCCATGGAAGCCAGGGCCGGGAATTTGCTGTTCACAATGCTCGGCTTGAGGGTGAGAAGGACTCGAGGTGGCGGCCCGCCTCCGGTGCGGCCGCTCGGCGCATCCACGCGCAGCACGCGCGCTTTGACTCGCTGCCCGACACGAAGCTTGCGTGCTGCAAGGGCAGTGCCGGCATCGGAGCAGTGAGTTAACGGGACCGTGCCCTTTAGACCTGGGCCTAGAGTCAGCGTTGCTCCTCCATGGAGAGTAAGGTCCACCTCGGCTACTGTGGCGTCGATGAGCTCGCCCACAGGGATGTCATCCACACTGAAGAACGGCGCGTCCACGACGGAGGGCTTGAGTGAAACGGCGACGATGCCGTCGACTGTGCGGTGGCCAATCACGCGCGCATCAACCACTTGGCGCCGCAAGAAAGTAGTCTCCAGCTTCTCGACGCGCGTGTCTGAAACATTGGAGATCTGCACGTGCGTGCGCACGTATGCGTGCGGGTGAGACGCGTGCGCACGAACAAGGCAGAAAGCAGGTCAGTCAGGTGGTGACGCACATGTGCGTAGCCCGCGAATGCCGGCGATGTGTCGTCCTCGCCTTCGTGCGGCAACTGCAGTAGTAACCCGATGGAGGGGTCGATGCGCTGGATGGTGCAGCCCCGAAGGCGGGTGCCCACCGGCGGCAACTCAGCCGGCGGCTGCATGCCCACAATCTCCGGACGCAACGTCAAGCTCACTTTCTTCGCAGTGGCGTCGACGCACAGGATGCGGGCTTTACATTTGTCGTTCACGCTGAATGCGGCACCCAGGCGACCAGGCTGCGGGAAGCGAAGTGCATCAGGAGTGCAACCTGCAGTCGTGCCTTTCTCGCCGAGGTGGAACCAATCCACGGTGCCGCTGAACAGGCCCAGGAATGTGAGGACCAGGCCATCAGTGAGTACTGCTCGCACGCGACACGTGACCACATCACCAGGAAGGAGCGATTGCAGGGACGGCTGGTCATCATCCGCCAGCGGCACATGGCTCCTCATCTTCTCCGCTGTACATGCCACAGTCACAAGCTTGCGTGCTGCATCCACTGCCGTCACTGCCGTTTCCAACAACATGCCCGGTGCAAGGGGCATGCCAGCATCTGGGGCAGCAGCGAGTGGCATGAAGCCGGTCATGGACGCGTCCAGCCCGAAGGACAGCATGTACCCGTGATCTTCAACGCTACTCACGCATGCCGCCAAGCTGCGTCCAGGACGGAGAGTCTTCACGGACAGGCCTGCGCCAGCATGCAAGCGGGACAGGCGTAACGACAAGTCCACACGTCTGCTACCCCCACCACCACCGCCGCTGCCGCCGCCTGCGTCACTTCCACCTTCTGAAAGGCGGATCACTATGCACCGCACGCGCTGACCAGGATGGAACAATGCTGGAAGCGCCAAGACCGCGTCCGGTGCGTCCTCCGCTGCATCAGCATCAGAGTCTTCCCCCTCCTCTGCGACTGCCCCGCCAGCTTGCGCGCGCTCTGCGAGCACGTCGGACGTCTGGTTCGAGGAAGAGAGCGAGGGCGCTGGAGTTTCAGCGCCCTCTTGCGTGGCGGTCGAAGGAAATGAGGCGCACGGCGCACCTCAGCGGCGCGGACAGTTCCCCTCAAGCCTGAAGGCAACGCGACTGTGAGCCTGCTATTGCTGACGTCTACGACTACGCCCCAGAGCTTGGTGCCGACGTTCAGGTTCTGTGCACGGCGGTGGGTGAGGACGGAGGCAGTCAGAAGGCCTGCCGAGAGCAGCCGCCGGTGGTCGTTGGGAGGACGCAGCGTCGCCCCGACACGGCGTCTAGTGCGTGCCTTGTATTTGAGTTGCTCTACGAAGGTACCGACGCGTGCGGTAATACCTGCGCCGCCGTCCTGGCGCAGCACAGGCAACACATTCAGCGCCAGTGACATTAGCAGACGCGCGGCGTGGAAACTCAGCCGTGAGCAGGCACGCACCTGGTCTTCATCCAGTCGCGGAAGAGCTACTGCGCGTCGCTTGGCTGGCCTGTCTGCGCCGCGGCCGCGGGACACGGTAGCAGCGCCATGGCCAGGCTCTGAGAAGTCACCGCCTCCGCGCGGGAAGTCCTCATCCAGTCCGCCGGCCGCGCGCTTCATGCTGAGAGCGTGACACACCCTGCTGGCGAAGGGGCCAGCTTCTTGCATTGATGACGCGGCTAAGACCCTCGCTCCGGAGTCGGAGTCAATTGTGCGCCACTCGTCCCGTGTCCCTTCTGCGCGTGCATGGATTTGGACGCGCTGAAGCGTGAGCTAGCAGTCGCTGCGCCTAGACCGCGGTTCAGTTGCAGCGCTGCCCGCAGCGCTGCCTGCTGCATAGAGGGCGGACACGAAGGGACTGACAACGAGCGTGTACACTCAGTGGGCCGTATTGCGGCCGCAGTTGAAGGCCGTGACGAGTGGTCAGACACGCAGGTGGCCCCTACTGGCGACAACACGCGCCCTGTGCTTCTGCGCGTCAAGCACAGACCAGCTGTGGCTGTACGCTCAACTCCTGCTTTAGACGCTGAGCTGCTGGGCTACGTGAAGACGGACACAGTGCTTGCGGTTGATGCGCGCGAGGGGGCGTGGGCGAGACTGAACGCGCTCGTGCATGACAAGTACGGCGGCGGCGATGCGTGGGTTTTGCTGCGCCACAACACCTACGGCCCTCTGGTTGACGTCTTGTCCGGCAGTCTTCAATCTCTGCCGCTGCACTGCTCGTCTCTTCTGACGTCACCGGAGGCTGTAGCAGCAGCAGAGCCGTGTGGCGCGAGAGTGCAAGTGACCGGACGCAGACGCTACAAAGTCGTGTATATGCCCCACGTGCTGGTGAGAGCGGCGCCCAGTTTGAGGGCAGCTGCGCTTGGGTATAAGCTGGCCGGGCAGATCATCATCGCGGACGCGGAGCAAGGGGATTGGCTGAGGCTGAGCCGAGCAGATGATCATGAGTCGATGAAGCTCAACGCAACAGAAGCCTGGGTGCTGCGCATCCATCCGAAGCTGGGGACGCTGCTTGAGATTGAGAGAGCAGTGTGAGGTGATCAGTTCTTTGTAGGCTACAGGCATTCTAATGTATTCTACAGTCAGCGATCTCTATGGCAGCGCTGGCACGCACACAGCCTTGTGTTCAGCGCGCCAGTGAGCTGCCTGGCACTCCTTCGAACAGTACGGCACCGCTTTGCACCGAGCGCATCGGCTCATTTTACCGCCGGGTTCAGTGAACCTGTTTGGAGACTCGCACTGCGGGTTGCCGCACTGGATTTGCTGTGCGGAACGGAAGCGCGGTTGCGCAGGCTCTTCAACCAGCAGCTGCCGCTCAACCGACTTGAGAATCTTCCGTGTCTCACGATGTGCAAGCTGCTCACACGCTGAGGCAGAACAGATGACCACTGGGCACATGTCCACAATGGACGGACCGCTCCCGTCTGGTCGGTCCGGATAGAAAGCGGGCGTACCCACCATGCGCGTAGCCCGACTTCCACAGCTCACGCATGCCCAGTCCTCCGCCTCGAGGACTCTCGGCATGACCTCAACACACAAACGCTTGAGGATTGCCGCAGCGCGAGGCCGATCGGTGTTGCGAAGCAATACGTCCAGCTCCTCTTCAGAAAGAGAAACAAGGAAAGACAACGAGCGATGATGTCCGACCTCGTCGCTGATCGAAGGCAGCTCGTACTGAAACGAGCCCATGTAGTTTGATCACTGCAGCGTAGGCATATTACTCCTGCGGGTGCTAACCGCTGCAACTCACAGCCTCACACCTTGGTGCCCCACGACGCGAGAAGCGAAGCTGCGGTGCCCCAGAGCCGGTCCAAGGGTATGTTACGGTAACATTGTTACCCAACTGTCCCGTCGCCGTCCCTTCTCCAAGCGCGTTGGCGCGCCTCTTTCATAGCATCGCTATGTGACCCGGACTCGGCAAGCCACAAAATGGCGCTGACAGGCCCACACTACGCGGCTGCATTGACTGAAGTCTTGCCTGTGGGGGACGCCCTGCCCCGCATCCACCTCCCACCTGCTGGCCTCACCGCACTAGGACTCTCCTCTGGCTCAGTTGCTCTCCTTGCACCTGCAGACGCCGTGACCAGCGAGGCGGCGGCGGTGGCGGTCTTCATAGCTGTGCAGCCATCAAAGCTCCGCCCTGGCGAAATAGCTGCCAACGCGCCTGCTCTGGACTCGCTACGCGCATGTGGCCACACTGTGGGGATAGGCACGCCGCTGCGTGTACACAGCGGGAGTACAAGTGAACAGCTGCACGCCGCATGTGCTGTCGTCACGTTGAGGCTTCTTCCAGCGCCGCAGCCTGAACCAGCGCAGCAGAGCTCAGCAGCTTGCGACACGACCACTGGCGAGCTGGAAGACGCGTTGCGACGCACGACGCTGAGCACGCCGCCGAGTAGCAGTAAGGGGAAGTCTCGCGACAGAGGGGCCTCCACGCCCACGGCTGCCGCGTCGCCGGCTGCTGCACGTCAGCAGTCGGGTACTGGTAGTCATGTGAGTGCTCTCAGGTGCGTTTCGTGCGCCTAGCAGCGCGTGTATGCACTGTGTCGCTCGTCTCACGCCTCTTTGTGTCTGTACCAGTGTCGCCTGGATTCGACGCGCTATGGACGACAGCGGGTCGTTGCAGCTCCTGGAAGCTCTTGCATGCAGGCACATGAGTGGCCGCCCTATAGTTATCGGCTCCATCATGCCGCTGTCCTTGCTTGGCAGAGCAGTGCATGCCGTCGTCGCGGATGCTGAGCCGCAAGGTGGGCAAAGGAGTGCCCAGACTGGCGCAGTGTTCGTGTGCACAGCCTCTGTGCGCGTGCGCTTGGTCGCATGGGACGCGCAAGACGACGCCCACACTTCCGCCTCATGGCAGCTCCTCACTACATCGGCAGAGGACGCCACTCGTGAAGAAGTACAGCAACATGCTGCACGAGACGCGCTGTCCCGCGCACGAGCTCGCGCGGCAACACAGCACGGCGAATGCCGCGGCTTCGCTGATCTTGCAGGCGTGCCAGACGCAGTGGCGGCTCTCAATCGTCTCATCGTCCTGCCGCTCGCGCGCCCGCAGCTGTTCCAATCCAGTGGCCTGCGTCCACCGCGGGGAGTGCTGCTGCATGGACCGCCAGGATGCGGGAAGACACGGTTGGCGATGGCAGCCGCGGCCCAGGCACGGGTCCTCTTGTTCGTCATCTCGGGCCCGGAGCTGAATAGCGAATACAGTGGCGAAGCAGAGGCGCGCCTGCGTGGCGTGTTCCAAGCTGCACAAGAAGCTGCTGCAGGAGAGCCGCAGGTGCCTGGTCTGCGACCGGGTGCCGTGGTCCTCATTGACGAAATCGACGCGCTTGCGCCTGCACGCGGCGATACCGCCGGCGGGATGTCGAGCAGTGCGAGTGTGCGTTGCGTGACGCAGCTGCTGACTCTCCTGGATGGTGGCCAAGCAGGCGTGCCACTGGAAGGTGTATTAGTTATTGCGTCCACGAATCGAGTGGAGGCCTTAGATCCCGCACTGCGCCGCCCCGGCCGCTTCGACGCGGAGGTGAATGTGCGTGCGCCGGGCGCTGCTGGACGAGCCGCCATTCTGGAGGCGAAGTTGAAGGGTGTCAAGCACGGCGTCACCGCAGGCCAAGTAGCTGGAATCGCGTCCAGCTTGCACGGCTACACGGGCGCCGACATCGAGTCACTTGTTGCTGAAGCCGCCATGCGAGCGCTCAGACGCAGCATCTGCAGCACGGAGACTGCTGTCAGTCCAGTCACAGCAGAAGAGCTTGAAGTCGCACAGCGCGTCATTCGTCCAAGCATCATGCGCGACGTCCGCGTCGAGGTTCCACCCAGCGCATGCTGGGACGACGTCGCCGGCTTGGAGAGCGTCAAGATGCGCCTGGCGGAGTGTCTTGGAGCACACGCACAGGCACTTGACCGTCTCGGTGTACAGCCGCCCCGAGGCGTGCTCCTGTTCGGTCCACCTGGGTGTGCGAAGACAACTCTCGCCCGGGCCGTGGCTGCCCGCGGTGGATGGAACTTCATCTCCGTCTCCGGGAGCGACTTGTTTTCGCAATGGGTCGGTGAATCCGAGAAGGCAGTTGCCGCGCTCTTCGCACGCGCCCGCGAAGCTGCACCATGCGTGCTCTTCCTCGACGAGCTTGACGCGCTGGCGCCTGTGCGAGGCGCAGGCGGGGACAGCACGGCAGGATCGAGCCCAGTGGACCGAGTACTTGCCCAACTCCTCATCGAGCTGGATGGCGGGGCAGGCAGTCCCGGCGCTGGAGCAGGCAACGGCATCATGCTTCTAGCTGCCACAAATAGGCCAGATCTAGTTGACCCGGCGCTCCTACGTCCAGGCCGATTGGACCGACTGATCTACGTCCCGCCACCTGCGTCTGCGCCCGACCGCGAAGCTGTTCTGCGCGTGCATCTGCGTCGCACGCCCATCAGCGGTGATGTCGATCTGGCGGCTATAGCGCAGGCGACGCCAGGCTTCACGGGCGCTGACTTGGCCGGCGTGTGCAGGGAGGCGTGCTTGGCTGCGCTGACTGAGGATTTAGACGCACCGTGCGTGTGTGCGCGCCACTTGGACACCGCAATACGCACTGTTCGGCCGAGCGAGCCCTTGTCGCCGGAGATGGAGGCGCTGTACACAAAGATGGCCCGTGGGTGATGTTAGAGGTCTAGGGTGCACTAGATCTATTGAAATGCACTGCGCACGCCACATCCTAGTGTGTGTTTATTTGGTCTTGTCAACCACCTCC
>Ga0164296_1004050_pt1 | contig 13491 bp, 9 predicted proteins | sample GEODES057metaG_FD_113533 | JGI IMG/M metagenome (GOLD analysis project Ga0164296, IMG submission 113533) | Dystrophic lake water microbial communities from Trout Bog Lake, Wisconsin, USA - GEODES057 metaG | ecosystem: Environmental > Aquatic > Freshwater > Lake | place: USA: Trout Bog Lake...
ATGTAGTTAAGACCACCCAATAATGATGATACTACAAACAACGCCATACTCAGCAACCAAAGATCCATACCTATGCCCGATCCTATCGACGCCTCTTTTAATGCACTCAATGGCGGGTAAGTAGTCCAACCACCGCTCGCAGGACCTGTTTCTACAAACAATGAAACAAACATGATGATGCTGGACACAAAGAAGAACCAATAGGAAAGCATATTCATAAAAGGAGATGCCATATCGCGTGCACCGATCTGCAGAGGTATCAACAGATTCGCAAAAGTACCGCTCAAACCTGCGGTCAATACAAAGAATACCAGAATGGTACCGTGCATAGTTATCAATGCGTAGTAGAATTCAGGGGTCAATTTTCCACCCTTTGCCCAGCTACCCAAAAACTTCTCCATGATAGGAAATGTAGAGTCCGGAAATCCAAGTTGCAATCTGAAAAATACGCTGAACAATGCTCCGATGACCGCCCATACTATACCTGTGATCAAAAATTGCCTTGAGATGATCTTATGGTCCATGCTGAACACATACTTCCATATAAAATGTTGCTCATGGTGCTCATGATCATGACCTGAATGGTCTGCATGACCATGCCCTGCTTCAGTATGTTGTCCTTCTAAAATTACGCCTTCTTGATTCATTGCTCTATTCTTTAATAATCAAACTTTGAATAAATATTGTGAGTTTACTTGTTTTTGTTGGTGGGTTTTAATGGTATTAATTTTTCATCGAAATTGGTTTCGATTCAGTTTTTTCCGCCTTTGCAGTTGTATCGGCCGCAGGCTTAGCAGGAGCTACTGAAGCATAATATGATTGTTGACTCGCCATCCATTTGTCATATTCAGCCTGGGTCTGAACGATCACGTGACCTTGCATAGAATAGTGCCCTTTACCACACATTTGGTCGCAGGAAATTTCATAAACAAAATCAGGATTGTTCGTGATCTTCTTCATTGAATCGGTAGTGATGTATGGAGTGAACCACATAGTTGTAGTGATACCCGGAACAGCATCAACCTTCATTCTAAAATGTGGTAAACCAACATCATGAATAACGTCACGAGATCCAATAACCAACTTAACCGGTCTTCCAGCGACACAATGTAACTCACCATTTTGCGATATTACGTCGTCCATATTGTGAGGATCACTCCAATCAAGTCCTAAAACGTTGTTAGCATCGTTGATCTTTCTGAAATCACGTTTACCCAACTCATTGTCCTTCCCGGGATAGCGAACCAACCAATTGAATTGTTTGCCTACAACCTCGATAACCATTGCATTTGATGGCGCCTCGTCGGTAAAGTTGTACCAGTTCTTCAGACCAATTGCAACTAAGGCCGCCATAGCAATAGCCGGAACAGTGGTCCATAAAACTTCAAGCTTGTTATTATGCGGGAAAAAGAATGAAGTGCTTTTTTCAGTTGCGCTGTATTTATAAGCAAACCAAAATAACAAAAATTGAGTGATCACAAACACGATACCTGTTATGATCACAGTGACATACAACATGCTATCGTACTGAATGCCCTGCGTAGAAGCGGAAACGGGCAACAATTTGTCTTTCAACAAGTTATGACAATACCAAATGCCCGCCATAAAAATGAAGAAAAATAAGAACATCAACCATGCCACCAGCTTGTTGATCTTGGGCCGCATTTTGGCCTCACCACTGATAACTGTAGCATATTCGCTGGCTTTTGCTACTTGATAAATTACAATAAAAATTAAAACAACAAGGGCAGAAATAATAAATCCGGACATGTTAAGTGAGTTAATTCAAAAAAAATCGAAGTCTCAAAATTACTTTTTTGCGGCTATTGTGATACAGGTCACTATTTCTTTTTATTGATAGCCGTATAACTGAATTAAATAGTGATACAAATCACTATTGACATTTTTATTGCTTATACAAAATCGGTAAGAAACAATGCTTTACAATTTCACTTAACTCAAAATAACTCTTAAAAGCCTAAAAAAGTTATCTTTTTAAACATTATATCAGAAATGAAACTATATACCTTTTTCAGTTTTAATAACATCTGAAAAATGTCTCCTGTTTTATCATTAGCACGGAACTCCCAAAACATAATCAACAGCACAACCGGATCATTGAAAAAACCAACGGCATCGTACAAATTCCATGTTATCGATCACCCTATTTACCCATGATGACCTCAACGAGCCAAAACAAAAAAACAGGGGAAACACCAAGTACACTAATTATTGGCACGATGTTTGATAAGCAGCTTATTTTACAATAAAAAAGGGCAACATCTCTGCTGCCCTTTCAAATACAATACTATTAAATTAGCTAATATGGATCATTGTTTCTTTCAACAACAAATGGTTCTGAGGAATCAAATTAGATTTAGCTAAAGTGCGCGATACCACATTGATCATAATGCCACAGAAGCCCATAAACACACCGATCTCATACCAATTGATATGCCAATCGCTCTTTAAAGGGCCCGGCATTATCATTTGATAAAAATCTAACCAGTGACCAAATATGATCATCAACGCCATAAAAGTAACTGTAAAATAATTACGCTTGCTTGGGCGTGCCATCAGGATCAAAATTGGCATAACGAAATTAATAATGAACGCTGAGAAAAAGATAACTGTGTATGGACCCTGTTCACGTAAATTGAAATAAACTGTTTCGTCCGGAATATTAGCATACCATATCAACATGAACTGTGCAAACCACAAATATGTCCAAAAGATTGAAAAAGCGAACATGAACTTTCCAAGATCATGCATATGCTCCTTTGTAACAAGGATCAAATTGCCCTGATTCTTAAGATAGATCACCCACAACAAGATCAATGACATACCACTCACAAATGCACTTGCAAAAGTGTACCAGCTAAACAAGGTTGAATACCAATGAGACTGAATACTCATGATCCAGAACCAGGGAGAAGTACTCATTTGAGAAAGCGCATATACCAACAAAAACAAACCGCCCAATCTGAAAACTTTCCAATAGATCTTTGAACTGTTTTGTGCTGCATTCTCCTGAGCAAGTGACAAAGCACGCATCTTAAATCCGAAGAATGACCATAAAGAAATAGTGATCAAAGTAAAGCCCACAAACATGCCCACATTCAAAAATGCTGATTTGCCTTCAATTATTTTATCACCATTTGGAGTTACCCAGGGATAAATAGTATTGAGATGATGCGGCCCAACCCTAAAGGTAAATACAATAATGAACATCACCAATGCGGCAATGGTACCAAATACCCAAAGATTAGCGCCAATAGCCTCTGTAACCCTTTTGTAAGCCACAATCCAGCCACCTTGTGCCAAAGCTGCTGCCGACTGAATAAAGATACTCACCGCGGTGATGAGCATAAAGAAAACACTATCGTGTAAAAGCACTAACCAAAAACGTGCTTTGTCAGTATCTGTACTGCTACCGGAAAGCAATGTAACCGCACCACCGATCAGCGCTAAAACGCCAATTGCAATCAATATTAGGCTGGTTCTTGTTAATTTCGCCGGTATTACAAAACGGTCATTCATCTTATTCTACTTTATAAATTCTTTAATACAATTGATTCAACAAATATTATTTACCCATTGGTTTTGCATCAGCCATAGCCATCTTTGCAGCAGCAGTATCGTTAGCAGCACCTGTACCAAATGTAAATGGATCTCCACCATTCTCTGATTGCATCTTCTTGATATAAGCGATCACCATCCAACGTTGCTTGATGTCCAATTGGCTTGCATAAGAACCCATCATACCCTTGCCATATTTTGCAGCAGCAAACATTTGACCTACAGGCATATGCAAATACTTCCCGTCCTTAAAATTAGCCGGCATTGCTGCAAACTTACCCGAAGCATACAAAGGACCATTACCATCCAATGCCTGACCATGGCAAATAGCACAATAAATATTAAATAAACGCCCGCCTTCTTTCATCTCATCTTCATTGAACTTCATAGTAGTAGTGAAGCTCTTATAAGCGTTTGAGTCACCTTCTCTCAAATGATCGGGTAATTGATGGCCGCGGGCAACTGTACCTTCAACCGGTGGTCGGCTAGTTTGGCTATCCGCAAAATTCGGGTTGAGCGTATAAGCATCATAAGCCCTTGAATACGTCATATCAGGTGCGTAAATATGACCCGGAGTACGCCTGCGATCACCGGAATCGCAAGAAGCCAAACCGGTAATGATCACCAGACAAGTCAATAATATGAGTTTTACTTTATTCATGTTTCTTTAATTTCGGCAAAGCCGTTATTATCGTTTCTTTTACTTCTTTTCAAAAAATGTAACCCTTAATGGGCGGCATTCAAAGCCTCGTACTCTTCTGCTTTATCCCAACGGCCATACCACCATTCCGACTCGGCAAATTGTATATTGGTATCTTTAGCGCCCGTTGACTTCAAGAAGTTCAATACTTCCTGTTCCGAGGTCTTTTCGTTGATCTCTAATGCCACAACAAACATATCATCTGTCTGCCTGGGGTGGAAAACGTGTTTCTTAACGCCCGGCATGATCTGATTAAGATAGCAAAATGTAAGTACCATACCTACTGCAGCAAACAATACAGTCAACTCAAATGTGATCGGTATCCAAGCAGGCAATGCAAAGTGTGGCTTACCACCATAGTTGATGGGCCAATCTGAAGTGTATACCCAGGATATAAAACCAACCGCTGTTGAAGTACCGCAAATGCCATAGATAAATCCGGCTACGTGGATATCAGACTCTTTGTGACCAATGGCCACATCAAGACCATGCACGGCAAACGGTGTATACACATCGTGTAATTTATAACCGCTGCGACGAATCTTTTTTACTGCAGGAAATAACACTGCTTCGTCGTCATATGCTGCTACTGCAAATTTTTTAACTGCCATTTTCTTAAACTATTATCTTATGAATGATGAGCAACTGCTTCATGGTGCTCTTCATGTTCTTCGTGTGAATTTACGTATTCGTGAGCGAAGGCTTCGAGCGGCATAGCATCGATCTTGGCCATTTCTCTCTTATAGTTATCGCCGGATGTTTTCAATACAAACTTGATCTCGTGCACCGCAACAACCGGGAAGTATTTGGCAAACAGGAAGTAGCAGGTAAAAAAGAGACCGAATGTACCCAAATAGAAACCAACTTCAGTCCACGTAGGTGAATAATAAGCCCAGCTACCGGGTATCCAATCGCGATAAGTTGAAGTAACAATGATCACGAAACGCTCGAACCACATACCGATGTTCACCACGATCGACATGATGAAAGTGAACGGAATATTACGGCGCAACTTCTTGATCCAGAACAACTGCGGAGATACCACGTTGCAGGTCATCATAGCCCAGTAGCTCCACCAGTAAGGACCCATGATACGCCATTTAAACGCAGCTTGTTCGCCCCATGACTGACTGTACCAAGACATGAATAACTCAGTAAGATAGGCAACACCAACAATTGAACCTGTCAATACAATGATCTTATTCATTGCTTCTAAGTGACCGATAGTAATGTACTCTTCCAAATGCAGGATCTTACGTGTTATCACTAACAGTGTATTCACCATCGCAAAACCTGAGAATACCGCACCGGCAACGAAATAAGGAGGGAAGATGGTAGTATGCCAACCGGGTATCACTGAAGTAGCAAAGTCAAACGATACAATGGTGTGCACAGAAAGTACCAGCGGTGTAGAAAGACCTGCTAACACTAATGCAAGCATCTCCATTCTTTGCCAGCTCTTTGCAGTACCTGTCCAACCAAATGAGGCCAAACCGTACAATGCTTTACGCAACTTAGTATGCGCTCTGTCGCGAATGGTAGCAAAGTCAGGAATAAGACCGGAATACCAGAACAACAATGACACTGTAAAATAAGTAGAGATCGCAAATACGTCCCACAACAAAGGTGAGTCGAAGTTAGGCCACAACGGACCGCGACTGTTTGGCAAAGGCAATACGTAAAATGCGTCCCATACACGACCCATGTGCCATATCGGGAACTGACCCGCGCACATTACCGCAAAGATAGTCATCGCTTCTGCAGCACGGTTTACACCGGTACGCCAGCCCTGACGGAATAACAATAAGATCGCAGAGATCAGTGTTCCGGCGTGACCGATACCGATCCACCACACGAAGTTGGTGATATCCCAGCCCCAACCAATGGTACGGTTAACGCCCCATGTACCCAAGCCCCAATATACAGCCCAGCATACAGAGAAAACGCCGTAGGATAATAATACCAGCGAGAAAAAGAAACCGATATACCACATGCGCCCCGGCTTTTGCTCAATAGGCGAGATGATATCTTCCGATACCTGGTGGTAATTTTTGTTGCCGTCAACCAGCGGTTCCCTTACAAACGACTCATACTTTAAATGCATAGCGCGTAATTAGTATTTTATGCTCTTCTTTATCAAGATTGAACCGGACAAAGATTTAATTAAAAAATTATTCCTTCTATAAGGTGCCCACATTAAATGTGGTCACTAAAAATATTATCTTTCTTTTCATCACCGGCAACGATCTCTTCTGTATTCCGGATACGGGCCAGATAGTTCACGTTAGGCAATACGTGTATGTGCTCCAGCACATAGAACGTACGTTCTGCCTGCTCTTGCCTGCGCAATTTATGAATTTCACTTGCCTGATCATTCATATTACCGAATACAATAGCATCGGTAGGACAAGCCATCTGACAAGCAGTACGCGCTTCACCGTCCTTCATTGGTCGGTCTTCCTTCTTGGCATACAACTTAGCTTCTTGTAAACGCTGAACACAGAAAGAACATTTTTCCATAACACCACGGCTACGAACCGTAACATCCGGATTCAATACCATGCGCGTCAGGTCATCATTCAATCCATCGCGACGGTAATCTTCGTATTGGTTATCTTCAAAACAGTCAGCACCATTCCAGTCCATCCAGTTAAAGTGACGTACTTTATAAGGACAGTTATTAGCACAATATTTAGTACCAATGCAACGATTGTAAGCCATTTGGTTCAAACCTTCACTACTGTGATTGGTTGCACTTACCGGACAAACATTCTCGCAAGGGGCATTATCACAATGCTGACAAAGCATTGGTTGGAAAATAGTCTGAATAGTATCAGGCTCTTCCGCCTTACCGCTGAAATAACGATCTATTCGTATCCAGTGCATTTCATGTGCTTTCAGTACATGATCCTTACCAACTACCGACACATTATTTTCTGCCTGGCAGCCAATGATACATGCGCCGCAACCGGTACAACTGTTAAGGTCTATACTCATACCCCACTTGATACCCTCGTAAGGATAATTGGGGTAAAGCGTACCATTTTTGCGGTATCCTTCTTCAATAGTCGAATCTACTGCATTATCGGCTCCTTCAGTACCTTCCATCCAGGGCAAAGTAGCAAACTCGGTGATCTCCTTTCCGCGATCCTTCAACAGAACCTTTGGATCTTTGGAGAACTCCTCAAGTGTATATTCATGTATCACAGGGCGACCCTCATAACTGCTGTGGGTCTGTATAACTGCAACATCAAATTTCTCTGCTGTTTTTTCAACAGTAGCTGTAGTATAACTTTGGAACGAAGCACCATCATAGGTCATGAATGGGTAGGCATTACGACCACCCAAGCCGGTTGCATCATCACTAGCTGCAGCCATACCTACTTTCTTATCGCGACCATAACCTACTGCTATAGCTACAACATCATTGCTCATACCCGGAACCACGATCACCGGCAATTTCACCGAATAACCGTTAGTGCCTTTCACGTTCACCACGCGTTTTTTAGTATCTACTTCAGTAAAACCAGTCAGTTCAGCGTCCAGTTCCTTAGCCCTCTTAGGAGATACGCATACGTAGTTGTCCCAAGTGGTACGGGTAATAGGATCGGCCATTTCCTGCAACCATGGATTGTTACTCCACGGACCACCATGACCCAGTGCTATTTTCTGATAAATTACTAATTCTGTTCCACCGGCACTCTTCTTAGCAGTAGCTTTAGCAATTGCTTCATCTACATTGCCTTTGAAAGCTTCTTTACCATTCGGCATGTCGCCGGTAGGCTCGATAACACCATTTTGCAATGCTTTGTCGAAATTCTCCTGACTGCCTAATTTGGTCATCCAGAATTGTTTCCAAAGATCGCCGTAGGTGGTACCTGCTGCAGCCCATGTAAGCAGTGAATCGGCAAATGCACGTGTTTTGAACAACGGTGCAATACCCGGTTGCATCAGACTGAAATAGTTAGGCTTTGGTTCTGCATCGCCCCAGCTTTCGAGGAAGTGATGATCCGGAACCACATATTTACATTTTTGAGCAGTCTCATCCATGCGTTCAGCAAACGATACTGTCAACGCAACTTTAGAAAGACCCTCAACAAATTTCTTTGCATCGAAATAATCATATGCAGGATTAACCCCGTGCAGCAATACACTACCCACCTGACCTGCATTCATGGCATCCACAAAAGCGACCATTTCGCTATCAACACCTTGCCTGCAATTATTGGTTGAAACCCAATTTACAGTAGCTCCATTAGCTTCTATATGATCATTGATCGAGTTTACGATCGTCTGAATATTTACATCATTGGTGCCGCAAACTACCAACCCGGCACCTTTAGCACCATTAAGTGCTTTAGCTGCCTTAGTTACCACTTCATTCAGCTTGGGGCTGGACAAAGAAGGCTGTGTACCCTTTACCACTGCCTCATGTAATGCGGCAGCAATAGCGCCCATTTCAGACGGACGGCAGGTAGCTCTTTGATCCGCTGCAGCACCGGTAATGGTCTGCATAGGTTCAATATGGAAATGGCTGGAAAGTTTCAGATTTTTTGCACTGACTTTACGGCCTTTAGAATATCCTTTAGAAAATTCAACAGGAGACAACCACGTTCCAAGGAAATCAGCATCCAGACTCACAATTGTCTGCGCCTTATCGAAATGATAAGTTGGCAATACTCTTTTTCCGTAGCATGCTTCATTGGCCATCAGCATAGCAGAATACGATATAGCGTCATAAACCACATGCTTAATATTGGGGAATTTAGTCAGGAACTTACCGATCACATCCTTAACAGTAGGACTCATGATAGAACAAGTGACCAAATAGCCGGGTTTTCCTGCCAAAGCAGCAGAGATTTCACCGTCAATAGTAGCGAACGTAGCTTCAGCGCCACCCGAGTACGGGTGACGGATCCTTGCTTTATCGTAAAGATTCAACACAGAAGCTTGTACCCTTGCGGTTGTACCACCCTTAGTGATCGATGACAATTCGTTGCCTTCCAACTTTATAGGTCTGCCATCACGAGTTTTGATAACAACAGCGCAATAATCGCCACCATCAACAAAAGTAGATGCGTAGTAATTAGGTACACCCGGTGTAATGTCTTCAGGTTTTATGGCATAAGGCACTACCTTACGAACCGGCATTTCGCAACCGGCAACGAGTGTAGCGGCCACGGTGCTGAAACCGAGAAATTTCAAGAAGTCGCGGCGCGGTGTTGTCGCAGCCAGCAAATTATCGTTCAGGTCGAACGGTAATTCTTCTTTGAACTCATTTTCCGCCAAACTGTTATAAGCGTCGGGGTTGTTGAGCTCGTCCAATCCCTTCCAATATTGTTTTTGACTCATATAGTTGTTCAAAAATTCAAAAATCTACCACAATTAATAATGACATTTTTGGCATTCGGTACCACCGAGTTCCTGCTCGGTCACACCGGAGCGCTTACCCGCCTTTATTTCATCATGATATCTTTGGAAAATGCTGTAATATTTATTATCCTCAAATTTCACTTCTGTTTGACGGTGGCAATTGATACACCAGCCCATTGATAACGGAGCGAACTGATAAACTTCGTCCATTTCCTGTATCGGGCCGTGGCAACGCTGACATTGAACCTGACCTACCTTAACGTGTTGAGAGTGGTTAAAGTAAACGTGGTCGGGCAAATTGTGGATCTTAACCCACTGAATAGGTTTAGTAAGAATATTGCCTTTATCGTCGGTCTTGTATTTCTTATTGGCAGCATCCCAACCGGCATATTCGTATAATTTTTGAATTTCCTTAGTACCGTCTACATGTACCCCTTCTGCTGTAACCAACTCATGATCTTTGGCACCGGTGTACTCATTGATCATTTTATGGCAATTCATACAAATATTGATAGAAGGCACCATTGCCTGACGGCTTTTTTCAGCGCCGGCGTGGCAGTAAAGACAATTGATCTGATTGATACCGGCATGCACCTTGTGCGAATAAAATATTGGTTGCTGCGGCTGGTAGTTTTGTTGGCGGCCTTCATTGATAGCACCATTTACTAACCAATAACCCGCAAGAATGAACAATATGATACCGATCACTGCCAATACCATCTTGTTACGGAAAAGCGGAATTTCTTTTTCATTCGGTATACCTTCTTTCTCGTTGGCAACGCGGGCCAAACCTTGATTAGCGCGCCATAAGATCAGCACTAAGGCCAACAATGCAATAGTGATAATACCATACAACCAACTATTACCACCCGACTGTCCTTCCCCACCGGCTTCACCGGCAGCAGGTGCAGCGGCAGCTACAGGTGCTTTGTAGTTATCCACATAAGCAAGGATCGCATCGATATCGTCCTTACTCAATTGTGGGAAAGGTGTCATTGGCACCTTGTTGAACTTAGTAAAGATCGCTACGGCATCTTTATCTCCGGCTTGCACCAAAGTTTGGGAATTGTGTACCCAATTATACCCCCAATCCTTCGACGGAAAGGTCTTATCAATATTCTGAAGCGCAGGTCCTGTCGCATCCTTCAACGGATTATGGCATGACGCACAATTTGCTTTAAACAATGCTTGCCCGTCGGGCGCAGCCATTACATTATTGTTTAAAAGGAGCAATATGCCGAAAAATAAGAATAGGCTCCGTAGGCTTTTGCTGGTTCGTAACATTATAGATGCTGACAAAATTATTAATATTAACTTTTTTTTACAAGAGAATGGCTCTTTTTTGAAAAAAAGCAGGGCAAAACTACAACAAAACCCGAAATATCATAACCATTTACCAAAAAAAAAGATTTTCAATGCCGGCGCGGGTTTCAGGGCTATTTTTTTCAGGCTGCGGCATCATTTAAATTTGAAAAAATATGTTTTTAGCGACAAAAATCACCGCTTTCAAAACAATTGAAAAAAATGACAATAAAATGAATCTCCCAACTAAATTGGAAATTCAGGCTCTATGAAGTTGGAACTAAAAACATTAAGATCTTATTTTATTACATGGCAAATTGTCCTTCTAAAAAATTAACTAACCATTTTATATACTGACCTTGTGTAGTATCTTGCGCAAAATTGCCCTACTCCCTATATTTTATTTTTTAGAATTCAAAAAAATGAACAACACCATTATCATATTTGGCGGGGACGGCTATATAGGGTGGCCACTTGCCATGAAACTCGCAGTAAAACATCCCGACCATAAAATTATCATAGTTGATAATGAATGGCGGCGTAATGTGGTCACTGCTTCGGGCTACCAAAGCCTGATACCAATAAGTAGCCCCCGGCAACGTTTGGATTCATTTGAGGCTGTACATGGCCTGAGCAACATTTTATATCTTAAAGGTGAGATCGAATCTGATATTACAGAAAATCTAATCAAGAACGAAAAACCACATACCATATATCATTTGGCGCACCAGCCATCCGGCCCTTACTCGATGAAGGGAATGGAAGAGGCCATTTTCACGTTAAAGAACAATGAAGGCGGTAATATGCGCCTTATGTGGGCAGTGATGCAACACTCACCGAAGACCCATATTGTAAAGTTGGGCTCCATTGGCCAGTTTGCCCACATTGGTTTCGACATCCCTGAAGGGTATTATCTGCCGGAATACAATCAGCAAAAGGCCAAAAAACCTTCCTTGTTTCACAGAGAGGCTGAGGATATCTACCACATTTCCAAAATGAACGACACCAACTATATTTTGATGGCGTGCCGGAAGTGGGGACTCAGAATAACAGATGTCATGCAGTCGACGGTATTTGGTGTGTGGACAGCAGAAATGCAGGATGTGCCGGAGCTTTTCAGCCGTTTTGACTATGACGATGTATTTGGAACCGTTCTCAACCGATTCATTACACAGGTGGTCAGTCACCACCCCATGACCATTTATGGCACCGGCCACCAACGCACCGGATTAATGGCGTTGAACGATACTGTTTCATCGCTGGCCAATTTTACAGTCAATCCTGCGCATGAAGGGGAACACCGGGTGATCAACCACGTTTCCGAAAAACATTTCTCTATCAATGAGATAGCGATAGCAATAGGCGAGGTAGCGCAGAAAAACGGCTATCCGGCGCAGATCAGCAGGGAATTTGACCCGCGGGTTGAAACGCCTGAATCAAAGATGGAGTACGATATTGAGACCAACTATCTCGACAGGACATTGGAAAAATCATGCTTTAATGAGGAAGTTGAAGCTACATTTAACATGGCCGTCAGGTATAAAGACCGTATCCTTACCCAAAAATTCCAACCGGGCATCCATTGGTCGCCTTCCAAACGGCGGTTCACCGACCCTGAACGATCTTCGATCGGCACGGGTGAAAACAGCGACAAAGAAAATAACGAAGCTTATTGGGAACATTTCAGAAGTGAAAGATTTCCGGCTTTTCGCATCAACCTCAATCCCGGAACGTTAGGCACCACACCTGCTGCGGTTTGGAATGCACGGCATCATGCACTAAAAGAAGCAGAACTATATGCATATCCTCTGGGGGCATATCAGGCCTACCACCAGCAAATGGACCGCATAACAGCCTTGTGCAATGATATATGGCCGGTAAAAGGGTATGAAGTATGTGTAACACACAGTATTACCCAGGAAATGACTTTACTGAGTTTAGCGCTCTTAAGGGCATTGCCCAAACAGCCCAAAAGTCACTACACGATCGTGACCAGCACGCATGAACATTATGGTGGCATGGGGAGCTTTGAGCAACTACCTGAATTTAAAGTTCACTATCTGACAGACGCCACTATAGCAGACGCACAACAACTCAAACGATCATTGACCGACCTGCAGCCCGACATTTGCTTTCTTTCGCACGTTTACTTTGACACCGGTATTTTATGCGACATAAAAGCAGTTTGCACCACCGTCAGGAGCACTGTTCCAGATTGTAAGATCATAGTGGATGCAGCCCAGTCGGTAGGATTGTATCCTTTGCCGCAGGGTGATGCGGACGCCATAGTGTGCAGTTTGCACAAATGGCTGTTTGGCCCTCAGGGAAGCGGCCTATTATGGATCAAAAATTCATTTAAAGAATGGCTGGATGCACCCGTACAGTTCGATCCGAATCCCGTTAAGACAGAATTCATGAGCGCTGACCGAAACAAAGGCGGACTCGATTTCTCGCAGTATTCGGCAATTGCAGCCGCACTTCAGTTGTATAAGGATGCAGGGCTAAATGCTGTGTATGATCGTTCATGCACATTGGCA
>Ga0164296_1004052_pt1 | contig 13489 bp, 11 predicted proteins | sample GEODES057metaG_FD_113533 | JGI IMG/M metagenome (GOLD analysis project Ga0164296, IMG submission 113533) | Dystrophic lake water microbial communities from Trout Bog Lake, Wisconsin, USA - GEODES057 metaG | ecosystem: Environmental > Aquatic > Freshwater > Lake | place: USA: Trout Bog Lake...
CGGACCATTCACAAAGAGCGTCAAGAGCCTCAACTTGATCTACATTAACCCATAGGGGGTTTATTTCCATAGTTTGCAACTCTGGCCCAAGCTCCAAAATAACATTGCCTATGTGGCTGATAAAAGCGGCAAGAGTCTTAAAATCTGCAGAAGGTTTGCCTCTGTAACCCTTCAGTAATATTTGCGCCTTCAGTTGACTTAGCATGTCCAATACATCATCAGGCGTGACAGGTAACAAGCGCATCGATACGTCTTTTAACACTTCAACCCAAACGCCGCCAAGGCCCACCACTAACACGGGTCCCCACTGTGGATCCCTCGTCATAGAGACCAAGAGTTCAACACCTTGTCCACGCATGGGAGCAATTAAAACACCCTCTATTAGTGCGTTAGGACATAACTTGGTGACGCGTTGGATCATCTCTTTGTAATTTGTGCGTATTTGTTCCTCTGTCTCCACGTTCAAATAGACACCGCCGACCTCAGTTTTGTGGGGTATATCTGGAGAAGCTATTTTCATAGCCACGTGAACTCCTAATTTTTTAAAAAAAGACACTGCCTCATCTTCGCTCTTAACCAACTGCATAGGAACAGTGGCAACGCCCTTGGAGCGCAGGTAATTTAGAGCCTCCCATTCAGACTTAGGAAAGTTTGAATTATTAATACTACTTGGTATCTCTAAAGAAACTGTTTGTCCACGATTACCATGAATTCTGTACTGTTTAGACCACCATATCGCGTGTGTTGCCGCTTGGATGGCACGGTCTAAACCGCAAGGAAGATATTTAAAATGTTTGTCATCCAAAATTGATTGCGCAAATGCGTTGACATGTATCGGCGTGTAACTTGTCATCAATAGGGGAGTTTTTAAATTTTTTGCGCCCTCACTCAAGTGGTCATAAGTTTGAATCAAACGCTCAGATGCCTCGGACTCCTCGTTGGGTACTTCGTACCAAGCAGTCAAAATGGCTGAGTAATCTTTATCTTGACCAATGCATTTAATAATATTTGTGCATTGCTCAGGCGTTACAGCACCCGTCAAGTCTAGGGGGTTTTGAGCTGTCGCTGCTGAGGGTAAAGTTAAAACCAGTTTTGCCTTTAATGAGTCACTAAAATCTGGTAGCTCATGCGCGCACCTCTCACTAGAGTCTGCTGCTATTTCGCATATTCCACCTGAGTTACTAATGACGCACAAACTACCCTCAGCGAGTAAGCCTGTTTGACTGATAAAGTGAGCCGTTGCCAACAGCTCATCCATTGAAAAGGTCCTAATGATTCCAAACTGTTGGGTTACACCCTCAAATACACGGTCATCACCCACCAAAGAACCAGTGTGAGCAATCGCAGATTTAGCGCTGACGACTCCAGCACCTGCTTTTAGGACAATGATTGGCTTGCCCACTTGCATAGCCCTTTTTGCAACTTGTAGGAATTGCTGGGGCTGTCTGAAGGCTTCTACGAATAAGGCTATTGCTTTTGTTGATGGGTCATCAACCAAGTAATTAACGAACTCGGTAATTTCAAAATCAATTTCATTACCTGTTGAAATCACGTAACTAAGGCCTATTCCTTGTTTTTGTGCGCAATGGCTTAAGAATAATGCAGTAGCACCGCTTTGCGAAACAATTGCAACACCCTCTGATTTTGAGGGTTCTGTGATTGTTGTTGTCCAAACATGGGTACGGTTTACAAAATTCATGTAACCCAAACAATTGGGACCTAACAATCTTATTCCTAGGTTTTTAGCGGTCTCAGCTATTCTTACCTGAGCTTTTTGTCCCTCTAAACCCGTTTCTGCAAATCCAGCAGTCAATATCACGGCGTAGGAGGCTCCGGCCTTGGCTGCGTCCTCTAAAGAAGATAGCACATGCTCACCCGGCACCATCAAAAGAGCCAAATCTATGCCGGTGTTTAAATCCTCGCACCTTTTTGCAGTGGGAACACCATTGATTAAACTCCCCCTCGCATTGATGAGATGAATTCTTCCTTTGTAGTAACCGTTATTTAAATTTTGGTTGGCGGAAATACTCCATCTTGACCTCTCAGAGGCACCAACCAAAGCAATCGATTTAGGATTCAAAAAGCTTGATACTGAAGATGTAACAAGGGCTTGTGAATTAAGGTGGGACATAAAACAGTTGATATTTTTTCTACAAAGAAATATTCAATTTCTTCACGATGGGTGTCCAGCGCGCTATCTCAGATGCAACATAATCGGCGGCCTGCTTGGGAGTGGACTGTGTAATGGGCTGAATACCCAGTTGAGTTAAACGCTCTTGAACCACAGAGCTCTCCATGACTTTACTTAAACCTTTAATTAGAGGGTCTAAAAATGATGCTGGTGTGTCTAATGGGGCTGCAAGTAAATTACAAGTTCCGGCTATTAAATCTAACCCGCTCTCAATAGCTGTAGGAATTTCAGGTGAAATTTTTTCTCGTGCTTGTGACATACACGTTAGGATTCTCAACTTACCTGTTTTATGGTGCTGAAGCAAAGTACCTGTTGTCTCTACAATCATTTGCACATTACCCGCTATGGTGTCCGTTATTGCCCCGGCACTGCCCGCATAAGCGATGTCTGCGATGTCAACACCTGCTCGGTCTTTAAATAACTCTGCAGCCAAATGAACCGTTGTACCCAAACCAGCGTGACCGTATGACAATTTATTAGGACGCGCTTTTGCGTAATTGATAAATTCTTTTAAGTTAGTGGCGGGAATTGTCGGATTGATTGCAATCACAAACGGCGCATTGGATAGCAATGCTAACCAGTGAAAATCCGTTACGGAGTTGTAAGGCGGCTTAGCTCTTGAAATTGGCGCTGCTATTGCAGTAGAGCCCGTGGCAAGCATGAGCTGAGAGCCGTCTTTGGGTGCACGCAGAAAATTGGTGGCAACCGTCATCCCTCCGCCACCAGGTTTATTTTCTACCAAAACGGGTCTAGACAACTCATTATGCAAGGCCTCTGCCAAAATTCTGGCAAATAGATCCCCAGACCCACCAGGTGGGAAACCTACCGATATTTTAATTGCACCATCGGATTGCGACCAACTCAGTTGATTTAAGAGTGGGTACGCAAGGGCGGATATGAGGATTTTTCTTTTAGTAAATTTCAGTTTTTACTCCTTCACTTCAAACCAAAAATCTAATGCGTCGCCTACCCTTTTTTCAGCAAAGCGAGTTATCACAGGGGTTCCGATTGCAAGCTGCTTCGCTGCCTTGGCACCATCAGTCAAATCAATCCCTTTAAAGTAACCTCCTATCGCTGTGTCGGCCCCTTTGAGCATGACGTATCCAAAGGCATAGGGAGGATCGGGTAAGTTTTTGAAAGCTTGGTAAACAATCGTAAAACACTCGATCACACCTTCGGGACCTACTTCAACCCAATCCTTAGTGGGCTCAAGTGTTTCATCAGAAAAAGCGCGTGGTGGCACCAGGACACGATTACTTTTGAAATCTTTTTTACCATAGATTTTTTTATGGTCTCTAATTTGAGTGTAAAACCAACTTGCAACCTCTCCTAGTGCATGCCGGTAAGTGATATCCCATTTTTCAGTTCTAGTAAGTAATTCCATTTTTATTCACCTTTATCAAGATTCAACAACCATAGCTCCAAAGAATTGGTGATCTCCACCATTTCCGCTTGCGATTCCTTTTTTAGCACCTTTTACCTGGTGAGCTCCTGCCCGACCCCATACTTGAAGGGCAACCTCTGCTACTCGGACCATCGCTGTTACAGCGATGGCATTCGTACAAAGAACACCTCCAGAGGGGTTTACTGGATTAGGCCCTCCAATTTTGAAATAACCTTCAGATAGCATTTTGGGTGATTGCCCAAGTTTTGCTAAACCTGCGGCTTCAATTGCATGAAATTCAGTATTGCTAAAGGGGGAGTAAAGCTCAGCAACATCGATTTCCTTGAGTGGATCAACAACGCCAGCCATTTTGTAAGACTTGTAACAGGCCTCACTTAGGGCATGTGCATCCGCGTGATCCGCGGTGAAGTGTTTCCCCATCCTATCTCCGAGGTAGTAACTCTCTGTAGAATGACCTACACCGGTTATCCAAACAGCATCAAGCCCCCTATCTTTAATATATTTTTCAGAAGCAAGTATCACCGAACACCCACCACTTGATTGCGGACATGCGTCAAAGAGTTTGATGGGCCATGAAATCATTCTTGATTTCATAACTTCATCAACACTCGTCAATTCCCTCAAATGAGCATGAGGATTTAGCGCTGAATGAGCTCTATTTTTTACAACAATTTGAGCCATATCTTCCTCCGTCATGCCGTATTTGTGCATGTACCGAACGGCTGACATGGCTAGCATATTTATGGTTCCAAGAGGCAACGCCCTTTCATAGGTTGGGTCCCAAATTTTGTTCAAAATAGTTTGTGAATCTCCGCACTCGCCGACTTTATCTGCTCCCGCCACCAAAACCACATCACAAGCACCTGCGGCTATGTGAGAATGGGCTGCAGCCAGTGAGGAAATGCCAGTTGACCCTCCCGTATTAATTCGCATAAACCGTTTATTCTTAGCGCTGACCGCATCAACGCCTAGCCTCTCTGCGTTACCAATACCCAGTAACGCATCTGGAGCGAGGGAGTACACAATGGCCTCAATTTCATCAAAATCAATTTTGGCATCCTCCATCGCCAATTTGACGGCTTCACGCACCAGTTCTGGATAGTTTGCATCTTGACGTTTGGCCTTAAAATGAGATTGACCAATCCCGATAATTCCAACTTTTGGTATTTTCATAGTTGATTCTCCTTTGGCAGATTTGCAAAAACAACCACGCTGTTGTATTGCATCGCGAAACCACTTGAGCCGTGGCCCAAGGACTTTCTTACGCCCGACTTTTGATGTGCACCTGCGCAGCCCCTAACTTGGTTGGCAGCCTCAGCCAATCTTAATAAACCCGTACAAAATACTGGATTAAAAGAGGTGGCTCCGCCTGATAAATTTACTGGCAAACTGCCTTTAGATGAGAAACGGTCGCTGTGTACTGCATCTCTCCAATCCTTAGAGTCACAAAGACCTAAGCCATCAAGCGATAAAAGCGCTTGATATCCCGTGGGATCTGATACCTCCACTACATCAAAGGCAGATTTTGGATCGCTGATTCCAGACTCATGATAGGCTTGGTGCGCTGCAGCTTTGAGCGAGCCCATATCAGACAGGTTTCTATCTCCCAAGTAAGTGGTCTCCGTGGCCCATCCCATGCCATGGATCCAAGCAGGATTTTTGATTTGCTTGTCTTTAATCCAATCCTGATTGGAGAGAACCATAGCCACTGCTCCAAAACGTGGCTCACAGACCATTCCCTCGGTTATGGGCCAGCGCAGCATTTTGCTGTCTCTGATCTGCACCTCTTGAACTGGAGTTGCAGATATGTTTGGATAAGCAACCCTTCCCTTTTCTCGACTCTGTTGGGTGAATTTAATAACTGATTCGCGCACCCCAGATACTTCACTCTCTAAAACACCGGCTTGTAATGCGTAGGTGGATAAGTCATCTTGCGGTAATGCACGATGATAGTAAGGATCGTTACTTAGTTTTTGAATTTCGCTAATTGAGTCAACCTCAAGTGGACTCCAGGAGAGTACGAGTTGAGTTTTATACATCCCTGACTTAACTCTAAGAGCGCCCAAAATAAATGCGTGCTCTGAGCCTGAGGGTGTCGATAAGATATCTCTACCTACTCCCCCAACAGAGCCAGAGGCTGCCATGATTGAGATGGCGCGGCCATCGAGCTGATCGCAGGCAGCGACTACGATTCCGTCTATATCATCAATCGTCATACCTGCATTTTTCAACGCAGCATGGGTTAAGGTGTTAAGAATTTCTTCCAATGATGCTTGGTTGAGATTGGCGGGGGAGACTTGCGCACTCCCGATAACCCCTACTTGAATGTGATTTGACACAAAAGTCCTTCCTTTATTGATAAAGTAAAAGCGTTATTAAATTCGATATTTCGAATATTTATTCGCTCTTTAATATTATTACTAATTGGCAAAGGGTTTGTCAAGAGAATTTTTCCTCATTAGAATAAATAAATATTTATTGGTAAGTTAGTTATACTGACGAGTAACTCAATAAAATTTTTAGTAAAGATGCACACCCCTCCTTTAACTGGAATTAGAGTATTAAGCCTAGCTGAGCAGTATCCTGGACCCTATGCAACTATGCTTTTGGCTGATTTAGGTGCTGATGTAATCCTGGTGGAAAGACCTGCTAAGGGAGACCCAACTAGGCGATTTCCTGGATTATTTAACGCTCTAGGTAGGAACAAAAGATCCGTTGCACTTGATTTAAAAAGTCTGGACGGTCACAAACAATTTTTAGATTTAGTAAAAACCGCAGATGTCGTTCTTGAGGGTTATCGTCCTGGTGTTGTTAACCGATTAAAAATAAGCGCTGATGAATTAAAAAAAATAAATCAAAATTTAATTTATGTATCTATTTCTGCTTTTGGTCAAAGCGGACGCAACTCAAATATCGCGGGGCATGATTTAAGCATACAAGGATCTGTAGCTATGCTTAATATTGAAAAGGGACAAGAGCCCCATACTGCTTTGCCCTCTTTACCCCTCGCAGACATCTCTTCCGCCATGTTTGCAGCGCTCTCTGTAGTAACCGCTCTTTTTGACAGACAAAAGAGCGGACTAGGCAGCACAATCGATATTTCCATGCAAGATTGCCTATTAAGTTGGATGAGCCCTTTTTTATTTGCTTCAATCAATAAAATTCCTCCCAGACCCCTCCCGCCCACCGAACCCGCATACGGAATTTTTCTGACCAAGGATAACGAACAAATTACCCTGAGTATTGCGGGCGAAGAAGATATGTGGAAGAAATTATGTAACTTACTGGGATTGACTAAATACCAAGACCACAGCGAGTCAATGCGAGCTGAGAGCTTGGGAGAAATAAATTCTCACTTAAGAGGCTTGATAAACCACTACACTTGCGCTGAATTGACAAAAATTTTTACGGACAACGGTATCGCATTTGGACCCGTCCAAAGTCTCTCAAATGTGGCCAACGATGATCACATTAAAGACCGTTGTCTTTTCTTAAAAAACACCGACGATCCTAAAAGTATGGTGTATGTTGCTCAACCTATGAAATTCTCTGGCTGGGAAACAAAGATCTCTCGAAGCGTACCTGCCCTGGGTGAGCATAATTCAGAATTAATTAAAAATTAACCCTGCAAGCGATTCATTCATATTTAAAAGTGATTGGTTTGATAAAGTCGTTTAAGCGCTAATCATCCTCATAACTAGTCGAGTAATGTGCTGAGCAGTTTCCTGGGGACTCAGTCGACCGTTTGGTCTGTACCATACGTACGACCAACTGATGATGCCGTCAATAGATAGAGATGTCAGCGCAACGTCCTCTATAACGAACTGCCCGGCCTTTACACCATCCTCTAACAAAGATGTAAATTTCTTATCAAACTCACGCCTCATAGTGTTGATTTTCTTTCGACTTTGGGCTGTGAGGCTTTTTTCCTCTCGACTGTAAACCGCTAAGTAGCCCTGATTTTCAATAACAGTCAACATGAAATCATAAATTAGTTTTTCAACCTTTTCTTTAGGCCCCAAACCGCTCTTTAAAACTCCATCTATCACTTCCAAAGATGCACGAATACCGTTTGAGCAAATTTCTGAAAGTAATTCATTTTTAGAATTAAAGTAAGAATAAATAAACGGTTTAGTAACGTTCATTTTTATAGCAACGGCCTCTAATGTGGTTTTACTCATCCCATATTCATGAAATAACTCTACTGCAGTGTCCACAATCCTTTGTTTTTTAAGCCGATTTACGGCTTCGCGAATGTCTTCCTTTTTATTTTTGGCTGGCTTTGCCGCAGTGTTTGAATCAGGCGCGTCGACAACTCGTGAAACGGCAACTTTTTTGTTTTTTTTGTTTATTGCTGTGGACATCTTTAGTAATAAATAATTAATTTCATTAGGAAAAGCAAATTTTAAAGTAAATTGAGCATTCACACCTGTTGTAAATTAATTTTTTTTTAGAATTCGTGAATTCAAGTTCAAGGGGCAAAACAACTTACAGGTGCAGGGTACGCTTGTCAACTCTTACAAAAAAAGAAGCCGTGGATATCAACCCAGTCTCAGCCTCTTTTAATTTAGTCAATACATTTAGTTAGCTCAATTAGTTAGCGAAATTAGTTAATACTGCACTTAGTTCTTTAATTTAAGCAAAAAGAAGAAATTGTTTGATTCAAAGGTGTAATTCAAAACAGCTCAGATTGAATGAAGAATAATTGATTTGCTTGTAAAAATCAAGGTAGCAGAATTTCCTGAGCTAACTAAAAATCAGCTCTATTCCGCCTTGATTTGTCTCAATAAATTGACCTTTAGCTGGCATTCCAATTTGAAGATCTGACTTACCTCTCCAAATACCCATCGCTCTTACTCCAGGCTCATTCATATCAACCGTTACTAAGGTATATGGTAAGTCAGCCTTAAAACCAAGATGAAAAGCGTGATGACATACAGTCCAACTATGCACCTTTCCATGATTTTCAATATCTTTCCATTGGTACGAATCTGAGAGACAGTGGCTACAAAGGTATTGAGGGTAGTGCCGCGTACTTTGACAACTTTTACATTGCTGCACTACAAAAATATTTAGTTTTGCATTTTCCCAAAATGTCTGCGATAACTCGGATGCTTTGTATTTTGGTTTTTCAAAAAATGGGTTTTCAGCCGTGTTAGTTATATTAGTCATATTAATCCCTGCGCATTACAGCAACAGCCCCATCTCCCAAATCCCCATATCCAGTAACTAGACCTACGCGCGCGTTCTCTACCTGAGCTGCATTTGCCTGATGCCTAAGCTGCCTTGTAAGTTCCACTATGTGATTGAGTCCCCAAACATGCGCCTGAGACAAAAGTCCTCCATGCGTATTAATTGGCAACTCACCCCCCAACCTGATCCGCCCGTTCTGAACAAAATGGCCTGCTTCCCCTTTTGCACAAAATCCTAAATCTTCGATCTGCCTTAGTACCGCGTATGTAAAACAATCGTATATCTCTGCTAGATCAATATCCTTATGACTAACTCCTGCTATATCAAAGGCTCTTTTGGCGGCTTTAGCGATACCAAGGCTTGTCATATCTGGCCTTTGCGTTATAGCTCCGGGTGAGTAAGGATGCCCCTGTGCGACGGAAGATATGAAAACTCTGTGATGTTTTGAATCTCTTGCAATTTCGGGGCTGCTCACAATGATGGCAGCTCCACCATCGCTCTCTAAACAACAATCTAATAACCTAAACGGGTCAGAGATCATTTTTGAATTTTGGTGATCAGCCAGCGTTATCCTCTTTTTCATCAATCCAGTGCCGTTGAGTATTGCGTGCTCACGACAAGCTATTGCGACCTCTGCAAACTGCTCGGATGTAACCCCATAGAGTTGCATGTACCTTGTTGCCATTGGTGCGTAAATTTGAGCAGGTGCCACATTTCCCATGGGATATTCAAATTCCGTTACATAATGAAACTGTTGCATCTGATGAATTCTGGAGCCGGCTTTATGCACAGCAGCAGAAACATTTCTTCCAAAAGTAATCAACACATTTCTACAAATACCGGACTTGATAACTGCACTCGCTGCTTGCAAAGCCATTACGGGACTTGCACCACCATGAGGAATTTGAGAAGAAAATCGTAAGTCTTCTATCCCGAGATTTTCAATAAATTCGTCAGATGTACCGCTCACAATCCCAATAGGTATTATTCCGTCTATTTCTTTGGCATTTATCCCAGCATCGGAGATCGCAATTAAGGTCGCTTCTAATTGGAGTTGAAACGCATTTTTAGTTGAATTGCGAGAATACTGCGTCTCGCCTATTCCCGTCACACAAGCACTATCTTTGATCATTTAGATATATCAACGTTATGGTTAATCGATTTTTGCACCTGATACCTGTACCATCTCCCTCCATTTGTTTCTCTCCCTTTCTGCAAAGGCGTTTAACTCTTGAGGGGTTGAAAAAACTGAGCGAGCGCCAGCCTCGAGAAATCTTTTCTGCATAATTGGATCTTGACTTATGCTTTGTACCGTTTGAGACAATTTATTGACAATAACGGATGGCGTGCCTTTAGGCAAGACAAACGCACCCCAAGAAGTAATTATGAAATCTTTAATTCCTGCTTCCGTTAAAGTAGGAACCTCTGTAAGTGTGGGCCATCTTTCAACCGAAGTAACACCCAAAGCCTTAACCTTGCCCGCTTTTATCAACGGAAAGTAACTGGCAATATTATCAATAGCAAAATTTGTCTCTCCTGACATTAACGCAGGCATCGACTGTGCAGCTCCTCGGTAAGGGATGTGTTGACTTTTGATCCCCGTTCTTAACGAAAAAAGAGCCCCTGCCAAATGAGGGGTCGTTCCAACACCAGCCGATCCGTAATTTACACCTTCAGGCTGCTTTCTCGCCCAAGCTAAAAACTCTTGAATACTATTTGAAGGATGCTTAGTTGAAACCACAAATACGTTGCAGTTCTCCCAAATTGTGGTGGAGTATTCAAAATCATGGACGGGATCGTAGTTTAACTTTGAAAAAAGAAACTGATTAATTGCCAAAGTCCCAATAGTTGCTGATGAAATCGTGTATCCATCTGCAGGCGCGTTTTTAACCGCTTCCATTCCAATGTTACCCCCGGCGCCAGTGCGATTATCCACCACCACATTTTGATTAAACTTAGACTGTAGTTTCTCAGCAATGAGGCGGGTTAAAACATCAGATGCACCCCCTGCAGTAAATGGAACTATGATTTTTATTGTGGATTCAGGCCAATTGGTATTTTGTGCAAAAGACCACTGTTGGGGTAGTAAAACTGGAATGCTTGAGATTGCCTTTAAAACTGATCTTCTTTTGTTCATATCTTTTGTACCCTATCCAATATTCATTATCTAGTTACTCTTAATTTTTCTTTCTAGGCAATAAAGAATTACTTATGATGTGCTTCATCACTTCAGTTGCACCCCCTCCTATTCTTGCCATACGAGCATCCACAAAGGCTCTTGCAATTGGGTATTCCGTCATATAGCCCCATCCGCCGAAAAATTGCATGCATTGATCCATCACACACCCCTGAAGCTCTGTTGAAACCAACTTAGCCGCGGCTGCATCAACGGCGTCTAATTTATGCTCTAAATGCAATTCGATGCAGCGATCAATAAACACACGCTGACTAAGCAGTTGCGCATGCAACTCTGCTAATTTGAACCTTGTGTTTTGAAAGTCCGCTAATGTTTGTCCAAACATTTGTCTTTGGCTTACATAGTCAATCGTCCATTTCAATGCAGCCTCTGCACTACTAATTGCTCGAATAGCCTGAATAAGTCGCTCCTGTGCAAGTTGGGTCATCAAGATTTTAAATCCACCGCCCTCTTGACCCAGTAAATTAGAAACGGGAACGCGAATATCGCTAAAGAAGAGCTCTGCTGTGTCTTGCGCCTTACAGCCTATTTTTTCTAATTTCTTACCCCGCTGAAACCCTGGGCGATCTGTTTCAAGCAGTATCAATGAAACTCCCCCCGCCTTGGAGCTAGGATCTGTTTTACAGGCCAAGACAATTAAATCAGCGGTATAACCGTTTGTTATGAATACTTTTTGGCCATTAATCACATACTCATCGCCAGTGCGAATGGCTTTGGTTTTAATATTTTGGACATCGCTTCCGCCTGAGGGCTCGCTCATACCAAGAGCCGTTACGACTTCTCCTGCTGCCATTTTGGGGAGCCATTTTCTTTTTTGCTCCTCTGTACCAAAATCTACAATGTAGGGAGCAACTATGTCAGAGTGCAAGTAAAAAGTCGGCCCAGTAGCTCCAGCAATAGCCATCTCCTCAATTAGGATGGTGCTAAAAAGGAAGTCTGCACCAAGTCCCCCGTACTCCTCTGGTACGTTGCAACATAAAAGGGATAATTCACCAGCTTTTTCCCAAAGTGAGCGCGGTATTTGCCCATCCTTTTCCCATTGAGCATGAAAGGGCATCACATCCGTTTCTATGAATCTTCTGACAGTGTCTCTAAATAAATGGTGCTCTGAGGAAAATAATTTTCTTGGGATCATATTACTAATTTCCTTGAAATATATCGCTTGAAAATTGATTCATATACTTAAAAATTTAAAAAGTTTAAAAATGTAAAAACAGTTTATTACCTAAACTAAATCACTGCTATAGGAGCAATTGGACTTCCCGTACCTCCCACAAAAGGTAAAGGACTTGATACGAACAAGAATTCAAACCGCCCTGCTGCCACTAAATGGTCAAGCATAAGCCCCTCAATCAAAGATATACCGTAGTCTCTGATTAGAAGTTGGTGCACAGGAAAAATAGTATTCTCTTTAAAGGGCAATACCTCAACAGCATAATTATCCGCACCCACTACGCACACTTCCTTATCCGCAAGCCATTGAGCCGCCTCTTTATTTATGCCCTGCTCCTCATTAAATGAAACATGACTCTCATTTTTTTGGGCTTCAAGCCATCCAGTTCTGATTAAAATTGCATCACCTTTTTTGATGGTGATGTTTTGTTTGAGACACGCCTGCTCTAGGTCATGCTCAGTAATAATTTCAGACTTATAAAGTGCTCGCCCCCTCAGTCTTACAATATCCAACAACACGCCTTTTGTAAAAATTGGAGGCATTTTCTCAATTCCGAGGTGCGCTGCTCCAGATGTGGAGCGAATCGTATTTCCCAAATAACCGTTATAAAGTTTGTCATCGTACCAAGCATGGCATAGGGCATCTACGTGTGTCCCAATATGCAAAGGCATAACAACAGTATCTTCAGCAAATTGGAATCCACCAGGCCTATGCCTTCCCCCCGCGTAGTCCCCGCCGTCTCTATTCATAAAATGCTGAAGTCCGCACCTGTGGCTTGAAATCGGCGTCTTAGAGGATAAATTTTGAGTTAATCTTAAAACCTTACCCTCTTTAACCAATCCTGCAGCAGAAATAACTTCCTTTTGGCCTACATAATTAATGGCACCCACTTCATCTGCTGCACCCCACTTACCCCAATTACCAAAATTTTCAATTGACATATTAATCGTCCCGAAATTTAGTATAAAAACCAAAGAATTCCAATAAGTATACTTTATCTACTAACAAGTATGTGCCGTAATAAAAATTTGCCCTTGTCGAATATTTATCTATAAATTTGATTCATACCAATCGTAAACCCTACCCCTAAAAATACAAACACCTGACGGCACAGGTTTAGTTTTAAGGACTTTAACTATGATTAAAACTTTTTTGACAGCCTACATTGGCTGCCTTTTTTATTTTCTTGAGATTTTAAAAATTAAATAAAATCAGTAGTGTCCCAACGTTTGAGCGGGACCCCCGTATAACTTATTGATTTTAATGGTAAAAACAGTGTTTTCCACCGTCGACGATTTGAACGTGAATTGGCTCAAAATGGAGCTCCAA
>Ga0164296_1004053_pt1 | contig 13485 bp, 16 predicted proteins | sample GEODES057metaG_FD_113533 | JGI IMG/M metagenome (GOLD analysis project Ga0164296, IMG submission 113533) | Dystrophic lake water microbial communities from Trout Bog Lake, Wisconsin, USA - GEODES057 metaG | ecosystem: Environmental > Aquatic > Freshwater > Lake | place: USA: Trout Bog Lake...
GCCGTTTGTGTGGTGCGACTTTTTCCGGCCGCCTACGGCGGCAAAAGTCGGGGCGGACAGTCGCGACTATATGGACAGTGCCTAGCTTCGCGGTCGAATTAGGTTACTGTACCCAGATTGGGACGAGGCTGACGATGGATGGATCTTTTCGGAGATAGATCTAGTGATCAACTACAATACGGTCAAGCCTCAGTCGGTTGGATCTTTTCGCATCACCACGTCTCAATAGAGTCTAGCATATCTCTAGCATATCTGTGCATTACAGCCTCCGGGCCTCATGGATAGCCTCGGTCTCCTCGTTTTCCTCCTCAACTACGTCTTCTTCCTCACTGCTCTCATGCTTCCGGAGCTCCTCTGCTATTGACTTGAGCGCGGCGCCTAGCGTCACAATGACGGTTGCCATGGCTGGAAGTGGCCACGTCGAGTGCAGGACAGGCTGACCCGAGGGATCGGTCACGCCAGCTCTGCGTGCACTTCTCAGCCTGCGCTGCACCACTACGCGGTCTTCCTGCAACAAAGTCACACCCTGATGCTCCGGCCATCGCACATTCACGTCTGGCTGCGGCGGCAGTGAGCCCAGAGGCACCTGTGCATATAGAACATCGCACGTTGCGTTGCGGATGGCCTCCTTGTTAGGCCCGCACGGCCGAATGCTGGTCAACGCTGTGTACGCGTCGTCTAGACTGGAATAATCCTTGAACCAATACATGTAGCCGATAGCAACGCCTGGGGAGCGGCCCATGCCGGCTGTGCAGTGCAGGTACACCACGTGCCCGCACTCTAGCAGCGCGTCCAGCGCCATAACCGCGGCAGGGAGACCCACACGAAGGCCGTCGGCAGAGAAGTCCGGGAAGGGGTGGCGCTCAAGGAGAAGGCCTCGCTCTCGACAGCGGGTGCGCAGTGCCTGCAAGTCGACGCCCCAGTGCACCATGTCTTTGTCCTGCTGTGTATTCATGATGCACGTCACTCCTTCCTCGTCAGCCAGGCGGTCTATGTCAGCGGCCGTCTGCGGCTGCGTGCCTGTGCACAGCAAGTCAGAGCAGGTTTCTTCTCATAGCTCCAGCATAGGCTTCCGTCTAGAACCAAGACGCACCCACGAACAGGTTGTCGACCACGCGGTGGTAGTCTGAGCAGGCGCGCCAGCGACCGTGAGATTCAATCAGGTGGTGTAACAAGCACGAGTCAGCCTATGCCAGGTGGGGCACGCACACAAGCCGGCGTCGTGCTGGTACATGTACGGCTGCTGGCTATACGCCTGCATAGCCCTGTTGTACGCTTCTTGGCTAGGCCGACTGGGCGCGTCGAAGCCAGTCTCGCTTGTGCATGAAACACGAGACTGCCTGGGGGGCACGAGCACGCGCGAGCGAGCGGCACTCTGACTCCGTTCCCAGCAGTCGCTCCACAAGGCGAACCTGGACGTCGCCGTCGGAAACGAGTGCGTGCTCATGACAGACACACAGACTCGGCTTGCGAGGGGTAGTTGTGTGAATCCACTGGAACCTTGACCTCGCCCTCAATAGCCCCACAGAAAGCGGCCGTCGCCGAGGAGCTCTGCCAACCTCCGATTATAGGGCCCGTAGAACTGCCTCAAAAAGTCGCGTGTTTGAGTCTCCATCTCACCCCTCTTACCCCTGAATCGCGGATCGCCGGCAGTCTTCACCTCTGCGGAGAGCACCTTATCCCACAATGCCGTGTCCTGCAGTGGCGTCAGCTTGAGATGCGCCCATGTGAGTGTGAGCATATCACGCATAGCGCTTCTGTCCTTCATCCAGTCTTCCAAGCGGAGGACCAGAAAGTCTCCAAAAGTGGCCATCCAACCAGTCATAAAGTGCACGTAGATGCTTTTGAGTACCTGATCGGCGTGATAAAACACGCCCTCGTTCTCAGCTGACAGCGCCTCGAAGGCGGAAAAGCACTCAGCCTCAGAGTTGGACCGCAGGCACCTCCGCACATGGCCCACCATATCGCGGGCGTAGCGTGTGAAGCCACTCTCATTCTGACCGTACATGTTCTGATAGTGTTCATAGTTCCAGAAGGCAGCGTGCAACCTTTCCACTGGGTCCCGTAAGATGACGACCATGCGCACATCGAAGGAGCCGTATACGCTGCGCATCAGCCTCGGCAGCGTGAGACCCACGCCACCGCCATGCAGCGGCGGGCTTATTGTGTTTGTATAGTTGTAGCACGTCAGCGCAATACAAGTGGTGTTGCCGGAGCAGATTCTCTCGCGGCATCGCTTATGCGTGTCGCTCCACTCCACGATGAGTCTTGCGCTGCCAGTCCACGTGTACGTGAACGTGCTGAAGCTAGCATCCCCGACAATGTAGCGCTCCGGTGCTTGCGTAATTCGCTGCACTGCAGGTGCATATATTTCGACGTAGCGACTCAGTGGCCACTGCTCATCCCAGAAATGCGGCATCGCATTCGCAGAGGGCACAATTTGTGGATGCACTGCCAGCCGCTCGTAGAGGTCTCGCACGCCGCACTGGAACACGCCCAGCAAGTAGAAAGAGGGTAGACAGAGCGTAGTAGCGTTGTGCTTCCAGCACGGCGTCCTGTAGCCTTCAAGGAATTCTCCGTCTTCGGGCAACAGCTCGAAGATGTCCGGCGCTAACCGGCGTGCAGCAGCTCGATCTGCGTTCAGCGCCGACGAGACTCTCCCACGTGCAAGTGACGGATCCTCGAAGGTCTGCCAAGCACCCCACTCGTGCTTGTCAGTGTTGGACACAGCGGGAGTGACGGCAGGTGCCTCCTGCAGCGGTTCAACGAAAGCAACCGCAGGCACCTCTGCAAGAGGACTGGCGGTCGACTGCGAGACGCTGAGAACACCGTGCACATGCGGCTCTCCGCGAGCATTATGTGCACGTCGAGGAAGTAAAAGCGGTAATAGACCCGGGATCGAGACGACCCCCACTGCGAGAAGTAGTGTGCACACGCAGACACTACGCCGGGAGATCCTCCCGCTGGCAGCCGTGGTGGAAAATGTACAGAAGCGTGAAGATGCGAACGAATCTGCGGAAGGACGAGAACCTGGCAGCAGATTCGAAACTTTCGATCGAAACTTGGAGTGCTCTGAAAGCATACTTTACTCACGCGCAGTCATGCCTCATCCTGTTTGTTCCGTCGCGCCAGATGCCGTCACAGTGCGCGACGCCTGCTTTCTCCGGATGTCGTCAAAGCACTTGTTCAACCTTGTGCAGAACACGTCAACATCGTTATGCGTCATGCCCAGCGACGCAGCAGCCGTCAAGTATGGCACCGGATAGCTGTCATAGTGAGCGCCGTAGCCCTTGAATATAAGGCCGCCCACCTGCTGCGTTTTGCCGCGCGGAACTGTCCGTGTGCCACTCACGCATCTTGCAAAGAGCATCGATCCCAGGAACGCGATGTCATCATCCGTGTCGTGTCTAGACAGGGAGCATAGCGTCATGCCCATGCTTATCGGATTGTCAGGTGTCTCCAGCAGGCGCTCCCCGTGCTGCGCAGCCACCTCGCTGAGCTTGACTCTGAGGTAGTTGAAACCTTCCGACCTTGCCTCAAGAGCCGCCAGCCATCCACTGCGACCCAGGTACAGCAGCGTCATCAGGACATCCAGCAGCGGGGCCATGCACGCCCGCCCAGGATACGCTTCGTTGATGGCTGCCACAAGTGTTGCTTCGCCATCCTTGGGCTTCGGCGCCGCAACGATAGAGCCGCCCACTGGAACTTGCAGATTCTTGTCGGTGGACTGCACGACCGCATCAACACGGCCGTGGCGACAGGCGGCGCAAATGGCTTGGCATAGTGGCTGTGCTTGCACCCCGTACGCATTGTTTATGACATGCCCAACGCCAACTGTGGCGCAGACCTGCGCTACTTCCAGTAGTTTATCTGCTGCGCGTGGTGCGAAGCACGAGGATGTGGATAAGACGCACACAACTGCCTCTGGTCCGACGTCGCTGATTTTGCGCTGCACAGCGTCCACGCCTGTGCGCAGCTGGTCGCCTTCCAGCACATTCTCAACGACCAGAACTTCAAGACCAGCTGCAACGATGGCTTTTACGCACGTCTTCTGGTCGCAGCGCGGCCAGACCACGTACCTTTGGGTGAGCACAGTGCCAGTGGGTGAGTCTTGGCGAGGGCAGTGGAGCAGCTGCACATAATGCGCACCTTGCTGCTGCAGGTCTTCGCTTTTTGAGCGCTAGGAGAGTGAGTGTCAGCGCCATGCCTGTGGCCACGGGCAGGACAGTGACCTCAATCAGCTCAGGCAGGCCAGCAACCTTGAGCGCGTCGGCCGTCAGCAGGTTGCACAGTTTCGCGAGTAGTGTGGAACCTGCGGCTTTGGGCTGCTCGGCAGTTATGTCGCCGCTGCGTCCGATGCCGTGTGCGAGGCCGTAGTGACGCCTGGATACCAGAGGACACACCACGCGCGCCTCCCGCTCGCCGAGACCCACATTTGCGAGGAAATTGTTGCTGTCCATGAGCGACGCATCATGAACGAGAGACTCAATCGAAGCCTCGTCCCAGCCAGTCGCTGGCAGGCGGCGCTCTGAGAGAAGCGCTGTCACCAGCCTCTCACGTGCGGCGATGCCCTGAGCGCCCTGCCGGATGTACCCGGCATGAACCAGACCCTGTGCTAGCGCTAGATTGCTCTCATTCATTGTTCATATGTCTGCGTGCGTTCAGCGAAGGCCCGGCTTTTTTAGTCAAACTAAAAAGCTCAGCTCGTTCCTCTGCAATGGCGTCAGAGACGCTCGTGTAGAGAGGGCGCTCTACGAAGGGGTACTCTGACAGCCACAGACCCAGCTCCGGCAGGTAGGCTTCCCGCAGTGCCTGAAAGCTGCGAAGCTGTGGATCATTTGACAGCACCAGCACCTCCGCCTCGTCACCCGGCTGCGCACGTGGTCAATGAGTGAGTACAAATGCGGAATGTGATGCATGACTGGCCCGCGTCTCTCTCACCTGAACGTCTTCCATCCTGGGGGCAATGGGCACCTCGAGAAGCACACGTGCGCCACTGTTGTCGCCAAGTAGCACGCGCTTTACCTATGATACAGGGGGGCAGCGTACAAATGCGCTTGGGTTAGATAATGCGCGCCCTTGTCATCATGTGTCAGGGCAACAACGCACAGAGGCCGCTCGCTTTCGGGGCAGGAACGCGTCCCCCATGGCGTCGAACACAAAGCCCCCAGGGGCGCCAGAGACGACCGTGTCGATGCGCAGCACGCGAGTGTGCCAGATGCCTGCATGTGCGAAGCGCCTGAGGGGAGCATTGCGTCGTGCTGCCAATGCTACAGGCGCCCAGAGAAAGTATAGGCCCGTAGGTACGGCCACGATTGGCGCCACATTCGCCGTGATAAGACCGCAGAAGAGCGAAGCAAACACGCGCTGCAGGGCTGTGTCAAAGGCGCCCCAATAGTATGCATACTGCGGCCCCGTGGCTGACGGCGACAGCAGGCCCTCCTGCTCCTCGCTATCCAGAGGAGTCACGTCGGGTCGACTGCCGCTAGATTCGTCGTATTCCTCGTCCTCAGGAGTGTCAGCTCCGCCGTTGTTGCGACTGTTCTCTCCAAAGTTCTCTCCAGCTCCCTGCTGCACGGCGCTGTTGAAAACAGACGCGCCCCAGTCGCCACTCTGCTCTCGAAAAGCGCCACGTGAAGCTATTGACGACGTCCTGTCAGCGGCTATGTTTCTACTTCGAGACTCGCTGTCGACGATGTCACGTCGGGATAGCAGAGGCGTTGTCGCAGAGCCGCTTGACTCGACAGCATCATCGCTCCATTCCAGGAATTCAGGGGACTGCTTCCGCTTCGGCCTGCTGCTGTTACTGAGCGCCAAAGGACTCACCACTGGGGCTCTTAAGGACCGTCTGCATGTGTGACGCTCCACACGCATCGCATTGTGTCGTAGGCTTCCGGATAAGCACGACCCACGCATGAAGGGCGACTATAATTGGGCTTGCGACGGCGCGCTGGACTTCCAAAGGTGCATCCGTCATCCATCTTTCGCCCTTCCGAAGGGCGATGGACTCGCCCACCTCCTGGCATTCGGCGGATGCCGATGAAAGCCGGCGAGCATTGTCGCGGTCAGCATCGGCCCCGTCCCTGGGCTCTCGCCGGCCGTCCCTGGCCAGCTTCGCTGCTGTGCTCGACGGCACTGATGAGGCGCCTCGCGCGACACTGTTTCGGCAAGCGCTCGCTGCTGCCATCCGCGGAGCGACGACGGGGTTTGTGCTCAAAGGTGGTCTCTCGTTGGCCTCGTTGTTGACGAAGCGCAAACAGCGCGGCAAGACGACGGGCGGGGCGGTCAAGGATGATGTCGTTTCAGCACTGAGATACGCTGCGTTTCTCGGAGTCTACGCCTCCGGCTACAGAATAGCCGACGGACTTCTCCTGTCCTTGTACGGAAAGCGCTCGGACCGGTGGCGTGCAGCACTCTCTGGCATCCTCGTTGCTCCGGCTTACAAGCTGGCCTCAGCACAGCCGTCGCCGTCGCTGAGCATCTACATCGCTCTGCGAGCGGCTTTACTGGCTCTCAGAGTGGAGGCTACTCGCAACCGGCCGCCTTTGTCAACCCCAGCAGGTCGCTTCCTGATGCAGCATGGGGCAACTGTCACGATGAGCGCGACCGCGAGCGTTCTGCTCCACGCATGGCTGCTGGAGCCAAGTGCGCTGGAGCCTGCATACGTCAAGTTCCTCAATTTCCATGGCGGTAAAGGGCGCGCCGTCGTGGACGGCATCTCAGAAATGGCTCGCACGCACAACGGCGCAGCCTCCAATGCTGTATCCGCCGTCCGCGACTGGCATGTCGCGAATGGCACGTCAGTAGAGGCCCTTCATGCAGTTGTAGAGGGATGCAGCGACCCATGCGCGCTTGTTCATCCGGGCGAATCCCATCTCTCACATGCTGTTTGGTTTGCAGCCAACGGCGTGATGCGTGCGCTTCCGGTGTACCTTCCCGTCTATGCCGTCAGCACAGCCATGGTGCAGCGGCAAAACCTGCTGCGGAACCCCAAGCACGTGGTGAAGCGCGCATCGTGGGGTATTCTGAGGAGCAGCATGTTTCTGTCATCCTACTGCGCGCTCGCCTGGCTCTCCTGTTGCACCGTACACAGTGTGCCACACAAGAGGCGGGTCACCCGACAGAGCGTGTTGCTGTGCACTGCGCCGGCAGGCTTGGCGGCGCTCATAGAGAAGCCCAGTCGGCGCACTGAGCTTGCGCTCTTTTGCGCCGGTCATGCGTGCCATAGCATGGCTCGACTCGCCGTTCTCTGGGGCATTGCCAAACCGCTGCCACATGCTGACCTGCTGCTGTTGACCGCAAGCAGCGGGCTCATCATGGACGCGTACACACATGCGCCGCACACATTCAGGCCTGCGTTCCGCTCCGTCTTTGACTGGATCTTCGGCTTCAGTTGGCGCCGCAAGGGATCCATCCAATCACTGCTGTACTAGTTGTTAATAACACTGTTCAGCAGTTCCACATTCTTCGCAGACGCATTTGCCCGCACCGCCTGCACGAGCGCCCCCTCAGCGCTCACTGGGGCGGTGGGCATCATGTCCACTGCCGGATTTAGGCGGTCCAGCTCCACCCACGACATGGGCTGCCCGCCACGAAGGACGTGTAGGCGTTCCTGGCGCGTGCGGCGCCTCGCATCGTCGCGCTCCTGTGCCGCCTCCCTCTGGCATTTCTCTGCCTGCTCCACTGCGCTCGTGGCGGCTCTTATCCTCCTGCAGCGCGTGCTGCTGTAGAACGTCTTCAGGCAAATCGCTGTAGTCCTTGGCGTAGTCGTCCCATGCGATGGGCGTATGATGCGTAAACAGCCGCGGCCACCAGGTCTCCTCGTGGCCGCCCTCACCAGCGAGCAGCTCCAGGTTCATCTTCTTCAGATAGAACACAAATCCGTCTTCACCGTCGCCGCCGCCAAGAGCCCAGACACTCTCGTCAGGGATGATACCCCTCTCGAGGACGCCATCAAGGTAGACGGTGCCCGTGTCTTTGCAAGCCACTCGAATGTGATGCAAATCGACGACCACGTCCAGCCGCTGCTTAGATGCATTGTTAGGCACGCGCAGCGCAATGATGGCCACCTCGCTCGCGCTCTGCCGCCAGCGACAGCTCCCATCTTTCAGCTCAGCCCAAACCTCCTCTGGGCGTTCTTTCGCATCATAAAACACGCGGCTCAGCTGGAACGGATGCTTGTCAGCGCGCTCCACTGCACGGCCGTCGGAAAGGACCAGCCGATAGCTGTTGTACGGTAGTTCCAACTGCGTTACTGGTGTAGCGGGAACAATCTGAGAGCACTCCGCCTGAGCACTCGAGCGGACCAGAAGGCGCTCGCCAGCATTCTCGAGCGCCGCGTCATCGCGTAGTATAATGGTCTCGCTGCACGCCGTGACGGCTGCTGAATCTGGCACTCCAAGGGCACAGCATAGTGGTGAGTCGATGCCGCCTAATAGCTGAAGCGCCTCGCTCATGCAGCGCTGTGCATACGCCGCACTCGAAGCTTCTGCCTCGCCAAAGAGCACTTGGAAGTGAATTTCGAGAGCAGGCGACTCGCCAGATCGCTCAAGAGCAGATGGCAGTCGCACTCTTTCGATGATGACCTGCACATATCACGGCGGCCTAAGCGCGTCATGAACCGCAGAGAATATGGTATGACATGATGGCAGAGCACGCACCTGAGACGGCGGCACACCTGCCGAATTAGAGATGACGCTCTTGAAAACTTGCCGGACCTCAGCTCTGAAGCTGGAGTCAACGGCCTGCAGGACAATGTGGGGTAAGTCGCCATTTCTCAGGGCATTCTTTTTGCTTGCTAACGTACATGTGGAAATCGAAGCGCCGAGACGCAGCGATGTGTTGGGCCCTGAGGTGCCGATGACATGCCCAGCATTGACGCCGCCTGTCCCTCTCGACCAGAGCGGGTCAAGTACACAGAGTCCAGCACGCCACACATCTGCGCTTGGTTCAACTCTGATGCCACAGATGCGAGGCTCTGGCCATATATCGGGTTCTCAGAGTCAAGGTCCAGTGCGCGTACAAAGCATCCCGCAGCAGCCACGAGGTCTCGCGTGGGGTGGTCCTTATCAGCTTTGTGAGCCTCTCCGCGTGCATGCCTGAGCATAGGATAGAGATGTGTATAAGGTGAGATTGCGATGCCGGGAAAGCACATTGTACAATAGCACACCATGCCCAGGCTAGCAGATCAAGCCGCGCTCGTCGAAATGGGAGTGTTGTTCCCGGCCGATGAACATGCGTCACCATTAGCGCGTCTGGGCTGCGGCCATTGGGCTGCCGCCTCACCAAAGCCTGGGCAGAGGACTGGTAAACCTTGACAGCCTCTGCAGCATCCTCCGCAGCTTGTGCGTAACATTTCGCACGATGGTACATCAGTGAGCGCTGAATGTAGGCCAGACCTGATGAAAGCAAGGAGATGAAGGTCGTCGCTGATAGAGTGGAAAGCGGAAACGCCGCAGAGACTAGATGCCCGCGCCTGCAACGCACCTGGCGTTAATCCCTCTTCGAGCCACAGCACAATGTACTCGTAGTAGTCGCCGGGCGTGGGCTTGTCTCGATGAAACAGTTGGATGTGTCTGAACATGGCTTCCTGCTTCACGTCGGGATCCACCTCCTCTGCGGTCGGCTTGGTGAGCCAGCCACGCGCCTGGGCCGCCTCAATCATCTGCAGCAACTTTGCCGCCACCTCCTCACGCGTGAGACGGAGAACAGCGCGACGCAGCGAGCCGCGTGTGTTCTTGCAAGATTGGTCCAGTCTCAGTCCTATGCTGAACGCGTCAACCGCAGCCAGCGCGCGACCAGCACCCAGCTGGGCTGTGCCTAGGCGAAACCACGCCTTCGTCCAGCGCGGCTCGAGCTCACATGCTCGAGCAGCATCCAGCGCCGCGGCGGCATGCTTGCCAGCTTTTGTGAGTGCCAGAGCGCGGTTGTTCAGCAGTCGTGCGTCGTTATTCCCGCCAGGTTTTACTTCCATGCACGCTGTGTACCTTTTTTATGCGGCACATCGCGTCGAAAAGTTAGTGCGGGCGTGTGATATAGCCCGCCCAGAGAGACGCACTTGCTAACGGCCACTCCGAAGTTGCCCTGGCGCACGGCCTCGTCTGCCTGCGCTTTGAGGTGTTCCGCTTTCATAAACCTGAAGCGTTGTGAGTCTGTCAGCAGCGCAGAGTGACAAGGGGCGCCCCGCTCGCGAGCAAGGTCTGGAACTGTCCAGTCACTTCACACGCACAGAAGTGTCTCGTCTTGAGCATGGCTCAGCTTAAGCGCACGGCTAGTCGTCACAAGCTCAGTATCACTGCTAGACACGCATGCTAGCGCCATAGGAACGGGCAAACGAGAAGGCGTTACACTTCAAAGACATTGAATGTTACCCGTCCACGCCTTACGCTCAGTCTTCATTCCCTCCTCCTAGGGCAGCGCCAGCAAATAGAAGGCAGCGCGACGATGAGCGGTCTGCGCGGAGGAGTCAAGCCGACGCTAGTCAAGCTTGTGACTGCTCGGTCGCCGCTGAAGAGCGTGACGGTGCGCGAGCGTGGCTGTGGTCTGACAGCATGCCACATAGCTGAGCGCATGTGCGTCGGACCCTTGTGCCAGGTGGACCTAGAGGAAGAGGAAGACGTGAGCGAGCTGAAGCGCAAGCTTGCACAGGCTGTTCCGGTCCCCGTCTGTGACATGAAGATCCGCCTCGGCGGCTACAACCAATTCGTCATGATTGACACCGCCAGCAATATTCGAGTCGGCAGCACTGGCGTAACGATGGGTGCGTCCCGTAGATAGCGTCGGCCTCGCGTTTCAGTGCCAGGAAGACGAACAGTCTGAGACCTTTTCTAGTCGCTTACTATTTTCTCTTGCGCCCACAGCCGTGCAGCATGTGCCGTCTGATGCTCCGATTCCTGACGCGTTCAAGTGAGGGCAGCAGTCAAACTCGATGCACAAAAACAGACGGTGGATCCATAACGAAAAACGAGTTGCATTCACACGCGTCTTCCCTTCGAATGGCGACTCTCGGCACACGGTCGCTGTCGTCTCGCCACTTCGCGGCGCCAGGGCGTTTGCCTCCTTCAGCGGCAAGGCCACGCGCAGTGTGCTCCCGATCGACTGTCAAGACTCAGGCTGCGCTCAAGGCACTGCTCTGGGACTGCGATGGTGTCATTCTCGAGAGTGAGGACTTGCACCGGCGCGCATACAACGCGGTCTTCTCGCACTTCAAGGTGACGGTGGGCGGAGCTATCGTGGAGTGGAGTGAGGAGTACTATGACCTGCTATCTAACACAGGCACGGGGCTCGAGAGTGGTGCCACTTGCCGTATCTTCGCTGGTCTGACAGCGTCGCGTCGTCGCAGTTGGCGGCGGGAAGCCCAAGATGCGGTGGCACTTCAACAAGGTTGGCTGGCCGCAGAGCAGCACTGTCTTGGCCGGCCCCTGCGTCTCCGACGCGGACAAGGACAAGCTCATCGACACCCTGCAGGACTGGAAGACTGATCACTACAAGGACCTCATCACCAGCGGCCAAGTGGAGACAAGGCCGGGGGTGCTTCGCCTCATGGACGAGGCCCGTGCCGCTGGCCTTAAAGTTGCTGTTTGCTCCGCGGCGACAAAGTCCGCGGCCGTGACGACCGTGTCCAGCCTGCTCGGAGAAGCTCGCTGGAAGGCGTTAGACTGCTTCCTGGCAGGCAACGACGTGCCGAAGCTGAAGGTAAGATGTCCCGTGTGCCGAGCGGCCAATGGCCACTCAACGAAAAGGTGCACCTGACTCTTCAATTGCCGACGATCCGCACAGCCCGACCCGCTAATCTACGTGACAGCAGCCTCCAAGCTGGGCTTGACACCTAGCGAATGCCTCGTCATCGAGGACAGCACAGTTGGTCTGAACGCGGCTTCCGCGGCAGGCATGGCGTGTCTCATCACATACACGCGCACGGGTGTCAGCGAGCCCTTCAAGGAGGCTCTGTGCGTCGTGTCGGACCTCGAAAAGGGCGCGGTGACAGTGAACAAGTTGACTCAATTGCTGGCTTCAGGAAAGCGCTCCGACGACCGCGCTGTGGCTGCATGATGTTTCACGTGCAGTGTATTATCGATATCTCAATCTGAACGCAACAAGCGTGAAACAGATCCCAGCCGCGGCGCCAACTGCGAGCGCTGTGGCAAATTGAGTTCTTATGGTTGTAGAGAGAAGCTCTTGGCTTCTTTCGTCCCCAACATCTGTCCATCTCAAGCTTCGCTGCACTCCAGCTCTCCAGCGCGAGTACATGGCACCGCGCTCCTGCTCGCTGCACCGCGGCAGAAAGTCGGTTGCACCCTCACGCGCGTGATGTGCAGAAAAGAGCGCATCTCCGGACCAGAGGCCTAAAGACACACCCGCAGCAAGGGCCGCCCCAAGCGCAGTTGTCTCCACATCCGCAGGACGCAATACTGGGTGGCCCAGGATGTCAGATTGTAGCTGCATGAGTAAGTTGTTGCTGCTGGCGCCGCCATCCACACGCAAAGAGAGGAGGGAGAGGTGAAGATGGCACAACCGAGCATCCGCTTGCATGGCCTCCAGCACATCGCGTGTCTGGAAGCAGATGGCCTCCAATAGTGCACGCGCAATATGACCCCGAGTGCTGAATTGTGTAAGCCCACATATGGTGCCTCTGGCATCCTCGCACCAGTAAGGCGCAAGCAGCCCCGAGAACGCAGGCACGAACGCCACGCCAGCGGAGTCCTGGACACTGCCTGCAAGAGACTCCACCTCCTTGGCGCTGCTTATGAGGCCCAGGTTGTCGCGCAACCAGCTGACGCCCGCACCCGCGATGGCAATCGATCCCTCCAGCGCATACTGTGTCTGCGCGACAGGGCCGAGCTTGAACGCCACTGTGCTGAGTAGACCGTGGCTTGAATGCACCAAGCTCGGCCCTGTGTTTAGAAGCAGGAAGCAGCCAGTGCCGTATGTGTTCTTGGCTTCACCAACACGGCATCGCTGCCCCAGTGTCGCAGCCTGCTGATCGCCCAGGCAGCCGCAGATGGGTACCCCAAGCAGGGGGCCCGAATTCACGTGTCCGAACACCTCTGCGTTGCTCTTTATGGTTGGGAGAACATGCATGGGAACACCCAGCGCAGCACAGGTGGGCTCATGCCATGTGCAAGTCTTCAGGTCCATGAGGCTGGTGCGACTGGCATTCGTCACATCCGTCACATGCGCACCACCGCCAGTCAGTGCGTAGATGAGCCACGAGTCCATGGTCCCGAAAGCCGCGCGGCCATCGCTCACAGCCTCCGCGACAGCAGGCACGTTCTCAATCATCCACAGGAGCTTGAAGGCAGAGAAGTATGTGTTGATTGGCAGCCCCGTGATTCTCGCAAACGCGCCAGCGCCTCCAAACTGTCGAGACAGGCGCTTGCATATGGCGCTCGTGCGCGTGTCCAGCCACACGATAGCGTTTGCCAGTGGCTTGCCTGTCTGCTTGCACCACACCACCGTCGTCTCTCGCTGGTTGGTGACGCCAAC
>Ga0164296_1004059_pt1 | contig 13476 bp, 14 predicted proteins | sample GEODES057metaG_FD_113533 | JGI IMG/M metagenome (GOLD analysis project Ga0164296, IMG submission 113533) | Dystrophic lake water microbial communities from Trout Bog Lake, Wisconsin, USA - GEODES057 metaG | ecosystem: Environmental > Aquatic > Freshwater > Lake | place: USA: Trout Bog Lake...
AACATTGACGCCGATGAGTCCTGATTTGCCGTCGCGCTCCGAGAGCCGCCGGTGAGCTGCGTCATGCCCCTCATTGTTGAATCCGAGGCGATTGATTACAGCCTCATCTGCGGGCAGTCTAAAGATCCTCGGTCGAGCATTCCCAGGTTGCGGCTGGGGCGTCACCGTGCCTATTTCAACGAAGCCAAATCCGAGTTTGAGCATGGCTTCGGGCACTTCTGCATTTTTATCAAATCCGGCGGCTAGTCCAATAGGGTTGGGAAAATCAAGACCAAATACGGAGGTCGAAAGGCGAGGATCGTCAACGGGTTTGGGCCAAAGCGGAAGATGTTTCAGCCCGGCAATCGCAAGCCGATGAGCATCTTCAGCATCATATTTCTGAATCACCGGAAAAAGCAGTCGCCAGGCCAAACTCATCTCAGAAGTCCCGTAAAATCATGATCACGATCAGAACTTAAAGGCACTATGGCGACCTTCTCTATGGCCGAAAGCGGAATGAAACCATAAAAATGTGGAAAGAGTGCTCCGCCGCGAGAGGGCTCGTAGCGCAAATCGGTGCCAAGCGCGGTTTCATCCATTGTGGCGAGATACAGCGGGTTAACGCCCGAAAAATGTTTTCGGGCGGTTTCCGCCACCTGTTCGGCCGTTGAGAGATGGATGAATCCGTCCGTTTTATCAGCCTCGGAGCCCTTGAGGAGGCCAATGCTTTGTGCGGCCAGCCATTCATCCGAGCGAAGAAGTTTGTAAATTTTCATGCTTGCCCCATCGTTTCGGCCTAGAAAATAGGGCAATGAATCGAAGGCAGCAAATTCCGTAAGGGAAATTAAATAAATATCAAAGAAATCACTTGCCATATTAGGGATTAATTACCTATCATAGAATAGGTTATTGAATTATATCCTGCCTTGGAGGCGTTTCTGCATGTTAACTCATCCTCGAATATGGAAAGCAATCGATTCTCTTGCCGCTCGGAATGGATTGTCGGCATCGGGGCTCGCGAGACGGGCCGGGCTGGATCCCACAACGTTTAATAAATCGAAGCGCGCTTCGACCGATGGGAGACTGCGCTGGCCGTCCACTGAGTCCCTTTCGAAAATATTGGAGTCGACGAGTACCGATCTTGATACATTTATGGCTCTCGTGATGTCGGATCGTCCACCTGTCCCAAGCCGCGCTATTCCCCTGATTAACTTGGCAGATGTCGATACAGCCTTTGATCCGGAGGGGCGACCGATTGGCGACAAATGGGATGAGGTCGCGTTTCCAGATTTGCCTGCCGACCCCGTTTTCGCGCTCGAGGTGGCAGCTGAACGTATGATGCCAATCTACCGTGACGGCGATATTTTGATCTGTTCACCAACAGTACCGGTGCGACGGGGTGACCGAATCCTGTTGCGCACGAAAACAGAAGAATTGTTTGGAGGCACGCTCAAGCGAAAGACAATGCACAGTATTGACCTAGCGCCTTTCCGTAAAGGAATGGCCGAGGCGTCGTTTACAGTTGCAGAAACTCTGTGGGTGGCCCGCATTTTGTGGGCCAGCCAGTAGAGTGCGTCAAGGCTAGGCTAGCGTCCTTCTCGGGTTGCCAAAAAATGGGCATGGTCGGCGATAAGGGTTCCATCCAGCCCCTTGGCGACTAAGGCCCGCGTCTCTGCGACACCGTAAAGCGCCGTGAATGATCCAAAACGCGGACCGCGCTCGGCCCCCAGCAATACACGGTAGAGCGTCGAGAACCATGCCTGGGCAACACCGGGGCGGCCATCCGGGCTCTTCGATTTGCCGGAGAGATCTGGAAAATGAGATCGGCCAACTTCGTAGACGATGGCCTGTAAAGCATCGCCATCCGTTGCCCCCTCATGTGGGGCAAGTGCTTCAGACAGATCTTCGAGTGCTTTACGTTCTTCAAGTGTTGGGGCGTGGTAGACTTTTCCAGGACGGACAAAGTCGCGATAATATGCCAGTGCATATCCAATCAATCGGTCTAATGTTGGGTGCGTGTTGGCGCTGATATTTGAAGAATAGCGCTTGAGAAAGCCCCATACGACTTGCTTGTCTTCGGAATTCGCCACCGCAACCAAGTTTAACAACATTGCGAAATTCACCGTTGTCGAATGACCTTCTCCATCGGAGAGGATCTCGGCCAGAGGTGGCTCGCCATTGTGAATATGAAAGACCGGATTCCCGAGCTGCTCCTTAAGCTCTTGCCTTGGGAACCGCTCAAGGAAATTGAGATACTCATCGACCTGCTTTGGAATCACGTCGAAATAGAGTTTCTTTGCTTCTCTTGGCTTTGAGAACATGAAAAGTGCGAGTGACTCGGGGCTGGCATAAGTCAGCCAATCGTCGATCGACACTCCATTGCCCTTTGATTTTGAGATTTTTTGACCTTTCTCGTCGAGAAAGAGTTCATAGACGAAATGCTCGGGAGGTTCGCCTCCGAGCGCGCGGCAGATTGAATCATAAACAGCCGTATTCGGTTGATGATCTTTGCCATACATTTCAAAATCGACGCTGAGTGCTGCCCACCGAGCTCCAAAATCCGGCTTCCACTGCAATTTTACGTTTCCGCCCGTGACGGGCAATGTCACTTCGCGCCCGTCTTCGTCATCAAACGTCACGGTACCATTTTTGCCATCGACATGTTTCATCGGCACGTACAGCACGCGGCCGGTTGTCGGAGAGATGGGCAAGAAGCAGCTATAGGTCGCCTGCCGTTCTTCCCCAAGGGTCGGCAACATAATGTCCATGATGTCTTGATAGCGCTCAGCAGCGCGGCGAAGGATTAAATCGAATTTTCCCGACGTGTAGTAATCGGTTGCGCTCGCAAATTCATACTCAAAGCCGAAAGTATCAAGGAAGCGACGAAGCATCGCGTTATTGTGGTGACCAAAGCTCTCATACTCGCCGAAGGGGTCAGGCACACGTGTCAAAGGCTTGTGCAAATGCTCTTCAAGCCGCTCACGGTTTGGAACATTCTCCGGTACTTTTCGCATGCCGTCCATATCATCAGAAAACGCGATGAGGCGCGTCGGGATCCGATCACCTGTCAGAATCCGAAAAGCATTACGAACCATTGTGGTCCGGGCAACCTCACCAAATGTACCGATATGGGGCAAGCCTGATGGACCATATCCCGTCTCGAACAAGACCTGACTTTGGCCTGTGCGTTTGACGCGCTCAACAAGCTTACGCGCTTCTTCAAATGGCCACGCAGCAGACGAGTGGGCCGCCTCAACGAGGTCGGCACGACGAGCAAGGTCAGATATAGGCATCGGATACTTTCAATTGACGGGTAGATCGGGGCGCAAAATCGACATTTGCGCCAACCACGATAAGTCTAAACCATTTTGGGCGACGGGGGGAAGCGGGACAGAACGAGAACTTGGCCCTTCAAATAGGTCAAATTGAGCAAGTCAACTGTCGTATTGGACAGTGGAGCCTTTCAAAAACCGATTTTTGACTGGCACATAGGACAGTTTATCGCCTGCGTGATGTGTTCTTTGATGGCAGAATATCCAGCGGGAATTTTGTCATGCTTTCGTCCAGTCAGAGACCGATTGCGGAGACATCCGCAACACCTCCTGAGGTGTCATCATCTGTGCTGCGGTTCCCTCACAAAGCCGTACATCGAAATATCTTTGCCGAGGCCTTCAAAGCCGCCGAGCAGGCTGGAACGACCCTTGATCAATATCTCATTCATCAATCACAGGTGGATGAAAGCCTCATCTATCGTCTGCTTGCGCGATGTATCGGATGCCCTTTTACAGAAGACAGGCTTCCTCTTCGTCGTGGTCTAGACCCTGCTCTTGCGCTTGATGCCGAATTTGCCCCCGTTCTTGGGGATGAGACACTTCCATTTTATCTTTCAGCACCCTCGGGGGCTTTGTTCGAAACCCTCGTCCACGCCACGGCGGCTGGACTGCCCATTTCCTTCAAAGATCGCATCATACTGACAACGCCTCGAAATTTTAGAGCGACAATTATAGACAATTGTCGCGAGCGCGTTGTGGATCATACTTCTTTTAATCTTATGCGCGAATGGCCTCATTTGTCGGCATATGCTCTTCCCCGCCATCTCTGTTTGCTATGTGTCATTTTCCCGATTGCGGTCATCATCGCATCGATGGCTCGTGTACCTCTATTATGGCCGCTTCTGACTTTTCTTGTTTCACTGTTTCCAAGTCTTCCGGCGATGTTCTTGAAGACTGCGAATATTCTTGCATCAACGCACTGGAACGACACGACGGCGCCTTTGTTAGAGCGTGATTTGCCTACTTATTCCGTTCTTGTCCCGCTTTATCGGGAGGCGCGGATCGTTCCCAACCTTATACGAGCTCTTGAAGCGATTGATTATCCGCGAGCGAAATTGGAAATTTTGATTTTGGTCGAAACGGATGACCGCGAGACTTTGTCCGCTTTGAAGATGGTCCAATGTCCCTCATGTATTTATATTGTGGAATGTCCTTCGGGGCAGCCTCGTACGAAACCTCGCGCGTTAAATATTGGGTTGCTGCGGGCGCGTGGCGAATGTGTCGTTGTCTATGATGCTGAAGACGAACCAGATCAGCTTCAGCTAAAAGCCGCCGCCTCGAAATTTGTAGACGACCAGTTTTCGGTGGGCTGTATTCAAGCCAAGTTGGCCGTTCGGAACGGAAACGAAAGTTGGATTACGAAGGCCTTTGCCATCGAATATGCAGGGCTCTTCGACATGATTTTGCCGGGTGCAGCTGTCTTAGGACAACCTATTGCTTTGGGTGGCACATCAAATCATTTTCGCCGCCAAGTCTTGATTGAATGTCTGGGTTGGGATGCGTGGAATGTGACGGAGGATGCGGATCTTGGACTGCGCCTTGCTCGACTGGGCTATCGGACCGCGGTGATCGACTCAACCACATGGGAAGAAGCGCCTGTCACCTTTCGTGCCTGGCTTCACCAACGGATTCGGTGGCAAAAAGGCTGGCTTCAGACAGCCTTTGTTGTTTTGACCGTTTGGAGAGGTGAGGATGCGTTGGCGCTTCCCTTGCTGAAGCGTTTGGAGCTTACGATTGCTGCGATAGCCACGCCCGTGGCGGCTTTATGCCATCCTCTTCTAATGTTGGCTGCCACGTCTTTATGGAGCTCAATCAACGCGGGATCTGGGATGGGTTCTTTTGGAACACTCATGTGGGGCAGCGCGGGACTCATTTTCTTCGCGGGAACTGTGTTGTCAGCCCTTATTTTGGCAAAGGGTGCTAAGAACCGGAAAATTAAGCTGTCGTTTTGGGATTTTGCGTTGGCGCCGCTGTATTCGCTTATGAAATCCTTGGCCGCCTGGATTGCCGTGTTTGAATTGATCGTTGCACCGTCATTTTGGCGCAAGACGGAGCATGGTGTCTCCCGTCAATTGGGATAAGTTTTGATGACTGTACGTGTCTCGCTTAGAACAGAGATGTAACTAACTTTGCATTCTCTTCAGGCGGACGATCAAAATTCATGCTTGAAATGAAATGACCACGCTTGTCCATCAAATAGACGAGTGCGGTGTGATCCATGACGTAGGAGCCGTCCGGCAAAGGCACTTTGCGCGCATAGGCCCGCCATTCTTTTTCAGCTGCTAAAATAGCCTCGGAGGTCCCGGATAACCCGAGAATATGAGGGTCGAACGCCGACAGATAATCAGAGAGAAATTGCGGCGTATCTCGTTCTGGATCGACCGTGATGAAAAGAGTTTGCAAATGGTCGGCTTTGACGCCCAGAGCTTGATACAAAAGCGTTATTTCCGACAGCGCGGTTGGGCAGACATCAGGGCAATGCGTATAGCCGAAAAAGACCAGAGTGGGTTTTCCGATCAGAATTTTCTCAGTAACGGTCTCACCTTTTTGTGAGAGCAGGGTGAAAGGACCGCCGATACCCGATGAATTACGACTTCCGAGGGGATCGACAACCAGAAATGCGATTCCAAGCGCTACGACGCTTGCCAGAAAGGCGATCAGCGGCAGTGTCAGTCGGCGGGTTAATGATCTTTCGGTTGTCATCTCGTATCAAAACCTCACATGCACCAGGCGACCGCCGCGCTGACGAGTCCGGTAAAGACATTTTCGCCGAAGGAAATCCAGAACACGACACCGACGAAACACAGTACGAGCACGACCCCAGTCCAAACGCCCATTCGCGCACGCCGTTCGCGGCGCGTGGCAGGGAATGGCTCTGGTGCCACGATGCTCAATCGATGTGTCTCAGTGTCCACAGTATCACCGCGAGCTTGACTGTTCCGGCCAGCCTTAGGATCGAGGGCTATCATGTATTGGAGCGGGCGAAGGGAATCGAACCCTCGACATACAGCTTGGGAAGCTGTCGTTCTACCACTGAACTACGCCCGCACCCTGCGAAAGCCTTCATAGCCGAAGGCCTCAGTTATGTCGATTCCTTGCGTCGAGGATCTGTCGCCGCTTTACCAAGATTGCTCTCTGCCAAGATTGCTCTCGACCATGAGACGGGCTATCGAAGAACGCGATGGCCAATGTGACCGATAGTTTCTTTTCATTAGGCGCTGTTTTCTGGACGAATCTTGTTCTTTCCGGAGACAATGCGATTCTGATTGCGTTGGCTTGTCGTAATTTGCCGGACACTCAGCGCCGCTTGGGCATGGTGCTCGGTGCCGCTGTGGCCATTGCGCTTCGCATCGGTTTTTCAGGATTGGCGGTTCAAATCTTGGGCATTCCGGGCATCAAGCTCATTGGGGGGCTGGTGCTTTTATGGATTGCGACGGACCTTGCTGTCGGCGGAGAGTCTGAAGCGCCTCAGGTGAATGCAGCGGATCGCTTATGGCATGCCATTCGTGCAATCGCATTGGCGGATATTGTTATGAGCCTTGATAATGTGCTGGCCATTGTCAGTGTGGCGCAAGGCAATTTCAGCGTGATTGTTGTTGGACTTGCGATGTCCATTCCGATGATCGTCTGGGGGGCTGAAGCTCTATCCCGTGTGATCGCGCGTTGGCCTGCTCTCGTAAAGGCTGCTGCTGCTATTCTTGGCTGGTCCGCAGGCCTTATGGCTTTTTCCGACAGTCTCGCGAGCCCGCTCATGAGACTAGCTGAAATAAGCCTTGGCGCGTCACTGGATATGATCGCTGGGCTAACAGGTGCCGGTCTCGCGTTGATAGGCGGCGTGGTTCGCCGCCAGCCAATTACGCTGCGCGGCCAAGAAGAAAATTTCTGATCTTCTTGAATTGCGTTGAGAAGGAGTGGCGGCGCTGTTCGCGGTTGACGACACCTTCATCAAGCACCCAATTCATCTGAACAACACGGCGCTGACCTTCGAAAGGTTTATGGCCGTGCCAAGATGTGTCCGACCGCTTAAACACCAACAATGTGCCTAATGAAGGTGGGACCTCAGCGACATAATTTTCGAGGTCCTCACCATCGCGTAAAATGCGCAGCTTTCCACCCTCCGCACCCCATTCATCATTGAGGTAAAGCAGCACAGTGATAATTTTCGTCTCGCTGTCGGTGTGAATGCTGCCGTCTGTGCTTCTTAAGAATCCGCGGACCGTGTACATCGTCGGACGATTGCTCAGGTCAATTGAGAATTTTTGTTCAATGGCTTTGCGAAATTGATCCGCTTGCAGCTCGTCGAGCAATGCCTTGAAGCGACCGCTGATTGTCAGTTGAGATGGCGGATGCGAACCAGGGCCGGGAACTTCTGGAAAATCGGCCATCGCCTCGGCAAACTTTTCCGGACGCACGAATTTTTCGACGATGAGATATTCGTAAGGATCCGTGTGAAGAGGGGCGCTTTCGAGGGCCGAATAGTCTAGATAGGTCATAAATAACGATCCCTGCACCAATTTTGGCGCGAATTGAGCTTGAGTTGGCGATCATTTATCATATCTGCGGGATCGGGAAAAGACTTGTCGGCCTTGCCCTCATGGCGTTGCGCTGGTATCGACGCGGCCCTTAGCCTTTTCCTTTGCCCCGCATGAGGGCTTGGAGCCAGACCTCGATCGTGCTCAAGAAATTTACGACCAACGAGTATCGCGACGCTCAGCGTAAAAAGAGCCAAAAGCGATGGGATAAGCCGCTGACAACCGGTTTCCGACGGTTTCGGGCGTGGTTCAACATGATTTTGGTTGATCACGGTATTTTTCGGCTGATTTACTTAAATCTGCACAGGGTCTCCGGTCAGTTCTGGCGCGCAGCGCAACCCACACCGCAGCAGTTTCAAGATGCCGCACGCCGAGGCGTGAAAACGATTGTGAATTTGAGAGGTGGACGGGAATTTGGCTCTTGGCCGCTTGAGCGAGAAGCGTGTGACAATGCCGGGCTAAAGCTTGTCGATTTTGTCATTCGGTCGCGCGGCGCGCCGGATCGGGACAAAGTGGCGTCAGCAGCCGCTTTTTTTCAGTCCCTTGAATATCCTGTTCTGGCACATTGCAAATCCGGCGCGGACAGAGCTGGTTTCATGTCAGTACTCTATCTTTTGGTGCATGAGCAGCGGCCGCTTGATGAGGCGCTCAAGCAATTGTCGTGGCGCTATGGCCATTTCAAATTTGCCAAAACCGGTATTCTCGACGCGTTTTTTGAACGTTATCGGGTCGAAGGATTGCAGAAAGGTCTCGATTTTCAGACGTGGGTCGAGACCGTTTATGACCCAGCCGCATTAGAGCGCGATTTTAAGCCGCAAGCTTGGGCCGACTGGATCGTTGACGGCCTGCTTAAGCGCGAATAGAGGAAAGCCCCTCAGCGAGACGCTCTCGAATGCGGGCTGTGAGGATGTCACGCACCGCACGATACGCATCAAGACGTGTGTCGCGACTGCCATCGGCAAGGGATGGATCGGGCGTTGGCCAATATTCAACCAAAGATGCCGATGTGCGCGTCAGGTTCAGCGCAGATTGATGGGCTTCTTCACTCAGCGTGACGATCAAATCAAAATTGAAACCCTCAGTTTCGAAAATATCATCCAGCGTTTGCGGACGATGTTCGACGGGATGAATTTTCGCTTCTTCGAGCACAATTGCTGTGAAGGGATCGAATGTCCCTCGCTCAACCCCGGCTGACTGAATATAGAGCGCATGGCCGAAATAATGTTTGGCAAGCGCCTCGGCCATGGGCGAGCGAATGGCGTTCATCGTGCATGTGAAAAGCACGGATTGCACTTTGCGCGCGCCGGTCATGATTGGCCTTTCCAATGCAATGCTGTGATGAGTGTGAACAGACGTCGCGCAGTATCGAAGTCAACCGCAATCTTGCCTTCGAGGCGTTCAATGAGCAATTCTGCTGCTTCATTATGAAGGCCACGACGGCCCATATCGATAGCTTCAATGTGTGACGGGCTCGCGGTGCGAATGGCGTTGTAATAGCTCTCGCAAATCAAAAAATAATCTTTCACGACTTTGCGGAAGGGTGTCAGCGACAGAATATGCGCCATCACAGGCGCGCCCGCATGATCTCGAATATCAAGCGCGAGCTTATTGGAAAGAAGGCTGACCGTCAGCGTATAGGGTCCACCGTCATGGCCTAACACTTCAAACCGATTGGACTCGACAAGATCGTAAATGGCAATGGCGCGTTCATGTTCTTGCTCGGGTCCGCCGCGCCCAATGGAGGATTCATCGAGCGTGACCGCGATCAATTTTTTTGTCTGATCGTCGGTCAGGCTCATCATCATCCTCAGCCGAGATTAAGCCTGATCGACACAGACCTTGCATGAGCGCGCAAGCCTTCACTTTCGGCCAATGCGATGGCAGCAGGGCCAAGCGTACGAAGCGCTTCTGGTGTTGCCGAGAGTATCGAAGTCCGCTTCATAAAATCGAGAACGCCGAGTCCTGATGAAAAGCGCGCTGATCGGGCCGTCGGTAACACATGGTTAGTGCCGCCCACATAATCGCCGATGGCTTCAGGTGTATGCGCGCCGAGGAAGATTGCGCCCGCATTGCGGATCGCGTCTGCCAAGGCGTGACCATTCTCTGCTTCAATTTCGAGATGTTCTGGAGCAAGGCGATCTACGAGAGGGACAGCATCTTCAAGTGTTGCAACCGTGATGATTGCGCCATAATCGCGCCAGCTCGCGCCCGCAATCTCTGCGCGGGGCAGCACAGTGAGTTGGCGCTCAACAGCCGCCGCGACGCTTTTTGCAAGTGCACCCGAATTTGTAATCAGGATCGACTGGGCGGCGGTGTCATGTTCTGCTTGCGCGAGAAGATCAGCCGCAATCCAATCCGGATTGGCATGCTCATCGGCAAGGATCACAACTTCCGATGGGCCTGCGATCATGTCGATGCCGACATGACCGAAGACACGCCGTTTGGCTGCCGCGACAAACGCATTGCCGGGGCCAACGATCTTGGCGACAGGCGCGATGGAAGCGGTGCCATAAGCCAAAGCGCCGATGGCCTGTGCGCCGCCGATCCGATAGACCTCATCAACGCCAGCAAGCTCAGCTGCGGCAAGCACGAGAGGGTTTGTCTGGCCATCCGGCGTTGGCACAACCATTACAACCCGCGGCACGCCCGCCACCTTTGCAGGGACAGCGTTCATCAGCACGGATGAGGGATAGCTTGCGGTGCCGCCAGGCACGTAAAGCCCAACCGCCTCGATGGCCGTCCAGCGATGGCCCAGCGTTACACCGAGCGCATCTTGATAGCGTTCATCATGGGGCTTTTGACGGACATGATAGGCTTCGATGCGGTCGCGCGCGAGTTTGAGCGCGTCAATCGCTTGAGCATCACACTGGGACACTGCGGAGGCAATCTCGTCTTGCGACACCCGAAGTGTTTCGCGGGTTAAATGCAACCGGTCAAATTTTTGCGTGTATTCAAGCACAGCGTCATCACCGCGCGCGATAATCTCCGCCAAAATTGTGCGGACTGTGGCATCGACATCGTCCGAAATTTCACGCTTGGCCGAGAGAAGTTCGGTGAAGCGGCGCTCAAAATCGGGCGCGCGGGCATCAAGAAGACTGGTCATTTACGCATGATCCGCTGTGTTTGAAGATGAAGGCGTCACAAGGTCCATCATAGCGGCCTCAAGACATTCGACCGACAGCCGAATAGCACCGCCGCCTTCGAACAGCAGAACCACATATCCGCTTGGCGGGTCAACTTGCTCGAAGGTCATGCCGAGCAGGGTCAGAGTGGCGCTTGCGTCTTGAGGGATGTCGCGGGAGGTCATAACCCGGGTCACGCGCTCGAAATGCAGCCCGGTTGGGCGATATTCTTGCGGTGTTTCTGCTGACGGCCTGTCCAAAGCCATGACGAAACGCTGGTCTTTGGGCAAAAACGCCATATCCGCGCGCCGGATTTTTGCGCGCTCCAGATGGGCAGAGATCACCAACAGATCATCAGAATCGAATGCAGCAAGTTTGGCCATGACGTCCTGTTTGAAACGCAAAGCCCGGCTGTCTTTGGCCGAGCAGGATGATTGTTCAGCCTCAATCTAAGACTTTCTTGCACCGCGGCAAAGTCGTCCTTTGGCGGACGTCATTATTTTTCGCCAGAAAGCCGCTCAATATCCGCGCCACAGCGGGCCAGTTTTTTCTCAAGCGCTTCGAAGCCACGGTCGAGATGATAGACGCGGTTCACGACCGTCTCGCCTTGCGCGGCAAGACCCGCGATGACGAGCGAGACAGAGGCCCGCAAATCCGTGGCCATGACCTGCGCGCCTTTGAGTTTGCGGCGGCCTTCCACAACAGCGACATCACCATCGAGCGATATTTTTGCACCAAGCCGCGCGAGTTCTTGGACATGCATGAAGCGATTTTCGAAAATGGTTTCATGGATCCGCGAATTGCCTTCTGCGCGTGTCATCAAGGCCATAAATTGGGCCTGAAGATCGGTCGGAAATCCCGGAAATGGCTCGGTGGTGATATCAACAGGCAGGATGCCGCCGCCATTCCGCTTGATCCGAAGGCCAGCCTCTTCTTGCGCGATATGGGCACCTGTCCCTTCAAGGGCGGCGAGCGCCGAGTCGAGCAGGTCTCGCCTTGCGCCTTCGAGCAGAACATCCCCGCCTGTCATCGCGACAGCCATGGCATAGGTTCCTGTCTCGATACGATCCGGCAAAACGTGATGATGTGCCCCATCCAAACGCGGCACCCCTTCGATGACGATCCGCTCTGTGCCAGCACCTTCGATTTTAGCACCCATTTTTGTGAGGCACTCCGCGAGATCGACAATCTCGGGCTCTCGCGCCGCATTGATGATGGTTGTTTCACCTTTCGCCATGACGGCCGCCATGAGCGCCACATGGGTGCCGCCGACAGTGACTTTGGGGAAATCAATTTCGCCGCCGATCAGGCCTTTGGGCGCCCGGGCAACGGCATAGCCTCCGTCAATCTCGATCTCGACGCCGAGTTTCTCAAGCGCCATGAGCAGGAGATCGACAGGACGTGTGCCAATGGCACACCCACCCGGCAATGAGACTCGCGCTTCGCCCATGCGGGCCAAAAGCGGCGCAATGACCCAGAAACTGGCCCGCATCCGCGAGACGAGTTCATAGGGCGCGGTGGTGTCAACAATATCCCGCGCGCAGAGCGTGATGGTTTCGCCGCTTTCTTCCGATTGGCCAATGCGCTTGCCGCTGATGGCCGCGTCGATGCCGTGATTGCCGAGAATCCGCATCAAAAGGCGCACATCCGACAGACGCGGGACATTGTGAAGCGTCAGGGTTTCACGGGTCAGCAGACTGGCGATCATGAGCGGCAGAGCTGCGTTTTTGGCTCCCGAAATCGGGATTGCGCCTGTCAAAATCCGTCCACCACCGATGCGAATACGATCCATAATCTTTTATCCTAAGTCCGCTGCGGGTCGGGGCTGTCATGCCCGTCATGAAGCCCGCTGGGCTGCACCGCCGTGCCAGATTGGTCATTGCTCGCGCGCGCCCTCGCTTGGGCTTTGCGGCGCTTCAGATTCTCTCTGAGCGAGGCAGCGGCCCGTTTGAAGCGCTGATCTTCCCGAGAACCGCTCATCTTTCATCGCTCTTTGATCACAAAGCCGGGCTTATCGCCAACCGATTCGCGAGCCGAGCCGCGCTTCGCCGCTGGATTTAGGCCGATCATGCCAGAGAGGCAAGGCTCCTCAGAGCCAAGGCAACCGAAAGGCAAGGTTCCAGAAAGGCAAGACGGATGATTGAGAGCCTTCGCCTTAGCTGATGACAGAGGGCAAGCGTGCAGGAGAGCCTTTGCCCGCCATTGGTCTTTGAGAGGCGCGGCAAGCCATGTCTTGCCCTAAAATCAGGTCATTGCGGAAGAAAATCTCGCCTCCCGCTTGCGCCCAGCGCCCCCCTATGGCAGTGTCCGCGCCGCTTCGGGGGGGCCATTTGCCGCATCGTCCCGTCGCGGTTCGGCGCTGCCGTAGCTCAGTGGTAGAGCACTCCCTTGGTAAGGGAGAGGTCCCGAGTTCGAAACTCGGCGGCAGCACCATAAATCAATGACTTAGCCACTTTTCCGTAGCATACCAACCCCATATGCTACGATTTATTTTTCGCTTGCCCAAACCCT
>Ga0164296_1004064_pt1 | contig 13466 bp, 11 predicted proteins | sample GEODES057metaG_FD_113533 | JGI IMG/M metagenome (GOLD analysis project Ga0164296, IMG submission 113533) | Dystrophic lake water microbial communities from Trout Bog Lake, Wisconsin, USA - GEODES057 metaG | ecosystem: Environmental > Aquatic > Freshwater > Lake | place: USA: Trout Bog Lake...
ACACTCATTCACGTTTTTGTTTTCACGGCGGCATTTATGCTCGTCGGGGCATTGCGCAATCAGGGACGCTCGGGTTACATAGCTTTTACGGCATTAATTATTTGCGCCTTACTGCTGTTTGTTATTCCGGTAAGCATAAGTGCACTTCCCACTTCGACCATAGTTGGTCGCTACCACATTAATTTTGAGTACCTGAGCAGAGACATATTTAGCAGCATTTTACATAAAAACGCCACTACAAATGATATATATTTTACGTCAACCGGAGTGTTGATCAGTCGTTTTATTTCGTTTTCTTATACCTATCATTATTTAAATTGGTTTAGCAAGACAACGGTTATTAAATGGCATAAAGTGCCGATTCGTCAAAATGTCGCTATACTTTTGGTGTGGTTGTTCTCAGTCTCTCTCTACACGTACAATGTCAAAGTGGGTTTATTATTCCTGTATTTCTTGGGCACATTGCATGTAGTGTATGAGTTTCCGCTCAATGTTCAGTCAATTAAAGAGATTGCTTCTCGCATTGGATTTTATTGACTAGCAAGATAGATGTTGCTTAAAAAATTAGTTCCCAATCTTGGTTTTGCGTTAACAATGGGAATAGCAAAATCTGCGATATTTCTCGAACCGAAAAAATTCGTAAGTTTGTAAACTGAATCTAATTGACTAAATATGTATCAGTCTGAATGGTATGATGGTGATTTGTTTGTGTTAGAGGAAAAAAAGAATCCATCTCCTGAATTTACTTCTAAAGTTGATAAAAATAATATTAAACGTGTTTTGTTTTCTCATTGGGATGAACATTGTTTGGAATGTGGACCACCATTGTGTTATAAATCATGTGCGGTGTATCTGAAAAGAGGAGATAAAAAATGCCGGAAGGTGTATTATGGCATAGCACGTAACAGAAAGTTTTCCGGATTATTTTCCTTTGGAGCAGACGTACGGTTTAGAAAATGGGGGAATATTACAGCAACTTTATTTAATACAGGGTATTCACCTAGAAAAATAAATGCATTAGACAGTATCAATAAAAATCTCGTCCGGACTTTTAATTTTTTAGCAAAATTGGCGAAGCCAATTGATAAAACACGAAAGATAAATAATGGATATGCGTTCTATCGAACCAAGATATTAAAAAAGTTGAAACCTAAAGAATATGATCAATATGATGATTTTTTGATTGAATGTTATTCATTTGAACAAAAGCCATTCCGGTTGATGATTGAGAACAATAAATTTACAGAGTATTCTTATAGGGATTCAGTTCTCATACAGCCGGGTTATAACTTACATCGTATTCCTGTTACTGACTTTAGGTATCGCGATAACATTGTAGAGGGCGCAGTAATCGTATTTCCCGAAAATGATTTAGAAGCACGGATTGTTTTTACCTGGCTTGACTTTGTTCAATACAAAATAAAGCCTAAAGTAGAAGTCGACAATAAACTGAAACCGGCAACTAAAGTCAAATGCGTGGCTTGGGATCTTGATAACACGTTTTGGAAAGGTGTTTTTATCGAAAATAAACCGGAAAATCTGGTGATCAATTCAATTGCCCTTGATACTATTAAAAAATTGGATGAAAGAGGGATATTAAATACGATCGTTAGCAAAAATACTTATGAAGAAGTATGGCCATTTATCGAGTCCTTGGGTATAAGCGAGTATTTTCTTTTCCCGGCAATTAATTGGGGGCAAAAAAGTGAGAATCTTAAAAAAATAGCAGATTATTTAAATATTAATGTCGATACCTTTGCTTTAATTGATGATTCTCCGTTTGAACGCAGTGAAGTAAGCACAGCGCTTACACAGGTAAGGGTTTATAAAGACACAGAGATCTCCAAAATTCTTGGTTATCCTGAGTTTGATGTTCCTGTAACAGAAGAAAGCAGAAAAAGAAGGTCATATTATTTGATCGAACAAAAACGGGTTCAAATAGCCGAAAGTTTTACCGGAGATTATCATAGTTTTTTGAAAAGCTGTCAAATAAAACTTAATATTTTTGTTCCTGAAACTGAAAATCAACGCTTGCGATGCTTTGAACTAATTCAAAGAACGAATCAATTAAACCTTTCTTCCAGAAGATATAACGAAGAGAGTTTCAATCAGATATTTAATGACGATAGATTTTTAAAGGTAGCGTTAGAAATCGAAGATCAGTTTGGCAGTTATGGTATAGTCGGTTTTTCGATAATTGAAAAAGCTATAGATTATTATAAAATTCAAGACTTTGTAATATCCTGCAGAGTTGCCAATAAATTAGTGGAAGATTCGTTTGTTACATGGTTGAGTAATTTGATGCGGGCTCGTGGTAAAAGGTATTTACTAGCGGATTATATAAAAACTACGCGTAACGGTAAAATGTTGTCTGTTTTTGAGGCCATAAAATTTGAGAAAGAAGATATTGGTAATGATACAAGTATATTAAAACTTGACTTAGAAAAGCAGGTGCTGACCAACGATGTAATTATTGTAAGTTCAGCGATCAACGCAGAAATGATAGATTAATACACCATATTATCGATTGAAGAATGAACTAGCTTTGGGTGCTATTATTAAAAGGTTCTGTGTTTAATGCTGATATTTCACGAACGCTGCTTAAAATATATTGAATATTATTTGTAACTAACAGAATCTAGGAATAAGGTTTCGTTCATCAACGACTGGATCATCTCCAAATTAAGCACGGTTTTATATTCGGTTTGACTAATATTATAGGATGCCTTGTTTGCCTGACAAAGCCATGTGATTGCATTGCCGGCATCCGCCGGTGTCAAAATAATGTGCAAATATGGATAGTATATAATTGGGTGTTTTTAAGAAATAATTTGTGACATAGATCACATACTATGCTTTTAATTAATAATCAATGTATAATAATTTCAATTTGACAGTTTAACTACTTGCTGTTTTATAGTATTTTATATAGCTGTAAAATATGTTTAAAAGAATTTTGTTGTTCATAAAAGTTGTTTATTTTTGCGATAGCGACATTACGGAAGTATTCCGTTCTATATAAAGATGTTTTCATGGTGATAGGGTTTATAGGGGCTGGCCTGTTCTCAGGCCGGCTTTCTTTTTTGATTAATAATTGTCCCTATTGTGTTTCAAACACTTATACCTTTATTTAGCTTATCTCTTTTATTCTATTTATAGATTTTTTATCGGCTTTTTTTTGTAAGTTATTGACAGTCTTTGATGTTTGCCTTATAAAAACAATATTATGTAACTGTTAATTTATTTTTCAAAAAAAATTTGGAAATTATATTCTTTTGGTTAACTTTGTAACAGTTTTCATAGTGATAGGGTTTATAGGGGCTGGCCTGTTCTCAGGCTGGCTTTTTTATTTTAGGTATATCAAGTACCTTCGAGCTTAAATACAGTTTAAATTGCGCTCATTATTCATTCTGCTTTTGTCTTTTTTGGGCTCTTCATTATTGGCACAACCATTGTCGGCCTATGTTGATATGCAAAACCAATTAATGGTTTGGGATAACGGAATGGTGCGTAAAGTAGATTTTTTGCCACCGACCTTGATGAAAATAGGCCGTGTGGCCATCCCTTATCTTGATAATTCCCGTTCATTTAAAATTTATTATGGGGGTGGGGTGCGCAACATCAATATTGGATTTACCAATGCTTTTTATGTTACGGATAATCTGGTAGGGTATCTCAATCAAAAGTCGCTTTTTGTATTTGATAAAGGTGTTTCAAAAAATCTGACCGGTATTTGTGATCAATATTTTATTGCTGACAGCTTAATTTTTTATCTCGATGCGGTAAAGAGCGAATACAGGGTCTACTATAATGGACAGATCACAACTGCCGAGTCGTATATTTCAGATAGCGTATTGGCGAGTATCAAGGTGTCAGATAACATCATAGCCTACAATAACTTTGCTAATCAGTTCCATATCTTTTATCGGGGCGTAATTTCACAGCAGGAAGATTTTGCTGTACGCAGTTTTGATGCAGGCAGAAACACCGTTGCTTATGTGGATGGTGACCGAAAGTTTAAAATTTTCCACAACGGGCAAACTTATTTGGTGGATGATTTTCCTCCTCAATCCTACCATTGCGGTGATGATCTTGTTGCATTCGTTACAAACGACGGGTATTTCAAGGTGTTTTATGCCGATAGCCTGAAAACACTTGGTTTCTTTAAGCCTGTTTATCAGGTGGCAGATAATGTCTTGGCATTTAAAGATCCCAGCAATTTTTTGAAGGTATTCTACAAAGGCACCATTACTGATATGGAACCCTACTATCCTGAAAATATCACAATACAGTATAACTCTCTTGCCTATATAAATTCAAGTGGTATGTTGCGTTTGTTTACAGAAGGGGAAGCCTATGATGTAACCAATGCAGATCTTACTAATTGGCAACTGAATTATGATGTAATTCAATACCAAATAGGGTTTGGGTTGTATAGGATCTACTACAAAGGGCAAGACTATTAATTGCCTGATTTGGCTGTAGTGGTGGGGCGGGAGAGTGTAAACCCAAAAGATGACCCGACGCCAACAGTGCTTCTGACGTTCACAGTCTGGTCATGTGCTTCAATAATATGCTTCACAATGGCAAGACCAAGCCCGGTTCCTCCAATGTTTCTTGCTCTGCTGCGATCGGCCCTATAAAATCGTTCAAAAATTCTGGGTAAATGCTCTTCTGGTATTCCCGGTCCATCATCAGAGACTTCAATGTAGGCCATGTTATTGTCCATGTCATAACAACCACATGTAATAGTGCCATTTTCTTTGCCGTATTTTATGGCATTCTCAATCAGATTTACCAACACTTGCTTTATCTTGAGTTTATCAGCCTGAACCATGATCGGTCGCTCAGTGCCTTTTTTTAGCAACAGGTTGCAATTTTTGTTTTTAGCATAAAGACTCAACTCTTCGTATACTTCGCGTATCAATTCCTGAATAACAAATGGCTCTTGTATGATGGGTATTTTACCGGATTCCAACTTAGAAATTGCGTCCAGGTCATCCACCAATTTTACTAATCTGTCAATACTTTTAGCGGCATTGCCAAGAAATTTAATATTCACTTCTTCATCCCTGATCGCACCATTGAGCAACGTATCCACATAGCCCTGAATGGAAAAAATAGGGGTACGGAGTTCATGGGCCAGATTCATCAAAAATTCCTTTCTGAAGGCTTCATTGGCTTTCAATACATCGATCTCCCTATTGCGTTGATTGGCCCATTTTTCAACATCCACACTCACTTCTTCTATCGACTTTTGTGGTAGAATGTTGCGGTAAAATATTTCTTCCTTTTTTGTAGCTTTAGTTTGGTAGATGAATTTATAGATCAGTTTGATCTTTCTATAAATAAAACGCTGAAGGGTATAATAATACAGTGCATAAATAATACCGAACGTAACTACAAATACCACCAAAAATACAAATAAGCCGGGATGCAGAAATAGGCTCAGAATTGCATTGGCTGTGGCAATGATCACAGCCGTGATAAACGATAATAATCGAGGAGAAAGGTTCTTTGTATCTAAGAAAGACATGTGGCAAATTAAGCCATTTCAAATTTATAACCAACCCCTTTTACAGTGGTGATAAAATCCACGCCTATTTTCTGCCGTATTTTGCGCACATGCACATCAATGGTCCGGTCGCCTACAATAACGTCTGTGCCCCAAACTCTTTGCAATATTTCATTGCGCAAGAACACGCGGCCCGGTTTAGATGCCAGCAACGATAAAAGTTCAAATTCTTTTTTTGCAAGCGGGATCTCAACGCCTTTATAAAACACCGTGAATTTTGTCTTATTGATCTCCAGATCACCCAAAGTCATCTTGATCTCGTGGTTATCATCATCTCTGCGGAAACGGCGTAATGCAGTGCCAATTCGTGTAGCAAGCAGTTCAGGTTTAATTGGCTTTGATATAAAGTCATCCGCGCCTGTTTTTAATCCTTCAATTTCAAACTTTTCGTCATTGAGCGCAGTTAAAAAAATGATCGCGGTATCGTCAAAGTCCGGATTGGATCTCAATTCCTTAATTGTCTCCATGCCGTCTTTATTCGGCATCATAATGTCTAACAATATGAGGTCGGGTCTGAATTCTTTTGCTTTTTTGATGGCTTCTACTCCGTCTCTTGCTGACGCAAGTAAGTAACCCTTGTTTTTTAGATTATATGTGATAAACTCCACAATATCCTGCTCATCGTCTACTACCAATATTTTTCCAGGGAAAACTTCCATATTTCTGATTTCAATGCAAAGGTAGCGCTCTTCGTCTTGTTCGGGTTTTTCTGACATTATGTTATTGTTAATTCAGTTTGTAGGTGAATTGAAATAAAATGTTGTATTGTCTTTGTATTTTATTTTAATAATTATTGTTAGTAGCTAAAATGCAATCTGTTATAAGGTATTCTATAAATAAAAACCCCGCAATTGCGGGGTTTTTATTTCGATATTTTATAGCGTTGAAGCTTATTTTAAAGTTACCTTTCCTGTGCCTACCATATAGCCCTCGCTATAGATCTCAATGCTGTAAATACCTCTTTGGTAGTCACCATCCTGATTCCAGTCAACGGAGATATCTTTTACGGGTTGTTCCTTAACCAGACTGATGTCTTTTTCAACAGAATAACTCAATTGATTGTTGCTGCTCGAGTTGAACATACCGGATCCGTTGGTAGGGTTGCTAAGTATACTTTTGTCCGGAGCAATAATGCGGATATACATTTGTTTGGTACCACTTTCTGCAATATGGTTTTCGATGATGTCGAATTTGATACGTAAAACGTCCACTTTCCGTGCTTTTTTAGTTTCTTTTTCAGTGCCGTTTTTCTTTTTGTGAATTGGTTCCATACGAATATTGTCAGCGTTCAGCGCAGAAGCAATTTTCTTGATATTGACTACCTGTGTGATGGTAGAATCGCGTTGATGAGTAACAGTAGAATTTTCTTGCTTCAATTCTCCGTTCTCCTTCTCTAAAGCTGCGATACGTGCTTCATATTGTTTGGTTTTGTCTGTCAGCTCGTCAATCATCTTGCGAGCTTTTTTCAACTCATCTTTGTTGATTTTGTCTTTTTTAAGCATTCCTGAAATTTGTCCGCGCAGCTTGGCAAGCTCGGCATTGCTTTGTTGCAATGCGCTATCCATTTTTGTATTTTGAGAAGTCAACTGATCTATTTTAGCAGATGCAGCATCAAAATCAGCTTGCAATGAAGCGCGGTCTGTCTTCATTGAGTCGATCTTGGTTTGTGAATCGTGCGAAAGCTGATCGTACTTTTGCGACATATCATTCTTGCCCATGAACAGGAAAATACAAGTTCCCAAAAGGGCTGCAATAATTACCCAATACAGTACTTGGGATTTCTTTTTGCCCGAATTGTTGTAAGGCTCCTGCGTGTTTTGATTTAATTGGCTCATAACTAATAAATTTGTTTTAAAATTGGCCCTTGTTCAAAGCCGATGCAAAGATAATATACAAATTTGTTATGGAGCAACTAAAAGAAATAATGTTCATTGACATCGAGACCGTTCCTGTGCAACCGGAGTATGGTCTTCTGACAGATAATTTGCAACGCGAATGGCAGAAAAAGACTAAAAATGTCAAATCGCAAACCGATGCTAATGCAGAGCCGGCAATGCTTTACACCGAGCGTGCCGGTATATATTCGGAGTTTGCCAAAGTAGTATGCATAGGTTTCGGAAGCCTTCAACGCAATGGAAATGATTGGGAAATGCGGTTAAAAGCTGTCACGAATGACGATGAAAAATGTTTGTTAAATGATTTTCTTGATGTGTTGAAGCGCTTCCAATCATATTTTCCCGGTATGCGTTTTTGCGGACACAATATCAAAGAATTTGATATTCCCTTTATTTGCCGCAGGCTGGTGATCAATGGTATTGCGCTACCTGAAAACCTGGTACTTCATAATAAAAAACCTTGGGAGGTCACGCATATCGACACATTAGAGCTATGGCGTTTTGGTGATCACAAAAACTTTACTGCACTCTCATTGCTCGCCGAAATTTTCGGCATACCTTCACCCAAAAGCGATCTTGATGGTAGCATGGTAGCAGATGTGTACTGGAATGAAAAAGACTTGCCACGAATTGCAAGTTATTGCATGCAAGATGTGCTGACCAGCGCCAGGGTCTACTTGAGACTAATGGGGATATACAACATTGATGTGAAACCCGTATTTGTAAAATAATAGTATGGACGCAGAACTGAAGAAAATACTGCAAAAATTAAAAGCTCGTCAATTTGCTCCCGTTTATCTGCTGGATGGTGAGGAAACTTACTACATGGAATTGATGACCGATTTCTTTGAAAATAACGTATTGCAACCTGCCGAGAAAGATTTCAATCTCACCGTTTATTATGGAAGAGACGTGCAGATATCGGACATTATAACAGCTTGTCGGCGTTATCCAATGTTTGCCGAAAGACAGGTGGTGATCGTTAAAGACGCAGCACAAGTGAAGGATTTCATAGAGCTGGCTGCCTATGTTCAAAATCCTTCTCCTTCTACATTATTATTGTTAGAGCACCGTGCAAAGAAAGTGGATGGCCGTTCTAAATTGATCAAGTATGTAAAAGAAAAGGGCGTCTACTATACTGCCGACAAAATCAAGGACGAACATTTGCCGGTATGGATACAGGCTTATGGGCAGGAAGTTGGGTTTGAGATCGGTGATAATGAGGCCCGGTTAATGGCCGGGAATATGGGTAATGATCTTGTGAAAATAGCCAATGAAATAGCTAAGATCAGGATCAATGTTCCGGAAGAAAAAGTTTTGTCGCTACAGCTTATACACAAGTACATTGGCATTAGCCGGGAGTACACAGCATTTGAATTGCCTGATGCGCTTACGGGTGGTGACAGAGAGAAGCTTTATAAAATGCTGGCCTATTTTTTTTCAAACCCGCGCTCAGCTCCAATACAGTTAGTGATTGGAATTTTTTATTCTCATTTCAGTAAGCTGTATCAGGCGAACTACCTTTTGGGCAGATCTGACAGTGAAGCCGCAACAGCTATGGGCACTTTCCCGTCGCGTGCAAAAGCTTATTTGCGTATGGCGCAGCAATGGAACTTGCAACGTGTGGAACGTTGTATGCTTCTTATCAGTAAGTATAGTGCCAAATCGGTGGGCATAGAAAGCGCCATAGACGATACCGAGTTATTAAAAGAGTTTATCGCACAAATGATGACATAGCATTAGATCGTTTCCATCAATGTACGGAAGGCTATGACTTTGTCGCCGTATCGTTCCAATACTTTTTTACGCATGCCATCAGCGTGCCGCTCAATATATTGTTTATAGTCATCGACAGATCCGCAAAAATATTGCGCTACATAGGTTATGCCTGTAGATTCGTCTTGATCTAATAAATGACATAGTTTGGCGTCAGTGAACAGGCTGGTGTTGATCAGATCCGGAATGTGTTCTTGCTTCATCCAGATCACCCATTCATCCGCAATTGCCGGATCTACACTCAATGTTACGTTGTAAATGATCATAAAAATTGATTTTTACCACTTATCGGGTATGCTTTCTAAGATTGAAATATAGCCTTCATAACGTTCAGCAGCCAATGTTCCGTTTGCCACAGCTTTTTTTACGGCGCAGCCCGGCTCATTATAGTGCAGGCAATTACTGAATTTACATTGATCCAGCAAAACCCGCATTTCGGGAAAATATTGTGATAATTCCTGTTTTTCGAAATCTATGATACCAAATTCCTTCACGCCCGGTGTGTCGATGATCTTGCCGCCATCGGGCAGGTCGTGCATCTCGGCAAACGTGGTGGTGTGCAGCCCTTTGCCACTCCACGCAGATACTTCGGACGTGCGTAATTCCAGATCGGGCAATAAAGTATTGATCAGCGTGCTTTTACCTACGCCTGAATGTCCGCTGAACAAAGTAACTTTATCATGAAGCAATGTAGACAAACCTCCAAGTGTGTCACGTTCGGTGGCTACTATCGGTAACACTGTATAACCGGCGGCACTATAAATTGCTATCCAGCGTTCCAAAATGGCAGCATGCTTGGGCTTGAGCAGGTCTGTTTTGTTGATGACAATAATAGCAGGGATATGGTATGCCTCCGCCGTTATTAAAAATCGGTCTATGAATCCTGTGGATGTTCTTGGCTCCGTTATTGTTGTAATCAACAATGCAAGGTCAAGATTGGATGCAATTATGTGTTTTTGATTATGGTTGTGTGGACTTACCCGAACCATATAGTTGTGACGGTCTGTAATAGCACTGATGATCCCAGTATGGGTGACTTCATTTTCTGCATCAAAGGTCACGAAATCTCCAACCGCGATCGGATTGGTGGAGGATATCTCGTCGTCAATTTTCAGCCTTCCCTTGATCCGCGCTTCCCAATTGGCACCGTCATCAGCCCGCAATACATACCAGCTACCGGTAGACTTATATACAAGCCCTTTCAAAGTTGCAGGTTGTTTGAAAGTGAAAAGATCGGTTAATTTTACTCATAACGTAAGGCTACTATTGGATCAAGTTTAGATGCTTTGATTGCAGGGTAAATACCGGAAATGATGCCTACTGCGGCGCACAGCGAAACACCGCTGCCGATCCAAAGCCAGGGTATAATAAATCCGGATTTAAATATCAATCCGAATATATTTCCTGTAAGGATGCCAAAAATTATACCGGTAAAACCACCTGCCATACTGATAAATATAGATTCTGTAAGAAATTGATTTTTAATAGTTGATGACCGTGCGCCTAAAGCCTTGCTCACACCTATCTCCCTTGTACGTTCTGCAACTGATACAAGCATGATATTCATCAATCCTATTACAGAGCCAAATAGCGTAATAATACCAATGATCACAGCAACCCACCGCACCGTTTTTGTAATATCCAACACCATACTGATAAGATCATTGTTTTGCATGATACTGAAGTTCTCTTCAGCGTCCAGGGGTAGTTTACGCACGCTGCGAAACGTGCCTTCTGCTTCTTCAGTGGCCACATCCTTTTGTTTCACGTCTTTTACTAAAACGTTGATTTCAAAGCTGTTTGAAGATCCGTAAATGTCCCGCGCAGTGTTTACGGGTATCAGAACCGTATTGTCGGCATTCTGCACCATGCTGCTGCCCTTTACCTCAGTGATCCCGATGACGCGGTATTTTACATCGCCGATCGATATCATTTCACCAATTGCATCATTCAGTTTATTCTTAAATAATTTTTTGGCCACGGCATCACCCAATATACATTCATACCCCGCAGACACAGCCTCATTTTTGCTGAAATTTCGGCCATAGGCAACCTTGGTGTCATTTACAGCAAGATAAGCATCATCCACACCTTTTACGCGCACATTGGGATTTGTCTTTTCGGATCCATAGTGCAGGATAGCTGCACCTGTGCAGCTGACCGAAAGGCCCACAATGCTCGGAAATGTGTACCGTTCGGCAAATGTTCGGGCTTCGTCATAAGTGATATTCTTATTTTCAACAGTAACCTTATGTTTCTCTTCGTCTTTCTTGCGTTTGCTTCGTAGTACCCTGTTGGTGATCTTGAACGAATTGGCACCCATGCTACTGAAGTTATTGCTGATGGCAGCTTTCATTACATCTATGCCGGTCAAAATTCCGACCAGAGAAGTAATGCCCAATGCAATAATGGAAATAGTAAGGATCGATCGTAACCTGTTGGTACGGATCACCCGAAAAGCCATCCCCATATTGAACCATATCTTCAACATAAACACCAAACCTAAGCTAAAAACCGCTCATGGACAAAAATACGGTTATTAAGTTCATTAGAAGGCCCAATTAATATGGAGAGCAATTTATGTGCAAACAAAAAGTATCAAATGTTGTTACTGTTCTTAATGATAGCAGTCGCAAATTGAAATGTAATGTATAGTGTTAACAACTCGATAGGATTAGATCAATTTGCAATAAATAAATATAGTAACAATGTATTAATTATTAAATAATAACCGGCTCATTACTACAAACTGCTTAGTCATTGTCCTCATGTATTCCATATATAGTAACTTCTTTTGGTGTGGATAACCTATGAATTCACGCTGTACTTAGGGTTTATTAATTATGCTTTTAATTTTGGAGTGTTATCTTTGTGCCTGATTTAATAAGTATCCTCACAAAAAAACACCTTCGGGTTTTATGAACTGGAAAGCATCTTTCAGCACCTCAGTCGGCAAGAAATTACAAATGGCAACTACCGGACTGTTCCTCATTGTTTTTCTTATTGTTCACTGCTACATCAATGCCCAGATCTTCTGGAATGATGGTGGTGAGAAATTCAATGAAGCCGCACATTTTATGGGAACGAACGTGGTCATCCGCATAGTTGAGATCGGGCTTTTCGGATTCCTGATCCTGCACATTGTTCAGGGTTGGAGTTTGTATTTGAAGAACAAGCAACGTCGTAAAGTAGGTTATGAAGTAAGTGCCGGCAATAAGACCAGCAAATGGTACAGCCGTAGCATGGCCATTCTGGGTACGCTTATCTTCTTATTCCTCGTTATTCACCTGTATGCATTTTGGGCGCCTAACCGTTGGTCTATGACCTTTGGTTCCGGCGAGCTGAACTTATTTGACCGCATGCGCGATGCATTTTCCAATCCGCTGATCGTGGTTATTTATTTATTAGGATGTTTTTCGCTTGCTTGGCATTTAGTGCATGGATTTTACAGCGCTTTCCAAACTTTAGGGCTCAACATGCATCGCTACAAGGGAATGATAAAAACGGTGGGTGTAGCATTTGCTATCATCGTTCCCATAATATTTGCGCTGATGCCGATAGCTTTCTATACTCATTTCATTAACTAATTCTTTCATTTATTTAGATACTTATATTATATGGCACTTAATTCAAGGATCCCTGCCGGTACATTAGAAACAAAATGGGAAAAGTATAAGTCCACCTGTAAGTTGGTGAATCCGGCTAACAAAAGGCAGATCGAGATCATTGTTGTGGGTACCGGACTTGCCGGTGCCAGTGCAGCGGCTGCTTTAGGCGAACTGGGTTATAAGGTTAAAGCATTCTGTTTTCAGGACAGTCCGCGAAGGGCGCACTCTATTGCAGCTCAGGGTGGTATCAACGCTGCCAAGAATTATCAAAATGATGGAGACAGTACTTACCGTCTTTTTTATGATACCATTAAAGGTGGTGACTATCGTGCCCGCGAAGCCAATGTGCATCGTTTGGCAGAGGTAAGCGCCAATATCATTGATCAATGTGTGGCACAGGGTGTGCCATTTGCACGCGAATACGGAGGGCTGCTCAGCAACCGTTCATTTGGCGGTACGCAGGTGCAGCGCACGTTTTATGCTGCCGGTCAAACCGGTCAACAATTGCTCATCGGTGCTTATCAGGCATTGGAGCGTCAGATATCATTAGGCAATGTGACTATGTATTCCCGTCATGAAATGATGGAAGTAGTGATCATTGACGGCAAGGCA
>Ga0164296_1004065_pt1 | contig 13465 bp, 18 predicted proteins | sample GEODES057metaG_FD_113533 | JGI IMG/M metagenome (GOLD analysis project Ga0164296, IMG submission 113533) | Dystrophic lake water microbial communities from Trout Bog Lake, Wisconsin, USA - GEODES057 metaG | ecosystem: Environmental > Aquatic > Freshwater > Lake | place: USA: Trout Bog Lake...
ACACTATGAGAATATATGAATTTGCACCCTCTACCAGTGGGGAATCTGGTGGGCCACGTATACTGCCCTGGCCTCAATTTGCCGAACTCGTAGCACGTCAAGCTGGAGTATGGCGCATGACTACACATGACATGGGTCAAGATGCTGTACAATGTTTCAAACGCATAGAGGATGAAACTGGCGATCCTGATGGGGAATACGTGGACTTACACATTATATTTGCAGCTACGGGTGACAACTTTCACTATATGATTGGCAGCACTACCAATGGTGAACGTGACAGTGAAGTGGACGATAGACAAAAGGGCATATTACCCCGTACTAGCCAATCACTGGCGGAAGTCATGCATCTAGCACGTGAGCTATTTGGCTTTTAGTGTAGCCTCTAACCAAATTTTACAGAGGGGCCAATTACGATATTCGTGTGCGTGACCACCGGCGCTCTGCCATTCTGCACAGTTGCTGTGACGATCATCTATTAGTATATCCCCGGGTCTACAGTGCTTGTATTTGTCAAAACTATATGGTCCAATAAACACGGGTATGCCGGGAAATAGTCGCTGTGCCCATCCAACTTTGTCACTGACTGCGTAGGGAATAGTATCATCATGCGGTATGGCTGTTAGAAACGCTAACCTGTCAATTTGCTCTGTGGCCAACAAGTTACGACAGTAATCAACCAGTTCAAGTGCACCCTCTTTTAGGGGCAAGTCTCGATAAAAACGTTCACGTGCTTTGATTTTGTTCCAATCCGCATCAGGTATGCGTTCTCCATAATCCCAACTGCGGTGTACCATTCTACGTGCTTCGCCCATCCAATCGGCGACTACATCATCCATGTCTAAGTATAAGTTCATAATACTTATTGTACACTAAGTGACTTGACGTGTGCAATGTCTATGTGATTTTGTAATGCTCGAACTCGATCACTGTTACGTAGGCTTTTGTAGACTAAATTGGGCACGGAAAACTCTCCTTCAGGTGTTGTTAATCCCAGTCTGCGGTAGTCTTTGAGTAACTTCATTGCTGTACGCTCAGTGGCCAAATCCCCAGTCATAATCGCTTGTTTAATAATCTTGTCCCACATCAGTGTTTTACCTTCTACAGCTTCTTTGTCATATTCAGGCACGGGTTGGGGCTTGCGTAACCAAACACCATCCTTGATGCTGTAACAGCCCGAACTGACTGCGGGGTGGGCTCGATCTTCAACATAAAGCTCCACGGGTATGCCGTAAATTTCTAAATCTCTGTTAAGCTGTTTGTACAACAGTCTCTTAGTGTCCATGAGTTCAGCAACTTCACGGTCACACGGGACGTTGCTGAGATCTGCAATGATATGTAAGTCAATGTCGCTTTGTGGAGTATAGGAATAGTTGGCATTGCCCCCGGTGATAACTAAATCTTCAACTGACAAGGGCACGTTTAAAAACTTGACGAAATCTTCGGCAATACGCAACAGCGCACCTCTAACGGTGCTTTTTAGGCGTTCATTTCCCTCCCATAGTTTGGAGTTTAACGTGCCATGATGGCCAACAGGTGGTGCAAATAATTCTTCAAAATTCATATTAATAATATTTATGTGTGTAAATACTTGTATGACAATGCGTGTACAAACTCAATACCCTGGACACTTGTTAGTGGCCAATCCCAATAATCCACGTGACGAATTATCACGTAGCGTTATATTGCTAGTTAACCATGTTGACGATATTGCTATCGGCATACAAATCAATCATCCCTTGGACAGCATGTTGTTAGAGGAAGTTGCTGTTAACAGCAACATACCTTTTAACTACAATCAAAACGCTTTACTGTACATGGGCGGTAATGTAAACAACAGTCGAGTACATGTTATACACAGCACGGACTGGGCGGGCGTTAGCACAGTCAAACTTACCAAAGACATTTCCATCACACACGACGTTGGCATACTACATGCCATAGGCGCAGGCAAAGGACCAGAACGTTTCAAAGCCTGTGGCGGTTGCTGGATGTGGAACAACTACAAACTTGATCGCCAATTAGATCCTCACAACCCCATGGAAAGCCACAGTTGGGAAATTGCACAGGCCAATCCTAAAACTGTGTTTGGCTTGGACGGAGTAGATATGTGGCGCCAAGCAGTTGATGATGCTGCACACTTTAACACCGCACAGTGGTTTTAATCCTGTTCGGGATGTAAATTATTCAACATATTACGAATAGCCGGAGCCGCAGTTTTAGTCTTGTTACGTTCCAATTGACTAAAATCAAACTTGTGTGGTTTATCTGCATCCTCAGTGCTGGTAGTTACTACGCTGGTGCGTTTTAAACTGTTCATTACACTGCTTGTGCCACTGGAGTTATTGCGTTGCTGACTTAGGCTTTGTTCTTCGGGTTCATCCAAATCTGTAATGCGTAGTGTTTCTACGTTAAACTCTAAATCAACTTTTTGCCCAACACCTGAACTACTACGAGTTTTCATAAACTGTATTTGATAACGTCCACGTTCTTTCATAGCACGACTGGTAAAGATACCAATAACATTATCCGCTGTCATAATCTTACTGAGTCCGCCGGATATATGACTGTGGTCAAACTCAATTTCTTCTACAGCACTACGATTCAACTGTGACGCAGTTACTGTTACACATTGCGTTTCCATTGCTAAATTTCGTATCTCTTCTGACACATATTTGTCTTTAACAAACAAATCACTGGGACTTACCTTCACATTTAAAGGCATCATTAAATCCAAGTAATCTATAAGCAAAACGTCTGGTTTCACCCCCATTTTTACCTGATATTCTTTTAAATATGCGCGAATATCGTTGCAATTTTTACCTGAGGGCATATACTTAACTTGCATATGTCCCGCACGTTTTTCCAACATTTTAACCTTTAATTCCACATCATCGATGTTTCGAAAAATGTCCCTAGTAGAGATTCCAGTTGTCATAGAATCCAATCGCATACACACTAATTTTTCACTTAACTCAAAAGTTAGATACAATACGTTCAATCCCGCCAGTGCCCAGTTTACACCCATGTTTGCTAGGAATAAACTTTTACCACCACCAGATCCTGCACAAAAGATATTAAGCTCGCCTCTGTTAAATCCGCCATACAGTTTGCGATCAATGCTGGGCCATCCCGTACTCATTTGTCCGTTGTTGTCTTTGAGTGCAGTTAGCCTTGCTTTAGGATCTTCAAAATAGTTTGTGCCCATGTCTTTGCTTAAACTAATTTGAATTGCATCTTTGATTAATTTTTCCACTGGACCATAGTCGCCGTCTTCTAACAAGTCGGCACTTTTAACAATCGCACGTTCAAGTCCTTTGTGACGACTAAAGTTTTCAAATTCATCCATTAACCATTCATAGTTTTCTTTTGGCAATGTCAGTGTTTGAAAGTCACTTTTAGTTGCGGCATTTACAATTTGCACTTCTGGCATGACTTTGTATTCATCAACATACTTGTTGATAAATGTCGCCGCTTCCTGTAGTCGTTGATCAAAGTTCTCAGGATCGAAAATGTTTTGACACCTAATAAATGTTTCAGCATCGCTTAAAAACATTTCCAAATATAATTTTTGTACTGTTTGGTCATAGTTTGGTTTTGGTGTGTCTTTTTTATTCTTGTACATTTTCTAATTTCCTTTTAAGTAGATTTAAATTTATCTCTCCATGAACCCTATACTTCAATATAGTGGTTAGCGTGTATAATCTACCATATCGTTTAACTGCATCTGCTACGTCCTTAATGTCATCTTCCCATGGTGGCAAACTAACACTCCACCCATGTGCCAATGCGGCTTTTAACATTTTAGCACCAGCTCGATCTCTGTCTGGTACTACAATGACTTCTTTGTTTAACATATTAATTCTGTTGCATTGAGTTTCGCTTGGTTCATTGTGCATAATAGCACAGCCATCAATAGCAATAGCATCAAACTGTCCTTCAACTACAATTATATATTTTCTTTCAAAAGTCTGTGAGTCAATATTAAACACATACCCAGGTTGAGCATCTGTTAGGTATTTTGGTTTGCCATCTGTAATTTTACGTCCAGTCCATCCAACAATTTTACCTTCGTGATAAAAAGGAATAATAACTCTATCTTTATAACCTGGTGCAGCACTCCACATCCAATTATACCATTCTAACTCCATGCCACGACTTACGATGTAATCAATCACTGGCCCAATATCTTTTTCAATTTCAGGCAATTGTTCAGACTTGATCCAATCCATAATGCTTAGTGTATCATCTGGTAGTTCACGTTCTTTTAATTCAAAGTTCAATGGTTTGGCTAACACTGGTTGACCGTCTTTGATTTTAAGTGCGGCTAAATTTAGTTTACCAATGTCAACTTCATTCATGCCCATCCACTTAAATAGGTCCTTCGTATTTTTACTTAATAGTTTACCAGGACTCCATCCAGCTTTGAAATTACAGTTAAAACAATGATATGTCCAACCACCGTCAGAGCTGATCTTAGTACCACCACGTTTGCGAGTATCAGGTTTTTCACCTCTATGATGACAGCATAGCGAATTGAAACTAGTCCAACCAGATGGAGTAGTTTTTCTATTTGAGGGTAATAAAGATAAAAATGCTGTTTGTATATCGTTCACTATACTAGTTTAACTTCTGTATAGTAATCTGTCAAATGAACCGAAGAAAGAAGGTCTATCGTTAGTTGAATCACCTGGTGCTGTTGCTGGTGTGTGATAAATTCGAACATAACTGTAAATTCCATTGAAATTCAAATAATCAATTCCAGTGAACCCGTTGTATGTTAATGTTGCGATAGTATAGTACCAATTTGTACTATCTGGTTGATTGGCTAATGTACCTTGAACTGTTACAGTTCCTTTGTAATTAGTCATGTAAAATGCCATTGTATGTAACGCTGACCCATTGCTGTGATATTCTGGATTAGCATACAAATTACCACTTGGATAATAGTATAAAGTGTTTTGTTGGTTCCAAGTTTTCAAAAATGAAGTAACTTCAGTACTGGGTGATAGTGTAGGATAAACATCGTCGGCCAGTGTCACAGTACCCGCCATTCCGTAATACGTATTAGCATAAGTTGGCAAATATCCGCCGGCTGTTGTATCCAAATATTTTATAGTAAAGCTATAATCGCTGGCCAATAAATTAATTGTATCACTTTCAGACAACGTTAATTCTGCTACACCACGCAATCCTGCTGTACCAAAAGTCAATGTAGTTGCTGAGGTAACAGGCTGTGTTGTGATGTTATTCAGTGTAACGGTAGTAGTTGATATTCCAATAACAATACTGTTGGCTGCAATTCCGAAACCTGTAACAGTTTGCCCAATTTTTGCACCAGTGGAATTAGTCATTGGCAACGTATTGCCAATGACTGTTTGATCAGTAGTAACCGCAAGAGTAACAGAATCATCAAGAATAACTAATGGTTTCTGTATAAACATTCTGTTATTGGTAACATCAAACATTGAGAAAATGTAAGTACTGGTACTGGAAATAGGGAGGCTTTTTTGATCACTATTTTTGATTTGTATTCTTACTTTGTTCTTAACGCCCTTTTGAAATTTTAGGTCGCGTTGATACATAACGTTATTAACTCCTGATACTGTTGGATCCAAATCTAATATAACGGTGGTTACATTTGGATATAAATAGATTGGTAAACTTTGCATAATGATATTTATTGAATATAATGCCGTCTAATAATTCCTTCCAAGAAAATCATCCTTTCGTATCCTGCGTAAAATCCAACAACATCGAATATGTTGGAATCGTTATCAATTTTGATAGTTACGTTACTAGTATATATGATATTAGTGTAATCAAAAGTGATGAGGATCGTGTAAAATTCTTAGAACTTGGAGAAATATGGTGGTGGGAAAGCAATAGAAAAATTCCTATCAGTATTTTCCTAAAGAAAGAAATGCAGGACTTTAGATATGCTATTAAGACATTTAATAGCAAAGACATTGAGCTAGTGTTTGGCCCAAGTGTTAGATTAAGTGAAATAGCTGAAAAACGAATCAAGCGTAAATCAATACAACTAGTCAGGGTTCCTGCTAAGAGTATTCAATGTTAATCATTTCGCAAATTAAATTCAACTGAACAATAATAACACAGGCATAACTGATAGCATGACTTCTTTTAAAGAAATAGGCCTCGTCAGCTTTTTGCCAAATCTCATCTTTAATCGCCTCGAATCCTTTTTCCTTGCATATTGGGAGGAGATGCTTTTTACCAGGCCTCATCAATGCAAGTACCGCGGCTAATTCTTCTACGCTTTTAGGCTTTAACTCTCCCAACAGTTTACTATAACCGTTAATATGGAATAGTTGGTCACAGACTTCTTTTTCGCCTAATAACTCCCAAACTGGGTCAGTGTTTAATAATTCTATTAGATGTTTTTCATCTCTAACACCTTTATAAGCACTGACATTTAAAAAGTCTATTTTAAAATAGCCACGACTCTCGGCAGTTTTATAATCTATACTTGATTGACTTGTTAGTGGATTTGTAGGTATTTGTTGACAATACACACCTGTGTTGTGATGCCGACCTGTTTCCAATGTTGCTGGAATATGTTTAATGACATCTAACACAGTTGTCCTATCTAAAAAGTCTATATCAATATCTGGCATATTATGATTGTTGGCTATCGCCCTTACCTACACGATAATTGTCTTCCACACTGTCAGGAGTGCTTACTTCAATTATAGTGCCTTCTTCAACACAAATCAACTGATGTGGGTTCAATGGTTCATTACGCCATACATCGCCTTCTTGTAATGCTACCATTGATTCATCAGCTGTTTCTGTGTTAATAACTTTCAACATAAAGTTTCCACTAAGCACATACCAAGTTTCATCTTTTTGTGCGTGAAAGTGCATACTAAACTTTGCACCTTTATTAAACTTTAAAAGTTTGCCTGAATATTTGTCGTTGGTTGCAAATATTAATTCACTTCCCCAACCTTTCTGTACGTATCCATTTAATTGTGTTACCATTTTATTTTCCTCTTATAATCTTTTATTGTGGCCTATCAAATGCAATATTGTAACATATTGCTCCCATGCTCGTTTAACCGCAGGATGTTCTATTCTCAGCATTAATTCATCTAAATCAGATTCATCAAAAAACCCTAATAATCTACCCAAGTTTTCTTTTGGCATATGTATAGCAACTACGTCAACTGGCACTCGTGTTGTAAAATCTAAATTATCAGGATCAAAAGAATGTTTGTAATATTGTTTATGACTTTTTTCAATCGATGCTTCAAAAGATTTACAAAATTGATCATCGCTAATCATTTTATTCCAACCTCATCACATATTTCTTTTACCAACGCCACATCAGCTGGGACTGATTTAAAATGTCGAACCCAGTACTGTACATCAAATGCCGGGGCAATCATGTTCAATTGTTCATCACTCATTTTTTGAATCATCTCTTTGCCATTAACAGAATTAAGAATAATCCAACAACTAATTTTACCATTTAATATATCATGTACTGCACGATTTAAACTAACATAGTTGAAATAATGATTAAATTCTGCGTTATTTTCATCACCCCATTCCATCATAGTTTGTAGTGTGCGTTGTACTGCGGACTCAACTGGTTCTGTTTTTATAGTTTCATAAAGGTACTTGTCGTATAAACTGTCAGTACACCACTTGTCTAATTTTATACCGCTTTTGATGACAAAATCAATAAACTTATCAGGATAAAGGGGGTTAATATTATTGACAAAAGAGCCAAACTTAACAAAAGCATTATAATATGGACTTTTAGTAAATTCGTCATATGTTTTATCTTTCTTAGAACCTTGGGTAAGTCTAAAAAATCTATTAAACGCCATGAACCCTGCTTGTACTCTTTTTTCATCTTTTTGCATAGCCCTGCGTTTATTTTCACACATGTGAGCATACAGAGTTTTTTCTTTCATAAAACTCTTGCCACAATGTACACAATTAAAAGGTTGTGCAACTAACGCAATCATTCGTAGGCTTTCCGTTGTTTCTTATCTAATCCCATATCACTAAACAATTCTTCTTTATCTTGTTTAGTCATCATACTACCTAACATTTTAATTTCACTCATTTTCATATTAGGGTATAATTCACATAATAATTTTTCAATTTTATTTGCTTTTTCTTTGCCAGGCGCTTTTATATATTTGTGATAAAAAGTTGCACCTATTCCAGTAGTTGCATATAATTTCCACAACAATCCCTTGTGATTTTTAGCAATAGTAAAGTAATTTTTATTAACACGTTCATTAGTATTTTCTACAAACCACTCTTGTATGTCTCTGTTTTTATCAGTAACATTGGCTGTAAAACGCATCAATACAAATGGATTAAATGCTTTCTTTTCTTCGTCCGTTAGGTTGTCATAGAACGCATAGTTCTTTTGATCTACAGCATTTAGTTCACGTTTAATATCAAGTTTTTCTGTTGCCATCTTCTTTACTCAAATAATATAATACTTTAACACGATCCAATAAATCTTGTAAAGCAGGATTATGCTCGGCGGCATTATAGATATCAACCAGTTCTGCTACCTTTTTCATTGGCATGCCAAGAATAGTTGATTCTTGATTTTTTGAAAGTCTATCTAAGTTTTCAGTGTAGCCAATAACTTTTCTTGTATTTGGATCTGCTCCAAATTCTCTAGCATACGTTATACCGTCTATTTGTTCATAGATGTATGTTGCTCCTGGTTTAAGACTACCTTCACTTGGATACCAGCTCATATTACCAACATTTAGTAAAATCTACAAGCTCACTTTGACGACTAACTTCTTTAACAAAATAAGCACATTGTGGCTTTGGTCCACTTTCTAATGGAGTACACAATAACTGTCCAGGACGCATTTTAGGAAAATACCACTTAACGTCTTGGTAAACATCAATGATATCTATTTCTAAAAACTCTGGTCTAAAACTGCTACGTGGGTTAAAACAAAATGTCTTAAATCCTCTGTCATTTAAACTTGTTAGTGGAAGTACTTCCATATCTGGACCTTCTGGATCACCAACAATAGTACACCAATCTAATGGCATAGTAAGTTCATGTGGTCCAATTTTGAGTACAACCGCAGGCCCTGTAAAACTTTCTAAAAAGATCAAAGGTATAAACATATAATCTGGATTACTGCTGTCACTATTGTCCATGACAGCGAACCGCATGTCTTCATCTATTTCATCTGGTAGATTGTTGAGATAAAAAACTTCATTATCTAACGTTAATATTTGCATTTAGTATTTTACCTTTTGTATTGTGAATGGATACTGGGCTTCTCTATAGAAACGTTTTCTCTCCGTAAGATGCCTCTTGGCATATTTTGATGCGGCCGTAATGTCCCATATCTGGACGAAGTCTTTGTCGTCGGCTTTTCGTATACCACGGCCAATCGACTGTATAACGCGAACAAAGCTCTTTCCGGGCTCAAGAAGAACCAGATTAAAAATCCTAGGGATATTAATACCCACAGCGGCCACACCATAAGTCGCCACAATAATCTTATTGTCCATAGTTTTAACTTCATCGTATTCAGCTTTTCTATCTTTTGTTTTTACTTCACCGCTAACAAATACGCTATCTGGCATTTTCTCTACCATCATTTTGCCAGATTCAATTCTACTGACAAGTACCAATGTATTCCCTGTTTTTGCTATCTCTTCTATTGTACTACAAATGTACGACATTCGCAACTCATCTGTTACCAAATATTTTAATTCTTCTGCATAACTACCAAACTCTTTCCACTCGGCAGTTTGAACAATGTTTACATGACAGGAACTAAGTACTCCAGATTCTTGTAACACATGTGCGGCTACATGGTTAACAACTTCGCCTAAACTAGCTTTGATACTTTGAAATTCATGTTCAGCTTTTGGGATAGTTCCAGTCAATCCCCAACGTATTGGTGCATGTGCTAAATTGCGTGTCAATAAATTTTTTAACACTTCTGCTTTGGCCATATGAACTTCATCAACCATAATTGTTTGAACATTTTGCAGTAATATTTCAAACTTTGCAGCCGCAACTTCGTCCCAATTTTTGCTATTTCTATCTAAGACATTAAGTGACTGCCAAGTACAAATTGTATGCGTCTTATCTAAATTTTTCCTGTCACCATAGTAAACGCCTACGTCTAATTTACAGTTGACGAAATCTTCTTCGGTTTGTTCTACTAGACTTTTGTTAGGAACTATGGTTATTGTTCGACCGTATTTTTCACAAATTTTACTGAGTGTTGCAGTGGTAATTGTTTTACCAAATCCTGTGGCAATTTCTTGTATGCATTGTGGATTTTTTAAAAACATGTTGACAACTTCAACTTGATCTTCACGTAAACGTATAGGTTGTCCTGCAAAACGATGACCTTCAGGCCACGTTTGATCACCCCAAAAATCTTCAGAAATTTCGTCAAAATCTAAGTTCAATGGATTGCGTAAATCTTCAAGTTCAATATAGAAGTTTTTACTTTCCAAGTACTCTAAAACTTGCGGAAGCATACTCAAATAGGTCGTACCGCCAAGACCAAAAAAACTGACTGTACCGTCCCATCTACCCAGTTTATATGACGGTCTAAAGCGAGCCGAGGGGTCTTCGTATTTGAATTTTTTGACTAGTGCTTTGCGTGTGTCTAAGTCTAAATTTTCAATTTTGACATTAACTTCGTCTTTTATTATTATTTTACATGAAGACATTTTATTAAAACTTAACGGTTTTTTTAACTCCAAAATACACCAAATTTTCATGATTTTTCAGGAAATTTCTGAGGGTATAATGTGCATTGTCTGTGCCAAAATTTATAATGCTATTAAATTTAATTTTGGATTTTAATATAGTTTTTGGCATTTTACCGCTAATAAACACTATTTGTGTGTGGTCACTAATCGGTGAATTTAGACCCTGATTTTTGACAAAATCATTAAATTTTTTGCCTATTTCGGTAGGTAATCTGAACAAAACTGACATATTTTCATTAGGTATATTCATATCACTGAATAGTGTATGTGCTTCTAATATTTTATTAATTTCATCTCCACCTGGGATAATAACTAAACTTGGGCCTAAATTTTCTACCACATTTTTTAGGCAAATTTTGTCGGTTTTTTCAAGAAAAACAGGATTTTGCGTATTTAAGAATTCAACAGTTTTTTGATCATGTGTTGGATCCTTCAAATACGTTTCAATGTGTTCGTCCCATAACGTGATACCCATTTTTCTTGATTCGAAAATTGATTTTAAAATATCACTACTTGATAACTCTGGTAAATTTTCATTAAAATTCGTAATTTTTGGGGTTCCGGCTTCAAGTACTAACATAGGTGCATAATTTTCTAGATTTTCTAAAATTTCGGAAATTTGCAATTCATAATTCATAAATTCTTCATCAGTATCAAAATTTCTATCGTTAATTAATTCGATAATAAATTGTAAGTTTGGTTCATTTAGTGAAAAAATCCAAGAAGTTGTACTTTTGTCCCATTGTATAATGCCATTAGTATTTGATTCTCTGTAATTTCTAATTTTACCAATAAGTTCTTCATTGAACGGAAATTTTACACAAATAAATTTTTCATTTTCTTTTTTTATGATATCTACACTTTTAGTAGATACTGCAATCCTAATAGGTAAGTAAAATTTTGGTTCTGACAAAAATGCTGTAATATCACCGTGGCCTTGAATAGCCATTGCTCCACTATATCTATATAAAATCTTAATTGCTAGGGCACATTGTTTTTCTGTGAACCCAACTTTTTGTAGAATATAATCTTTGAACCCGCTGATAACTTGCAAGTCCCATTTACTAATTGAAACAGAACTAGCCGCTAATGCAAGAATCAAATCTTCAATATAAGTCATTATAATGTAACATCCTCAAGACCAGCAACACGTAATTTAATAATATTACTGAGTTGCCATTGTTTAATGTCTAAACCTTTGATAATTCCAAGCCACTGATTTCTTAACATAGCAAATTCGTTGATAACTTTTTCCATATCAACCACATCTGCTTCGCCATCTACGTATTTTTCTACATCTCTACTGCTTAGAGCCCGTTGATAATTTTCTAAATATTTTTTGAATGTTTTAGAGCGTATGCGTCTTAATTCAATATTAAGATATTCAAGTATAGCTTCAATTTCCTGGAGCTGATTAAATCTTTGTTCTACAATACCAGGCAAACTAGCAGACGCTTTTTCTACACTTCCGTGTATTTTTATTTCGCGCCTTGCTTGTTCGCCTTCAGTATAAAAGTGATCTAAACAATCTGGAAGGTGTGCTATATCTTTGCTGACTTTAGCATACCAAGACATTATTAATCCTCGTCTTCGTAATAATCATTTTCATCGTCAGTCACATCGTCATTGTCTTTATCTAAGACTAAGTCGATGGCATCATCTAAATGACTATCATATCCAACAAGAGCTTCTAAAACATTTTGCTCAACATCTTTACCGAGTAAAAAGTCTACAAAATGATTTGCGGCTGTGTCTTTGTTTTTTTCAGGAATATATTCTTTGAAAACATCCCAAACCTCAATGATTAAATCTTCTTCCATTATACTTCTTCCTCAACAGATTCTGTTACTTCAACTGAAGCGACTGTGGAGTTATCCCATTCCAACATAATTGTCATTAGTTTATCTTCTGTCCAATTTTTGCGGAACTCGGATGTGACTTCACCTGTCTTCTTACTTATATATTGTAACTTATTTCCAGATTTTGTCAAGACCCCTTTAGCTTCAAAAAGGTCAACTAAACCACTAGTTGGTTTCATTCCAGTTGTATATGGAATTTCAACTTGTACACTTTCAAATGGTTTTGAATAACGTGTTTTCATAATTTTACAAGCACTACGAATACCGTTAACTGTTGTAGTTTTATTACCATCTTCATCAGTTTTAAGTTTGAGTTTCTTCATAGCAACTACAATACTAGATGCATAAATGAAGCCTTGTCCGCCTGATATTTTATCATCTGGATCAAACATATCCTGACTTGCGTATGTGTGATTAGTACAAACCAATCCAACGTTATAACTACCAAACATATTAACACAGTTACGAACAAGACTTGTAAGTGCTTTAGGTTTACGACCCATATCACCTTTCATTTCGCCTGCTTCAAACTGATTAATGTCAGTTGGTGTTAACAACATTCCTAAACTATCAATTACAAACATAACTTTTGGACGCTCTGCGGCATCCATAACTTTATATTCTTTCATGAATTCTGATATAGTTTTTGCTACATCATCAATCATAGCCATGTTAAGTTTTAGAAGTTTATCTTCACTTGTATCTACACCCAATGCGTGTAGCCATGCTTCGTCAAGTGCGTTTTCGCTATCAACTAGGATAACATAAATGCCTTGTTCTTGTGCATGTCGAATAATATTGCCGGAGCAAATATAACTTTTACCAGCGCCTGATTCGCCAGCAAA